>Ga0364867_10046_pt1 | contig 78374 bp, 59 predicted proteins | sample ExccelAu500001D4_3_FD_206915 | JGI IMG/M metagenome (GOLD analysis project Ga0364867, IMG submission 206915) | Enriched cells from Trout Bog Lake Hypolimnion, Wisconsin, USA - BchlTB.Aug13.5000.01.D4 | ecosystem: Environmental > Aquatic > Freshwater > Lake > Hypolimnion/Profundal zone | place... | reverse complement strand
ATCTACGACTGTCCAACCGCTCTCGCTGCTCGTATCTACTCCAATAACACGTGCAGGACTATCTGCTAAAGCGCGGTGCAATTCTACACGCAAAGCACGTAAATGCGGCTCGGATGTACCAGTCGCAATAATCATGTAATCCGTAACGGAAGAACGATCAGCAACCTTAAGAATGCGTACATTTTCTGCCTTCTTTTCAACAAGCGCTTTGCAGCACAATTGCGTTAGTTCGTAAGATGAAAGTTTTCCAGATGTCATAGGTTATTCCGATAAAGATGTTTTTCCTTAATATATACAATCGCCTTATGTGGGACAAAGTAATCGAGAGAAAGTCCCAAACGCGTGCGTTCTCTTAATTCTGTAGAGCTTACAGCAAGTAAGTGTCCATCGCAACGATGCAATTTAAGCCCTGGTATAGAGGGTTGAGCCTTGATAGGATATCCAGGTCTTTCTAAGAAGATAAACTCTACGAGCTTAGCAAGTTCGGTGATATCCTTCCACAAGTGTAGCCGAGGCAATTGGTCACCTCCAATAATCCAATACAGGTCATCGTTAGGAAAAAGAGATTTAAAATAACGTGCCGAATCGATCGTATAGCTAATTCCGCCTCGTTTTAATTCAAAGTCGGACATTTCAAAGCGGTGATCCCACTCAATCGAAGCCTTGAGCATAGCTAATCTATCTTCTGCACTGGACTGGACATCATTAGGTTTTAATGGTGTTTGCGCAGCAGGCACTAAGATCAAGCGATCAAGCTTGAACTGCTCAAAAGCATCTTGAGCCGCCATAAGGTGACCAAAATGAATGGGGTCAAAACACCCACCTAAAAATCCAATTTTCACTCGTAGAAAACTGACTATCCAAAGACTAAGTCGCAAGGCGGATCTGCAAAATAAAAAAGCCCGATCATTTAAGATCGGGCTTTTTAAATAAAAGCTAAAAGATTAGCTCAAAAGCGATTAGCTTTGAGTTTCATCTTCTTTCTTTGACGCCTCGTCTAAGATATCACCGAGGTTCATCATGTCATTACCAGCGCTACGTTTGAGAGCTTCATAGGTCGCTGTTTCAGCGGCTAATTGCTCGTTCGTGTAGTTTGCTGCCTTGACTGAGAGACCTAAACGGCGTTCATCGCGGTCGATCTTGATCACGCGAGCACTGACTGATTGGCCAGGCTTTAGATGATCTTTAACCTTGTCGATACGATCTTCACTGATTTGTGAGATGTGAACAAGGCCATCGATACCGTCCTTCAATTCGATGAATGCACCGAATGAAGTAACCTTTGTAACATTACCTGTTACAACGTCACCAATCTTGAAGAAGGAGTCGATATCTGACCATGGATCAATACCGAGTTGCTTCATACCTAAGCTGATACGCTGTTGTGATGGATCAACATCAAGAACGATTGCGTCAACTTCGTCACCCTTCTTTAACATTTCGGATGGGAGGTTAACTTTGCGTGTCCAGCTCATGTCTGAAACGTGAACCATACCGTCGATACCTTCTTCGAGTTCGATAAAGGCACCGTAAGTTGTCATGTTGCGAACCTTACCGCGAACGCGTGCACCGATTGGGTAATTATGGCGGACCATATCCCATGGGTTTGGTTCGAGTTGGCGAAGACCGAGTGAGATCTTCTGTTCGTCTTTTTGAATTCCGAGAACAACTGCATCAACTTCTTGGCCAACTTTAAGAACTTCAGATGGCTTTGTGATACGTTTTGTCCAAGACATTTCAGTGATATGAACTAAGCCTTCTACGCCTGGTTCTAATTCAACGAATGCACCGTATGGTACCAAGTTAACGACTTTGCCGTGTACTTTAGCACCGACTGGGAACTTACGTTCGATTTCATCCCATGGATTACGGGTTGTCTGTTTGAGACCGAGTGAAACACGCTCTTTATCGCGGTTTACTTCGATAATCATAACTTGGATTTCTTCACCCTGCTTTAACATTTCTGATGGGTGAGAAATACGGCCCCAGCTCATATCGGTGATGTGGAGTAAGCCGTCCATACCATCGAGATCGATGAATGCACCGAAGTCTGTGATATTCTTAACAACACCCTTACGAACTTGACCAGGTTGAATGGAATCAAGAAGCGTACGGCGTTTTGAAGTGCGTTGTTCTTCGATTAATTCACGGCGTGAAAGAACAATGTTCTTACGCTCGAGGTTAATTTTAAGAACTTTGAAATCGTAAGTTTGGCCAACGTATTGATCGAGATTCTTTGGTGGCTGAATGTCGATGTGTGAAGCAGGCATGAAAGCATCAACACCAATGGAGATGATGAGTCCGCCTTTAACTTTTGCTTTTACGCGACCAGTAGCGATTGAGCCTTCTGGAAATTTTGTGAGGATATTATCCCAATTTTTCTTTTGCTCAGCTTTGTCGAAAGAAAGCGTTGGATTGCCATACTTGTCTTCAAGTTTTTCAACGAGAACTTCGATTTGGGATCCAATTTGGAGATCTCCAATATCAATAAATTCGTTGGCTGGAATGATACCTTCTGATTTGCCGCCGATGTCGACTACGACTTCATTTTGGCGAATTTCGGTGATGGTACCTGGGATAATCGCGCCTTCCTTCAACTTGTCGAAGGGTGACTGCGCGAGTAGATCTTGCATTACTGAACTCATATACATGGGTGGATAAAACAAATGCTTCTGCTCCAAAAAACATTCGAACATCCGGATTGGTTTTTACTCTGTTAAAAGTAGAAACCGAGGGTTGACTGTTTGACTAACGGGATAGGCCAACGGGAGCATCGCGGATACGTTGACCTGACCAATAGAAAGACCGCGAACGGTCAGAATCCCAGTCTGAGAAGCCCCGAGCAAGCGAAAACTACCGAGAAGTAAAATCAGCAAACCAATCTGGATCTACGATAACCTGTCCCTCATCCGTCAAGAGCCTCGCTAAATCATTGTAATTAACTGACTGCAAGCTAGTTGCGTTATCTATAGCGAGGGAAGCGGCCGCCCCAGCAGCATGGCCCATTTCCATATAAACAGGCTCCATTCTTAAAGAGCTATAGGCAACATGCGTTGCTGATATGCACACAGGAACAATTAAATTATCACAATCTTGCTGATTAGGAATTAATGAACGGTAACTAATGCCATAGTTTATACCCTGATCCCATAAGCCACCTTCAAAACTCAAGGCCCCTTGATCATTAAGATACATCGAAACAAAATGTGAATCGATTCCGTAGGTACCAACAGCAATCGGGTCAGACACGAATACCGTACCTTGCATATTTGCCTGAGTCATCAAATAAGCACCCTTCATGCGGCGCGCTTCGCGGACGTACATGTGGTATGGAAGATTATTATTATCTACAAATTCATCAGCCGCTAAACCCCACTGGGATGCTTGATCACGGATCGATTGAGGAACGCGTTCATCATTCGTTACAAACCAAAGAAAACCTTGGATGAAATTTGTGTAGTGACTCGTAAATTGCTCACGCTGCGCATACGAAGCATCTGCCCATGTTTTCGTAAAGGGACTAATTAAGTCTGTAGAAAATTCATCTGCTGTATTTACATCCACTTTGTTGTTAGGAAGTGATGCAAATTTCATGATACGTTGTCCAAAAACATAATCTGGATTATTAGCAATTAATCGCGCCAATAATTCATAATCTTGAGGATTGTAATGCGTCGGCTTAACCACAGGCACCATATTCTGAGGATCGTTGGTCATGCAGAGTCTAAAATTATAAGCCTGTACACGATCATCAGCATCACCAATATTTTCAGTAATAGATTTTTCGATACCCGGCAATAAACCGCTGGTTGGATCGCCAGCAACAACATAGGGATCAACAATTCCAGTAAATTCAGGCTGAGGATGAAATCCGTTAAGTGACTCATTATACTCAGCACTACTTTCACGGCCTACCGTGTAAGGAACACCAGCTAATGCCATAAGGTCACCTTCGTAGGTAGCATCAATAAAAACACTGCCTTGGTAAACCTCCCCTGTCTCCATAGTAATGGATACGATATGGTTAGCTAATTTAGAAATACCGCGTCCACCTACTCGGTCAATACGTTGACCTAAAACACAATTAACTCCGGCCTCTGAAAGCATCTGGTTAAAAACTTTTTCGCCAACATGGGATTCGTAGTTCCATTGAGGGAAAATAATTTTACTAGTCACTTGAGCTCGCTTAGCAGCCATCTTGTTTGATGGTGCCTGCATTGCTTGATAGAGCGTATTAACACGGTAAAAAAATTCGAGTGCCTTACCGCCTACAGTAGTAGGATCACCATAATCACTAGCAGTTAAACCGGAAGTCATCATGCCACCCACATGTTGCGTTGGTTCGATAAGCACTACCGATTTGCCATGAAGTCCAGCTTCATACGCTGCAATAATTCCTGCAGGATTTCCTCCGTAAACAATCACGTCCGCATGCACAGCTTCCGCAGCCTTTATCGAAAGGAGCGAAGTACATAAACTAATAATTAGGCACATTACGCCTAATTGACGGTAACTAGATAAAGCAGCTATCAACGGACAAAGATATGTAAACTAAGAGGGAGTGCCGTTAACCAAAGGGGATAGTTGCAGGCGTTTCGAAACAAAGATAAAAACTAAATATTAACACTAGCAACCGTTTTTATCAGATTCTTATTCACAAAAATTAGCGTTACTTAACGCTCGTAGGTTAACCCTAAATTTTGCGCAATTGCTCTATAGTAAATATTTACTAACGCCGTGTCTTTTAGTCCCGCTTCTGTACCCATCCCTTGATGCTTTTGTGTATCAGCCTCAATGACTTCGGTGAGATTTAACGTTACATCTGTACCCGATCCATCAATCAAAGCATGAAACGTTGCGGTCAAAGTGTATTGATGCGAACTACCCTGGGAGTCACCCGCCGAGACATCACTGATCGCATATAAACGTCCTGTAGCGGGACCTCCTGACACATAATGAAACCCGATCTGTTCAAGCGCAGTCTTTGCTGCAGCATAGGTTCTACGCGGATCCGCATTAAATACATGCACACTCGGCTCTGGCTTATTCGGGACATAGTTATGAATCGTATCCGATATATCTTCACAACCTGCTACTAACACTAAGGCAAAAATGAATAAGAAAGAGAGTTTCATGAAGCAGGTTGTTGTTGAGTAATGCAGTGAAGTGTTCCGCGTCCCCATACTAGTTCTACACAATCAATCGGTACAATCTGACGTGTTGGAAAACAGTGAGCTAAAATTTCTTGAGCCTGCTTATCTCTCTTAGGCTGCCTAAACGAAGGCATGAGAACCGCATCATTTAAAATTAAAAAATTAGCGTAGGTTGCTGGTAAGCGTTTACCTTCACATCTTACCGGACCAGGCATTGGAAGTTCGACAATCTCAAAAGGCTTACCAGAAAGATTACGCAGTGATTTTAACCGCTCACGATTTTCTTTCAGTGCTGCGTAATTCACATCAGATGTATTTTTTTCAACGCTCGTAATGATTGAGTTCTTACCAAAGAAACGGGTCAGATCATCCACATGACCATCCGTATCATCTCCTACAATTCCTTCACCAAGCCAGAGTACTTTTTTTATTCCAAGAAACGCTTTTAGATTCTGCTCAATTTCCTTACGGCTTAAATGCGGGTTGCGGTTTTTATTAAGTAAACAGACCTCTGTCGTAAGCAGTAACCCTGCTCCATTTACATCAATCGAACCACCTTCTAACACCATCTCGTTCGCAAAGCGTTTAACACCAAGTGCGGATGCAATACGTTTTGAAATCTGATTATCTAATAAGAAGTGAGGATATTTTTCTCCCCAGGCATTAAAGTTCCAATCGGTAAGTGCAAGTTTACCTGTCTTTTTATGTTTAACAAAAATAGGTCCATGATCCCTACACCACGCATCATTGGTTGGGTGTTCATAGAAAGTCACCTTCCCCATATCTGCACCCGCATGCTTCACTAACGAAACTGCCTTACGTTTCAGCGACCGAGGTACATTGATTCTGACTTCCTCAAAGTGACTAATCGTAGCAATGATTTTAGCAAAGATGCCCGGTATTGGTCTAAAATGACGGGGCCACGTTAACTTACGGTGTGGCCAAGAAATCCAGATAGCTTCCTGTTTCTCCCATTCCGCCGGCATAGCATATCCCAAAGCAGCAGGTGTTTGAGATAATGTGCGGTTTGTGGCCATAACGTTGAAGGAAGAGTAATTCTAGCCACCCTTATCCACCTTGCAAGCCAGCCGAAAATTAATCGCTTAATCGCTTCGTAATATTTCCGTAAGCATCTATCCTTCTGTCTCTTAGGAAAGGCCAATGAGTACGCGTATCATCCATTTTTTCTAGATCAATCGTAGCAATTACGACTGTTTCTTCGGTTGATGAAGCCTTCGCTAAAATTTCACCACTGGTTCCAGCGATAAAACTCTGTCCCCAAAAATCGATCCCGTCTGAACCGGCACTTAATTCATGACCGATTCTATTACAAACAGCTACATAACAACCATTTGCAACAGCATGTGAGCGTTGAATGATTTCCCAAGAGCCGTGCTGTTTCTCTCCTTGAGCTTGCTTCTCCTTAGGATGCCAGCCAATCGCAGTGGGATAAAAGATAATCTCGGCTCCCAGCATCGCCGTTAACCTTGCTGCTTCTGGATACCACTGATCCCAGCAAATCAATACACCCAACTTTCCAAAACGGGTTTCAAACACTTTAAATCCGAGATCACCTGGCGTGAAATAAAACTTCTCGTAGAAAAGTGGATCATCCGGAATGTGCATTTTTCGGTAGCACCCCAAATACGATCCATCGGCATCAATCACGACTGCAGTATTGTGATAGAGACCCTGTGTGCGTTTTTCGAACAACGATCCAATCATGACCACACCGTGCTTTTTCGCGAAAGCTTGGAGTGCCTGCGTAGTTTCTCCTCGAATATCTTCCGCGAGTTCGAAATTTTTATAATCTTCTGTCTGACAAAAATACGGTGTTAAAAAAAGTTCCTGCGTACAAATAATCTGAGCTCCCGACTTAACTGCTTTTTCAGCAAGCCTAAGGGTTGTAGCTAAATTAGAAGCACGATCAGGCCCACAGGCATGCTGCAACAGACCTAAAGTAACAGCTCTGACTGTGGCCATAATAATTAGTATACCACTTTATTAAGTGGATACTCAACGATACCTTCAGCACCAATGCGTTTAAGTTCAGGAATAATTTCTCTCGCAACACTTTCATCAATGATTGTTTCGAGAGCAACCCACTCTGGATTAGAGAGTGTAGAAATCGTTGGGTTACGAAGGGCTGGAATTGTCTTTAAGATAGCTTCTAGAGCTGCTTTGGGAGCATTCATCTTAAGGCCTACTTTAGAACCAGCTTCAAGAGCACCGGTAAGTAAAAGCGCAATCGTTTCAATCTTACGGCGCTTTGCTGGATCAGCCCAGCTCTTCTTGTTAGCAATAAATTTTGTATTCGTCTCAAGCAGCGTATCAATAATGCGAAGCTTGTTAGCTCTGATCGAATTTCCTGTTTCTGTGATATCGACAATCGCATCAACTAAATCAGGAACTTTGACTTCGGTTGCGCCCCAAGAAAATTCAACTTCAACGTTGATTTTCTTTTTTTCAAAATACCGTTTTACGGTTCCTACTAATTCTGTAGCAACACGCTTACCTGCTAAATCTTCTGGTTTCTTAAATGAAGAACTTTCAGGAACGCATAATACCCAGCGTGATTTCTGAACCGAGGCACGGCTGTAAATTAAATCACAGACTTCAACGACATCAGAATTATTTTCCTGAATCCAATCGTAGCCTGTTAGACCACAATCAAAAAATCCATGCTCAACATAACGGCTCACTTCTTGAGCACGCACAAAACGACCATCGAGTTCTGGGTCATCGATCGATGGCTTGTAAGAACGTGAGGATGTCGTAATTTTCCACCCTGCTTTTGCAAAAAGCGCTTTCGTGGAGTCTTCGAGACTACCCTTAGGTAGACCCAACATGAGTAATGGCTTTGATTCTGGCACGCTTAAGTAAAAGCAAGACTACGCTTACCTGTCACGGGCAAATAGCGTAGAGTTTCGTTACTTTTTAAAACAACTCTGGCTGTCCATAGCGCTTCTGAGCCTCTGCTAAAGTAGATCGCATCTGCATGTCATCCAATAGCTTATACAACTCTGCATGCTTAGGTTTACCTACTTCTATAGGTAATACTGGGTGATTTAAATTAAGGGTCGTTAAGGTACGATTTAACCTCAGACGCTCTGCTGCCTCGGCTACCGGTGTCCGAAAGCGCTCCGGTGTTAACTCAGAAGCGTGTGCAATAATACCTTCCAAGTCACCAAACGCATCCATCCATTTGACTGCGGTTTTAGGACCAACGCCATCGATACCAGGAATATTATCTGCAGAGTCACCAACGAGTGCTAAGTAATCAGCGATCTTTTCAGGAGGAACCCCAAACTTTTCAATCACTCCTGCTCGGTCCACGCGTCTCCATCCAAGCTTTGGATTAGAGGTAGCGGGTGGCTGCATGATTGTAATTCTTTCGCCAACAATCTGTGCAAAGTCTTTATCAGAACTTAAAATTAAAACTTCATGACCATCCTTTGCAAGTTGCACCGCTTCTGAAGCAAGTAGGTCATCACTTTCAACGCCGTGTTGTTCCACGGCTTTAATTCCCATCGCCCGAGTTAAATCTTTTAGCACAGGAATTTGAGCCACTAACCCTTCAGGCATCTCTTTACGCTGCGCTTTATATTCGGGATGAAGAGCGAGTCTATCTTGCGCGCCACCTAAATCAAAAAATACAACGCTTACGTCTGGGTTTTCTTGATCCTGTAAACGCCAAATTGCTTTTGTCCAACCATGCAGTGCATTCGTTGGAAATCCATCAGAGCGAGTAAGTTCAGGTATTCCAAAGAAACACCGGTAAGCGAGATTAAATCCGTCTACAAGAAGGACCTTCATTCGCTCACTTGCTTGAAGCACCCGGTGTTATAGCAACAACAGATTCAGCGATGTTTCGACTCGTTGCTTCAGGTTCGCCGTGTTTGGAGTTAAATACCATGGAAACAATCTTTGAAACGCCGCGCTCTTCCATCGTTACGCCATAGATCGCACTTGCAGCTGCAACGGTGCGTTTATTGTGCGTGATGATGATGAACTGGGAATCAGTGACGAACTTCTTCAAGAGTTCTGTGAAACGACCAATGTTAGATTCGTCAAGCGGCGCATCTAATTCGTCGAGTAAACAGAAAGGTGAAGGCTTCACCATGTAGAGCGCGAATAGTAGCGCAACCGCCGTGAGCGTCTTCTGTCCACCGGACAAGAGTGTAATACCTTTAAGCTTTGTACCAGGAGGTTGAGCTACGATTTCGATACCGCTTTCCAAAATATCTTCGGTAGCAATTAAATCGAGTTGAGCGTTACCACCGCCAAAGAGTGTTTTGAAGGTGTAATCAAAGTTCTTCTTAATTTGCTCAAAGGTGAGAGCAAACTGCGCTTGCGAGGTCTTATTGATCTCATCAATCGCAGCAAGTAGTTCTGCCTTAGCAGTAGTAAGATCCGTGCTCTGACTCTTTAAGAAATCGTGACGTTCTTTGAGTGCAACGTACTCTTCGATAGCAACCAAGTTAACAGCACCCATCGTAGCAATACGCTTACGTAGTGCATCAACTTGAGCTTTGATTTCGTCCCAGTTCGTGGAATCCATTGCAGCCAAATCGGCTTCGGTAGGCTCACCGCGGACTTTATCCTTTTTACGGCGTGTCTTCTTAGGCTCTTCAGTGCCCTCAGCGACTGCTGCTGCATCACTACCCGCTTCAAGTGCTTTTGGTACACTCGCTTCCTGATCTTCTTCTTCGTCGATATCGAGGAGATTTAAACCTTCTGGTTCATCATCTGCTTTCCAAAGCATTTGCTTCCAATCAACCGTAGAAATATCAAGGCCGTGCTCACGGTTAACATCTTCAGAGAGGAATTGAGCTCTTTGACGATTTTCAGCGAGTTTAATTTCGTTCTTACTTAATTCAGAATGTGCGGATTCAGAATCTTGACGTACTTTAGCTTGAGAAGCTTCTAAGCCGTCGATTTCAGATTCAATCGAAACGAGTTCGACTTTAATTGCTTCTACTTGTTGCTGAGCTTGGGTGAGTGAATCAACTAAGCCTGTAGATTTATTTTTCTGTGTGCTGGTTTCTTTTTCTAATTCTACCGTTTGCTCTGACCAGCTTTCGATTTCGTTTTGTCTCTGACTGAGTAATTCTGCAAGCTGCTGACGGCGACGTTCCATTTCGCCTAAACCACGGTCTAGGACTTCCACTTTTTGTCTACGGTCAGCTAACTCTAAACGAGCTTGAGCTAAGGACTCACGTTTCACATCACGCTCTGCACGTGAAGCAACGAGATCATTATCAAGTTTAGAAATATGACTACGCTGTGCAGCATCGGTGTCCTCTGCCTTCTTGAGTAAATCTTGAGCTTTTACCCAGCGAGTATGCGCTTCATTACGTGCTGCCTCTAATGCCGAAACTTCAGCATCCATACGGCGAAGTTTATTCGCTACGTCTTCAGCCGAGCGCTCTGCATTACGGTGTTCTGCCTGTGCGGAAGCGGAGGTTTGAGTAACCTGTAAAACAACCTCACGTGCTTGCTCAATCTTTTGCTCAGCTTGAGTTACAGCAGTGTTTAAAAGATCAATCTTAGCACGTTGTTCATCATGCGCTTTTTGCTCATCATTGAGTGCACGCGCTGTTTCACGTAAGTCCACTTCACGTTGAACAAGACTGTTTGCTTGTTTCTTTTCGCTCGCATGACCACCCATGACTAAACCACGGCGATCAACGACTTCACCCTTACGTGTAGCGACTGCTAAAAAGCTTAAGCTTGGGTTTGCTTTCCAAGTATCTAAGAAACTGCCTAAATCATCAACGATGTAGCAGGCATCAAGAAGAGCCACTGCAGGATGCTCTTGGTCTGGATCCTTAAGGAGTGTACGTGCAGAAACAAGTCCAGCAGGTAAATCTGAGACCTCGGTTGGCTTAATGCCAATTTCTTGAACACGAAGAATAACAGAACCAATTTGATCTGATTCTAACTTCGCTAAAATACGTTTTGCTGTAGCTACATCAGCGACATCGATTGCTTCAGCAGCTGTTCCTAAAAGTGCTGATAATGCTTTAGCACCTTCTGGTTTAACATCGAGTCCTTGAAGAATTGGAGTCGCTTTTTTACCTTCCAGTGAATCCGTTAAGCGTCCCTGAAGAACAGCCTTAGCACCTTCACCAAAGCCTTCCCACTTTTCTTGTAATTGTTGTAAAACTTTTAAACGAGCACTGCGCTGAGCGAGTTGACGATCCAATTCTTGGAGGCGTCTTTGCCCTTCTCTAAATTCACGCGTTGCTTCAGCAAGTTCAGCCTGAGCAGCTTGAGCCTGCTCCTGTGCTTTTGCTTTTTCTTGAGTGACTACTGCTAAGCGATTTACGGCTTCTTCTACTGCCTTCTGAGCTGTAGCTAGCTCTTCCTTAACTTGCGCCATATCCTTAACGATCGATTCATGGCGATGAACACTGGTCTTTTGCTCTACTTCATAACCTGAACAATCTGTTCTTAAGCGAGCTACCGTACTTTCAGTCTGTAACAGAGCAAACTTAGCCTGTTGAAGTTCTTGTTCTAACTTACTTACCTTTCCATCAATAATCGATAAATCACGATTACGCTGCTGGAAAACTTGATCGGAGCTACCAAGCAAGTTGAGCTGAAGCTGCTTGTCTTGAGCACCTGTATCAAACTGAGCAGTAACTTCCTTTAGCTGCATTTCTACTTCAGCTAAATTTGTCTTTGAAGAACCAATACGCTCTTCAAGCCCTGTCTTACGAATTTCAGCTAAACGAGCTGCGTTCTCTGCTTGCTCACGCTGTGTCTTTAAATCAAAGACTGCCTGTTGAGCTTCTTGAACTTGTTGATTTAAACGACTGCGGTTCGTTTTCTTAGCTTCGAGCGCTTGTTGCTGAGTTTCTAAACTCGTGCGGCGTTCATTCGCAGAATCTCTTAAGCCATTAACGCGAGATTCAAGATCTCCTAAGGTCGCAAATACAAGCCCGTGCTGATAGCCGCTCCATGCTAAACTTAAATGTTTTAAGCGGTGGTTTAGGCGCTTAAAGCGCATCGCCTTAGCTGCTTGTCTACGCAGTGTTCCAATCTGACGGGAAACTTCGCCGATAATATCGGTAACACGTGCAAGATTTTGATCTGTCAGTGCGAGCTTATTGAGGGCTTCGCGGCGCTGACTCTTATACTTCGTAATACCTGCAGCTTCTTCGAAAACAGCTCTACGTTCTTCTGGCTTTGAGGATAAGATCTGATCGATCTGTCCTTGAGCCATGATCGAGTAACTGGTGCGACCAATACCCGTATCCATAAATAATTTTTGGATATCTTTTAAGCGGCATGGCTGACCATTAAAGAAATACTCACTTTGACCATCGCGGTGCACCCGGCGCATGATCTCAATTTGGTGATACTCACTACCGAGTTGTTTTTCGCAGTCCGTTAAAAGTAAAGCGACTTCACACAGCTGTGCAGGCTTACGTGTATCTGCACCTTCGAAGATGACGTCTTGCATCTTACCGCCACGAAGCGCCTTAGCGCTTTGTTCACCCAGCACCCAGCGTATCGCATCCGCGATGTTGGATTTGCCACAGCCATTAGGTCCAACGACCGCTGTGACCCCTGGTTCAAACCTGAGAGTGGTATTGTCTGCGAACGACTTAAAGCCGCGTAAGGTTAACGCCTGAAGATACATGTATTACTTTCCTTAAACAGTGAGCTAGCAGACCGAATACGAGCAAATGCAAAGTGAAATTAAAACATTAATCTTTTATAAAAAAAATGATGGCTTTTTTGCTGACTTTTGGCTCTACCGAAGCTTCTACCCAAGCCTAAAGGGCCAAAACCACCCCTACTTTGTCTTTCGGAAGGTCTCAGCAACCGAAGAAAGGTCCTTATCCCCAAGGCCTATTTCGATACCTTTTTTGAAGATTTCTAAGGCAGCGCCAGCCGAAATCATCCCAATTCCATGGGACTTCCCCTCCTCCACAGCATAACCTAAATCCTTAGCCATGAGCCTTAAAGCAAAGTTTGTGTTATCATAGTCAGGGGAAAGCATCCGTGTCGCCATGGTTTTAACCATAGGACTACCAGGGGTTCCATTCATGATTAAATCAACGGCTTTAGCACGGTCTAGTCCGCTTCGCTCAATAATCGCTAAGGCTTCCGCAAAAGAAGCAGCCTGAACACCACTTAAGAAGTTATTGATCAGTTTCATCCTAGCCCCGCTACCAGTAGCTCCTAAGTGGTTAACTGCCTTAGAGATCACTTTTAAAACAGGGAGTGCTCGGTTTAGCGCTGTTTCTGAACCACCAACGAATAGAACCAATTCGCCCGCATTAGCCTGAGGCTTACTTCCAGCGACAGGGCAATCCAGGAATTCACACCCATGTTGGGTAGCATGCTTTGCTAGTTCTGTCACCCACCCTACAGTCAGCGTACTTAAATCGATCAGTATAGCCCCTTTTTTAGCTGCCTTCAAAGCTCCCGCCTCACCAAGCCACATAGCTTCCGATGCTTTATCATCCGAAACCATACATAAAATAATCTCGGAGCCTACCACTGCTTCTGCAGGTGATTTCGCCACCGTAAAACCCTCCGATGCAAACTGAGATGCTTTTGTAGCATTACGGTTATAAACCTTAAGTGGAAATCCAGCAGCACGAATACGGCGCGCCATTGCACTTCCCATGATGCCTAAGCCTAAAACGGTAACGGAAGGTAAAGATGAGGTGTTCACGTAATTACAAGGTAGCACAACCTTACGAAAGTGCTACTCGCATTCACCTTTTTTAGCCTATCCAGCCAGATTAAGCTGGAAGGCTTACCTACGTTTTATGCAAAGCCGATTACTCAACCGGCATTACTGACTTAACAAGCCATTTAGTAACGGTAACGCCTTTAGCAGCGCGGTTACTGACTGGTACTTCCGTGATATCGAAATCAAATTCCTTAACACGTGCACCACCACGGCCATCTACCGTTACGGTTAATTTCTTAGGAATAGCTTTCTCGGTAGCAAAACGCTGGAAGTAAACCACGCGAGACCCTTCCGCTTTTGCGAGCGGATAAAGTTTATCACGGGTAACACCACCGATTTGGAATTTTTTAACGAAGGCCTTACCGCTTTCTTTGTCTTGATACATCATGACATAGAAAGCTTTGTCGCCGTCCTTAGGTAAGATCGCACAGTGAACGATATCTTTACCCATGAACATTTTGTCTCCCACGCGGGAAACTTTCATGGCGGTGTCAGCCATGATACATAAGACATCATCCAAGATCGTACATTCCTGAACGAATTCATGCTGACGCCAGTTTAAGCCAACGAAACCTTCTTCACGGTTTACATATAAACGCTGATTTGCAGATACAACTTCAGCAGCACTGATCTGCTCAATCTCATCGTACTGAGTCTTACGCTTAATGCCCTTACCGTATTTTTCAGCTAATTTTTCAAACCATGCGATCGCATAATCATTCAGATTCTTGAGGTTGTGTTTAACCTCTTTCATCTCTGACTCGATCTTCTTCATAGCTTCATCCGCTTGGAAGCGGTTGAAAGCTGAAATACGTTTAATTTTAATTTCAGTTAAACGTGCAATATCTTCATCCGTGACTGGACGTTTAAGACCCTTCACAAACGGCTTTAAGCCGTCACGAATTTCTTCAAGAACCTCTTCCCACGTTTTTGATTTTTCAATTCTGCGGTAGATACGCTCTTCAATGAAGATACGCTCTAAAGAGTCCCAGTGCCATTGTTGTTCTAATTCAGCTAGGCGGATATCTAATTCTTGCTTAAGAAGATCCTTGGTGCGTTCTGCACTGCGCTTAAGAATTTCAGAAACACCAATAAATGCTGGTTTCTCATTATCAATGACACAGGACGCAGGAGAAATAGCGACTTGGCAGTCTGTAAATACGTACAGCTGTTGAATTACTTTTTCTGGCTCACTGCCCTGAGGTAAGTGAATTAAGATTTCCACAGCGTCTGCTGTGTTATCATCCACATGACGCACTTTGATTTTACCCTTCGCATTTGCAGCGAGTATCGAATCAATGAGTGACTCAGTTGTAGTTCCGAAAGGAAGTTCAGTAATTGCTAAGACGTACTTACCACGTGACTCAATCTTAGCACGTAGTTTTACTTTTCCACCGCGTTCTCCGTCATTGTATTCAGAGAAGTCTGCAATACCGCCCGTTGGAAAATCAGGTACGATTCTAAAACGCTTACCCTGCAAATGATTAATCGATGCACGGCACAGATCATTAAAGTTATGCGGTAAGATCTTTGTCGATAAACCAACGGCAATACCCTCAGCTCCGTCTAATAAGACGAGTGGAAATTTTGCAGGAAGTGTAACTGGTTCACGAGCGCGGCCATCATAACTTGCCTGCCAAGTCGTTGTCTTAGGATTAAAGAGAACATCCTTAGCAAACGGAGTTAGACGTGCTTCAATGTAACGAGGTGCTGCAGCATCATCACCGGTTAATAAATTACCGAAATTACCTTGGGGCTCAATTAAGTAACCACGTTGTCCCATACCAACAAGCGCTGCTCCAATGGAAGCATCACCGTGAGGATGGAAGCGCATACACGCACCAACAACATTGGCAACTTTATGGAAACGACCATCGTCCATTTCCCACAGCGTATGCAGAATACGGCGCTGAACGGGCTTAAGTCCGTCATTAATATGAGGAACTGCGCGGTCTAAGATTACGTAACTTGCGTACTCAAGAAACCAATCTCTGTAGCTTGTCGCTAGAGTTGATTCAGAGGAAAATACGCCGTTTTTACTGGAAGCTTTTTTTGCGGACATTGCTAAAATCAGGTTTCAACGAGATCTTTTTCGATCTTCAAGTTTTCAATAATAAAGTCCTGTCTTTCTGGAGTATTCTTACCCATGAAGAAAGAAAGGAGTTCGTCGCTACTGTGTAAGTGAGCGAGTGAGATTGGCACTAAACGGATATTTTCACCAATGAAGTCTTTGAACTCGTTTGCTGAAATTTCTCCTAAACCTTTAAAGCGTGTTACCTCAGCGGTCGTTCCCAATTCATCCATCGCTTTATCTTTTTCCTTTTCGCTGTAGCAGTAATGCGTTACCTTCTTATTACGTACACGGAATAAAGGTGTTTCTAACACATATAAACGCCCTGCCGTAATTAACTCTGGGAAGAACTGTAGGAAAAACGAAATGAGCAGTAAGCGAATGTGCATACCGTCTACGTCTGCATCGGTAGCAATAACGATTTTGCCGTAGCGCAGTCCATCGAAGCCCTCTTCGATATTAAGCGCTGACTGAAGCAGATGGAATTCTTCGTTTTCGTAGATTACTTTCTTAGAAAGTCCATACGTATTAAGCGGCTTACCCTTTAAAGCAAAGACCGCTTGAGTTTGCACATCACGGCAAGCCGTGAGAGATCCCGAAGCTGAGTCACCTTCTACGATAAAGAGTGTGCTATTTTCAGAACGAGGGTCCTTCTCACCTAAGTGTAAACGGCAGTCTCTGAGTTTACGATTATGCAGGGATGCTTTCTTTCCACGTTCACGAGCAAGGTTACGAATACCAGCAAGCTCTTTACGCTCTGTTTCACTTTCTTGAATCTTTGAAAGGATAGCCTGAGCAGTCTCTGGATTTTTGTGTAGATAGCCGTCGAGACTTTGCTGAACAAATTTACCAATAAAGTCCTTAATGGAAGGACCTCCTGGAGCAGCATCAGCTGAACCTAATTTTGTTTTTGTTTGTGATTCGAAAACGGGTTCGATTACGCGAACCGATACGGCCGCAACAATTGATTGTCTGATATCTGCAGCATCAAACTCTTTCTTAAAGAAATTACGCAGCGTATCTACGACAGCTTCTCTGAAAGCTGCTTGGTGGGTACCACCCATCGTTGTATGCTGACCGTTAACGAAGGAGTAGTACTCTTCTCCGTAATGGGATCCATGGGTAAGCGCTATTTCAATATCTTCACCTTGTAGATGAATGATGGGATAAAGCACTTCTCCTGTGAGGTTTTTCTCTAGCAGATCCTTAAGTCCATTATCTGACTTATAGGCCGTTCCATTTAAGGTTAAGGTAAGCCCACGATTTAAATAGGCATACGTCCAAAGCATGTCCTCCACAAACTCACGGCGGAATTTATAATCCTTACCGAAGAGTTGTTCGTCTGGCGTAAATTCAATGATCGTACCGTTCTTCTCGGTGGACTTGGTAACTTTGTGATCTTTCTTAAGTTTGCCCTGAGCAAATTCAACCACCTTGGTTTCACCTTCACGTACGGCCTGAGCTCGGTAGCTTAAGGAAAGCGCATTTACGGCTTTTTGACCTACACCATTTAAACCCACGGCCTTTTTAAAGGTTTGGCTATCATACTTAGCACCCGTGTTGATAATCGATACGCACTCTAAGAGTTTTCCCAGTGGTATACCGCGGCCATAATCGCGGACTTTGACGGTTCTATCCGTTAATTCGATTTCGATCTTCTTACCATGTCCCATGGTAAATTCATCGATTGAATTATCTACGGTCTCTTTTAAAAGCACGTAAATGCCGTCTTCAGCGTGGGTTCCACTACCCAAACGCCCAATGTACATGCCAGGTCTTAAACGGATATGATCCGTCGAAGACAGGGTTTTAATACTGGATTCGGTATATTCAGATGCCATATAACAATTTTTGCTAGGCTTTCCTGCATTTGGATAGACACAAGCAATTTCTGAAGGTTTAAGCACTTGATGTCTTAAGAAAGCGGGGTAAATCTCCTGTTTCAGGGGCTTTTTGACACCCCTTAAGCCACCACCTTTTCCCTATGAAAGTAACCTATTATCTCGATATTATGTCGTCGTGGTGCCACTGGTGCGAACCAGCTTGGGCAAATTTAAAGAAAAAATATGCCGGGAAGGTCGATTTTTCATGGAAAATAGGCCTTATGAGCCCTTCTGACTTCCCTACCTCACGTAAACAATGCGACTGGTTTTATGATAGAAGTGGCGGAACGGTCATGCAATCGCCCTATAAATTAAACTCCGGTTGGCTAATAGAAAAACGAAAAGGCCACTATGAAGCACCTAATCTGGTAGCTGAAGCAGCCAGAAGCCTTGGGCACTCCGACGATACCGTTCGTTTAGCCTTAGCGCATGCCGCTTTAATTGAAGGTAAAGATGTAGGTGATCTTAAGGTCTCTGTATCAGTCGCTGCTAAAGTAAGTAAACTCAGCGCTAAGAAATTACATGCCGTGAGTGATTCCTTGGCCGTTAAAAAAACGGTGCAAGCAAGTACGCAGTTATTTTTATCCTATAAAATTTCCCAGCGTCCCTCCTTCATTCTAGAAAGTCCGATTGGGGATAAAGCTGTGTTTTCTGGACTGGTTGCAGTAGAACCACTCGCAGCAACGATTGAATCAATGCTCCATGACGCAAAAGCCTACGCTTCTCACAAAGCCCACTACGGCTTACCGCCTGCACAATAAAAAAGCTGAGTACTTAGGTTTGATCCTAAATACTCAGCTTTGAAAGCTTAAGAGGGCTTAGACGATACCAGCCTTCTGAAGAATGAGATTAATATCATACTCAGCACTGCGTGCTTTGCGGCTTAGGTATGAATTTGCTTCATCATCACCTACAAAGCGCTCTGCGGTAGCATCCCAGTTTAATTTACGTCCGACTTTCATCGAAATCCAGGAAGCAGCACAGGTTTCTAAGGCACGTGAAGATTGGCTAATTGGAGCGATTGGATCGCGATTAGCTTTAATACATTCGAGCCAATTTAAGTGATGATTCTTACTTGGCATCCAGCGCACAGCGTCACTTGGTAGTGCTGAGAGTAAGCTTGGCTTACTTGCACGCAGTGAATTATCTGGGCCTTCAGCGTTTGGATCAGAAGCGGTTACGCGTTCATGTCCGCGGGAGCAGAAAATACTTCCTTCTGTACCTTCGAAGAGTAAACCATTTTCAAATTTATCATCTAAGATAACTTGTGTGCCGTTAGGCATAAGCATTTCGACATGATAATTGGTGTGAACTGTCCACACATCGTTTTTCATGAAGTTTACTTTTGATTCTACAGTCTTTGGACCAGAAAGTTCTAAGCCTAATGCCCAAAGCATTTGATCGACGTGGTGTGCACCCCAGTTGGTAATCATACCAAGACCAAATTTTTCTGTGGTAATCCAACCTGGACGACCAAGACCATGCTGCGGATGAACACGACCTTCATCATAATCCATCTGTTCAACAGGTCCTAACCAGCGGTCATAATTAAATGTCTTTGGTACAGGCATCGCTTGAGCTGGTCTGCCCTTCGGTGCATCTAAACCGATACCAATCTTAACGGTTTTAACTTGGCCGAGGCGTCCGTTACGAACGGCTTCTGTAGCAGGACGGAATGACTTGAATGGCCATTCTGATCTTTGCTGACTGCCTGTTTGTAAAATAACTTTTCTTGCTTCTACGGTCTTACGTAGAGCGATTGCTTCAGCAACACTGTAAGTGACTGGCTTTTGAACATAGATGTGTTTGCCAGCGAGTGCTGCTTCAATCGCGACCTGTGCATGCCAGTGATCTGGAACGCAGATAAGGACTGCATCAACATCTGAACGTGCTAAGACATCACGGTAATCTTCGTAGATCTTAATATCTACAGCAGACTGACCTTTTGACTTATAGTGGTTAACGAGTGTCTTGTGCGCAGCTTTTGCACGGTTTGAATCAAGATCACAGACTGCTACAAAGCGGCAGTGATCTACATACTGCATAGTTTCAGTCATGTCGCTAGTACCCATACGGCCACAGCCGATTTGAGCTACATTGATGCGACTATTTGCAAGATCTGCAGCGCGTAAGAAACGTGGGGTGAGTGCTAAACCGGCAGCACCAACTAGCATGTTTCTTACAAACGTGCGACGTGTTGAAGAATTAAGCGATGGGGTGGACATAGTTTTTTAGACGAATTTCAGAGGTTTAAGTAACAAAAATGATTAGTGCTTTGAAGCAAGCGTAATGACTTCGTGACCGGCGAGTAAAAAGGCTCCAGGGCCATAGGCTTCTGTGCTTTCTGGACTGAATTTCTGTGGAGCTGCACCAACAGGTTGGACGTGGTTTAGACGGCCACTTGGCTCTACACAGGTATTTAAAGCAGCCCATGCTTTTAATACACTTGGCTCATAGATAGCACGGTCTAAGAGGTGATTATTAATACCCCAAGCAAAAGCAAAGCAGTAAAATCCTGTACCACTTGTTTCAACATTTGGAGTACAGCTTGTTGGATCAAGTAGACTTGAGCACCAAGCACCACTTGCAGGTTGGATTTCAAGTAGGCGTGCCGCCATATCCTTGAAGAGTTTTTCAAATTGTGGCCTTGCTGGATCGTTCGCTGGTAAAATAGTTAAGAATCGAGCGAGCCCTGCAATAACCCAACCATTACCACGGCTCCAAAATATTTTTTGGCCATTTGCTTCACGCTTATAGAAGTAAGTGCTATCGCGGAAATAGAGATGCTCTTTTGCATCATAGAGGTATGCCGTTGTACGCCACCATTCATTCACAGCAAAATCGCGGTAAGCTTTATTTCCTGTTAAAGCATACATACGTATCCAAGCAGGAGGTGCCATAAACAGAGCATCACACCACGACCACTGATCTGTTTTTTGTTTACCAACGAACTCGAGAGAGAAATTCTTAGGATGAGCTAAAATGTAATCACAGCGCTCTTGAAGCGACTTAATCATCTTAGGATCATGTTCTTTTAGATAGAGGTCATAATAGGTCTGACCAACACAACTATCATCGGCGTGATAAACACGTGCACCGAGTTGCCACTGATTGCCTTCAGCAATTTTTAATAATGCTTGATGAAAACGTGGACTTTCAGAAATCGAATCAAGAGATGAAAGACCTGTTAAAAATGCACCTTGAACCCAATCTGTGAATGCCTGACGACCAGGATGACTGATTTGATAGTCAGCCACTTTTTCCATCGTCTTTAATACCTCACTGGATGTAGGAGGTGTTACTTCGGCACGTGAAACACAAGGCGCAAGAGACAAGAGCGCTAAAACAACGAGGGGTAATTTCATAAGTATGAAATCCAACTCTAGTTCACTTTTAACCCCTAACTCAACGCCTTATTACAGCCTTTTTCTTTACAGAAAAACGCTGCTTTTAGGCTGCTAACCCGACCTAGCTTAAAACAGCGATTTTGAGAGAGCTCCAACGGCGGATATAGGACCCGAATCATTTAAGCCGTCCATCGCGCGGTCTGCTTTCTTGAGCGTTCCTTGAAGACCAAAATACAAACTATCATCATTAATTAAACGACCCAAGGTTCCCTGCCCTTTAGACATTTTATCTGAAACATCTCGGATATCATGAAGTGTAAATTTCAGATCTTCAGCAGCTTGCTTGTCATAGACCAAAACGCCTAAGGGACCTTGTCCTGATTTAATTTGGTCTAATACCGAATTTGCATTAGCCATAGCCTGTTTTGCTTCACTTGCTGTTGCCTTAAAATCATTTACAGCTGCGAGTAAGTTATCATGCAATTGAGAGTCATTTACTAATTTACCGAGTGTACCTTCACCGCGATTAATTTTACCGGTAATATCCTGAAGGTTAGTCATCGAAGCATCGATCTTAGACTGATTCTGAGAAAGAATCTTGTTCAGTTTTTGGAATACGCCGCCGTCAGGACCATCTCCATTTACTGCGTTTGAAATCGAAGAAAGCGCTGAATCTAATTTATGTCCTAATTCACCCATCTGGGTCATAATGGATGCAATATCAGGAGTAATCTTCGTATTGATTTCAGCACCGTCTGTAAGTGCAGGAGCTTGAGGAGATCCTAAATCAATCGAGATATAATCTGTTCCGATGATACCAGCCATCACGATCGTCGCTGATGCATCTGAAGGTACTTTATACTGAGGATCAATCTGAAGTACCGCTTCAGCTCTGTGCTTACCGAGGCGTGTTTGCGCTACGCTACCGATACGAACACCAGCCATGCGAACATCGTCTGTTACCTTTAAATCCTGTAAATCAGGAAAACCAGCTACGAGTGTATAGCCTCCTTTATGAAACGTCTTTGAGCCACTTAGGGTTTCATACGTTACATAGATCAAAGCTATACCCAGTAAGAAGAATAGTCCTACTCGTAATGTTTGTTGTGTGTTATTCATCGTTTCAATCTCCAGTTTTAAAGTTCTAGTAAATTATTTTTTAAAGCGCGGATTCTTAAGATCTACAGTTGGATATAAGAAGTCAGAGACGCGCTTATCCGTTGGATTAGTAAGAGAGTCTGGTTTACCGACATGGATTAAATTTCCGTCCATTAAAATGCCCACACGGTCCCCAATACTAAGCGCTAGATCACGGTCGTGCGATACAACAATCGTTGTAACTCGGTACTGGTCACGCAGCGTTGCAATAATTTCATCAATGGTAGCAGCTGTTACCGGATCGAGCTCGCTCGTTGGTTCATCATACAGCAGTAACTGAGGCTCCATTACGAGTGCACGAGCAATTGCGACACGCTTTTTCATACCACCAGATAACTCGGATGGATATTTTTTAGCAGCTCCTTCAAGTGATAATAAGCAGAGAGCCTGCATCACTTTATCTTTTATTTGCTTCTCGTTACCGAGACGATGCTCGCGCAAATAAAGAGCGAGATTATCATAAACGCTTAGCGAATTAAATAAAGCTCCAGCCTGAAACACGAGAGCCATACGAACATGATCTCTCACGTCTTCACTCAGCGCATCCTTACCATTAATCAGTACACGACCTGAGTCAGGCGTTTCTAATCCGATAATATGACGCAGTAGAACGCTCTTACCAGAACCACTCGGCCCCATAAGGACAAAGATTTCTCCAGGCTCAACATTGAGTGAAAAATCTTTAAGAACGGTTAATGTCTTAAAACTTTTCGATAAATTTTGAACCGAAACACCAACGGCTGTGTTTTCTTTGCGTACTACCGGCTCTTCGGAATTTAAAAATTGGTTAAACATGCGTTGGTTCCTTTACGAGAGTAGCGCGAGTAGGATTTTAGTTACGAAGTAATCGAGGACTAAGATTAAAACAAGCGAGGTCACAACGGCTTTGGTCACTGCGGCACCTATTTCTCGTGGTCCTCCACGCGTACTAAGTCCGATGCTTGAACAAACAAGAACAACCACAAATCCAAATATTTCTGCTTTAATAATACCATCAATCACGTCTTTAAATTTTACGACATGACGCAACGCCTGAAAGTATTGCTGCGTATCGACTGAAATAAAACCGGTGTACTTACATACGATTGATCCACCGAACCAACCTACTAAATTGGCAATCACCGTTAAAACTGGCATCATGAATAAAACGGCGACTAAACGAGGCATCACAAGTATCCGAGCCGGTGCTATATTCATTGTCACTAAGGCATCCACTTCCTGATTCACTTTCATCGAAGCAAGCTCGGCTGTGATTGCAGATCCAACACGGCCTGCGAGTAAAATTGCTACCATCATAGGTCCTAATTCACGCACCATGGAAAGACCAACTAACGCACCAATGAATTGCTGCGTACCAAAATCCTGCATCGAATAACCTGACTGAAGTGCAAGAACACTTCCAATGAAGAAACTAAGAATACCAACAATAGGTAGTGTCGTATAACCAATCAGATAACACTGTTCTATGAAACGTGCTTTTTGCCGAGTTAGTGTTCCCACATGGGAAATAGAGCGAACTAATAAAATAAGTGCGCTTCCTACTCCTTCGAGAACTGATCTGATTGAATTCATGAAACTTAAAATATTACTTATGTGCCTCAGCTACTGTAGGATCGTTTTGTGAAAACTCCATTCCGAAGATACTCCATCCTTTTAAAGTATCATGTTTAAATCCAAATAACCCACCTAGAAAAGCCACCTGCTTCAACGAATCTTGTGTTTTGACCTGAAAAAGCGGGCCTAGATGAAAATCCGTTTCTTTAGCTTTGTTACTTTCAGTCCAAGTGAGTGCATTCCACGCTATACTTAACCGTGTTTCACCAGGAGAAGACTGCTCGAATCGAATAAATGAAAACAGTGGAGCCCATGCATAACGCATTTGAGGACTATCTGCAAAAATACCTTCGAAAGGACTAAACAACTGGGTTTGAACTTTTCCTGCTCCATTGTCCCAGGTTGAAACCAGTGGCCACACGGTTGTTTTAACCGCATGTGGTTTTTCAGGATGCGAAACACTGAATTGTTCATCTTTAGACAAAAGAAAAAAGAGAACTCTAGTTTTTTCTTGGCCTAAATCGGCATCTGCCCACTTTTCCTGACGATATAATGGCCACATATACCAGGTCTTATCTAAGCCTTTTATAACAGAATGCGTATATAAAGGACCAAAACGATTTACATACGCTTGATCACCACGACCCTGTACGAGTAGTGGCCAGAAGTAACGTGTTTCATGGTAATGAACAGGAGTTGTTCTGTCCGAGTAGCCAAAGAACGGCCAAAGATAATTTTCGTTAATGTAGCCAGGCTTTTTCTGAACAGAGTAAAAAGGAAGGACTCCTAATTCATGGGAAACTTCAGCAGGCTTTGAATCTTCTGTCTTTGAAATTTCCTGATTAGAATAAATAAACGGCCATAGAGCGAACGAACGCTTAAAAGCACCTTGCTTTTCAGTCGTACCAAATAAGGGCCATAATGAAAATCCATGCACCTTTCCTGAAGAGTAACGAACAAATGGCCAAGGAAGATATGTCGTTTGAGACTCTTCCGTAGTAAATTTTAAATAAAGAGGGAAAGCGATAAATTCAGCATCTTCAAACCCAAGATGTCCTTGCAGTTTACCAAATAACGGAAACACAGCTAAAGAAGACGAATCGGTATCATTTCCTTTTTCTGAAAAATAAACCGGCCAAATATCAAATGTAGTGCTTAAACCACCACTGCTATGATTTGAGTTACGTGTGCGTCCGGTACTATTGATTAATTTAAAGACACTCCATTCATACGAATCGCCATACGAGCGGTAATAAAACAGAGGATAGAAAATGGTCGTCTCTTCGTGACTACCACCCACATCTAAGTGTTGAACAAATAAAGGGCGTAGTCCTAAAACGCGCCCCCCTTCTGCAGATGGTTCATTAAAGAGAAAAGGTCCAAAAGCATTCCAACTGACCTGCGATTGGCCAGGGCGGGTAAACGTTACCATCCCCGGAAACAAATTAGACTCCTCCGCTTTGGACAGGCCTAAGCCACATCCCAAAAAGCTGATGATAAGAGTGAGTCTAAGCCAATTCATGATACACGGCAGTCGTGCTTAGCATATAACCTGAGGGAACCCGATAAGTTCCTCCCAGATTGAGCATTTTAGGCACGATTCGAAATATGTACTTAAATATCTAATCATCATTACTTTAGGCTATTATAAATTTATCTATAAAAGCCTAATAGTAAGGTGCCTAACTAGTAGAAAAAGTCAAATTCCTGGAAGCGATATACTTTGCCCAGGTTTTAGAACAATAAAGGCATCTTGTGGCAGTGACTTTTCCTGCATTTCTCGGCCTAGCTCAAGCCATGGGTCTTCTTGACCTTCATCCGTTAGGCGAAAAGTTCCCCAATGCATCCCAATACTCTTTTTAGATCCTAAATCATGATGCACCTGAAGCGCCTCCTTAGGATTCATATGAGCTTCCTTCATGAACCAGCGAGGTTCATAGGCACCTATCGGTATTAGAGATAAATCAGGTGAACCTAGTCTTTCCTTAATCGTTTTAAAAAGCGTTTCGTGATAACCAGAATCTCCCGCAAAATAAATAACACGCCCTGCTACAGATAAATAAAAGCCGCCCCACAAACGTGTATTCGTATCCCAAGGCAGTCTACGACCCCAATGCTGAGCAGGAACCAAAGTGACACTTACTTGGTTATTAATCTGCGTTGTCTGCCACCAATCTAATTCAGTAACGAGTGAAAAGTTTTTAAGTAATCCCTTCATCTTAAGCGGCGTAGCAACGATAGGATTCCACCGTTTTGCAATGCTACTTAGAGTTGGTGAATCGCAATGATCATAATGATCATGACTCAGAAGAACGGCAGTAATAGCAGGTAAGCTTTCCCACGTCACTCCAGGCTTCGTATATCGTTTCGGACCAAACCATGAAACAGGCCCTACTCGATTTGAATAAACCGGATCTGTAAGAAAATTTCCGCAGGGTGTTTGAATGAGAAAACTTGAGTGTCCAATAAAAGATACCTCTATTCCATTACCAAGCCTCAGTGGAGCAGCATGTGGCTCATCACTATCTTCACCTAACCAAGGCGAAGGCTTACTCGACAACTTCCACTTTAAGACATCCTTTAGTCCGTGCCTCTGTTCCCCACGGTAATTATAAAACCGCTTTCCGTTATAATGGTAGGAGAACATAAAGATTGAGTGATACTAAAATTAACAAAGAGTATGCATTAGCTTTTACAGATTCGCAATTACTGCCTAATATTTTAATTCACCTTTAATTTAATCACATGCGAATCACAGGAGGCATAGCACGAGGAATTACGCTCAGCGTCCCTAAGACACGGGATGTGCGACCTGCTACGGATCGACTACGCCAAGCTGTATTTTCAAGTTTAGCCGCTTACATTCCTGGCGTTTACTTCTTAGACTTATTTGCAGGAAGTGGCGCTTACGGACTAGAAGCACTTAGCCGCGGAGCTAAGGGTGGTGTGTTTGTAGAAAAAGATTCTAAAACAATTCCTCATTTAGAGCAGAATATAAAAGCAGTGTGTAAAAGTATGGGAACTGATCCCGACTTACTTACGGTTATTGAAGGTGACGCAACAGAAGTACCGCTTGGAAATCACGCAGCACCTGACCTTGTTTTTATAGATCCGCCCTACGATATGATTATTGGAGCAGCAGATCCTATGTTTTCTAAATTAAGCATAGCGCTTAAGGATAAAAAAGACGCCATTGTCGTGTTTGAGATGCCAGGCAGCTACGAACTCAATCCTCCTGGTTGGGAAGAAATAAAACGCCTAGGCCAAGGAGTAAGACAACCAACCGCTGTCTTTTTTAGGAAGAAATCCTAATCCTACATAAGTCCTAGTTTGGACTTTATGATACTTACACTCGACACGCAGGCTGTCTCGGTACGAAGAACGCGTTCACCTAAGTGACACAAATGTGTACCACTAGCTCTAAATAAATTTCTCTCTGCTAGACTCCAGCCTCGCTCTGAACCAATCGCAACAACACAAGGTAAAGTAACAGTAACTTGTGATAAAGCACCGGGAGATTCGTAATTATCTAAAGCTATTTTTAAGAAACTAGAATCAAACACAGACCAGACTTCCGTCATTGATTTACCAAAACTTACCTCAGGTAGTTGCGTACAAAATGCCTGCTCTGCTCCACTTCGAATTTGTTTTTTATATTCTCCGGAACTCCACAAATTACTCATTCCGTAATTAACATCACCTTTTTCTGTTGTTACAAAATGAAGCGCTTTAACACCCAACGAAGCAGCTTCGTTCAGAATTTTTCGAGCGGTTTGCGGCCTTGGCATTCCTATTACTAGCGTGATGGTATCAAGTGCTTTAGGCAATTGTCCCCAGGTAAATGTAAGTACAAGGCCACTTTCTTCTTCTCGAAGAATAGCCGCCTTACCTCGTGGCCCATTCACAAGTCCGACATCAAATGGATCACCAACACCACGTTTTAAAACCTCTTTGATATGAGACGCACGGCTATCCCCAAGTGGAAGCGGCAAGGTCAGTTCGTGAGAATCAAAAAGAATAATATTCACACGCCCTACTCTTTAATAACTTTAAGATCAATTTTACCGTCTGAGAATTCAGCAGATAAGGTCTGTGATTTAATCTTTTTCTTACGTATGACGGGAACACCTGCATCATCACGCATAATCACAAAGCCGCGGTTTAAGACGGACTTAGGACTCGCCGCTTCAAGACGTTTACCCAGTGAAGCAATGCGTTCATTCAGCAGTGGCAAATGCGTTTCAGGAGAAGATCTATCAAAGCGGTTCTTTAGCCGAATTAAATTCTGCGTTGGTTGATTAAGAGCACTACGCAACACTGCCGTTAAACGATTAGTTAAGTCATCAAGCTTAAGCCAACCTCTCTCAAGACGAGCCTGAGGTGCAAGGAGTCGTAGACGAGACCGAGCATGATCAAGTCGTTTGGTTTCTGTTTCTAGTCTCGATTCAACAATATCTATAATTAATTCGCTAGCACGGTCCACACGCTCAACGCAGGCCACAAATTCACTCGAAATTAATTCTGCTGCAGCACTTGGTGTTTCTGCACGCAAATCAGCTGCGAAATCCGTGAGCGTGAAATCAATTTCATGACCAATAGCTGAAATAATTGGAATCTTAGTCGCAGCAACTGCGCGCACTAATGGCTCTTCATTAAAAGCCCATAAATCTTCTACACTACCACCGCCACGTCCAATAACCAGTAAGTCAAAAATATTTAGCTCCTCAGCTGTGCGAATCATTTCAACCATTTCCTCTGCAGCTCCCTGTCCTTGCACTTTTGCCGGAAGAACCACAATACGACCCTTCCAATTACGTCTAATTAATATTTTAAGAAAATCCTGAACAGCGGCTCCGGTTGGAGAAGTAATAAATCCAACCGTCGAAGGCATCTGCGGAATCGCTACTTTATTTTCTTGGTCAAAAAGACCTTCTGCAGCTAATTTTTTCTTTAGAGCTTCAAATTCACGTTGCAGTTTTCCTTGGCCATCATCGACAACGATACGAACCACTAACTGATATTGACCGCGTGCTTCATAGACACCGACTTCTCCATATGCAATGACCTGAAGACCGTCTTTGAGTTGAACAGTTTGACGCATCGCGTCACCTCGGAAAAGAACTGCACTTAACTGAGCCCCTGCATCCTTGAGTGAAAAATAAATATGCCCACTTGCCTGTGCTCGGATATTGGAAATTTCTCCTTTAATCCAGCAGGGCTTTATATTACTCGAAATTACTGCTTTAAGTCGGCGCGTGAATTCAGAAACGCTCTCCGGCTTATCTTGTGTCGCCTCTTTTAAAGGATCCAAACTCATGCCTTTGATTTACCCTTACTCATGTGATGACGCACCAAGTGAGATCCGGCTGCGAGAGCTGCAAAAAGACTGATACAAATCATAGCCATTTTGCCACGTCCCCCTAAAAGCGCTTCTCCAAAAATCATAAATGCACTCGTATAACTCCAAGACACAGCACACGAAATAAGCATGTAACGTCCAAAGGGTGCATCGGCTAAACCGAGTAAATAATTTTGCACGAAGAATGGAACGCCAGGTGTTACGCGCATTAAAACAATAAAGTCCGTTAAATCTGCTCGGTCAAATTCTGGCATCTTATATCCTAAGCGCTCAATTAAACGGGTGATAAATGGTCTAAGCGCTCTGCGTGCGAGCCAGTAAGTAATAAACAAATTAAGTGTTACAGCCACTAAACCAAGTACAACCACGAGTGGCATACCAAGCTGTGCTCCGAAGGCGCGTCCTGCAGGAAGTGAAAACGCAAGCATCGGAACTCCGGCAATCGGGAATAATGCCATTGCTAAGAAAAATACCGTAGGTCCACATGCTTGAAGAAGACCAACACCCCAATCAATTTTCGCCTTAATATTGATTCCGCGTAAAAGCATCACGCCAACGACGCAGGCAACAACAGCCACAACCGCCAACTTGATAATTGTTTTTTTACGCTCCGAAGCGTTTACAGATGGCATTATATTTTAGCTACGCTTTGCCTGTTCAATTAATTCCACTTCATATCCTTCAGGTGCATCAATAAAAGCAATTGTTGACCCAGATGATGTTTTTGAAGGTCCATCGCTTAATGAAAAGCCTTTGGCTTTTAATTGCGCAACAAAAGCATCCATGTTCTCTACAGCAAAAGCTAAGTGCATGAGGTCTGCTTGAACTTGCACGGAAGGACTGTTTGGCAACTGGCAGATTTCAATTTCCTCATCACTATTAGGTGTTTTCAAAAACGCTAATTGAGCACCACGAGGAGATGTATTTCTACGTGATACAGTAAGTCCTAGAGCTTGCTCATAAAACTTAACGGTACGCTCAATATCATTAACCCGCATGCGTGTATGAAGTAGCTTTGTTACCATACATATCCCATGGCCTAAAATGCTATGCTTCTCAATGCCAGAGAATAGGAACTTATCGCTTGGCCAAGCATAAGCTCACACTAATGAAATAAACCAAGGCCTATGTATCTGATCAGGGCTATAACTGATTGATAATAAACGATTAATAAATCTACCCCGATTAAACTCTCATGTATCATGAGAGTGCCCGAGGCCGGACTCGAACCGGCACGTCCTTTCGAACAGGGGATTTTAAGTCCACAGTGTCTACCATTCCACCACTCGGGCGAGTGAGCGGGGCTACTAGGATAACTCCTATTAACCCCGTGGTTTTATAATTCCTCGGGTTTTTTGGAAAAAGGCGACAATTTTTTGCAAAACTTGGCCAGAAGTTGCATCTTTTTTATTCGTAGAGGCTTATATTATCACTTAAACACCTCTTTACCCCGATGTTACCCCCTATTTTACCCTTTTTGGCGCTCGGACCCTTCCTAATCCTTATTCTAAGTATAGCCTTTATTATAGCAGCCATCGCTATTTTTAGAGTCCATGCCTTCTTTGCGATGATGAGTGCAGCCATTTTGGTCTCGATGCTCTCACTAGCGAGTAAACCCGGCCCGCATATTTTTAGCCAAGCGATTGCTCCGGTAACACTCGCCTTTGGAACAACGGCAGGGAATTTAGGATTTACCCTAGCACTAGCAGCAGTGATTGGCATTTCACTGATGGAAAGCGGTGCTGCAGATAAAATTGTAAGATGCCTTATACGAGTCTTTGGAGAAAAAAATGCAGGGATAGCACTTTTAGTCTGCTCTTTTATTTTAGCAGGTCCGGTATTTATTGATACAGTACTCATGCTACTGTTACCGCTTGCACGCGCACTGAGTGTAAGAACGAAAAAAAATTCTCTCTACTTTGTATTAGCCACAAGCTGCGGAGGTATTATCACAAACGGAACTGTTCCCCCTGCTCCTGGGCCTTTGTACGTTGCAGAACATTTTAAATTAAATCTCTTCATCGTTATTTGTGCAGGAATCATTTTCGGTATCATTCCCTCGATCGTAGCTTTAATCGGAGCTAAGTGGTTTGATAAGCGTATGCCTATTCCTCTACGCGCTACAAAAGGCGAAACCTTGGAATCACTCACGGAAGCAGCTAATCGAAATGAAGAAGAACTTCCTGGCTTCATTGTTTCGGTCATACCCATTGTGATTCCTTTTACTTTAATCGCAGTGGCTTCAACACTTGGAATTGTAAAATCCTTAAGTCTAGCACTTGGTCCAACGGTTAGCTCCACACTTCTTCTTCTCGGTGATAAACATATCGCTCTTCTGATTGGAGCTGTAATCGCAGTGAGTTTAAACGTAAATCAACGCAAGTTAGGTTGGAGAAAAGCGGGAACTGTACTTTCCTCTCCACTGGAAACAGCAGCTATGATTATTTTAATTATTGCGGCTGGTAGTGCTTACGGAGAATCCATCAAAGCAGCAGGACTCGGTGACGCAGTTCGCTTAGCAGCAGGAGGACATGCAATTAATTATATCTTTTTTGCTTGGTTAATTGCAGTCGTACTACGCGGAGCTCAAGGTTCAGCAACCGTTGCTGTCATTGCTTCAACAGGAATTATTACATCCATAGCAGGCTCTGCAGGCTTTGGCGTTCATCCGTTATATATTTTATTAGCGATTGGTTATGGATCAAAAGCTATGTCATGGATGAATGATGCAGGATTTTGGCTAGTAAGTAGAACAGGGGGACTTACTCAAAGCGAAGCGCTGAAAAGCTGGTCAGTACTTGCGACTATCGTATCACTCGTTGGATTACTAGAAGTCTTAGCTGTATCCCATTTTATACCTCAATTATCGTTTTAAAAAAACCTCGGTATAAAACTCCCAAGTAAATCAACCTACTCTTGCCCGAGCAGTAGTGTCACCTTTAACCAAGGGAGCTGGTAGCATCATTTCTATAAAACTACCCTCCTCTTCACCAGTACTCTCCAAGACAAGTCGAGCGGCAGCTTCACCTAGTTTTTCGGGCTGCGTTCCAGCAAGCGTGATATATGGCTTTTGACTATTTGCTGCAACAGAAGCATCAGCACTAGCAATACTAAGATCATCGGGCACAAGAATACCTGCACGCTCAAAACCTTTGAGCGCACCTTGAGCCATAAGCGTATTATAAGCTACAAAAGCAGTCGGAAAGTCTTTCTCCTTACGATATTCCAGCATAGCATGAGCTGCTTCAAAACCTTCTGCTCGGTCTGCCTGCTCAAGCGTTATTACATACCGATTATTAAGAGTTAATTCTGCGACCGATAAGGCAGACTTAAATGCGTTAAAGCGTGTTTCATGTCTACCTAATCCAACATTTCCACCAAGCCACCCAATCTTACGATGCCCCAAACCGACAAGGTGAATAATTAACGCCTCGAGTGCCTGCGGTTCATTTCCAACGACACTATGACAAATTCCAGGGAAGCGCGCTGAGGTGGCAACGATACGTTTTTCAAATCGTCTCAGATCATTTAAGAAATCAACGTGAACTTCTCCCATGAGAACAACACCTCTGAATCGGTGACCTTCTGAGTAAAACTTACTCAGACGAGCACGAGTAAGCGATTCCTCAGATCCCATAAACACGGTTGAATAACCACGATCGGTTAAAGCTGTATAAAGCCCCTGCTCTACTTGTAAAAAATAATTACCAGGATTACTGCGCTTTAGGGAATGACGATAAATAACTCCCACTTGGTCTGCAACAGAGGCTGCTGAAGCAGCAGAACTCATCCCCTTAGGACGGTAACCTTTTTTTACTGCGATTGCCCAAATGCGGTCATAGGTCTCTGCGTTAATTCCTTGCTTACGACCATTTAAAACAAGCGATACCAAAGCTTGTGAAATACCAAGCTCTTTAGCGAGTTGTGTCTGCGAAACTTTTCTCGTTTTAGCCACAGACAATTAATGTAACAGGTAATAGCCCAGCGTAAAAGCAAGAATGCTTTAAAAAATCACTTAACGGTAAAGCCAGAAAGCACGAGATCTTTGTTGGAACTGAGCATCTTCAGCCTGCCAACGCTTAATATAAGCTTCTACATCTATGCGAGCCCCTTTTTGCGCAAGTTCATGAAAAAAAGCACTAGATCCTACATGTTTGATAAAACCATCTGTAGCGGTTTTACCCGCCAAAGCATAAGGATTCTTTCCATCATACTTGCAGGTTAATTTCATCATATAGAAATTTAGTTCCGTAGGCCTCCACAGGTCCCAATCAGCAACTTCAACAAATAAACCTTGTCCTGATTTACTCGCCTTCGTAGTTGGAACACTCACTACACGGTACTGGAGTCCTGGAATATTAAAGTTTTCTAGCTCCTTCTTTAATACCTCAGTTTTAATATTTTGATTATAGATTCCTCGAAACGGATATTGCGTTCCTACACCACTTGAAAAATGTCCCATAATAGTTCCTAGTCCAGTCATAGGATAACCCATCACAGCGGCGTAAGTAGGAATATTTGTGGATGTCTTTATCCAAGGAAGACCCGTATCAGGCCAACGCATTTTCCTTTGCCAACCTACCATTGAAACAACGGTAAGGCGTCCCTTTACTCGCGCCACTTCAGGAATACGCAAAACCCCTGGGGTATCTTTAGCAAATCGCGCAAGCTCACCGATCGTTAATCCATGCACATAAGGAACAGGAAATTCATTAACGAGTGCACTACCAATCCATGGAGTATCGAGTAAAGGTCCATCTACTTTAAGACCTCCGAGCGGATTTGGACGGTCTAACACAATCACTTCTACATTATTTTCGAAGCAGCCCTCCATAGCCTGTTTCATTGCTCCTGTGAATGTATAGCTTCTTACTCCAATATCTTGAAGATCTACCACTAAAGCATCGATTCCTTTAAGTTGAGCTTTTGTAGGACGATGGGTTTTCCCATTATAAAGGGAATAAATAGGTAAACCGGTAATCGCATCTTTATGGTCAGGATAAATGGAAGATGCTGCGAGTTCATCATAAACGCCGTGTTCGGTCCCAAATAGTGCGACAAGGTTAACGCCTGGTGCATGCCTTAACACTTCAACAGAACTTACTCCTCTACGATCTGCTCCAGCAGGATGTGTAAGCAGTCCAATTCGTTTTCCTTGAAGAACAAGGAAATGATTAGCTTCAAGTACGTCCAAACCCGTCAAAACAGTTGTCGGAACGCTAATACGGGGCTGTATAACGACTGCACTGCTTGCATTTTGAGCAGTAGCAAAACTGGTTGCTACTGGGGCTTTTGTTGTTGGAGCCTGCGTTGCTTTACAACCAGATAAAGACAACAAGAGCATTAAGCCCAAGCCGCGTATTGTTAAACTACGAAACCATGGAGAAGTTACCATTTGCACTTCTATCAAAGGGTCAGTTTCTTTGAGATTCGTCAAGCAGAGCCCGCACGTGTTCACTCGCTTTCTTGGCTGGTTCACAGTTTGGATCTATCTGTAGTGCGATTTCGAACTGCTTTAGCGCTTGAGTGTATTTACCCTGCATAAGGTAGGCATTACCCAGATTAACGTGTGTAGCTAAAATATTCGGATTTTTATCAATTACGTATAAAAACTGAGCTTCAGCTTCTGCGTAACGTCCCAGTTCTAAAAGCACTCCACCACGATTATCCTGAGCCTCTAAATAATCGGGCCTAATTTTTGTAACAAACGTAAACTCTTGAAGCGCTTCTTCTCGTCGACCCAACTGTATAAGTACGTTACCTAAATTATAGTGCGCTTTAGAGTAGTTCTTATTAAGCTTAATAGCAGCTTCATACTCGGACTTAGCCTCTTCAAGGCGTCCTAAATCATTATAGGTATTGCCTAAATTGTAATGAGCTTGCTCGGCATTAGGAACATACTTAATTGCATCTTTATATTGTGTAATCGCTAAGAGGGGTTTGCCAGACTCGGCATAGAGCTTACCTAAATTATAGTGCGCATAGCCATTTTGCGGTCTTTTCAGTACCGTATCTTCATAAATACGAAGAACTGTTTTGTAATCTTCGTTACGAGCATAGGTTCTTATACCAAGGACACCACTGATAAAGACTACGGTTAGTAAAAATAGCGTAGTTAGAAATGGTTTAGATCTTTCTTTAAGCAGATAAAATCCTCCACAGACACATAGTACGATTACAGATAAAAGAGGCAGATACATACGATGCTCTGCCATGATCTGTCTATTGCCAGGCATGACTGAAGTAGGCGCTAGAATCGCGAAAAAGAAAAACGCAAGTAAGCCTACCTTTTTACGCTTAATAAAGCAGTAGGCACTGACTGCCACTAAACCAATTAAAAACACAATGTAAGGAAAGATCTCGGCTAGAGATTTAACCCACTCAACTCCATAATCAAAAACAAGGTCTTTGGGCCAAAATACCAGTGAAAGATAAGTCCATATAGCACCAAACTGCGTCTTCCAATAAGTCCATGGTGTAATATCAATTCCAAACCCCGATGTTCCACCGCGCGTACCTGTTCCTAATGCTAAAACAAGTAGAACGAGACTACTCAAGAATAACGCAATATAGTAAAGTGTACGCTTTCTTAAAGCATCTCTGAAAGGATAACCGTTTACAATCCAGTCGTAGCATAAGACTGAAAATGGCGCAGAGATCATAACTTCTTTTGATGCCATGCCAGCTAAACACGAAATTGCAGATAACAATAACCACCACGCCTTAGGTTTTTTATCCGTTGCTTTGATAAAAAAATAAATTGTAGCCAAGTAAAATAATCCCATGAGGGACTCAGCTCTCTGAATTACGTAAGTCACCGATTCTGTTTGAAGTGGATGAACTTCCCAAACAAGAGCACAAACAAAACCTAAAGCTAGTGCTTCGCTATCTGTAACAAAACGCTTAATACGAACAAGAGTTAATCTAACAATGCCCATCACGCATAAAGATGCGAGTGCATGAATAATAAGATTTAGTAGATGGTAACTCCATACATCTGTCCCACTCAGTGCATAATTAAAAGCCAGTGATAAATTTAAAAGTGGTCTACCTTCAACAGTGAAACCCTTCCCATGCGGTGGAGATAAAGCTAAAGAAAGATCTGAAAGACTTCGAATTGTTGGATTTTCTAAAATTGCAGGTATATCATCAAAAACAAATGGTCCAAAAAAACTGTTATGATAAATAGCTAGGAGTGTTATTATAAGTCCAAGCGCTGCCACATAAGAGTGCCACGTTTTATAATGACTAGAGGATAAAAGACTCACAGCAATGTTTACTATGGAAAATACTTACCTAGGAGCAATCTTGTCCTTAAAAAAATCAATTGTTTAGTCCTTTTAGTTTTACCTAAAGCTAGAAGCCGAGTCTTATATTACGTGTATGCGAGTTTTGATAGCCTTTGACAAATTCAAGGACGCTCTGAGTGCCAACCAAGCATGTGCGGTAGCCGCTAAGGCATTAAAGGACATGCATCCTGAAACTGAACTAGATGTGTGCCCGCTTGCTGATGGTGGAGACGGTTTTCAGACAATCCTTACCCAGACACTCAATGGAAAGGGATTTGAATATGAAGTTAAAGGACCTCAAGGAAAGAAAACGAAAGCATGTATAGGAATCGTTTCATCAGAAAACATATCCCCTGATTCCCGTAAGCTATTAAAACTCTCAAGCCAGCCATTACACCCAAACTCACACCTTGCTATTGTTGAAATGGCTAGTGCAAGTGGCCTAGCCCTTCTTCCTATAACAGAAAGAAACCCATGGGTTGCTAGTTCTTTTGGAACAGGTGAATTACTCGCTTTAAGTTCAAAATATAACGTTGAAGCAATAGTATTAGGTATTGGAGGAAGTGCCACTCACGACCTAGGATTAGGAGCACTCTCTGCCCTAGGGATTAATTTTCTTAGATCAGATGATACACGAATAGATAATCCTACGCCTAGTCAGTGGAGAGAGATTAAAAAAGTAACAGGCAAGACAATCAAACTTCCCCCTCTTCGTATTGCATGTGATGTTGCAAATCCATTATTAGGCACCCGCGGAGCTGCACATGTCTACGCAACTCAAAAAGGTCTTCCAATCAAAGAAATTGATAAGCTAGAAGAAGAAACCACTGAAGTAGTTAAAAAACTATCCCTTACGTTTCCTAAGATGCAAACTCTACTCTCAACACCTGGTTCAGGTGCAGCAGGAGGCATTGCATTTGGGCTAATGGCTACCTTAGAGGCAGAACTTGTTCCTGGATTTGAACTCGTTACCTCACTCCTTGATTTAGAAAACAAAATCAAAAAAGCTGACGTTATTATTACAGGGGAAGGACGCTTTGATCAAAGTTCCTACGAAGGGAAAGGTCCAGGAACTGTCATACACTTAGCTACTAAATATAATAAAAAAGCTCATGTTTTTGCAGGAGAAGTAACCTCCACACAAAGTAACACAATCCACCAGATAACAGACAAAGGCACACCTCTTTCAGAAGCTTTAAAATTAACAGAGATAAATTTAAGAAATAGTATTATCCGCAACTTCACCTAAGATATTATCTATTTTGAAGTGCTTCGATTTGAATTAAATTATCCTGAATCTTTTTATCGTGTGGGTTTACTTGTAGAGCAACTTTAAGTAGCTGTACAGACTCTGCCACCCTCCCTTGATTAACTAAGACCACTGCTAAATTATTGAGAGCATCAACATAATTAGGCCTTTGCCTGATAGCCTCTTTATAATGAGTAATCGCCTCATCAAACCTACCTAACTGCGCTTCTAAGTTAGCGATATTGTATTCAGCTGTAGGATAAGAACCTCGTAAGTAAACCGCATGCTTATAAGCATCTATTGCTTCATTTTTAAGCCCTAGCGTAGAGTATGAATTACCTAAATTAAAATAAGCACTGGCCAATTTAGGATTAAGCACGAGAGCGGCTTTGAAGGAAGCTATAGCATCCTGATGCTTATTCAGTAAGGCATATGCATTGCCACGGTTATAATACGCGTCTGTCAAACTTGGCTTAAAGTGAATGGCACGATTAAAATAATCGAGTGCATCAATTAAGCGGTTTTCTCTTATACATATCACCCCATAACTATTAAGCGCATCAGGATAGTTAGGAAACAAACGTAGAGCTTCTTGATTATGTTTTTTTGCCAAATCAATTTGGTTATTTCGAATATAAAGCAATGCAGCTTCCTCTTGAGCCAAATAAAGGGTTGGATTAATTGAAAGAGAAATAAGGTAATGCTTTAAGGCATCTCGGTCGTTACCACGGGCAACATACTCCTCTGCGAGCATAACGTGCGCCAAAGCATTATCTGGTCGCTGATCAACTATTTTTTTCCACATTCCAAATGCAGAATTATAATCTGCATTTCGATTTAATGTTACGCCGCCAAGGGCTACAGATACTAAAATGCCAAAAATTAAAAAGTAAGCTAAAGCATTTTTAGATGAGTTATATTTTTTGAAACCCATCCATATTAGCCAGACCATAAAAGCAACAACCGCTATAAGCGGTAAATACATGCGATGCTCCACAATCATCTGGCTAGTTCCTGGAACTAAACTGGTCGGAGAAAGAATGCAAAAAAACCACGCACCCAAGAACCCTAACTTTGGCTTGAAGACAAGGGCCCACAGAGTAATTCCAATCAAAGGAAAAAGAACAAGAGCCCAAGGTAGCCACTGACTTAATTCATTGGACGTAAAAGTGCCATATTCAAAAACAAGCGGATTCGGCCAAACCGTTAATGTAATATATCGAACCAACGCTTCGCACTGCGTTTTTTCATACTGTAGCCAAGGAACCCCAGTACCAAATCCGATAGTACCACCACGATTACCTCCACTCAAAACAACGAGTGTTACTACAATCGCTAAAGTTAAAAATAAGGCAGTATAGTAATTTTTACGTTTAATAAGAGCTGTCTTAAAATCACTCGTGAAATAGCTCCTATCCAAAAGCAGAACAAGAAAAGGCACCGTCACCATTACTTCCTTAGTTGCCATACCTAGTGCACAAAAAACAACTGAAAGTATAGACCAACGAACCTTACCCTGATCATGAATGAAGCGAATAAAGAAATAAAATGTACCGATAAAGAAAAAGCCCATTAACGACTCTGCTCGTTGAATAATATATGTTACCGATTCAGTCTGCAGTGGATGTACAGTCCATATAAGGGCTATGACAAAACCTATCCCTAAACACTTCGATTTATCTATGGCAATTAGCTCACAGTTTAGTTCGAGCACCCTTCTTATAATTCCGAAAAGAAACAACCCTGAAAATAGATGGATCAATATATTAAAGAGATGATAGCTCCACACATCTGTTCCACTAATCGCATAATTTAAAGCTAAGCTAAAATTTAATACTGGCCTGCTCTGGACTGTTACAAAAGAGCGCGTAGACAAGATGTCCCCGAGTGAACTTAAATTTCGTATGGTAGGATTGCCTGCAATAGATGATGCATCATCTAATAAAAAGACCCCATGAAAGCTATTTGAATATACACTAGCCCCAGCAATAAAAATAAATAATCCTAAAAAAACAGGCTTAAAAAACCAACCGTTAGAAAGAGAACGAAAATCTGTCTGTTGTGACATCGCTTTATAGTTACACTACCATGAGTACTTACTTAAGTGTAATATGCGCTTTAACTTCTTTGACCCCATCTGTATCAAACACAAGTGATGTGATTTTATTTACAAGCACTTTATCAGACACGTGACCATGTAACGTTACATTTCCGTGATCTACTTTGATATCAATATCACAGACCTTCAATTCACGGTCTAAAGCTAATTTGGTTTTGATTGTAGCTAAAATTTTAGCATCGGACATAACAACTCCAGCATCTACTGCTTTTGCTTTTACCACGTCACCAAATTTAACGATATCTTGCTTCATATCATCTTCCCCTACGTGAATTCGTTTCACTTGATCTAAATAAAGCTCTTTAGGTTTGCTTTCGCTATAGATATACATGCCATAGCCGCCAAGAGTCAGACCTAATACAAAAATAAAAAGCGATTTCATGGATATGACGAGGTACAATCGCTATCAAATCCTACCATAACCTATGAATCGATATAAAAATACGTTACTTGAACCAATTACTAAGTTCGTTTAGATCTACTTCCCTATTCCTATGCCAAAACCTACAGCACTCGTAACAGGCGCCTCCCGAGGCATTGGTCGGGGCATTGCTTTAGAACTTGCTAAAGCAGGCTACCGAGTCGCTATTAATTTTTCTTCAAACCAAGTAGCAGCCAACGAGGTATTGGAATTAATTACGCAAGCAGGTGGTGATGGCTTCACGATCAAAGCAGATATCGCAAGTGCTTCAGATCGAAAAATATTAATTGAGCAGACCCATGCGAAATTTGGCCGCATAGATCTACTGGTCAATAATGCAGGAGTAGCGCCTACTGTTCGGGCTGACTTACTCGATGCCAGTGAAGAAAGTTTTGACCGTCTAGTATCCATTAATCTCAAAGGGCCCTACTTACTCACGCAACAGATTGCGAAACAGATGCTCAAGCAAAACAAAGATCAGTTTGGATCTCGTGGATTAATTGTTAACATTACATCTATTTCTGCTTACACAGCATCTATTAATCGTGGAGACTATTGTATGGTTAAAGCCGGTCTATCCATGATGACAAAGCTCTTTGCAGATCGTCTAGCAAATGATGCTATCAATGTTTTTGAAATTAGACCCGGTATTATAGCAACGGATATGACCGATGCCGTAAAAGCAAAATACGATAAATTAATTTTGGAAGATGGGATAACGCCAATCAGACGTTGGGGTACACCAGAAGATATTGGACTAGCCGTACGTGCTATCGCAGAAAACAGATTTCCATTCTCAACGGGAGCCGTTCTCGATGTAGATGGAGGTTTCCATATCCGTAAACTTTAATCATTATGCTCTGCACGTGCCAGCCAGGTTTCGAATCGTTACTTGGCCTTGAATTAAATGCGCTAGGTTTTGCTACACAAGACATAGGTCCAGGATGGGTACTATCTCAATCTGAACTACCTGATCCTATGCCAGAGGTTGCGTTTGCCTATTTAATACTTAAATCCCCCGTAGAAATTCAGGCTGATTCTGTTAACGCGTTAGCTCAAAAAATTCTCGATTACTTTATGAAGGCTCTGGGTACAACACGTATCCAAGAAACATGGCCGTGCGTCTGGCAATTCGAAGCAGAATTAGTAGGTTTAGGTCGCAGAGTTAGTGCTGTTGAAAATGCGTTCCTAGAAATGCTCAAAAAGCGGATGGCTCGCTTAGCAAAACTTGCCATTAACGCTACACCACGTGAATCAGGACTAATCAAAGGTCTTTTTGTTAGATTTGTAGATTTTGGTAGAGCATACGTATCGTTTGAAGCAGTATCTAACGGACAAAAAAGAATGGCAGACGATCCTTACGCTCCTTCACGTTCATATTTAAAAGTCGAAGAAGCTTATGTTGTTTTAGGGCTAGACCCACAAGCTAATGAAACCGTTGTGGATCTAGGCGCAGCGCCTGGTGGTTGGAGCTATAGTGCAGCACGACATGGCGCTAAAGTAATTGCTATAGATAATGGTCCACTAAAAGCTGGCGCATTAAACAATCCTATGATCGAACACGTGCTCGCAGATGCGTTCGGATACTGTCCTCCAAATAATGAACCAGTAGACTGGCTATTTTGCGATCTTGTTGAAGACCCAAATCACGTACTTGAAAATTTAATTACACCTTGGTTAACCAAACGGTGGTGCAAACGCTTTGTAATTAATTTTAAATTCGGAAGAGCAGATCCTATTGCTTTATTAAAACAGCTAAGAGCACCAAACTCAATTTTCGTTACACATACACAATCTTTTAAAATACGCCATTTATACCATGACCGTGAAGAATTTACAGTCGTTGGCGTAGTATCATAATCTTTCCATGGAAACTCCTTACCCTAGCCGCGAAGCACATGAAGCTATTTCAGAACCTATATCTTCACGTCCAACTGAAGTAAGACTCTGCGGTCTAGCAGCTGTTCGGGCACGTTTTAAAACAAATCCCGACTCTTTCAAACGGTTATATTTTGATTACGACACAGGTCGCAAATTAGGCATCATCAGTAAAGTACTCGCAGCAAATCGTAAAATATATCGCTGCGTAGAACCCAACGAACTAGAGAAACTATCAGGCAGTATACATCATGGAGGAGTCGTTGCAGTCGTTACTCCAAATCCACTAGAAGGCATTAAAGAAAGTGATATTACTAAGTGGGTAAAACGCTCTGATACTATTCTTGTTTTAGACTCTATCGGAAATGCTCACAACCTTGGAGCTATTGCAAGAACAGCCGCCTTTTTTGGTGTAACACGTATTGTCATTGCAGATAATCCTAATGCAGCGAAACCAAACGATGCCGCATACCGAGTTGCAGAAGGAGGCTTAGAACACGTGGAGGTTCGGCTTGTTTCCTCACTACCTCAATTTTTAAAAGCACTTACATTAGCTGGCTACAGTGTTGTAGGAACATCTGTAAAAAAAGAAGCCGCAAAAACACCTCATAGCCTAGATAAAATTTCTGAAAAATTAGAAGGTAAACCCATCGCTCTTGTCTTAGGCAATGAAGAACATGGAATTTCTCAAGAGGCAGCTAGTGCATGTAGTGATCTCGTTATGATTCCTGGAGAAGGCAACATAGAGTCACTTAACGTATCAGCTGCCGCATCGATTCTTATATGGGAACTCATGACAAAGAGTTCCCATAAAAAATCAGGTAAACACTAAATTTTACTTAACCTTTGGGGTCGTTTTCTTAACGAAGATTACGTACATAAGCGCATCCTTAAACTTTGGATCCTCTACATTAGATCCAAATGTAATCGTTTCATCATCAGAAGCCTTACGTCTAAAGAGCGTCATAGATTGTCCTTTTAGAATAATCTTATCTTGAGATTCTTTAAACTGCGTTGTTAACCACGAGGGACGAGGTAACCGGTCGTCATGTGCCACCCACAAAGTTGTGCCAGCTGGTACACCAACAACTACAAAATCAAGTGCACTGTAATGCGAATCAGCATCACCTGCTTGCACCCAATCAGCACCAATCAAGTATTTTGATAGATTACTAAAAGCATAGTCGCGATCCACGAATGCATTACGTTCATTATTTGCATTAGTCTCAATATGTGCAATCGACGTAGGTCCTGAATACGAAAAGGCTTTAATAAACTTACCTGGTTGCGCAGGTGAAGTAGCAGCTACCTTACCCTGTTTACCTACGATTTGTTCATAACTTTCAGAATCTGGATAGGTTGGCTTTTGAGCTGATAATTTAGGCTCAATCTTATCAGGAAGCGTTGCAGTCAAACCTCCAGCCAAAGTAAAGGGCTTAGAATTAATAGTAATTTCATCACTAGCTAAACCAGCCGATTGAACCTTAACTGTGACTTTTCTTGGTGTTAATGTTGATCGAAGTGTTACGCGGTTAATTCCTGCTTCTAAATCTAGGTAAGTGTTGTTAATTGAACCCGGTTTTGCGCTATTCCATCCACCTCTCCATATAGCAGGACCTGAATACGTAAAATCAACACGCTGCTGGAATGTTGGGCACCTTAAACCCTTACTATCAACTGCTTCAACATCGAGTAATACCACATCTGATCCGTCTGCTTTAAATCCAGAAGGTCCAATTAAACATTTGATGCGCAATTTAACAGCTGGCCCTGCAGTCTTGATAACATACGGATTTCCCCACGGCTTACCCTTATAAGTTGCTACTGCTTTAATCTCACCTGGCTCATAATTAACATCCGAGAATGTAAACAAATATCGATCATATACCTTACCATGTCCTAAGGAATGATTGTTAAGAAACAATTCTACATCATCACCATTTGAAGCGACATAGATTGTTTTCTTAGTTCCTAGTGGATAATTCCAATGTCCAATAATATGTGTTTTAGGTAATGAACTAAACAACACCTGAGTAACATAGTAAGCCTCTTTAGGTAAGCGTACTCCATCTACCTCGCCACTATTACGTGCTGTTTCAAGATCTACACGACCACCGCTTGTTGTGTCAGAAAAAATCCAGTTGCCACCACCTGAATGATTTTCCGCTCCTAGTTTATGGACATATTGGGCAACCTGATGAACAGCAAATTCTTCTGAATCATATGGCTGATAGGCTTGTTTACTTGCTCCAGGATAACCAAAGGTTGGTGGTGTTTTATTATCCCATATACGACGTGGAGACTCTTCACGGTCGTACTCACCTTCAACAACAGGTAAGGAAGCTATTTCACGGCCACCTTCTGTACCAATACCTACATCCATATATTTAGCATCGGTTTGATCAGCTCTGCGATAAGCCTCTGCTCTTCCTCCATGTGGATCATAAGTTTGGAAAATCTTACGCATTTGTATTGCATGCTGTTTACTTACTTTTTGATTACCCGCTTCCCAAATGAGAATGGAAGGATGATTACGATAATAGATTATTAAGTCTCTAAAAGCTTCTGCTCTAATTTTCCAAGCAGCCCCCACTGTGTCAGCTTCTCCATCGACACCAGGTTGATCTGTAATGAGACCGTACTGATCTGCCATCGTGATCATAATAGGCGCACCCGATGCATGACCCCAGCGCATAAAATTACTTCCTGCCTGCTTCATTAAAAGCATCGTGTATTCATGAAGCCAATCAGGTTGTGCTGTTCCAAGCCCAGGCCATTCATCAGTAGGACGTTGGCCCCATCCATGCAATTTTACATGATGTCCGTTTATGAAAAATCCATGATCAGTGGTGAATACAGCGTTACGAATACCGTAAGGAATAGTGACTGAATCTACGACCTGTCCCGCCACAGATATTTGGCAAGTAACGTGATATAAATAAGGGTACGCTGGTTCCCACAACTGAGGATTAGCAATTAATCCTGAAAGCACCACTTTTGCTTTTCCACCTGCCGTAACCAAAGCTGTTTGTTTTAGATTTAGTACAGACTTACCAGAGGAGTCATTTACAACTACAGACACATCTGCGTTTGCGGCATCTAAACGAGAATTCTCAACAGGAATCTCTGCAGTAAAACGAGCCGATTGATCGGTAATCGATTCTGCATAAACGTAAGGTCCTTCCGTTTGTAAGAAATCATATAATGGAAGAGATATATGTAGAGGATCTGTAACATGTAAAAATACATTCCTATAAATACCTCCGTCTGTAGGATGCCAACGTGAGTGATTCCAAGGAATTTGATTTGGCTGTATTTTATCCTCATCTTCAGGAATCAGAGCATTCACTTGCGCCTCAATTTTAGCTAAATTTTGTTCATCCTTAACTGGATTAACCATGAAACGATTATCACACATGACCGCGATCACGTTTGGCTTAGCGTCTTTATTTAGATAAGGCGTCAAATCAAAGCCAAACGGTACAAATCCATTCTTACATACACCTAAATATTTTCCATTGATATAGACTTCACCAAACTGACGAACACCTTCAAATTCGATGTATACTTTTTTACCCTTAAGCGATTCAGGTATAGTGAATTGCTTACGATACCAGGTACGCCCACCCCACATCTCATTCTCACCAGACATATCTGGATTAGCTTTGTGATTAAAGGTGTCTATATCGTTATACGTATGCGGTGCTGATACACTCGTCCAAGTAGCGTCATTATAACCAACCTGTGCAGCCTGAATTCCAGGATCCTGTTTAATAAATTTCCAATCAGGATTAAAATTATAAACAATGCGGTCACTCCCGTAGCTAGTTAATGCAGTAGTTAAAGCTAACGCCAAAATACTCCACATAAAGGACCGATTATACGAAAATCCCCTGAAAGGGTTATAAGAAAACATGATTTAAATTTATATATATAAATTACCCCCTCGAGCAAATTTCCATTAAAAAACAAAGATACGATGAATTCAGAATTGCCTATAAGAAAGGACTTATATCTAATATAGAACCCAAATCTATACTTATGAAACTGCGTATCTCAGCATTCCTTCTAGTACTAGGCTTTGCTATAGCAATTCCTACTATTAATGCTCAAACAAGTGCCCCAGCAAGCGCTCCAGCTGCAAAGAAAGCTAAAACCGATCTTGAAAAAGCAATGTCAACAATTGGCCGTGCTAATCGTCAATTGAAGAAACAAATTGGTGACGCATCACAAAATGCTTCCTCTTTAGAGTTAGTTGCTAAAATGCGTGCTGGCGCTGAAGAATCCGTAAAGCTTATCCCAGCAAAGGCTCAAGATCTCCCTGCTGGTGAACGCGATGCATTCACTGCAAAATATCAAGCATCCATGAAAGATTTCTTAGCTGGCGTTACAAAGCTAGAAGCAGACTTAAAGGCTAACAACAATGCAGCAGCCCAAGTCGACCTAAAAAATCTTAACGATCAGGAAAAAGAAGGTCACAAATCGTATCGCCGTCCTGAAAAAGAATAAGCTTAATTAGATTTAATCTAAAAAAGACGCTCTTAACTTGAGCGTCTTTTTTTATTATTCACGTAAAGCCAGCAGCATATCAATAACGAGCGCATTTCTATGCGTCTCTTTTAGACTAAACAAAGGTTCGCTACCCGTCCTAATACTAGAAGCAAAGTCCTCTACTTCCCAACAATATCTATCACTAGAGGCAACTGGTATCATTGTCTTATCTTCACCTATAGTTAAATACATAGGATCATTTGTATCAAAAAAAGTTTCTGGAATTTCAAGACTACCACGTGTGCCTATAATTTCTGAGTATACACGTTTTTGAGCATTAAAACCTGAATTGATAGAAGCAACGAGACCTGACTTGTATTTTAGAGTTCCCGAGAAAAGCACATCCACACCTTCTTGCATTGTATAAGTTGCAGCAACTTTTTCAGGCAAAGCTGAACCAACGACCCCTGCACCCTCTACATAATCAGCTACCATACCTGTAAAATTAATTGGGTAACAACCTACATCATATAAAGAACCTCCACCAAGTTCTGGTTTTAATTTTATTGAAGCTGAATTGGTTAGTAAAAATCGAAAATGAGAGTTTATAAATTTTATTTCACCAAGGACTCCACTACGTAAAACTTCTATTACTTTTTTAGTACGCTCTGTATAGCGATACATAAAAGCTTCCATAAATTTTACATTTTGTGACTCACAGTATGAAATCATCTGTGAACACTCATGAGCATTTAAGGCTAAAGGTTTTTCACATAAAACATGCTTTCCTGCTTTTGCAGCCTTAAGCACCCATTCTTTATGCATCGCGTTTGGTAGCGGAATGTAAACAGCTTCAACATTTGGATCTTCAATAAGTGAATCGTACCCAATATAGGTCTTCACTACGCCAAACTTATCAGTACATTCTTTTAGCTTAGCTGAATCCCTAGATGCTATGGCGTAAAATTCACTATTTTTTGAGCGTTTAATTGCAGGTATTAATTGTTCACGGGCAATCTTAGCGTACCCTAAAACTCCCCAACGAACTTTTTCATGCGAAGCGTTCATACTTTTATAGTTACTTAATGTTTAGCGCATTGCCAGTTGTTTTCTAGTGGGTCGATTTTTTTAACTAGATTATTATACTTAAGCTTTTAAGGAGCTCACTCATAGCCTGATCAAAGAAATCGATATAGTCTAACAATGCTTCGTTCATGGAACCCAAAGCTTCATCACTACATAAAATAACTCGAATATCAGCCCCTACATTCTTTCTAAAGTATACTTGCAAAGATTTCTTAACCTCTACCCGATCCAATGATGAATCTGGCTTTGGAGCTGGATCACACAATGCATAATCCGATTCTAACATTTCCTCTTCATGCGCATAACTTGTATTAATCGATATCGCTACTGGTTTTTGATAACTGTTAATAACTGTAGCTACTTTTACATTTAAAATTCGTGCCAATTGCTCGTAGCTTAAAGGCTTCAAACCTAGCGCTTCTTGCTGCATTTGAAGTCGTTCGGTTTTTGCTTTAACTCGTTGTTGATTGATTGGGAATGCAACCACCGATTGGCATTTTTGATTACCACGACTTATCTGAAACTTTATCCAGTACGTAGCAAAATAGCTAAACTGCACGTGCTTTTCTAAAGGCACAAACCGATCAACAGCATCCAGCAGACCTTTTGTTGCATCACTAAATCTATCATCATAGCTACCCATATGCTCTCGCTTTGCTATTGAGTAAGCCAAACCTAAGTTAGCACTGAAAAGTGCATCCCTATAATCGATCATTTGTTTAACACAGGCACGTATTGCACAAGTATTAAAACCACCTGACACACTAACAATCTCTAAGTAACTCCCAACTGGCATCGATCTAATAAGCCACCGAGAGAGTATATTTCTAGTATCAGGTTTTTCCAACGAATCTTCAATTAGCTGACCTAAGTAACGACGTTTTGCAAAATTGAGCTTTGTTGCCCTCCAGTGCATAGATTTATTCTCGCCTTCATTTACTTTCTTAGCTATTACAGGGAGTCGCACCAACCATTCTTTAACCATCAAAGGTTGATCAGATAAGAGCTTTGTTAAAAGACATTGTAATTCATAAAACTCCTTAAAGCGTTGCTCGTTATTTTCGTAAAGAGGAGCAGTATTCATTAATTCAATAATAGCAGGTATTTAATTTCTACCCTGTATTATCTATGCATTACACCTAAGAACTTATAAACCATCAATTAATACATTCTATGCCATAAATTAAATGTCATAAATAAATTCATGCTTTAATCAGCATGTGAACATGACTTTTTCTTTTTACATCTCAGCTTTTATAGTCTGCACGCATTTTACCAGTCTGTATAGCAGTGAAAGTATTACTAGGACATCAGCTACTAAATCGATACCAAGCACACAAATTTGGTACTGCGGAAACCCAACCAATACTGAGCAAGATGCGCTCGAGCACATAAATCGTTTACGAAATAATCCTATTAATGAATTAACACGTATATTTTCTCTTTATCCGTATGACCCGCAAATTGCCGCCTTACTTAAACCTTATCAGCAGCGCTCAATAAGTGGGGAACTTGAATCCCTTAGTGCAGTAGCTACGCGACTACTCACCTCAATTAGCAGCGAATATATCGAACGAAAAAAAGTTCTCCCCATGAGTACTGCACCACTAAGTTTTTATCCCTTAATACAACAACGCGCATCTGTTTTAAAAGATACCTTCTACAACTATGAAGTAGCGCTTAATGAAGCAAATCCAACAACGCTTTTCTCTCCTGTTTATCCAGGTACACAACAACCTCCAACTTATCTATATAGCCCAACCATCTTATTTGATAATACCTATAGCGATAACAATCCTTTAGTGTGGAGCGGGCCCAATGCCACAAATGGTACTGTTAGTTTTGGTGCATACGGAGGGAATGAAACCATGATCACGTGGTGCGATTTAAGTATAGAACAAGGTATAGATCTAGATGCCTTGAGTGCTTTTTTATTTTTAAGCCAAAGCTATCCAGCATTACTTACCCAGGGCCCATATACACCCTCCTTCACTCTAGGTAATGGAAGATTAGTGGGTATTGATATATCCACTCGAAACAGTAGTCCAGGAATTGGTGATACTATTTTAACAGCAGATATTGCAGACGCACAGGCTTTTACTTCAGGAAGCGACTTACCTTACGGTCCTATAAATACAATTTTTATTACAGGCGTAGTATACAAAGACACCAATTCAAATGGAATCTATGACAGCGGAGAAGGCGTAGGAGGAGTGACTGTTTCATCACCTTCTAGTCCATACTCAGCAATTACATCTACTTCAGGTGGATACTGTATACCGGTGAACGCAGGAACGGGAAACGTTCTTGTTTCAATTCAAACACCTACAGGAAATCAAACGCAGGAAGTTAGCGTTAACCAAGACTCTGTTAAAGTGGACTTTATAATAAATCAGAACTTAATCCCATCACCTCTACTCAATTTATCTGCACGCTCATACATCAATGGATCAACTCATACGCTGATTGCAGGATTTGTTATTGGTGGATCATCAAATGAGAATGTATTAATTCGCGGTATTGGACCAACGTTATCTCAGTTCGGCGTAGTAAACGCATTAGCAAATCCGAGCCTTACTATTTACAACGCTCTAGGCCAGCTTGTAGCACAAAACGCAACATGGTCTACCAATACAAACCCATCTACAGTTGCTACAATAGCAGCCGAAGTCGGAGCCTTTGCACTACCTACTGCCAGTGCAGATAGTGCATTACTTCTTAACCTAGAACCTGGTGCTTACACAGCTCAAGTCACAGGGCTTAACGCTTCTAGCGGTGAAGCAATGATTGAGGTTTATCATGTTCCCTCGATATGAAAAAATATTTAAGTGCCTGGCCCTACTTTTGGCGCTGAATTTTCATCTGCGTCTCTTAGCTCAGGATTTTCTTCCCAGCGTTAGCACTGCACCAGATACCGGAAAACCTTTTATCGTAGCACCTGCTACATTTATTTCTAATGCGTTTTATAGCATTGGCCATAATTCAAGTTCCATAAACTTAACCCCACTAAATCTAAGCTATGGAACAGCTGACATAACGCTTTCTGTTACTATTAATCCTTGGACCGCAAGAAATTCGGAAGGGATATTTTTTGCAGAATATTGGATAGAAAATCAAAACCCGTCTGGTTCACGATCTATCGCTGGATATAGTGGGATCATTCCTGTTAACGTAAATAGCGGTACTCAACCAAGTGCCCCATGGAACTGGACCACTGATCTAAGCACAGTAGCCTACGGATCAACTTTTTATGTCTTTGGTTATTGCTACATGTATAACCAAGGGGGAGGTCAACAAGGTGAGTATGCCCTCTATTCTAGTCTTGGGTCAGTTTGTGTACCTTATCCTACAGCCATGCAGTTACCGACCTCTCAATCGGTAAACCTAGAACTTGGTCAACCATTTACGGCCTCAATTCAGTCAAGTAATCCGAATACGTCTTTCTTGTATCAAATTCTTGGACAAACATCCTTAGAAACAACTACTACAGCATGGGCACCTCTGAATGCAGGCAGCTACTCATTTCAAGTTGGTCAAGTCAGTGATCCCCTTTACTACGGAAATACAAATGACCCTATATGGGGTAATATTGAATTAAATCCGACACTTTACACTCTTACTATTTCACCTCTTAACGCAAATCAGGTTACTTCAATAAATGACATCACCTTCGTTGGCTCTTCGTGGAGTCCTAACTTCATAGGAGTAAACCCGCTTGCTGGACCACCTACATTTTGCGTGGTTAATGAAACCAATTTTGGTTCGTCAGGTATCCCAACCGCAACATGGACTCCAACAAAAGCAGGTGTCTATACATTCTACGTAGGGCAGCAAATTGTGAATTCGAATTATAATTCATCAGTTATAGATCCAAATTTAGGAGCCATGGTGGTCAATCCAACGCCTTATAGCATCACGGTTCAACCTCTCGTACAGTCTGTTACTTCTACAGACGCTTCAATAACGCTAGGTTCATCGTTTACACCGACCTATATTACAAATAATCAACTAGGTTCTAACTGCTTTCAGTTTTGTATCATTAATTATACAAACTTTGACGGTGGCAATTCGCTAAATCAAGGCACGCTTGATGCCTCTTCTGAATGGGTAACTAGCTGGACTCCTAGCATTGCAGGAACGTATCAATTTACTGTAGCTGAAGATGCTAATGATCAGTTCAGTGCAAACAATTCAGGCCGCATCTATTCACTTACAGTGACTGCTATTCCAAGTGAAGAACCGATTCCTATTAATGAACCACCCAGCACTGTTATTTCAATACCTCTGACGACAAGTAATGTAACTCCAACATCCAACACAACGTCACAAACAACAACTGTAGCAGCACCCATACTTTTAAATACAACCACTCCAGCGGCACCAATAACAAGTGTAAGTGCATCCTCTAACCAACAATCCTCTACATTAAACCAAAACGGTATAACTCGAATCCGTTTTAATTCACTAGGACATGACGTTTCTACCTCATTCGGATTAAAATCGAATTGTAGCTATCTTTGGACTGATCCTAATTCTATAACAACTGATCCATGGCCTACGTTTTCAAATCCAACACAACTAACGAGCAACTTTGGCTCAATAAACCTACCCTCTCCCACATTGGCCATAATTACACATCATTAAATAATGGCACTCGAAATGATTCAGAAATTAGCCATAACTAAGCAGAACTATGTGTGCTGAAATCATATTGAGCGTTAAAGACCTCGCAAAAACCTACCCAACTGCGTCCGGTCCACTCACTGTTTTACATAGCGTTACCTTTGATATCGAAGCAGGAACAACTCTTGCCGTAGTAGGACCTAGCGGAAGCGGTAAAACCACACTCTTAGGTTTATGCGCAGGTCTAGACTATGCAACAAGCGGGTCAGTTATTTTAAATGGTTCGAAACTAGAAGATTTAAACGAAGACAAACGCGCAGAAGTTCGTAATTTAAACGTGGGATTTGTTTTTCAAAATTTTCAACTTATCCCAACTCTGACAGCACGTGAAAATATACTCATACCGCTTGAACTACGTGATCCAAGCCTAGAACAAAGAAAAGACTTTGAGGCTTACGCTGACGAACTTTTAAAGCGAGTTGGACTATCAGCCAGAGCTGATCATTACCCAATTCAACTTTCAGGTGGAGAACAGCAACGAGTAGCACTCGCTCGAGCATTTATTAATAATCCCAAAATACTATTCTGTGATGAGCCCACCGGCAATCTAGATGCCGATAATGCAGCTAGTATGATTGATTTAATTTTTAATCTAAATCTCGAGAAAAGAACAACTCTTGTGCTCGTTACCCATGATACCGATCTAGCAAACAAATGCAGCCGAGTACTTCGATTTAGAAGCGGGAAAATAATTCACGATACATTCCAAAACTAATTTTTAAAATGATATACCGTTACAAAACTCTTTTGATAAGCATACTAAGCCTAAGCTTAGCTAATCATCTACTCATCGCCAAGGATACCGATCAAGGGCAAGAGGCTAAGATCCATAAGCATAGTTCTGAATCTATACTCAAAACCAAGATAGTAACTCTTATAGATCGCAAGCTCCCTTCTCCTTCAGGTAATGCGCATGACTATGTAAGTTTCGCACCTTATTGGTGGCCAGATCCGAGCTCTCCAACTGGCTTACCGTTTATCAGAAATGATGGACACTATAATAGAAAACAAATGAGCCAAGGAACTAAAGATATCCTTGGTAAAATGTTTAATACAATTAACGCACTTACCGAAGAATGGTCTAGAACTCATGACAAAGTCTACTCAGACCGCGCAGCAGAATGGTTACGTGCTTGGTTCATAAATCCTAACACCTCGATGACACCCAGCTTGGAATACTCCCAAATTCATCTTGGTAGAAATCACAACCACGGAAACAATCCAGGTGTACTTGATGGTAGAGATTTTGCATACCTAGTAGAAAACATCTCTACTTTAAAACAGTCAGAGAGCCTCACTGCAGATGACATTAATCACATCGATCAATGGTTTAAGTCATATCATACGTGGCTTATGACGTCTAAATTAGGAAAAGGAGAACACGATGCTCCTAATAATCACGGAAGTTGGTTTCTAGTACAGGCTATAGCAATTAGTCATTATTTAAAAGACGATGCTCTAGCACGCAGTCTAGCCCTTGAAGACGAAGAAAGAATTAATAACCAAATTAAACCAGATGGTAGACAACCTCTAGAACTCGTACGCGCTGATGCGTTAGGTTATAGCATCTTTAATGTAGAAGCTCAGCTTGCTATAGCAAAACTCAGTGCCCCACTTGGTGTTGATTTATGGCATTATACGGGAAAAGATGGTGGCAGTATAGCTAAAGCATTCGCTTTTTTAAAACCGTATAACGATGACCCATCTAAATGGAATAAAAGTGAACTCAAAGTGCTACAGCCTGGCTTTCTAAATCATGCATTAAAAGAGGCAGAAGCATTAGATAAAAAATCTTAGTATACAGGTAGCCTGTGGCCAAGTCCTCGACACTTGCATTAAAAATTATTCCTAACGCACCACGGTCACAAATCGTTGGATGGGTTGGCGCTGCTTTAAAAATTAAGGTCAGCGCCCCTGCCTTAGAGGGCAAAGCAAACGACAGCTTGTGTAAGTATTTATCAGAACAACTGAACCTTCATCGAAATTCTGTTACCCTTATGCAAGGTAACAAATCTAGTCTTAAAGTAGTGAGAATAGCAGGTCTAGACTCAGAGGAACTAAAAATTCGTTTAGCTGATTTAATTAAACCTATAGCTTAAATTAGTTAGGCCTGTCTTCTAATTAGTCCTATCAATACTCCCTGAGCCTCAAGTGAATCCTCAGGAATTATATCTGCATACTTTTTGTTTGCTGCTCGTAAAATATTCCTTCCTCGAACCTGAACTAACTGCTTAAGAGTTGTCGTGGTGCCATCAACAAGTGCGGCTACAATTTCTCCTACACGTGGTTCGCGCCTTACTAAAATAGCCAAATCACCATCTAGAATATGTGCATCAACCATGGAGTCCCCTTTAACACGAAGTGCCCACATGTGATGCGCACGTGGTGTATTAATTCCAAATAATCCCGGATTAAATGGAATTACCTCAACCGGCTCTTGCTCTTGCATGCTAGGTAATCCAGCAGGAATAGTTCCGTAGACAGGTAATTCAAAAAGATGCGTTTGTATTTCTTTTGTTTTCAGACCCCACACCCTACCTGCCAATTGTTCTATCATACCTTTATTTGCAAGTGATCTTAGGTGCCCCATTACTGCGGTCTGACTAGCAAATTTAAAATGCCTTTGAATTTCACGCGTAGACGGAGGCACCCCTTTTTCAGCCTGAAATGTGCTGATAAACTCTAGTACCTCATGCTGACGCTCTGTTAATTGCTTACTCATATGAACAGTGTTCTTTTGAACACTAATAATATGAAAACTACAAGCGGAAACTGAAATTCTAGAATAGTTCAGGTAAGGCTACGTCCTCTTTAATGCACTCTGGACCCTCGTTGCGTACATTATTTACGTACGAACTCACTCTGCGGCATACCATCGCATCTGCTGGGAAACTTAGCGCTATATCATCTAAAGTACTTCGCTCTAGTTCTTCCCCATTAAGCCACGCCATTATACCTTTAGGACCAAGTATCACAGGCATGCGATCATGAATAGTTGCAACTAATGAATTAGGCCTAGTTGTTACTAAACAAAACTGAAATGCAGTTAAATCGTCGGTAGACTTCCAAACTCCAGCAATAGCCAGAGGTTTTTCATCTTTTAATGTAAACAAATAAGGCTGTTTTCGTTTACCTAAATCCTGAAATTCAAAAAATCCATTAGCTGGTATTACACAGCGGCGATGCACCACCGCATCTTTAAAGGTAGGAAGTTGTGTTATCGTTTCAAAGCGTGCATTAGCTAATAACGAACTGGCATTTAACTTATTAGAAAAACCCCAACTCATCGTTTCTAAAACAACACCGTTGTGTTTTCCCACAATAATTGGAGCTTTTTGTGCAAGGCCTACATTATAACGAGGCTTGTCATATGCATCAGTATTTAAATTCGCACCAAAGTGCGCTGCTACCGATTCAATGGCTTTTTTAGGCTCACTTAGAGTATATCTAACACACATAACCTAGTTTACTCAGCCGGAGGTGCGCCACGGCGAAATTCCTCATGCCGTATACAGCCACCAACTTCTGCAATCACTGATCCTGCTATTAAACTTGCGCAAGTAAGAATGATCACAAGCCCTGCTAGAAATCTCAATTGGTTAGCCTTCTTATACCCGACAATCAGCGCTACTAAAGAAGCTCCACCTGTAACGTAAAATAACCAACTCCAGTCATCTGCTAAATCACGGTGTCTTTTTAGGTAAGCATCTCCAACTCTATCTGCGATCGAATATACACGGTCATAACCTGCTTCTCCATAATAGGAAACAGGCCAAACCATGAAGGCACATATTGCGATAAGACCTAGACTAATAAAAATAGCGGCGGGCTTGTTTAAAAGCACTGCCGCTACAAGACTTAGCAAACTTATGAATAAACCAACTATAGGGACATGATTGAGTAATATATGAATATACTCAGGCTGCTGAAAAAGTGAAAGTGATCCCATTTAAAAACACTTACTTTTGCACTACTGCATTCTCAACCATCTTCATACCATTACGCTCAACAACTTTACCTTGAACAGTGATAGTCTTAGCAGCGTAAGCAACAAGTTCATCGTTCATTGCCTTGTGCGCACCTATAATAAGATATAATTGATTATCTGTTGTTAATAAACCAACAGGGCCGCCAGATTGTATACATTTTGCACAGCAACCTGCATGTTTTGCGCCTTTTGCACCGTGATCTAAGTAACACATTAGATCAACTACTTCACCTGTTACTGAACTCGCCTGATCTGCTGCAAAACTAATACGAGGGGTAACTAAACCTAGAGCAAATAAACTAATAGCTAATATCCTAAGAAGCGTGTTTGATTTCATACATACACTATAAATTTAAAAACTCTTCATGTCAAACGCCTCACAATAGCGTTGAGAAGCAAGTTAAAACATTTTTACACTGTGTACGTCTTTCTAAGAAGTAGTTTTTAAGCTAACACATTACACCCCTTAACTATTTATGCCTTCAAAATTAGTTGTGCGACTTTTAATACTTATAGTCATTAGTAGTCTCACCTGCAAAGCAGAGTCTGTTAGCCAACAAACCCCGATAATATTGCCAGAAATTGTTGTAACCGATTCAAAGCTACTTCCAATTCCTGAGTCATGGCAGTATGCAAAAACAAACAATTTTGAAATTCTATCAAATGCTTCAAGTTACAAAACTAAGTACATAATAAAAGATCTCCTAGAGTTCACCCAAGCTGTATCATTTGTATGGCCTGCAATTCAGCCTAAAAATGCTCAGCCTCCGCTCTTAATTCTATGTGGTGCTCAAAATTCTTATAATCAATTTTACCCTGAAGACTCTGGACCATCTACATCTGGTGGCATTAGTTTATCACTTCATAACAAAGAAAATTCAGCAATCATCATCGATGTTGAAAGACCTTCCCTAAATATTCAAAACGAAGATGGTGCAGGCGAAATTGAAGTAGACTACGCTCATCAACTCCACCGCGAATATATTCATTTTCTTCTAAGCAGAATTGAGCCTAGACCTCAGCCATGGCTTGAAGAGGGTCTAGCGCAAATGCTCGCAGCACTTAAATACTCAGATACTTTAATAGAATTTGGTAAACTTCCTGAACCTAATGAAGTTTCAGTTATGCAAGGCATAGCCATGCGTAACAATCAAATCCAAACGCTAGCCGGTTCAGATCCAGCAACTGCAGATACAAATAGTATACCTGCTGTTGATCCTGGTCCAAACGAAGATAAGGCATTTAACGCTGCTTTAAACAGACGCGGTCTTTTGCCTATGGAAAAAATGTTTTCAGTTGATCGTAAATCCGAAGAAGCCCTTAACACAATTGGCGACACATGGAGCAAACAATGCTGGCTCTTTGTACATTTATGTTTGTACGGCGAAAATCAAAAATATCAAAAAGCTTTTTTCAAATTTATCACACGATCTGAGCACGAACCGATAAACGAAAAATTATTTAAAGAATGTTTTAATATGAGCTACAAGGATATGCTCATGGTTTTCCGTGGCTACATACAATGGACTTCTTACAAGAGTATCGAAATGCACCCCAAGGATGGAAAAATACCATCAGTAGGAAATGTAACATTCAGAGATGCAACCGATGCTGAAGTAGGCCGTATAAAAGGCGAAGCATTAAGGATGTCAGGGCATACAGAGGCAGCCCACTTAGCATTAGTAGCTCCATATATTCGCGGCTCTATGGATCCCAATCTATTATCATCAATTGGTTTAGATGAACTTGAAAACGGAGACACAACACGTGCTTCTAAATTTCTAGAAAAAGCAGTATTAACTAAAACAAATCGTGCTCGTGCATATCTAGAATTAGGTAAACTACGTCTTGAAGCAGTTGAAACGAAACCACTTGAACCTAATGGTAAGCTAAGCAATTCACAACTTACCTATGTATTAGATCCACTCTTCCAAGGAAGAAGTTACTTACCCGTATTCGCTGAAACATACAGTCTGATTGCACAAGCGTGGACAAAAGCATCTGCAAAACCTAGTGAGGCTAACTTACGTGTCGTAGCACAAGGCCTTTCTTTATTTCCAAGAAATCCAGAGCTACTCTATAATACCATTTTACTTTATTCTCACTATCACCCACAAAATGAAGTACTAAAACTATGTGATTATGCCATAGCTATCAGTACTACAGATACCGACAAACAAAGCTTCGTAACGCTTAAAACGCAGCTAACAACCAGCCACTAAGCAAATAATCATTAGAATTTATATAACCTTAATAAAACCGTTCCTTATGTTAATTTTAAAATCAACAAGTCTTCTATTCGTCATTGCTCTTGGAATATCCTCTATTGCGAAAGCTGATCAAGCTTCCCAATCCAAAGTAGTTGATAGCATTTACACTGAAGCACTAGTCAACGGTGCAGCAATGGACAACTTAAACACCCTAGTTAAACACTACCCTGGTAGATTAAGCGGTTCAGATAATTTGCAAGGTGCTATAATGTGGGGAGTTTCTACATTAAAAGCACTCAATATAGATAATGTATACGAACAACCTGTTAACGTTCCGCATTGGATAAGAGGAAACCCTGAAACGTTTCATATTATTTCTAATGGTGTAACTACATTATTAAACGGTCTTGCACTAGGAGGATCAGCATCAACTCCAGAAGATGGACTTGATGCTGAGGTAATTGAAGTCAGTGAATTCTCTGAAATAGCTAAACTTGGATCAGAAGCTAAGGGGAAAATCATATTCATTAATCACGGAATAAATCCTAGCACCCAATTAACCATGACTGGTTACGCTCATGCAGTAATAGGACGTTCTCGTGGACCTGCAGCATCTGCATCACTCGGTGCTGTAGCTACCCTTGTTCGCTCAATGACACTAGCCAAAGACGAAGTCCCTCACACAGGAGCTACAATGTTTCCTCCAGGTGTTAAACACATACCTGCTGCAGCACTCTCCTACTTATCCGCAGATCGTCTCCATGAGGCACTCATTAAGGATCCTCATCTAAAAGTACACGTCGCCATTCATGCACAAACACTTCCAGACCGTGCTTCAGCTAATGTTATCGGAGAAATCAGAGGCAGCGAATTTCCAAACCAAATTATAGTGGTCGGTGGACACCTTGATTCATGGGATATTGCACCAGGAGCAAACGATGACGGAACAGGCATTGTTCAATCAATTGAAGTACTGCGTTTATTTAAATCGCTAGGACTTAAGCCGCGCCACACGATACGCTGTGTTTTATTTGTGAACGAAGAAAATGGTTCAGCTGGTGCCAATCAGTATGCAGCCGTTGCTCGCAAATCTTCAGAGCGAAACATATTCGCCGTTGAATCAGATGCAGGCGGCTTCGATCCCAAAGGATTTAATTTAAGTAACACAAATAAAGACGCTGCTAATAAAGCACAGAAATGGCTTCCCCTATTATCGCCACATGAAATTTCTTTCATAGTTGAAGGAGGAGCAGGTGCAGATGTAACACCATTAGCACCATTAGGAACGATTGTTGGTGAACTTCGCCCTGACTCACAGCGTTATTTTGACTATCACCATTCAGTCAAAGATACTTTAGATAACGTAAATCCTCGCGAACTTGAGTTAGGCGCAGCAGCCCTTGCTTCTTTAGTTTGGCTAGAGGACTCTGAAGGACTATAAATTAGCGCTCCTAGCGACTAAAAATTTCGTTAACCTTTTGAGTTCTATAGGCAAATATTTGCCTAAGCTGACGTTTAACCCAGACTAAGTGAATCAATTCACCCAAAAGTCCTCCGGGTAATGCATAGGTAACTTTATCCGTCATAAGAACACCGCCGTTTTGAGCAACAAAGCGGTGTTCATGATACCAAATCCTATAAGGACCAATACGTTGCTCATCAACAAAGTAGGCTTCTTCCTTAACGTGCCTAATCTCAGTTAGCCAACTAACTTTTATCCCAGGAAGTATACGAATCCTATAAGCAATCATCTGACCAGTATACATAAGTCCCGGCTGACTCTTAATCTCGAAGCGCAGTGAGTCTGGAGTAAGTTCATTTAAGTTTTTTGGGTCAGAAAAATAGGTCCAAACATGACCTAGTGGAGCCGGTATAAATTGTGAACTATGCAACTCATGTATCATAAACGTAACAGAATACAGGAGCCTATTTTTTGCAATTATTGCTTTAATATTAATTAAGCATAACTATATTTAGTATTCCTTTATCCCTATGTTAATTAATTTACGTCTTTTTGCATGCCTAGGTCTTACTTTAACGTCGATAGTATATGCAGACCAAGCAACCATTAACCCACAGCCACGTGAGGTTCTAAATCTAGATGGCAAATGGAATGCAATCGTAGATCCCTATGATACAGGTTACTATAACTACCGACTACAACCATTAGACGAAGTCGAACAAGCAGACGTTCCACGCTCTCAGATTGGTTTTTATAAAGATAAAAAACCTCAATCAAAGAATGATTTTCTCGAATACAGTTTTGATCAAAGCCCAACGCTTACTGTTCCGAAAGATTGGAATACCCAAGATCCAAAATTATTTCTCTACGAAGGTGCTATTTGGTATCGCAAACTATTCACCTATTCGGTGAAAGCGAAGACCCATGTATTTCTTCATGTAGGTGCTGCAAATTATCAATCTAGCGTTTATTTAAATGGTCAAAAAATTGCCCAGCATACAGGTGGTTTCACGCCATTTGATGTAGAAGTAACAGACAAAATAAAATCAGATAACAACTCTTTGGTTATTCGCGTTATAAATCGTAGACTTCGTGAAGGTGTCCCAACAATAAATACAGACTGGTGGAATTATGGGGGCCTAACACGTTCTGTTTATTTATACGAAACTCCTGCGAGTTATATCAGTAATTATAATGTTCAATTAAATCGCAAAGATCCTAGTAAAATTAACGTAGAAGCTGATTTAGTTGGTGCTAGCACTGACTCCGTTTCATTTGATATACCCGAACTGAATGTGCATGAAAAAACCCATCTTGATGCCAATGGGCATGCTTCACTCACCCTACCTACTCCTGCTAATCTAGTAAAATGGAGTCCAGATAATCCAAAACTTTACGAAGTATGTATTAATGCAGGCTCTGACTCTATATGCGAAAAAATTGGCTTTAGAACCATTGAAGTTAAAGGCAGTGAAATTTTACTTAACGGAAAACCGATATTCTTACGCGGTATTTGTATTCATGAAGAAAACCCAATTCGCGGTGGACGTGCCTACTCTACCGATGATGCACAACAACTATTAGGTTGGGCCAAAGAGCTTAACTGTAATTTTGCACGTCTAGCACACTATCCCCACAATGAACATATGGCCCAAGTTGCTGACGAACTTGGTATCTTACTTTGGGAAGAAATTCCTGTCTACTGGACAATTGCTTGGGAAAATCAAGAGACACTAAAAAATGCTCAGAACCAACTTACTGAACTCATTACGCGAGACCATAATCGAGCCAGTGTAATTATCTGGTCCGTAGCTAACGAAACACCTGTTAGTGAGCCACGTAATAAATTTCTACTTACTCTCTTAAATCAGGCACATCAGTTAGATAATACACGCCTTGTTTCATGCGCTATGGAGGTACGTTCCGATAAGGATCCAAATCTTAAGATCGTTGATGATCCATTTGGCAAATATACGGATATCTTAAGTTTTAACGAGTATATCGGTTGGTACAGCGGGAATAATACTTCCATATCAAAGATTAATTGGGATATCAGATATGCTAAACCTGTAGTTATCACTGAGACAGGTGCAGAGGCCCTTCAAGGATATCACGCCGAAGTAGAAACGCGTTGGGGTGAAGAATACCAAGCAGAATACTACAGACAAACTATCCCTATGCTACGCAGGATGAACCAACTCCGTGGTATTTGCCCATGGATTCTTGCTGACTTTAGATCACCTAAACGTCTACTTCCGAACGTACAAGACGGTTGGAACAGAAAAGGCCTTATTGGTGAAAATGGAGAAAAGAAAGCAGCTTTCCATGTCTTGGCATCATTCTATCAGCAAATAAAAGATAGTAGTGCCCAAGCTAAATAGTCATACAAAAAACTATCTGGATTAAGATTTTCATTTTAATCCGAATTGATTTACTCGAGAGCAGTTAATGCTCTCGGTTTATCAACGTAATTTCGTAAAAGTAATTCTTAAAATAGGTTTAATATGCCTATTTCAAAGCATTGCTTTTGCTGATGCAGCAACTCCTTACGCTCGGCAGTCACAGGCTTGCGCCTCATGTCATAGCGAAATCTACAATCACTGGAGTACATCACACCACGCACTCGCCCATAGGGAAGTGAATCTTAATGAAGATAGTGAAGCATTCCAAAAACTACAAAATAGCGAAATCGAAACGGTACGCTACCAGAGTAATACAAAATCTACACCCATTCTTATTACTGAAACGCATTCCGATAATAAGCCTTACACCTATCCAGCCAAATTTGTCATAGGCGTATCGCCGCTAAGACAATATGTTGTTCAAACATATAACGGAAGATATCAAGCTAATGAGTTAGCATTCGATCCACACAAAAAAGAATGGTTTAATGTATTTGGATCAGAACACCGTCAAGTCGGAGAATGGGGACAGTGGCAAGGTCGAGGGATGAACTGGAATTCCATGTGCGCCCAGTGCCACCTTACGGACTATTCAAAAAATTATAACCCCATCTCTGACAGCTATAACTCAACTTGGACAGAGCAAGGTGTTGGTTGTGTGCAATGTCACGGGAACCTGACTAAAGATCACGAAAAAAATAATAAGACAGAAACCGCATCGTTACAGACATGGATCCTCAAGCGTAAAGTAGAATCCGAAACCTGTGCACCCTGTCATGCAAGAAATGAAGTTTTAAAAACAGAACCTCGGGCAGGCCTAAACTATAACGACCATTTTAGACTCACCCTACCCACTGATAGCGCTATCTTTTATCCAGACGGCCAAATGCGTGATGAAGATTTCAATTGGACATCATTTCAAACAAGTCGCATGGGTGGAAAAGGACAAGTTAGCTGCCTAGATTGTCATGATTCACATACTGGCAAGACACTACTAAGCACAACCAATAATGCACTATGTCTCCAATGCCATGTTGCCAATAATACGCGGAATGCACCTGTTGTAGACCCTAAATCCCATTCTCATCATCAAGCCGGCAGTGCAGGCAATCTGTGTATTAATTGTCACATGCCTACAACCGTTTACATGCAGCGGGACGCAAGACACGATCACGGCTTTTTAAGACCTGATCCACTACTCACAAAAGAATTATCAATCCCTAACGCATGCTCTAGGTGTCACACAGATAAATCAATAGATTCGCTGATTAATACTACAAACACTTGGTATGGTGATAAAATGGAATCGCGCCAAAGACAAAGAGCACGCGCTGTTTCTGCTGCAGAGCAAGTTTCTACAAATGCTGAGACAACTCTATTAAAGTTAATCGCAACTGAAGATATACCTGCATGGAAAGCAACGTTAGTACAACTATCTAGGCCATGGGCTGCAGAACAAAACGTACGTGATACGCTTACCCCATTACTTGGAGATACCGATCCACTGGTTAGATCTGCGGTAGTACAAGTTCTTGGAACACAAACTGATCTCTTAGATTTAATTACACCCTATCTTAAGGACGCATCTCGTCTAGTACGACTTGATGCTGAGTGGGCTTTATCTGCTCGACTTGATGACACCTCAAACGAGCGTAAAGAACTTAATGACTACTTAGCACTTAATGCTGATCAACCTGCTGGCCAAGTACGTATCGCTGAAGATTTATTTAACAGAAACCATATCAGTGAAGCTGAGGCACCTTTAAGAAAAGCTCTTAGCTGGGATTCAAATAACCCTGAAGCATATCATTCTTTGGGTATCATTTTAGATAACCTTCATAGGACAAAGGAGGCATCTGAGAGTCTGTGGAAAGCTGCGCAATTAGATACGCACAATGCTGTATTTGCATTTCAAGCAGGTCTGGAATTTGCGAATTCTGGAAATACCCAGGCCGCAACAAAAGCCCTTCAAGAAGCAGTACTTCGTGACCCAACGCTTGATAGAGCTTGGTATAATTTAGGTCTATTGTTAAATCAGGCAGGCCAAATAGATGAAGCCATTAAGGCCTTACTTAATGCAGAACATTATGCACCCACAGCGCCTGAATATCCCTACGCCCGTGCTACAATTCTATGGAAAAAGGGTGACCACGTAGGAGCTAAAGAAGCTGCTAAACAAGCTCTGATTCTAAATCCAAATTTATCAGAAGCACGCTCGCTTCTTAACGAGCCGTAGTCTATTTTCATTACTCTAAAGTAATGAAAATAACCCCACTCATACTTAGTATTCTTGTCATTGGATTACCTTACACAGGTAAGTGCCAAAGTCTAAATCAGTCTATCAGTCCTGAAGAACTGGTGGACCCTACGATCGCATCTCAAATTGAATTGCCAGATATAAGTCATGGATCAGACGAACCTGGCCCTTGCTTACCTCACGCATCTGCTTACCCAAGTCCTGAAACACTTAATCCTAGACCTAATGGCTACAAACAAACCGAGCCAATCGTTGGATTCGCCCAACTGCATGCGCTAGGAACTGGTGGAAATCCATCCTATGGGCACTTTCTTATAACACCTCGTATAGGGGTTTCTGAAATCAACAAAGAATATCCTTCTCAAAAAGCGAATGAAAGACCTAGGGCGTATCGCTATGATGTAGATTTAACTCGTGATAATATCCATGTGGAGGTTGCTCCAGGTTATCATAGTGCAATCTATAGGTTCACTTTCCCCTCTTCAGATAATGCTATCCTAACCCTCAATACCGCTCGTAAAGTTGGTGGAGATATCGCACTTGAAGACGGTTATGTTGATATTGACCCTAAGACAGGACTAATCACCGGGGGTGGTAAATATTACAAAAATTACAATCCACAATCGTTTCATCTTTATTTTGCAGCACAGATTAGCGAAACGCCTCGCGATTCAGGAACATGGATAAATGACAGAATAAATTATGGAATTCTTCATAGTACAGCTAAGAAACAATCGCTAGGTGCTTTAGTTCGCTTATCAACAAAAGCCAATGAGCCCGTTTACATGAAAATAGCCGTTTCATTTACGTCTGTTGAAAAAGCTAAATACTGGCTGCAAAATGAAATTCCTGGTTGGGATATTACAGCTCTTGAAAACAATGCAAAAAATCAGTGGCGCGAAGTACTTTCACGAATAGAGCTTCAGGGCGCTTCACCAGAACAAAAAAGAAAAATATATACCGCATTCTGGCATACAATGATACAGCCTCATAACCGAACAGGTGACGTAGAAGGCTTTGATCCAAAGATGCCACTATGGGATGATCATTACACATTATGGGATACGTGGCAGACTCTTTTTCCGTTCATTTCCATAGTAGATACCGAAACTGTTACAAGTAACATAAATGCTTTCATTCATCGCTATAATCATAATGCATCTAAATACGTAGCAGAAGCGTTTATCGATGCCCATGAATTTAAAATAGGCCAAGGCGGTAACGAAACCGATAATGTCATCGCTGATGCATTTGCTAGACAAATCCCAGGTGTTGACTGGAATAAAGCGTATGAAATTTTAAAGCACGATGCCCAGACTGCTCGAAGTGATTGGTATCGCACTCATGGCTGGGTAGCGAGTGATGAAAAAACTGATTACAGCCACCGCATGAAATCTGGATCAGGGACGCTCGCCTTTGCATACAATGACTTTTTAACAGCTCAGGTAGCTAAAGCACTTGGTCATATAGATGACTACACAACTTACCTTGCACGCTCACATAACTGGATTAATGTTTTCGATCCAAGTGCAAGTGGTGAAGGTTTTAGTAACTTCGTTCGCGGAAGGACGAAGGCTGGAATATTTTCGAATATTAAACCAATCCAGGGCTACAACACGGATTTTTACGAAGGAACAAGTTGGGAATTTTCTTTCTCTGTTTTAGGTGACACACCTGGACTTATTCAAGCAATGGGAGGTAAAGATCTTTTTATTACGCGACTTCTATATGCTCTAAAACATAACTACATTGACTTCACTAATGAGCCTTCCTTTAGAATTCCATGGCTATTTAATGCTGTTAATCGCCCTTATTTAACCTCCTACTGGGCAAATCAATTTCTTCAGAAGTATCCCGGTAATTACCTTCCCGGAGATGACGACTCCGGAGCTATGAGTTCACTTTATATATTCCTTAATTCCGGAATATTTCCTCTAGCTGGACAAGATATCTACTATTTACACGGAGGTCGCGTACCTAAAATTACCTTCCATACAGGAACAGGAAAAATCTTTACCATTATCTCTAAGAACGCATCTGAGGAAAATATTTATATACAAGAAGCATCGCTTAACGGCAAAACACTGAGCGAGCCTTTAATCCACCATCAAGATATTATGCAAGGAGGTACCCTTACTTTTATCATGGGTCCAAAACCTTCTCAATGGTGTACAAACGGTGAATTCAGCGCACGAGAAGCTGCGGAACAACTCAAGCCGCTTAGCTCGCTTTAATATTTAATTGTAAGTTGCACGCCATAGGTAGCTGGCGCACCTGGCACTGCATGCCCAACACCTGGAATAATTAACCCATAGTAGTGCTCACTGGTTAAATTATTTCCATATGCGAATATGGTATAACGAGATGTCGTGTAACCGTATTTAGCATTTAAAAGCATATAAGCGTTTTGAGCATAAAGCGGTGTCTGCTCTTCATTATAGTAAGTTTTACCTGTAGCAGACACATCTACCCCACCAAACCAACCTTCCTTAGGGCGATACATTAAACTTAGATCAGCATTATAAGCAGGAGCGTATGGAGCGCGATCGCCCGAATAGCTAATGGATGTTAATGGATCGATAAATCGAATTAGCGTAATGTCTGTAAGACCTACGGCTGCTGTTAATGTCCATGCACTGCTTAGGTGATCAGTAAGCTCGAGTTCAGAACCTGTGGAGCGAGCTTTAGGGGCATTAGCCACCATATATGCAGGAACGCTAAAGGAGCGTTCAATCTGATAATTTTTAATTAAATAATCATATGCTCGAAGAGCTAATGTAAACTGTCCGCGGTTAAACGAACGATCAATACCTGCTTCAAATGCAGTAGTACTTTCTGCAGAGAAAGGACTTAAGCTTAATACTTCAGTAAATCCAGAAAACCCACCTGGCTTTGAGCCTTCAGAAACTGAAATACTAATATTCGTATCTGCATCGAGTTGATGTTTTAATTCAAGTTTAGGTAAAAGTGCACGATAGGTACCTGATGTACTCATACCTAAGGCAGGATTTGGAATTAATTCTGCACGATTAAAATCTTTAGTATTCGATTCTACTCTTATACCCCCAGTAAGATCCCATCCTTTAGCAAACGTATATACACATTGGCCAAAAAGAGCTGAAGTTTTTGAATCTATGGCATAACTAGTTGTCTGGTAAGGAATGTAAGTATAAATCGTACGCACTAAATACTCAGAAGTTTTAGCGTCTGAAAACCAAGCACCTAATTCAGTATGTAGCTGTGTTGTAGATAAGAAAGTATAGTGCAATTCCTCGTTCCACGTTTTTTGACTTTGATGGATACTTGAATCAAGAGCAGGTGGTAAAACAATATAATTAGAATAAGGATCCATACCCCAATTCGTGTAACTGGTCACAGTCGTAAATTTACCCTCTGTCGTGTCAAAAACTCCTCTTAGAGCTGCTCCATAACTATTAATATCAGTTACACCTTCTACAGGTCTACTCACTGTATATAAAGGACCGTTTATTGGAACAAGCGGCTGAGCACCATCTCTTGAACGAAGATCTAATAATTGCAGGGAAATTTCTGCTTTGGGATTTAGTTTCCAACGAGTAAGAGTAGAAATAGTTGACTCTTCTTGGTTATCAACCCGCTTACCTAGCATAGTATTTGTGATATAGCCTGCTCGAGAAGTATAACCTGCGCTAATGACAGCACTTGCTGACCCATAATTACCTGTCCAGGCGTCAATTTGCGTAGAACGTAATGAGTAATTACCACTGCTAAGTGTTAAATCCCCTCCAGGCTGAGAAAGTCCTTGATTCTGATTCATGACAATTACTCCGCCTTCTGCTGCTCGACCAAAAAGACTTTCTTGTTGTGGACCACGGTAAACTGAAGCACTCGTAAAACCCAATAAAGAGGTTGGGTTCATAAAACTACTCGCAAGGGGTATATCTCCAAAATAAACACTTACTGAAGGGTCACTAAAATAAGGCGTATTAGAAAGACCTCTAAGTGCAAATAACGTACCGTATGAACCAGCTCCTGAACCACTGATACTAAGGCCAGCAACCTGACGATTAAGTACATCCCAGCCTTGCTGAACTAGCGGAGTATCCTGAAAGAAGGATAGTTGCGTTAAACCATCAGCATCTGCTTTTAACTCATTAGCTTCTACTACCACACTTGGCGCAGTTAGAATTGAGTCTTGTGCTAATAAATAGCTCTGAAGACATGCAGCAAAGACCACACCCATAAGCGGTATGACTAACTTGCGAAGGAAAGAGTTTATCATTATAAATGTAGCAATAATTAGCGATTAATGAGGATTCACAAATGCAATCCAATCTTCCGTAAAGACGTTAAGCCACTTAGCAGAGTTACCACTAAAGCTATTCATATAGGCTAATAATACTTAAAAATAGATAATACAAAGGTTGCCCCTGAGCACTAATATGCTTTAGCCTGATTATGCTATGGGACGTCAATGGCTTCACGCAAAACGCGCAATCGTTAACCTCAAAAAAGGTCAGACGGTTGGCAAAATAGTAAAAGAAATCACGGTTGCATCAAAACTTGGTGGACCGGATCCAGCAGCAAATGCTCGTTTATTTGCAGCTCTAGAAAAAGCGCGTAAAGCAAGTGTCACTAAAGACGCAATTGAGCGTGCTATTAAAAAAGGTGCAGGTATTGGCGAAGATAAAAGTGCATTGGAGCATGTTGTGTTCGAAGGCTATGCTCCGCATAAAGTACCTGTGATTGTAGAAGTATATACGGACAATCATCAACGCACAGCTCCAGAAATCAGATTTTTATTTAAAGCAGGAGTATTAGGCCAAGCAGGTAGCAATAAATTCCTCTTTGACCATGTAGGTATCGTGGAAGCTCATCATTCAGACACAGCTGTAGATTTAGAATCTGTAGCGATTGAAGCAGGAGCAAATGACTTTGAAGCTATTAGTCATGCTCAAAATGACGACATACCTGAAGGTCATGCAGGAGCTCGCTTCATCACAGAGCGTACAGCAGTTCACTCCGTTTCCGTTTGGTTAAAACAACATGGTTGGAATGTAGTAACCAGCGAACTAGGCTATATCGCAAAGACCTATCCAGAACTAGATGACGCAGCACGAGCACAAGTCGGTGAATTCCTTCAAGCCATTGAAGATAACGACGACGTACAACGCGTCTGGGCTGCGGTAAAATAATCCTCCTTAGCTATTAGTTTATTTGTTTTAAGCTAAATTAGTTAACAGTTGAATACCCCTAATCTTGCAGCGAACGCGAGTGCGTCAACGCTGCTAGATAAACTTCTTTAATTAAGACCTATTAATGGAGGCCTTAATCATACTACCCTAAACCATTCTATTTTCGTTGTGAACCAAACTTCATCCCAACCATGGTGGCGAGAATTGAACAGAACCCACTGGTTAGTATTTGCGGCAGCATGCACGGCATGGTTATTTGATTGTCTAGATCAACAGTTGTTTAATTTAGCGCGTGATGCAGCCATGGATGATCTAGTCATCGATAAAACACGCGTTGCTGAACTAGGCTCCTATACGACTTCCATCTTTCTTTTAGGTTGGGCTGCTGGAGGATTAACATTAGGGGCATTAGGAGATCGCTTTGGAAGAGCCCGAATTCTGACTTTTTCTGTACTCGTATACTCATTATGCACGGCACTTAATGCATTCGCTGCCACCTATACTCAATTTTGCGTTTATCGTTTTATTACGGGTATAGGTATCGGAGGCGTATTCGGTCTATCCGTAGCACTTATTGCCGATTCACTGCCAGAACGTGGAAGAGCTCCCGCACTTGTACTACTTCAATCATTATCAGCAGCAGGCAACATTTCAGCTGCACTCCTTGGCATGTATGTAGGAAATACTAAAACAGAAATTTTAGGACTACACTCCTGGCAAGCCATGTTTGTACTTGGGACAATTCCTGCATTTTTAAGCGTCTTTATTTTATATCAAGTTAAAGAACCTCTAAAGTGGATTGAGGCCAAAAAAAATGGCGCAAAGATGGGAATAAAATTTGGTTCCTACTTTTCGCTTCTAGGAAATAAAAAATGGCGTATTCACGCACTTCTTGGTTTAGCTATTTGTAGTGTGGGTATTATTGGGCTTTGGGGTATAGGAAACTTTCACCCGCGCATTGTACGCTCAGTCGTAGAAAAACATTTAGCAGTTCAGCATTTATCTGCAGAAAAATTAGCTGGCGCGAAAGCATTCTGGAGTTCACTAGCACTTTTACTTCAAAATATTGGCGCTTTCTTTGGAATCACCTTCTTGGCAAGAATTGCACAAACCAAAGGCAGAAAACCTGCTTTTATCCTAGGATTATTATTATCTTTTTTTGCGACTCTTATGGTTTTCAAAGGACTAAGAGAATTTAACGAAATCTTTTGGATGATTCCTTTAATGGGCTTCTGTCAGAACTCAGTAATGGGAATTTATTCTATATATCTTCCTGAACTTTTCCCTACGAGCTTACGCAGCACAGGAACAAGCTTTGCTTATAACTTTGGTCGCATTGCAGCAGCCTCCGCCCCTTTCACTATAGGGATTATTACGCGTAATTTAGGAGGAGATATAGAAGGCTTTAGAAGCGCAGGTAGCTGGGTAAGCCTCATACTACTCATGGGATTAATCGTCGTGCCCTTCTTGCCAGAAACTAAAGATCAACCATTACCGGAAGAAACTTAATAATGCGTATCTGTATTCTATTTATCGTTGTTACTTTAACAATACCGCTTCGAGCACAGTTAGGTGATGCAATAGATAAACCAGGAGTAATACAAAGTTCTCTTGTTCCCAAAGAACTCATTCCCCCAGCCCCTGCATTATCTCCTAAGGAAGCTCTTAAAACATTTAAAGTAGCTGCCGGATATCACCTAGAACTTGTCGCAAGTGAACCTCTAATAGAAGATCCTGTAGCTATTCAATTTGGCCCTGATGGTCGCTGCTGGGTAGTTGAGTTTCGAGGCTACATGCTTGATTTTGAAGCGACAGCAGAAGATCTACCAACTGGTCGAATAGTAGTACTATCCGAGCGCGATGAAAATGGCCTATATCATAAGAGCACAGTTTTTGTTGATAATATCGTTTTACCAAGAGCTTTACAGCTAGTTTCCGATGGTATTCTCGTAGGTGCCCCTCCTTATCTAAAATTCTGGAGAGACTCTAAAGGCACTGGTAAAGCAGACACTAGTACTACTATAGCTGATGACTACGGAATCCAAGTAGACCCTAAACGTCCCGAGCTCTCAAACCCGGAACGTGCACCAAACAGTTTACTCTGGGCTTTAGATAATTGGATTTACAGCTGCGCTTACACAAAACGTTTTAAATATGTACATGGAGAATGGTTAACTGACCAAACAACTTTCCGAGGTCAATGGGGCTTAAGCCAAGATAACTTTGGCCACTTATTCCATAATTCAAATAGCGATCAACTGAGAGCTGATGTAATCCCCTCTTTGTACCTAGGTAGAAATCCTAACTATGCTCGCGCACAGGGCACTAATGTGCTTGTTGCTGAAAATCAATTTACCTGGCCTGCTCGTGTAACTCCTGGAACAAATCGCGCATACAAACCTGAAACAATGCGTGATGGAAAACTCAAAGAATTTACTGCGGCTTGTGCTCCATGGATATACAGGGCGAATGATCTGCCTGCAGAATTCTATGGAAATGCATTTGTATGTGAACCTTCTGCTAACCTGATAAAAAGAAATATTGTATCCTACCCTAACGGATCTATTGCCTCTAAAGAAGCTTATCATGAAATGGAATTTATCGCCTCGTTAGACGAGAGATTTAGACCAGTAAATTTAACAACAGGTCCAGACGGAGGGCTTTACATTGTTGATTTTTACCGCGGACTTATTGAGGACCAAATTTCTCTCACGAGTTATTTACGCCACCAAGCGGAAGATCGTGATTTACTAAAAAATCCGCACCTAGGTCGCATTTACCGTGTAGTACCTGATAATCAAAAACCAAAACCATTTCCACGATTAGACCTGGAGACTCCAAGTCAACTCATTGCCGATTTAGCTGATTCCAATTCTTGGAAAAGTGAAACTGCTCAACGTCTCTTAGTTGAAAAAGGTGATTTGACAGTTGTACCAGCATTAAGACACGAAGCTCTCTATAATCCATCAGCTTCAGGAAGACTACATGCACTGTGCGTACTTGATGGTTTAAATAGTACAGATATCAAAACACTGAGTTCCAGTTTACATGACCCAGAAGCTTATGTAAGGACAGCTGCAATAAGAATGAGTGAATCATTCTTACGCGGAGCACATAAATCTGAAACACTACCTCGTCTTATTGAACTGAATAAAGATACGTCTAACGAAGTACAACTGCAGCTAATTTTAACTCTAGGAGAAGTAAAAGACCTATCCACAGATCTGATTTGCGTAAAAATAGCCGAAGAAAATCCAAAAAATGTTTACATTAATGATGCATTATTTTCAGGTATTTATGAGCGTGAGTTGCCACTATTAAAAATACTCTTGGTTGATCAATCCCTAAAGGATCATTCATTAGAAAGTCAAAAAATCATAACGGGATTAGCTAAAGGTATTACAAATTCAAGAAACAAACAATCTGTCGCCGATTTACTCACCCTTACCTCTTCATTAGACGAGTTCTATATCCAAGCGATCATTGATGGAATTGCTGCATCTACAGAAGTAACCCCTGCTAAACAATTAAGTCTGATAAAAGATTCACCAGAATTAGTTTATTTAACTGATCATGGAACCCCAGAGACAAAACGCAGTATAGCGCGCATTAATAAATCACTTGTATGGCCAGGTAAAAGAGGAGCAACATTTACTGCCCCACCACCTGCACTAACAAAAGAAGAACAAATCCGATTCGAAACCGGTCGAACATTATTTGCAGGTATTTGCAGCGCCTGTCATCAATTACATGGCAGAGGTCTAGAAGGCTTAGCTCCAGCATTAGCAGATTCCGAATGGATTAACGGAATTGCTGCTCGTCCCGTGCGAGTAATTATAAATGGTGCTCATGGCCCTATACGGGTAGCTGGTAGATCATATAATTTGGATATGCCTCCCTTAGGTGTATTATCTGACGATCAAATTGCTTGTATATTAACGTATGTTAGACGCGCCTGGGGAAATACAGGAACTCCAGTTACTCAAGCCTTCGTAGCTCAAATACGTAAAGAAATAGCTGACAGAAAAGAGCCATGGACGCAGCCCGAATTACTCAAGGTCAAACAATAATTCAAAGTGATGCAGGTACAGCAACGACATCTACCCCAAAAGTAATACCAGGTAGCTCAAATGATTTTACACCAATAGCAGAAGCTGAGGGTGCTCGAATAGGATCGTAGTATACGCCTCTAATGTCACTTAAAGCGGAACGTAATTTAAGATCACCAAGGTAATATGTTGCTTTAACTAGACTACGGTAACTAGAAGCTGATTTAAAAAGTACTTTACCTAATCCTTCAAAAACACGCGTAAGTTGTTCACCTGAAGATACAGTAGGATCAGATTCAATTTGGCTTATAAAAATTAGCGGAGCACCTGCTTTGACACATACATAGCTGCTATAGCGTGGTGATTTATGAAGCCAGGGAAAGTAACCATAAAAAACCGATTCTGTGTTTTCTACATTCTTAGGATCAGATACTACCATTTCTATCTCAGCGTTATAGTCACCTATCCAATCAATCAATACAACAGGGGGCGGTGTTCCTTCAAAGAACGATATAATTTCATGATTTATCAATTCCTTATCTAGACCAGGCTTAACAAACGCTTTCAACTGCACACAGTTTTCTGGTTTAAGGCCAAGATAAGTTAAACTTTTCATCAGTCCGTTCATCGTTAAGTGAACTGAAGTAACAACATCTGGAGCTTTTTCAGCTTGTCCTGAAACAAATATTTTTGAGCCCTTTGGAAGAATTGATACATGATCATTAAGTCTAACTACTTGTGATACATTTTGTTTAGAAACAGCAACAGCCTCACAAGCAATCATGGACGACTCATTGCTATCTTGTATAAAAATATAACTAACTGCCGGTAGCTCATTTAAAAATCGTTTCTTTAACTCAGCTTGAAATAACTTCAGTTCTAAATCTTTTGAATAATAACAATTTAACCTAACAACATGTGATAAATCACCGCCAGCCTTTACAAGTTGAGCATTCAGTTCATCAAAAACTGAAACACACTGTGAATTTATTGAGCGAGCATGATTAGAAGGCTTAATCATTCCTGTAAAAATAAGTGCTGAATCAGAAACCTGAACTGCATCAGCACTCGCCTTACCTTCTTCGATATAACGCTTCAAAAGTTCGTTATTTCCTGAAGTCTTAGCAACGCAAAAAACAAAACTAATGATATAGACCCCAGAAAATATAAACCTTTTCATTTTGCCTCTGGGTCTAATTTAGCAAGCTCTGCGTCTGTCCAAGCGTTAACACGACTTACAAATATTCGACGTACACGCGCAACATCAGCGGGGCTAACTGCAGATGCCATGTTTCCAAAAGAGCGTCTGACATAAGTCAAAACTCCTGCTAATTGCTCATCGGACATACTTCCAAGCGGAGGCATTGCCGCTGGAAAACCAGGTGTTCCTTCCTTACCTTTAAGAACAATACGGATTGCAGAATCCGGAGATACTGCATCAGCCCATCTGCCCTCTTTTAAAGCAGGTGCTACATTAGCTTTACCGAGGCCATCAGGCTGGTGACACGCAGCACAAAGACCAAATGTTGCACTACCTTGATCAAATAAAATTTTTTGCTCCGGAGTTAAGGGTGGCACTGATGCTCTAGCTGCACGTTTTGCTAAACGTGCGTGAATGGTATTAGCCATAGATTTTGCCCTACTGCGTATTATCACATCTGGTGAAATAGTGGCTATTTTATTTAGGGCATCCTCTCCTAAAGAAATTCCCGCTACTTTTGTTGCTCCTGTAAACAAAGCAAACCTAGCAGGCTGAGGTAATGATGAATCAGCAAGTACGCTAATGAGTGATTCAATGCCCTGTTTACCCGTAACGACTAAATGTAGCGCAAGATCTTCAAGAAGTGGGGTTGTCCCAAATAAGTTTCCGTGATTTGAGTGTATCTTTTTTACAAGTCTATTAAGCACTTCACTTTCATGGCCTTTTAAGCCTATAAGAATTCCATCCCTTAGTGACGGATGCTCATTAGCTCTGTCTAGTATAGCCCATAGTAAATCGAGGCATTCTTTGTCCGTACTACCAGTTAGACTTAAAGCTATTTGATTCAGGACTACTGGATCCTCAGTCGTTACCCGATCGTTTAATATTTTAATTATTTCAGATCCTTCAGATGAACGTAAAATTGACTCCCCTGCTTGAATCGCAGCAATACGTACATGGTAATCAGAATTATTTATACCTAATTCGATATCTTTATTAACAATAGCACCTAGACCCTCTAAGCACCAAAGCGCAGAAACACGATCTCTAGGTAGTGATGCATGAACTAAAAGATCACGCAAAAGAGGAATTAAATTTTTATTATGAGACTCAACGATAACGCGCTGCGCTGTATCACGAGTCCAGCCATTTGAATCCTGTAATAATGTAATAAGCTCTGCTGGTTTAGCATGAATAAAATCAGGATTTTTATTTAACGTACCTTTATCATACACAATGCGGTAAATGCGTCCCATTCCCCAGAGTGGACTATTTAGCTTACGTTCTATGATTTGATTCCTTAAATAGGTAGTAGCAAATTGATAACCCTCTAACATGCCGCGGTAATAATCTACAACGTATAACGCCCCATCAGGTCCATTCGCTGTATACACAGGCCTAAAGCGCTCATCAGTTGAAGTTAGAAAATCAATTCCATCATAAGCATTAATCGCACTCAAACGCCCTTCTCCCTCTAAAATAATATTCCGTTTAACGAGATTACCAGCTGGTTCAGGAACAAAAACATTTCCATTAAAATTAGTAGGAAAATTATTCCCCCTATAAACCACAGGCGCAGATGCGGCCGTAAATGAGGCTAATGTAGCATCGGTTCTTAATTGTGATTTTTGATAACCACGATTAACACCTGGTGTTGGTCGAGAAGGCCACGTGGACTGATCAGTAGCTATCTGAAAATTTGTTCCGTATAATGGAATATGACGATCTTGTAGTGCTGCATAGTGCGAAGGCACAAAATCTCCGCGGAGTTGATCGCTATTAGAATCATAATACAATCTACCGAAATCATCTTGTGAAATACCCCACTGTCCTAGTGCAGGCATTGGTTCACTTTCCCACATCCCGTCAATTTCGCGCCAACGCAGTTTGTAACTTGCGTTATAAAGCCAATTGTCGCGACCCCACAAAAGCCCATTCGCACTAGCTTCAATATTTTCTGGAGTACCATAATCACTAGCAATTAGTACCTTTTTATGCATCACTCCATCACCTACTGTATCTTTTGTAATCCATAAATTTGGTGGATCACCAATCACAACTTGATCGCGCACAAACGCTATCGCACGAGGCACATTCATATGATCCCAGTAAACAGTCCTCTTATCGTAAACGCCGTCATTATGGGTAGATTCAAGATAAACAACTCGTCCTTCAGGACGATCTGGTAACGGTTTTCCTTTTTCTAAATAAATTGGTAACTCCTTAATAATTTCAGCATTATAAGCTCCCAATTCAGCGACCCATAACCTACCACGTGCATCAAACGCCATCATGACTGGATCATGCACCATCGGTTCAGCAGCAACGACCTCGATATGAAAGCCAGCTGGTAAAATAAAAGTCTTCAGGGCTTCTTTTGCAGATAGAGCGCCATGTGTTGGCAATAAAATATTGGGATTTGGCGGTCTTTGCTCTTCATCGTTAGGGTGATCTCCAAACTGTGCGTAGGCTAATACGCCGCCATTTAATACAAAACTTAGCGCAATTACGAAAATGCGCCATACCTGCAATTTATTGATCTGCATGAGTAAAAACAGGGTACTTCCAAACACATTTTTTTCAACTTAAAGATATAAAAATAACATATTTTTTCAGAGTGAAACTGGTTGCCTTACCCCCCTATATTAAGGCACCAATATAAGTACGTGAAAGGCTTATTTGATATTCAAGTAAATGGGTATGCTGGAGTAGATTTTCAGCGACCAATCACTATAGACGAACTACACCACGCTTGTGTTACATTAAATAATCACGGTGTTAGTCACATTCTTGCTACCTTTATTACAGATAAGCCAGGTACATTTGAATCAAAGCTAAAAACATTTGAAACGTACCGTAAAAATAACCCAATTATTAGTAAAACGATTGTAGGTTATCACTTAGAAGGTCCTTATTTAAGTTCAGAGCCTGGTTACTGTGGCGCTCATCCTGCTGAATTAATGAAAGACCCTTCTTTAGCAGAATTTCAAAAATGGCAGTCAGAGGCTAATGGGCTGATCCGTCTTGTTACTTTAGCCCCCGAACGCAGTGGATCAGCTGAGTTCATTTCTGAAATCACGAAAAATGGTGTTCGTGTTTCGATTGGACACACAAATGCGAGCGAAGAACAAATAGACTTATCAATTAAAGCTGGTGCAACTTTTTGTACCCACT
>Ga0364867_10039_pt1 | contig 80377 bp, 73 predicted proteins | sample ExccelAu500001D4_3_FD_206915 | JGI IMG/M metagenome (GOLD analysis project Ga0364867, IMG submission 206915) | Enriched cells from Trout Bog Lake Hypolimnion, Wisconsin, USA - BchlTB.Aug13.5000.01.D4 | ecosystem: Environmental > Aquatic > Freshwater > Lake > Hypolimnion/Profundal zone | place... | reverse complement strand
TTTTGCCAGAGAGCCGAGGGTAGCCCCTATGTAGCACGAGGAATTAAAGCAAGGAATAACGACACTAATAACCGGACGATCCATATCAAATAGAAACGATTTTTATAGCCAACGCCAAGGGCATCATTAATTTTCTATCCGCAACCATGTTTCCGGTATTAAATCTTTAGAATCCCAATTTTTATCACCAAACCAAGTTTTGGGTGCAATTACCACTTTATCTTGATTTGCGCTCAACCAGGCCGCCCACCAGGAAAACGAACTATTGGGTATAATAAAATGCTTGCACATCGACATCAGATGAAGGTCATCGGAGAATTTAAGCCCCAAATATCTGTCAGCGACCACCATTGATGGATATTTCAAGTCGAAATGCTCCATGCACCAGCCCGGATCGTCAGAAAAAATATAGAAATGCGGACTCTTAATCCTTGATGCCATCAGATCTATTGCCTTCGTGTAGTAATCCATGGCACACAAGGGATGAAAACTATTATTGATATAGTCGGTCCTTCGTACGTGTATGCAAACGGAATCTTGATTTGTAATATCTTGAGGCAGCGTTCTAACATGGTTGGGCAGCGGTTCCCGAAAACGGAAATCTTGCCTTAATTCCTTTTCTACCGATTCGAAATATTTGGGCGATTGCCAATAGCCTTCGAGATAACAATCTTTCGGAAGATCAAAGACCTCAGGTGTAAAGTGATAATGAGGTTCGTAAAAGTACTTATATGGCGAAATACTTTGCCGGACCTTATATGCCAATTTACCAAAAATATCTGTTGGCGCGGGCTGGGTATATTTCTTTGTTTCTTCGGTGGTGGCGCGTTTTTCTTTTAAAATAAAACTATCGAGGTTGTAGTCACGGTAGGTAAAATTTTCCCGTGGGGTGCGATCTAAAAGAAAATTGAGATCAAGTTTGAAATCTGTGCCTAAACGCGATGACAACGATTTCCCCAAAGCGTACTGAAACATTTGGTTGCCTAGTCCCCCAATTAATTTTACAATAACCATATCTAACGATAGCCTTACCAGGCAAGTAACCGATGTTGTGTAAAAGTATCAAAAAAATGCAGAAAACGCAGTGGAACGAAACAATAACATGATGCTGAAAAAACAAGTGTTAAGTTGACAATTGTATTCACCTCATTTTTAAAAACTGAGTCCCTACTGGCTACACCGCACTCTTTTCATGTGGCCTTTTTACGAATCCATTCCTCTTTTCCTGGGCCTCTTTGGCGGCTTTGATGAACGCAACAAACAAAGGATGCGGATTTTCGACAGTACTTTTATACTCCGGATGGAACTGGACGCCTATATAGAATGGATGATTGTCGAGCTCAACTATTTCTACGAGGTTTGTTTTTGGGTTTTTACCTACTGGTTTCAATCCTGCAGTCTCAAAATCAGCCAGATAGGTATTATTAAACTCATAACGGTGACGGTGGCGTTCATTGATCTCCGTCGCGCCATAGATTTTAGCTGTTTCTGAGTCTGCATCGAGGTCGCATGAGTAACTGCCGAGGCGCATGGTGCCGCCCATTTGGGTGATCGCCTTTTGCTCCTCCATCATAGCAATAACGCCCTCGTTGGTATCGGGATCCATTTCTGTAGAATGCGCTTTAGGCATATTGAGCACATTGCGGGCAAATTCCACACACGCCATCTGCATGCCAAGGCATATACCGAAGAATGGGATTTTATTGACCCTCGCATAACGAATGGCGTCAATTTTCCCCTCAATGCCACGACTGCCGAAGCCTGGAGCTACCAAAATAGCATCGAGGTTCAATAGTTTTTCCCGTGCATTTTCCTTAGTCAGGTATTCAGAATGGATATTCACAACCTCCACCTTACATTCGTTCATTGCGCCTGCGTGAATGAGCGCCTCAAGAATGGATTTGTAAGCATCCTGCAATTCTACGTACTTCCCTATCAGCCCCACAGTGACACGGCTCTTGGGGTAACGAAGCTTATTCAGAAATTCCTTCCACTTTGAAAGATCCGGCTCCCTGCCCTGGGGCATATCCATTTTTTCCAGGCATATAAGATCCAGTTTCTCGCGCATCATTTCAAGTGGTACGCTGTAAATAGTATCTGCGTCGAGGGCTTCAATAACCGCATCTTGAGTGACGTTACAGAATAGTGCAATCTTTCTTTTTAGTTCTTTATAAAGCGGCTCTTCCGTACGGCAGACGAGGACATCGGGTGTAAGCCCATGCTCACTCATCATCTTCACAGAGTGCTGTGTAGGCTTGGTTTTCAGCTCCTTTGCAGCCTTGAGGTACGGGATCAGTGTGAGGTGTACAACAAGACAATTTTCAGTTCCCATTTCCCATTTCAACTGACGTACTGCTTCTATATAAGGAAGAGATTCGATATCGCCGACTGTACCACCAAGTTCTGTGATCACTACATCGAATTTGTTATCCTCGCCGAGGAGGAGCATCCGCCGCTTTATTTCGTCTGTTATGTGTGGGATTACCTGAACAGTTTTACCCAGGTAAGCGCCTTCGCGCTCCTTTGTAATCACGTGCTGGTAAATGCGGCCGGTGGTCACATTGTTAGCCTGGGAGGTAAAGGTGTTTAGGAAACGCTCATAATGCCCGAGGTCAAGATCTGTTTCCGCCCCATCTTCTGTAACGTAACATTCTCCGTGTTCGTAGGGATTTAGCGTCCCCGGATCGACATTGATATAGGGGTCGAATTTCTGAATGGTAGTGGTGAACCCGCGGGCCTGAAGTAGTTTGGCTAAAGACGCGGCAATAATGCCTTTTCCTAAGGATGACGTAACGCCTCCGGTAACAAAAATATACTTGGTCATAACTTTGGTTTTTGTATGACCGGTGCGCAGCTTGGGAATGATAATTTTGAGGGGTAGGTGGCTGTTGCGGTCGAACAAAGTTACAATAATCCGGTGGAATATTAAAAGAGGTGTGGAAAACTAAAGGAAAACTTTAGCAGAATAATATTTCACAAGAAACGTCGTAGTGTTTTTTCGCCCCGCATAGAATATGACGGAAAACAGGACTATTTCTGTTAATATCCCATCAATTATTTCACTTTCTCTGCCGATTTCAATAATTTTGCAGCCTGATTACATTATTTAATTAAATAATTCCTTCCAATGGCATTCGATATTGATCTCATCCAAAAAGTTTATGAACAATTACCCGGTAAAGTAGCTGCTGCCCGCAATTTATTAGGCCGCCCGCTGACCCTTGCCGAAAAAAACCTTTATGCACATAGCCATGAAACACCTATGAAACCATATAGCCGCGGGCGCGACTATGTGAATTTTTCGCCTGACCGTGTGGCGATGCAGGATGCTACTGCACAAATGGCTTTGCTACAATTCACTACCTGTGGGCGCGATAAGGTATCCGTGCCGAGCACGGTACACTGCGACCACCTGATACAAGCCAAGACCGGGGCTGACGCGGATCTGGCAACAGCGCTTGACGTGAACAAGGAAGTGTATGATTTCCTGGCTTCAGTATCTAATAAGTATGGAATTGGTTTTTGGCGGGCAGGCGCAGGTATCATCCATCAGGTGGTGCTTGAAAACTATGCCTTCCCTGGTGGTATGATGATAGGTACGGACAGTCATACGCCGAATGCCGGTGGACTGGGGATGATTGCAATAGGTGTAGGCGGCGCGGATGCTGTGGATGTGATGGCAGGATTGCCGTGGGAACTGAAAATGCCAAAACTGATAGGTGTGAAGCTCACTGGTAAAATGAGCGGATGGACGAGCGCAAAAGATATAATTTTGAAGGTAGCGGGTATCCTGACTGTAAAAGGTGGAACTGGGGCAATTGTAGAATATTTTGGTGATGGCGCTGAGAGCCTGAGCTGCACCGGTAAGGCCACGATATGTAACATGGGCGCTGAAATTGGCGCTACGTGCTCCATGTTTGGTTACGACGAAAAAATGGCTGATTATCTCCGTGGTACCAGCCGCGCGGATGTGGCAACACTTGCTAACGCTGTACGTGCTGACCTCCGTGCCGACCAGGAAGTCTATGATAACCCGGCAGGTTTTTATGACCAACTGATAGAGATAAACCTAGATGAACTGGAGCCTTACGTAAATGGACCATTCACCCCCGACCTGGCAACCCCGATAAGCCAGATGGCTGCTGCAGTAAAAGAGCACGGCTGGCCAGACAAAATAGAAGTGGCACTGATAGGGTCTTGCACCAATTCTTCATATGAAGATATTTCCCGGTCGGCGTCAATTGTAAGGAAAGCATTGGCTAAGGGGCTTAAATCAAAGAGTGAATTTACAATAACGCCCGGATCAGAAATGGTGCGCTATACTATTGACCGTGACGGCATGCTGGAAACTTTCGGCGAAATGGGCGGTATGGTGCTGGCAAATGCCTGCGGACCGTGCATAGGCCAGTGGGCACGCCACATGGACGACCCAAGCAAGAAAAACACGATCGTAACATCCTTCAACCGGAACTTTGCAAAACGCAATGACGGATATTCGTCAACCCATGCGTTTGTGGCGTCACCCGAAGTAGTGACTGCATTTGCCCTTTCGGGAAGCTTGTCGTTCAATCCGCTCACTGATACGCTGAAAAACGAAAAAGGCGAGGACGTAAAGCTGGATGAACCACAGGGTTTTGAAATGCCACCATTAGGCTTTGACGTTAAAGACGCAGGCTATCATGCACCGGCCGCTGACGGCTCTGGTGTAAACATTCTGGTAGATCCTAAAAGCGACCGCCTGCAATTGTTGTCGCCATTTGCGGCATGGAATGGCAAGAATATGACTGGCTTAAAACTGCTGATAAAGGCATACGGAAAATGCACCACGGACCATATTTCTATGGCTGGCCCGTGGTTGAAATACCGTGGCCATCTGGACAATATCTCGAACAATATGCTGATAGGCGCAATAAATGCCTACAACATGGAGGCGAATAAAGTGAAGAACCAAATCACCGGCGAATATGGCGAGGTACCTGCCACAGCGCGCGCATATCAGGCCCACAACCTGGGCAGTATAGTGGTGGGTGACGAAAACTACGGAGAAGGAAGCAGCCGGGAGCACGCCGCCATGGAGCCTCGCCATCTGGGTGTGCAAGCGATACTTGTAAAGAGTTTTGCGCGTATACACGAGACGAACCTCAAGAAACAAGGTATGCTTGCAATCACGTTTGCGGACAAAACAGACTACGATAAGATACAGGAGGATGACAGCATAGACATCCTGGGCCTTACCGACTTCAAGCCAGGCGACCAACTGACCGTAGTACTCCATCATAAAGATGGCAACGCCGATGAAATAAAGGTGAACCAGACTTATAACGAACAACAGATAGAATGGTTTAAGGCCGGTGGCGCCCTCAACGTGATCCGCAGGGAGATTGCCGCAGAAGTGAAAGCTTAAAAACGACAACGTCAAATATTGTAACCCATTCGTAACCGGATGGGTTATTTTTTTGTACATACCAGCAAATATCTCGTCTAGTAGACGAAATATTTCATCCAAAAAACAAATTGCACGTCCTCGTTTTCCCTATCTTTAGGTAATGGCAAAACAAAGACTCGTAGTACTGACTGGCGCCGGGATCAGCGCGGAGAGCGGGTTAAAGACATTCCGTGATTCAGATGGATTGTGGGAAGGCTACAATATTGAAGACGTGGCCACGCCGCGTGGTTGGCGCAAAGACCCGGTAGCCGTACTGGAATTTTATAACATGAGGCGCAAGGATGTACTCACTGCGCAACCCAATGCCGCCCACATAGGACTCGCGGAACTTCAGGAACATTTCGATGTACACATCATCACACAAAATATAGACGACCTGCACGAGCGTGCAGGATCTAAAAACGTGATGCACTTGCATGGCGAGATCATAAAGATGCGCAGTGAGCGAAACACGGAAAAAATTTATGCGATAACGAAGGATATAAAGCTTGGAGATAAAGCAGAAGATGGCGGACAACTTCGCCCGCATGTCGTTTGGTTTGAAGAGCCGGTTCCGATGATTGAGGCTGCGATATCCATCATTTACGAAGCCGACATTTTCGTATTAGTGGGCACATCTTTGGCGGTTTATCCCGCCGCTGGTCTTGTGGACTATGTGCGACAAAAGGTGAAGAAGTACGTGATAGACAAACATATTCCGCCTGTGTCGCGCTACAAAAATGTGATACCCATAGAGAAGCCTGCTACAAAAGGAGTAGCAGACTTAAAACGCTTGCTGGGCTTTTGACCAATGCGAGAAACTCTGCAGGCTGTTGCTCAGGCCCTGTAATCGAACAGATTACGCCACTACCCGATTTTTTCCTCGAGTTCCATCACTTGCTCAAAGGATTTATCATAATCCTTGTTAAGCTGCGCCAGGCGTGCGGTATGCTTGCGGTATTCGTCATCCACTCTCAGAAATTCCTGCTTGTTGTTGTAAAAATCCGGATCTGCAAGTTTGGCTTCAAGGGTTGCTGTATCTTGTTTGAGTTTATTGATATCCTCTTCCAGTTTCTGCAACAGTTTCTGCTGTTTCTGATATTCCTTTTTCAGCGCGTTAAGCTGGTCATTGCTTACGTTTTGTCTGGGGGCTGGCTTGTCTTCTTTTTTCGCAGGTGGGGCGGACTTAGGCAATGTTCCCTGGCTGGCTTGTTCGCGCTTTAGCTTGTCTGCACGCCACTGCACCCATTCATCATAAGGCCCGTTAAATTCTTTGATCTCGCCATCTTCGATATTCCATATCTTATTAGCGGTGCGGCTGATGAAGTAACGATCATGCGATACAATGATCAGCGTTCCGGTATATTTATTAAGGGCATCAATCAGCATCTCCACCGATTGCATGTCCAGGTGGTTGGTCGGTTCATCGAGCAGAAGGAAGTTGCCCTTGGCTGCGATCACTTTGGCGAGCGCTACTCGCGCTTTTTCTCCGCCCGATAATACTTTTATCTTTTTAAATACATCATCACCACTGAACAGGAAACACCCCAATAATTGCCGGAGTTCCAGTTCGTTTTTCCCGCTGCCGCACATCTTCAATTCTTCAAGCACTTCATAATCCACATTAAGCGCCTCGAGCTGGTGCTGCGCATAAAAGCTCTCTTCCACGTTGTGGCCCCATTTACGTTCCCCCTCATAAGATTCCTGGCCGGTTATTATCCTGAGCAAAGTAGACTTACCCTTGCCGTTAGCCCCTATCAGTGCTATCTTGTCACCACGGTTTATTTCAGCGTCAGCATGATCGAGGATGGTAAGTGCACCGTAACTCTTGCTTACATCCTTAAGTGTGCAGATTATTTTACCCGGCTGCACTGCAATGTCGAAATTGATATTCATCACGGGCATTGTACCATCTGGCGCTTCAATAACGTCCAGCTTATCGAGGCGCTTTATGGCGCTTTGTGCTGCGGCAGCCTTCGTGGCTTTGGCACGGAAGCGCTCTATGAAGCGCTCCTGTTGCTTTATATAGTCCTGCTGGTTTTCAAAGGCACGTTGCTGCAGCACCATACGTTCCGCTTTTTCTTTCTGGAAAAAACTATAGTTACCGCTATATTGGTAAAGGTCGCGCTGCCACACTTCCACAATCTTGGTCACCATGCGATCCAGGAAGTACCTATCGTGCGACACGATTACTACACTGCCGGGATAACTGATGAGGTAACGTTCCAACCACTCAATAGAGGGGAGGTCAAGGTGGTTGGTGGGCTCATCCAGCAGCAATAATTCCGGCTGCTGTAGCATCATCTTCGCGAGCAGGACGCGCATACGCCACCCCCCGCTGAACTGGTCGTAAGGACGTTCGAGATCTGCAGTTGAGAAACCAAGTCCTTCCAACACTTCTGCGGTACGGTGCTCCATTTCATACCCACCAGCCACTTCAAAATCATGCAAAGCATGGCTATAGTCGTCAAGCAAGTCGGCATCATCAGGCTTACTTTCCAATTCCCTGATGATCTTTTCCATTACTTTCTCTACCTCATGGGCTTTTTCAAAGGCCTGCATACCTACTTTAAGTATAGACTCACTAGTAGAAAAACTCAATAAGTCCTGGTTGAAAAAACCAAGCGATACGTCCTTTGGCTTATTAATAACGCCTTCATCAGGAGTATAGGCCCCCGTCATCAGTCTCAGGAGCGTAGATTTTCCCGCACCGTTGCTACCTACGAGGCCTATACGCTCGCCATCGCCTATTTGCCAGTTCGCATCTTCAAGTATCGCCCTGGCCCCGAAATAAAAAGAAATGTTTTGTAATGAGATCAACATACGGGCGCGAAGTTACAGGGGGAAATGGTAAGTAAAAAGCCAATTATTAAATAACCTTATAAATGTGACTATTACAACGCCTTAACAATAGGAAATAATAGTTATTTAATATCCCATCTTTTCGTCACTTTATCCCAATAAATGGTATAAGCATTGCCGTAGGTCAATTCGCGATGGCAAAAGTTTGTCGCTGAAGTATATAAGAGGATATATTTGTCCATGGAGCGGTATGACAATGTCGTATTCCCTTCCATTTTGAGGGTATCCCATTTGGTATTATCATCGGAAACCAAAATGCTGATATCCCCGGAACTACTGTTGAACAAATGTATGCCGGCGGGCAGTGTGGGCCCCACAGTTCTAACTTGATTGACGTAGACAGTATTGTTGGGGTCTACGTGGTAGATTGTCTGTCCGTTTGCAGTTGAATATCCTGCAACTATCATTATCACCAAAAAAAGAATATAACTATCCATTTTCATCTGTTTTGCTATTTGCGGCTCTTACGGAATTTTGTGCGTCTGGGACAGGTGCATTTTTATCGGCGGGAATTGTCTTTCCCAGCATATAACCGGCGATACTGCCCATAATGCCCACTACGCCTGTTATTTGGTTATTACTATACCCCGCCGTGATGAGAACAATTGACCCAGTGATAACCAAAGTGAGAATAATGCACTTGAAAATATGATCTGAGCCTATTTTGCCGATATGGGCCAAATACACTTCCAATATCACCACAACAAGGCCAAAAAACAAAACAGCCAGGGAAAGTAGGAAATCTACCGAACCTAATGGATTGGCTACGCCTGAAACATTTACAAGCGATTCGCCGTCGCTTGCAGTAACGGCAATAGGTTTGGCCATTTCTGTTTTTGGACCAGTGGAATCCGGAGGCGGCGCGTTAAATATCGATGCCCCGGCAGACTGGGCTGCTGCAGTCTCTTTTCCAAATAGGGACAGCGATAAAAACAGGACAAACAAGAGCGAAAAAATGGACTTTACTATGCCTTGATACACCATATCAAAAAAATTTGGGTCAAAAACGGATTTGAAAGTAATAAAAATATAATTGTAACGAAATACCTGAATGTACATTAGGCATATCGACTTTTACAAATTAAATAAATATTAGCGACCTGCTAGCGGGAAACATCGCAATGAGTGTCCCGGAAAATAAATTGATTCCCTACATGCTTCTCCTTCGACGGTCGATTGAAAAAAAGCTCATAAGGGCTAAATAACATAAACAAAAGATAAAAACCTCATAACATCTATCATAACATACATTCCTGACCAAAATCATCTTTTATGCCGCTTAAAATCAGTTTATTGCACCCCTTCCATAAATAAATTTGCATAGACAGTTAAATAGCAACGAGATGAAGTCCTCAAATAGCGAAGAGCTACGAAATTTGATAGAAAAGTTAGATAGATCGAACTACGATGAGATAGGCAGGTTGTGTGACTCCACTAAAAAACAAGCGGATAAATTACAACAATTGGAGGTGCATCAGGCCACTTCTCAGTACGTGGTACTTTGTAACCGGATGATTGAAGAAGTGCAGTTCTACATTAAGAACAAAAAAGAAAATTTCGTTCCCTACATACACACTTTATTTGAGAAGGATGAATCGGGGCATGACTGCCGCAATTGCGGGAGTACCGGATCATGTGGCATGCAACATGAAATGCAGATCAGTGAGGTGATACAATCACAAATAAAACTAAAGGACATCCTAAACCGGCTGCAAATGACATCCTTGCCGTTATATTCCGAAACCATATACCCTGACGCATACCGTATTCTCAGAAACCAAATGGCTCTACTCGAAAACCGGCTTACGGATGTCTTCTTCTTTGAAGAATCTTACCTATTGCCTAAAATAGTGGAGGCGCAAAAAAACATCCATGTACGAAGTTAAAGAACAGACTCTACCCAAAATAGAAAAGGAAATTGAACAAGAAGTCATCTGTTACCATTGCGGCACACCATGCATCTCCAATGCCATAAAGACTGATGATAAACTATTCTGCTGTGAGGGTTGCAAACTGGTATATGAGATACTAAATGAAAACGGGCTATGCGATTACTACAAATTGCAGAACCACCCCGGGCTTGCGCAGATAAAGCCAGTAAGCAATGACAAATATGCCTACCTGGACAATGAAACGATTGCCCGGCAACTATACAAATTTACAAACGGCGACCACACAATAGTCACCCTATATATACCGGGGGTGCATTGCAGCTCGTGTATGTGGCTGCTGGAGCACTTACACCGTGTAAACGAAAATATCATCGAGAGCAGGCTCAACTTTACTACAAAGGAAGTAACTATTCATTTTTCGAAAAGCAAGATAAGCCTCAGGACCATAGTGGAACTGATGACCACAATAGGTTACGAGCCCTATATCAGCCTGAATGATGTTGAAAATAAAAAGGTAAGCACATTCAACAAACAGCGTGTCTATAAATTAGGTGTCGCTGGCTTTTGCTTTGGGAATATCATGATGATGAGTTTCCCGGAATACTTGTCTTTAAATACCGGGATAGAACAACAATACGCACACCTGTTCAGGTACCTGAACCTTCTTCTTGCCATACCAGTATTCTTTTACAGCGCATCAGAATTTTTCAGCACAGCCTGGAAGGGCTTGAAACAAAAAACGCTGAATATTGATGCACCGATTGCATTGGCCATATTGATTACATTCGCCCGGAGCATTTTTGACATCCTCACCAATGGCAGCGGTGGCTATCTCGACAGCATGAGCGGAATCGTATTTTTTATGCTTGTAGGACGGGTAGTCCAGGAAAGAACCTACAAATCCATCTCATTCAACCGGGACTACAAATCCTATTTCCCGATAGCAGTTAAGGTAGTCAGCAGCAAAGGTATAGTCAACAAAATGCTAAGTGAATTGAAGGAAAAAGACGTAGTGCAATTGCATAACGAAGAGATAATACCTGCTGACGGGATCTTGCTGGCAGGGAAAGCATTCATCGACTATAGCTTCGTGACAGGCGAAAGCGAACCGGTGGCGATCAAAGAAGGTGAAATGGTATATGCCGGCGGACGGCAACTGGGTGCACAAATAAAAATAGAAGTGCTGAAACCCGTAGCAGGTAGCTACCTGACATCTCTTTGGAACCATTATGCGTTTTCCAACGACAAGGCCGAACAAAATGATGAAGGCAGTGTGATACACATGATGAGCAGGTACTTTACCTGGGTGTTACTGGTACTCGCGGCTTGCACAGCAATATTCTGGGCGTTTCACGACCCGGCAAAAATCATCACCAGCGTTACCGCGATGTTGATTGTTGCCTGTCCGTGTGCGCTACTGCTATCTGCTACATTTACCAACGGCAATTTGCTCCGGATACTCAGCAATAATGGACTGTTCCTAAGAGATGCAACCGTAATTGAACAACTGGGAAAAATAGACCATATTGTATTTGATAAAACAGGTACTATCACTCAGGGAGGTAACAATCACTTTGTATGTTCCGGGCACCAACTGACCGAAGAAGAAAAAGACTTGGTTTACGCTGCGGTGAGCCCCAGCAAGCACCCACATAGCAAGGCCATAGCAATGTGGCTCGGGAACAGAGGTCCCCATAAAATTACAACATGGAATGAACTACCGGGAAAAGGAATTGATGCACAGGTCGATGGCAGGCGGATCAAGGTGGGCTCAGGGAGTTTCGTAGGTATCTCTTCCGAAAAATTCAATAGCGAGCATGTAAATGCCTATATCCGTATTGACGATCAAGTCACTTCATTTTATTGTCATCCTGTTTTCCGGGATTCAATACCGCAAATCGTACCGGCTTTGGCCAACGAATACGAATTGTCTTTATTGTCAGGGGACAATAACAAACAAAAAGCGATATTGGGTGAACTGTTCGGCGGCAAAAACAAATTGTTGTTCGAACAAAAGCCGATAGAAAAGCTACAGTATATAGAATCCCTGCAAAAAAAGAAAGCCCATGTGCTCATGATAGGCGATGGATTGAATGACGCAGGCGCATTGCAGCAGAGCAATGTGGGCATAACCCTTGCCGATGACATCAACAATTTCACCCCGTCCTGCGACGCCATTCTTGACGCTAAGAGATTTAACTTGCTCCCGAGGATAATGAAATTGGCCAAGTCTTCCCGTTATGTAATTGGCGCCAGCTTCGTAGTGTCTATCGTCTACAATATCATTGGGTTGTCGTTTGCTATGCAAGGCATACTCCGCCCCATGCTGGCAGCGATACTGATGCCATGCAGCACCATCAGCATCGTGATCATAACCAGTGGCGTAAGTAGCCTGATGGCAAAGAGTTTGGGCCTTTCGCTAAACGATGTTTCACAATAGCTTTCTCCCCCCGCTACAATGATTTATATCAGCACTCCCTTTGAGCATAGTCATGCTCAAACCGGGCAGTCCAAAATACTTTTGCCGTGAACCAATCTCTATTTTATGAGTACCTCATTTTTGTTGACCACCGCCATCACCTGCGCTGCGGCATTATTTGTAAGCGCCCTGGCTTACGGATTAAAACATTATAAATCGAAGGAAGGAAATCCAGCGCCAACCTGGATGCTTTTTGACGATGACATTCAAAAAGAGATATATAGATAAGTCCTTCGTCGTTCCGGAGCAATATTTCTAAATCCCTTCGCATATTCCAAGGCCAATACCTGACGAATATCAGTTCATTTATTGAGCGTCGTCATAAAATACCCTTCTATCCTAAAATACTTTTGACATTATAAAATCTACATCATGAGTGCGCTATATCTTTTAGTAGGGGTAAGTATTGGGGTTGCCGGTTTTTTCCTCGCGGCCTTCATCTGGAGTGTAAGAACGGACCAGTACGAAGATAAAAAAGGAGCGTCCATGAGAATGTTGTATGACGATGAACTTCAGTAGAACCTTTTCAAAAATTAATTTTTATATAAACAACCAATATCGAAGCAAATGAGTAATTCTTTAGAAGGAACAAACCCAAGCGCATCAGTACAGACTGATAAGTTCTTTTACGACAACAAGATCGTAACCTGGTTTGCCTATGCCACTATGCTATGGGGAATAGTGGGCATGCTGGCGGGCATCCTCGCCGCGTTTCAACTAGTGTACCCTGTGCTGAACCTCGGTATGCCTGCCACAACATTTGGCAGGGTACGCCCGGTACATACCAATGCCGTGATCTTCGCCTTTGTGGGCAACGGTATTTTTATGGGTGTGTACTATTCGCTGCAACGACTGTGTAAGGCACGCATGTTCAGCGACAAGCTCAGCAAGATCCATTTCTGGGGGTGGCAGTCCATCATCGTTCTTGCCGCAATTACCCTGCTGGCGGGGTATACCTCGGGTAAGGAATACGCCGAACTGGAATGGCCAATTGACATTTTGATAGCATTGGTTTGGGTAACATTTGGTATCAATATGTTTGGTACGATACTCAAGCGCCGCGAGCGCCACCTGTATGTTGCCATCTGGTTTTATATAGCCACATTCGTTACCGTGGCCATGCTGCATATCGTAAACTCCGTGGAACTGCCTTATAGCATGATGAAGTCCTATTCCTGGTATGCAGGAGTTCAGGATGCATTGGTAGAGTGGTGGTACGGGCACAATGCAGTTGCATTCTTCCTTACCACACCTTATCTGGGGCTTATGTATTACTTCATCCCTAAGGCTTCCAATCGTCCGGTGTATTCGTATAAGCTGTCCGTAATCCATTTCTGGGCACTGATATTCTTGTACATCTGGGCTGGCCCGCACCATTTACTGTACACTGCATTACCAGACTGGGCGCAATCTTTGGGAACGGTGTTTTCCATTATGCTTATCGCACCGTCATGGGGTGGTATGCTCAATGGGCTGCTTACCCTCCGCGGAGCCTGGGACAAAGTACGTGAAGAACCGGTGCTTAAATTCATGGTAGTAGCGGTGACCGCGTATGGTATGGCCACCTTTGAAGGGCCAATGCTTGCCTTAAAGAGCGTAAACGCCATCAGCCATTTTACCGACTGGACGATTGCACACGTGCACGTAGGAGCGCTGGGCTGGAACGGGTTCCTCACCTTCGGTATGCTTTATTATCTGATACCTAAGATCTTCCGGACCAAGCTATACTCTATAAAACTGGCTAACCGCCACTTCTGGATCGGCACCCTGGGTATTATCTTCTACGTCGTGCCTATGTATTGGGCTGGTTTCATGCAGAGCCTCGCCTGGAAGGAATTTACGCCGGAAGGAACATTAAAATACCAGTTCCTCGATACAGTGAAGCAAATGCAACCCTTTTATATGATGCGTGGCATCGGGGGTATATTATATCTCTTCGGCGCCCTGCTAATGGTATATAACCTGATCAAAACCATTAAGACCGGAAATGTGCTCAACGAAGAACCTGCGGAAGCCGCACCATTGACAAAAGTATATGTGCCGCATGCCAAGCAATATTGGCACAGGTGGATAGAAATGCGCCCTATCCAAATGCTCGTATTCAGCCTTATCGCAGTGGCAATAGGTGGCGCCATTGAAATGATCCCAACTTTTATGGTGAAATCAAACATCCCTACCATTGCAAGTGTTAAACCTTATACACCACTCGAATTACAAGGCCGCGACATCTACGTACGGGAAGGCTGCTACCTCTGCCATAGCCAAATGATCAGGCCGTTCAGGAGTGAAGTGGTGAGATATGGCGAATACTCCAAAGCTGGTGAATTTGTATATGACCATCCATTCCAGTGGGGCAGTAAGCGCATCGGCCCCGACCTTGCAAGGATTGGCGGCAAATACCCTAATAGCTGGCACTTCAACCATATGTACGAGCCATCAAGTATTTCCCCCGGTACGATCATGCCAAACTATCCATGGTTGTTCCAAAATGATCTCGACACAGCCATTACACCGGCCAAGATACGTGCAATGCAAACACTTGGCGTGCCCTACCCTGCCGGTTATGATAAGATTGCAAACCATGACCTGATGATACAGGCAAACGGGATCGCAGTAAATCTGGGCATAGACAAGATCAAGATCGCCAGCAACAAGGAGATAATTGCGCTGATCGCATACCTGCAAAGAATGGGAACGGATATAAAACTGGAGCAAAAGACAACAACAAACCAATAATCTTAAAACAGGCAGCACATGAAATTCATCAATTATCTCGAGCGGATCACAGGTGTGGGGATTTTCCCGCTCATCTCCCTGATCATCTTCTTTCTGTTCTTTACCGGTTTACTGTTGTGGATACTGAGGGCAGATAAAGGATACATCAACGTAATGAAAAACCTCCCTTTTCCAGGCAATGATTCTGATACTATATTAATAAATAACAAACAGGCTTAAAATGCACGCAAATAAAAAATTACCCCTCGTTTTGGCAATAGCTGTTATGCTATTCCCAACATTAGTAATGGCTGCTACCCCCGGGAGCGGGGACACTGGCGGCAACTATAACACCATTCTCATCAGTCTTGTGACGCTGATGTTGGTATTGCTTTTGGTAATTGTAATGCTGGGCAACACGCTACGGATGCTCAGTTTCGCAGTGCGCGATAAAATACGCAAGGACAGGCAATCGTCGTCTACCACTGTAAAAGCAATTCTATTGGCGATGGCTGTGTTGCTACCATCTGCTCATGCACTTGCTGCTGATGCAGTAAAAACCGCCGCGCCAGTTTCAGATTTTATAAATGGCATGCACAGTGGCGATTTCTACTCTATCATGTCTGTGATCGTTTTAGAAATTGTCGTCATCTTCACATTGGTGATCTATATGCGGCAATTGCTCAACGTGATCAGTGGGAAAGGGGAAACAGCACCCAGCGAAAATACAGCGCCGAAACACAATTGGTTCTGGGACAAATTCAATGCTGCCGCTCCGCTGGAGCAGGAAAAAGACATCCTGATGGACCACAACTATGATGGCATTCAGGAACTGGACAACAGCCTCCCACCATGGTGGAAATATGGCTTTTACCTGACAATCGTAGTGGCGGTCATCTATATGTACCGGTATCATGTTTCGCATGATGGCCCAAGCTCCAAGCAGGAGTATGAGGCAGCAATGCAACAAGCCGCCGACGAAAAGGCGGAATATCTGAAACAAGCGGGAAACAATATCGACGAAAACAATGTAACCCGCCTTACTGACCCGAGCGAGATAGCAGCGGGCAAGGAAATATTCGTTAAGACCTGCTCACCTTGCCACGTTGCCGATGGTGGTGGTAATGTGGGACCAAATCTCACAGACGATTACTGGCTACATGGAGGTAGCATAAAGGATGTTTTCAAGTCAATTAAGTATGGCTGGCAAGATAAGGGCATGAAGAGTTGGAAAGATGACTTCACCCCTAAGCAAATACAGGAATTGGCCAGCTTCGTGAAGTCGTTGCGCGGCACACATCCTGCTGTTCCTAAGGCTGCCCAGGGAGAATTATATATTGAGGCAGCGCCTGCGACGGACAGCTCCAAAGTAAAAACCGACACGACCAAGACCGCTACAAAATAGAGGCGGGTTAAACAGAACTGTAATGAGTGACCAACGTGAAAAGGCAAGTTCTTTCAGGGACAAAGTAGCAACCGTAGATCAGAAAGGACACCGGATTTGGATGTTTCCACAAAAACCGGTGGGGAAATTTTACAACCTAAGGACCATTGCAACCGTCGTATACCTTATCGTATTCTTCGGCTTGCCGTTTGCGAGCATAAATGGGCATCCGATCTTCCTTTTAAACGTGCTGGAAAGGAGGTTCATATTATTTGGCCAGATCTTCTGGCCACAGGACTTCTTCATTTTTGCGTTGGGGATGATCATTTTCATCCTTTTCATAGCCTTATTCACTGTGGTGTTCGGCCGAGTGTTTTGCGGATGGGCCTGCCCACAAACGGTGTTTATGGAAATGGTATTTCGGAAGATCGAGTTCTGGATCGAGGGGACGGCTGTGGAACAGAAAATACTGGCCAGCGGACCGTGGAACACCGATAAAATACTGAAGAAGCTATCTAAGTGGATAGTGTTCTGGATCATTAGTTTTATTATCTCAAATACATTCCTCGCCTATTTGATCGGTGTAGACGAGTTAAAAACAATCATCACAGGGCCAATAGCAAAAAATATCGGCAGCCTGTTCTCAATGCTCCTATTTACCACAATCTTCTTCTTTGTATATCTATGGCTGCGAGAACAAGTGTGTACCGTTATTTGCCCGTATGGACGTATGCAGGGTGTATTGCTGGACAAAGATTCCATCATCGTATCTTATGACTACAAACGGGGAGAGACCAGGGGGAAATTTCACAAGAATGAGGCCCGCGAAATTGGCGATTGCATTGACTGCGCACAGTGTGTAAAAGTATGCCCTACGGGTATAGACATACGGAATGGCACACAACTTGAGTGCATCAACTGTACCGCCTGTATAGATGCATGCGATAAAATGATGAGTGCGGTAGGCCTCCCGACGGGGCTTATCCGTTATGCTTCTGAAAATAGCATTGCTGAAAAACGGGCCTGGAAATTCACCTGGCGCATGAAGGCCTACAGCGCTGTAATGGTTTTACTGCTCGGGGTGTTGTCATGGCTACTTATTACCCGGTCTGATGTAGGAATAACCGTACTGCGCGTACCGGGCCAACTATATCAGGAATGGCCGAACCACCAGATGAGCAACCTTTACGCTTACAAGATGCTCAATAAAACGTTCAAAGACAAAGAAGTGACACTAAAAGCGGAGAACTTCGACGGCGAAATTAAACTGGTGGGTGAAAATAAATTTATCATCCCAAAGAATGGTTATACCGTCGGTAACTTGTTTGTGTATATGAATACTGATGAAGTAAAGAATAGAAAAACAATTTTGAAAATAGGTGTTTACGAAGGAAAGGAAAAGATAAATACGATCACGACATCGTTCCTGGGGCCGTTCACCGGAAATTGATCATTTTTAAAAGCAAATATTTATGAAACTAGGATGGGGATGGAGGATTGCGCTGTTGTACAGCGGTTTTGTGATATTGATCTCTAGCCTTGTTATCGGGGCTAACCACCAGCATTTTGACTTAGTGTCAAAGGACTACTACGATGCCGAACTGGGGTACCAGAAAGTACTTGATGCCGGCAAGAACCAGTCGGCACTGTCGCAACCGTTGGCCATCCATGCCAACGATAAGTCGGTGATCATAGAATTTCCTAGCGAATTTAAAAGCAAGGCACTTACCGGTGACATACAGTTTTATGCACCGGTAAATGCAGATTGGGACCGTAATTTCAAGATCAGCGCGCAGGACAACAGTGTCACCATCGCGCGTAGTTCGCTACGGAACACCAGGTATACAATAAAAATAAGCTGCACGGTGGACGGGAAAAGTTATTATCAGGAATCCGACATACTGTTACACTCTTAGCATGAATACACTCACTTGGACAATGGCCCTGCTTATGGGATTTACAGGCAGCCTGCACTGCGCGGGTATGTGTGGGCCTATTGTATGGATCATGCCGTTTCAGTCATTCAAGGGCATCCGGAGGTTCCTGGCGATAGCGCTTTACCACACCGGGCGCATCTCCGTGTATGCTTCACTGGCCATTCTGTTGCATTCCTTCCGCGGCTTGTTTGACCCTAAGGTGCAGCAATATATATCTATCATTTTAGGAGTTACTTTGCTGGTGACAGGTATTTTATCATTTCTGCCTAATCATGCTTTACATTTAAAACTTCCCTGGGCTGAATATGTAAAAAAACAGTTAGGCCATCTTATAGGCAGACCGGAATTAAGCACCCTTGCTATTGCCGGCGTCCTCAATGGGTTGTTGCCGTGCGGCCTGGTATATATGGCATTGTCGGCGTCACTTAGCGCTACCACCACGCTACAAGCTGCCGGAATGATGTATGTCTTCGGCATGGGTACTTTGCCCATGCTCGTCAGTATTACGTTACTTAAAAGCAAACTCACCTTTCTCCGTACCCATCATATCCGCAAACTGGTTCCAGTGATTGTTTTTTCATTTGGTTGCCTCTTTGTGTTGCGTGGTATGAACCTGGGCATCCCTTATTTAAGCCCCAAGGTAGTGGTGGAGGGGCACGCGATCAAGAGTTGTTGCTGCCATAAGCAGTGAGGTATACCTTGCCGCCAATAGTGGTCTTTAAGCGAATGTACTACAAGTTCATTACTGGAGGTCTAATCAATGATGCGATGTTCCTCATTAATTCTTCCGGATCAAAATCCAGCATAGTTATATTCTAAAGATTCGGGTTTTCCTACCATAGAAATCACAGTAATATTTGTTATAATTTTGCACAAACAAAACAAAGATGCCTCGGCCATTACTATTATTTTTTTTACTATTTTTTGCCGCGGCCTGCCATAGCGTAGCCGACAAAACAAAGAGTGTAATTAATAAAGCCGGGCAAGCGGTGGGCGAAGGGTCAACGCAATTTGTAAAAGGCATATCATCTGGCATAGAGACCACTCTAAACAGCCAGTTAATACTGTCGGATGGACTGCAGCAACAAGGCGTCATTTTTACCCGATTCGGCGTCGGCAATGATTCGTCTTCAACGTCAAAAAACAAATTAACCGTTTACATGATATTCACGAAGAAGTTCAACGGCAAAATGTCTGCAAAGGTATTAGACCGCGACGGCCGCGAATATGGGCGCACCTCAAAAACGGTAACTATGCAAGCAGATGATGCCGGGTATATTGACTTTGTGTTTGATATTCGGACCGATGTGGAAAGCAATAGTAAATTCGTGATTGAATAATCAATCGTCATCCTCATCCATTTTCACCGCCACAAATGCCGCCCGCTTCGGCGCCGGATAGCTGGCAGCACCTTTGATGCTTTTCCACAGCACCTCATTGAGTTCCTTTTCGGGTATTTTATCTGCGGCAGACAAGTCGAAATTTTCACTTTGCAGGGATAGCACGCCAGCCGTATTTTTTTCATCCATATCTACGTTTGCAGGCAAGTGAAGGTATGGCTTGCTATCGGCCCTTGCTGTAAAACATTGGTACATCGGCAATGCCCCGGCATCATACTGGCTCATGGGCGGGAGACCCAGGATCAATTCCATCGTACGCAACATCCCGCTGGTCGAATAAATGGCATGTTCCGCATGGTTTCTCTTCACATAAGGCCCTGCAACAAAGGCAGGGCTGCGGTGCGCATCCACGTGGTCAGGGCCATTTTGCGCATCGTCCTCAAGCACAAAAACGACACTGCTTTCCCATACCGGGCTTGCCGAAAGATGTTCCAGAAACAACCCAACAGCCTGGTCATTATCTGCAACAAAAGCGAACGGCGTACGCGAATTTTTGCCGAGCCCCGCAGTGTGGTCGCTTGGGAAGTAGACGATATTAAGTTGCGGCACAGCATTTGTTGCTACCAGGGAATCAAAATCATGTTCCCATATTTTCTCCCTGGCCATATCCCTGACATCAAGGTTCCAGCCGGGGTAACCAGGACACATGTGCTTTTTAAGATCTGGCAGATACGTATTGCCATCATCGTCCGTGAATTCACCATAATCCCTCACAGTAATGCCAGCGCGTAATGCATAATCCCAAATAAATCCGCTTTTGGGAGTTGCAACTTTTTTATTGGCGGCGAAATCATAGCTTCCTCCGCGCCCCCCATAATTGGTGGGCCAAGTTTTTTCCACAAAATCATTTGCGTACGCTGCCATACTCCAGTTATGCCCATCTGCACTTACTTCAGCGTCTACATAAAAGTTGTCCAGTAACACGTATTGGTCTGCTATCGCATGTTCATTCGGCGTTATTTTCTTTCCAAAAAGCACCAGGCTTGTATCTCCATCTCCTGCAGGCATATCCCCCAGCACTTGGTCGTAGGTCCTGTTTTCTTTAATGATGTAGAATACATGTTTTATGGGCGATGGGGCGCCTACTTTCATGGGTATTGGGTTGCCTGCCTCGCCTGAAGTCACCAGTTCTTTCGCACCGGAATACGGGGTGTTCTTATAAACCTGTTTAGAATACCCTGCCAATGTTTTCACATCGGGCACTGTGATTACATTCATAGTACCCTTGAATAGGCTACCGATATACTGATCATTTTTTTTGTTCCCTTTTTTGTAATTGGCTTCTCCACCTTTTTTCACTGGCTGCGGCCCTTTCGGATTAGGTAACGATGTGTTCCCCTTGCCGTTCAGCACCAAAATATGTTTTCCGGATACCCTCACGCACGTTGGGTACCAACCCACAGGGATGAATCCCTTCGACACGCTCTGGCCCGGCTTACTTATGTCAAATACCGCCAGGCAGTTATTGTCTGCATTGGCGATGTACAAAATTTTATCGTCATTGCTCAGTGAAACACTATTAGTTGTAGATCCACTCAGTGCATTTGGATACAGTGCCGCATTAAGCGTCTCTACCACTTTTCCTGCCATCGCATCAATGACAGAAACCGTATTGTCAACTGAATTCGCAACGAAGATATATTTGCCGTCCTTCGTAGTACAGATATCATTCGGATTACGCCCGACGCTAAAAGAATCAATTATAGTTTGGCTCCTCGTGTTAAAAACCAGCAATTTGCTGCCGCCCCAAAGGGAAATATAAAGATTACTTTTGTCTGGGGACAACACGCAGGTATAGGCTTCCGCACTCAGTTGCTCCTCTTTGATCACCGTCTTTGTGTTGAGGTCAATAACGTACAACGAATTATTTTCCTTGGTAACAACATAAAGGCGTTGTGCATTATCATCAATATCAAGCCCCGCTGGCGATATTTTCTCCGGCCATTTTTTGCCCAACACAAGGCTATCAGAAAGCAATAGCCTGCTATTTTTCACTTCATAAACCAGTATCCTGTTATCATTGCCGCCCGAAGCATACAATCGCCTGCTATCACTGCTGAACTTCAAGCCGAGCCAGCTCTTTGGTATCTCTACCCTGTTGAGTTCCTTGAAGGTTTTAGCATCAAAGAGTTGAATGGTTTGGGCGCCCACACCATTGTTGGTTACAGCTAAATACCTCCCATCTCGGGAAAGCGCCATGTTCAACGGCAAGTCGCCCAGCCCGACGGTCTTGCCCGCGGGCGTCAACGACCAACCGTTTGGCAGCAACGTCTTATTTTTTTGGGCCCAAATTGCGTTTGTACACAGGCAATAAAAAACGACAAAAACAAAAAGCTTTTTCAACGGAATTAATTTTAGTAAAACTACTGATTATACCAGGGATAATGTTTTTCGACGTTTAATAAAATATTAAGTTTTACTGATCACTTTCACAAATGCCTCGGCGGTGTATCATTCGTTTCGCCCTGGCGTTTTCGGCGCAACAGCCGGTTTCAGCGCATTTGGGATTATTAACGTGGTGCGCATTCCCTAATATCCACAATAAACTTTAATTTTGCGATGCAAATCAAAAATGCGTACTTATGAGTTTCATTACAGACATAGTTGCACGGCAGATCTTAGATAGCCGTGGAAATCCTACCATAGAGGTAGACGTTCATACCAATGATGGCGCAGTGGGCCGCGCAGCCGTTCCGAGCGGCGCCAGCACCGGCAAACACGAAGCCGTGGAACTACGTGATGAAGACAAGAAAAAATATAATGGCAAGGGTGTGCTCAAGGCCGTAAGTAATGTAAATGACACCATCGCCGAAGAATTGTATGGATGGGACGTAACCGATCAGCGTGGCCTCGACCAGGCATTGATAGACCTTGATGGCACGCCTAATAAAAGTAAACTGGGGGCTAACGCTATCCTTGCCGTAAGCATGGCGGCAGCCAAGGCTGCGGCTTCAGTTGCCGGGCTGCCCTTATACAGGTACATTGGCGGCGCCAATATCAAAACATTGCCGGTGCCGATGATGAACATCCTTAATGGCGGCGCGCACGCCGACAACAAAATTGACTTCCAGGAATTTATGATCATGCCAATTGGCGCAAGCAGCTTCAGTGAAGGACTGCGCTGGGGCGTAGAAATATTCCATGCACTAAAGACCGTACTGAAAGAAAAAGGCTATAGCACGAACGTAGGTGATGAAGGTGGATTCGCCCCAAACATACAGAGCAATGAAGAGGCGATAGAAACCGTGCTCCTGGCTATAGAAAAAGCAGGATACAAGGCGGGCAAGCAGGTATCTATAGCTATGGACGCAGCAAGCAGTGAGTTATACAGCGACACTGAAAAGAAGTACATCTTTCACAAAAGCGATGGCAAGAAACTCACCAGTGATGAAATGGTAGACTACTGGGTAAAATGGTGTAAAAAATACCCCATCGTGAGCCTGGAAGATGCAATGGCAGAAGACGACTGGAAGGGATGGAAGAAACTCACTGAGGCGCTAGGTGAGAAAGTCCAATTAGTAGGCGATGACCTATTTGTGACCAATGTCACGCGCATCGAAAAAGGCATCAAGGACAAGGTAGCCAATGCGCTACTTGTGAAACTGAACCAGATAGGCACGCTGAGCGAAACCATTGACGCCGTTACCCTCGCCCAGCACAATGGCTATAATACTATTATAAGTCACAGGAGTGGGGAAACCGAAGATTCTTTCATCGCTGACCTCGCAGTAGCGCTTGGATGCGGCCAGATCAAGACTGGATCTGCCAGCCGCAGCGACCGTATGGCAAAATACAACCAATTGCTCCGCATAGAAGGAGAACTGGAAGCCAACGCTTTTTATCCGGGAAAAACACTTAAATTTGGAAAGTAATTTCCTGACATATAAGGATACCTGCTCTTGATATTGCGAAGTCAGTTTCAAGAGCAGGTATCTAAAATAAGGTCAGTTCAACTGAGAGAAACCATATTGGATGTCCGTTTGAATAACGTTGTGAATTATGAAAAAAGTCCTGAAAGTACTCACTAATAAATACTTCCTGGTTGGTGCTGGCTTCCTGGTATGGACGATTTTTTTTGACCAGAACGACTGGATCACACTCAATCAACGGCAGAAAGAGCTAAACGGATTGAAAGAAAACATAAAATACCTCAACACGGAGACTGCACGCATGACACGTGAGCGTGAGGCTCTGCTTCACGACCCCGCAGTTATAGAAAAATATGCGCGTGAAAATTTCAGGATGAAGCATGACAACGAAGACGTCTATGTGATTGAAAAATAAATCAAATACAAAGGTAGCATTCAACGTATTTGTGCGTCACTTTGATCTTTGATTTTCGATTTTGAATTATGATAACAGTAATTGCGGGTACCAACCGTCCGGATAGCGTTACGCTGAGGGTTGCCAAAGTCTACCAGGAAATATTATCGGCGTTGACGGATGATGTGCAATTGCTCACTCTTGAAAACAAACAAGTCTGGGAACGTGGCCCATCCATGCTGGCGCTGGAAAAACAATACCTGATACCGGCGCAGAAATTTGTGTTCGTGATGCCGGAATACAACTCGAGCTTCCCCGGCATCTTAAAGCTGATGATGGACAACAGCGACATCAAAAAATGCTGGTGGTTTAAGAAAGCTGCCCTTGTGGGGCTTTCTGATGGCCGGGCTGGAAACCTTCGCGGCACCGAGCACATGACATCTATCCTACATTACCTAAAAGTAAATGTGCTGTACAACAAACTCCTACTGTCGCGCGTTGGCGATGAAATTGATGCCCATGGGGTTATATTGAAGCCGGAAACTGAAGAACTGATACAACACCAGATCGATGAATTTCTGAAATTCTAGGGGATATTGCCACTGCGTGCAGTAAACCATCCACGGCTCGTTCCAACCCCATCCAAAATCCGGTGAATGCTTTCGATATACAGGCATAAAAAAATCCTTTAGTACACTATGGCCGCAGGTCTTACCTTTGACCCTTAATTTGTCGCTATCTACTATTTCGCTAAGACTACTTACCTTTTTTAACATCTGAAATCAACTATCCATGTGGCTGAGATTAGTAATCATCCTGGGCATTGTCGGCCTTGCCGAATATTATAGCTTCGCCGTTGTCCGTTCGGCTATCCGCAATATGCCGTCAGTTTGGCGTATGTCTGTAATTGCGGTCTACTTGTTCCTAACCATTATCAGTTGGCTAGGCCTGTTCTTGTTCCGCCAGATCAATTGGGCCAACGTCCCCCACCTGCTGCGCAATGTATACATAGCATTTGTGCTCGGTTTTGTGGTAGGGAAAGTTTTGATTTTGCTCGTGATGCTGATTGATGACCTGCGTAGGCTTATTACGTGGCTTATCATGTCTATTGCATACCAGGTTTCACCTTCATCCGATGCTGTTGGCCGCATAGACCGGTCTGTGTTCCTTAAGCGCACCGCATTGGTACTGGGCGGCCTTTCCCTGCTCGGGTTCACTTATGGCATACGTAATCGCTACGCCTATAGGGTACGAAAGATAAAACTGAAATCGGCCGCACTTCCCCTTGCGTTTAAGGGACTTAAGATCGTTCAGGTTTCTGATATACACACCGGCAGTTTCGACAATCACGCAGCAGTGGCCCACGGGATACAACGCATTCTGGACCAAAAGGCAGACATCATCTTCTTCACCGGCGACCTTGTGAACAACCATGCTGTGGAAGTTGATCCACAATACCAGGAGATTTACAGCCGCCTTAAGGCACCGATGGGGGTTTATTCTACGCTCGGCAATCACGACTACGGCGATTATGTGCAATGGCCCACACCCCAGGACAAAATAGACAATCTGGATAAACTAAAGGGGATACATGCCTCTATGGGTTGGAGGCTGTTAATGAACGAACATCTGGTATTCGAGCGCGGTGCAGATAAAATAGCCCTCATCGGAATCGAAAACTGGAGCGCTAAGGCCAATTTCCCTAAATATGGGGATATGCGCAAAGCCTGCGCCGGCCTGCCTGAAAAGAACGTTCCATTCAAGATTCTCTTGTCGCATGACCCCTCTCACTGGCGCGCACAGGTGATACCCGAATACGGAGATGTTCAATTGACACTAAGCGGCCACACCCACGGCATGCAGTTTGGAATAGATAGCAAGTGGTTCAAATGGAGCCCTGTTCAGTACATGTATCATGAATGGGCCGGGCTTTATACCGAAGGCACCCAAAACCTCTACGTAAACCGAGGCTTCGGCTTTCTGGGTTATCCGGGCAGGCTTGGCGTGTTGCCCGAAATAACCGTTATAGAACTGGATTGCTAAAAAAACACAGCAACTAAACGCAATAAAATATCCTCCTTTATAATTGGTTTCTGTACAAAACCTTTGACAAAAGAGGATAGATTATTGATAATACTGTAGTAAATGTAAAGTTGTTACTCAGGGCGTCCCGTTACAGGGGCCAGCGGTGCGTTTGCATCGGGTGTGCTTACATTTATGTTACGTTCGCGGTTCCTATCAGGACCATCATCTTGCGGGCTTGGACATCCCAGATAAGGCGCACGGCTATCTTCAGCCACATTACTTCCATTATAGCAGACTCTGATGTAGTGCGTGGCAGAATAGTTTGCCAGATATGCACGTTCACGGGCCAGCTCATCGGCCGACGTATATGATTGAGATTGAGGCGCTACATTGTCCACCTCAACGGGAACAACCCCTGTCGTACTATAAACATCAGTAATCCCACCAGTTCCCTGCGGATTATCGCGCATTACATAGTACGTCGTCTCCGTACGCTGCGTATTAGTAGTTTCCTGATTCGGCGTGATCATTACATACGTCGGATGCGTGGCATTAGTGGCCTTCGGCGCTTCACAGCATATATAATAACCTGCATTCCCCTTGCACACGTTGAAATTCTCATCGTACTTAGTTGTGTAACAAGATACATTCTTGCCCGCTCCGCGTTTGCAGACCTTGTTAGAGGAAACCCCGCAGGAGGTGATCTTAGTAATAGTCACATCTTGCTTCTGTGCTGACTGTGCCCCGGCCCCATAAAAACCACCGAAGGCAATCGTGAGTAATATTATTGACTTTTTCATGATCTGATATTTAAATGGTTCACTAAACTTGTTATCAGTTTAGTAGATTAAATAATCATACCACGCAATGTTAAAATGGCCTAAAAGCAAAAATATACTATAATTATTTGCGCACCGGTATTCTGCTGGCCACCAGGTCTGTAAACAACAAAGGTTGCGCCTTGCGGCACAACCTTTGCTTATTTACAATAACTTAAGTATTAATTATCAGAATCATCTTTGGCAGGAGTCTTGCCTGCAGGTGCGTCATCATCACCTTCGGTTTCAATCCTCAGATTTTTGTCCTGCTGATCGAGCGTGCCAGGTACCGCACTGTTATACAATACGCGCCTTGTAGGGATATCGGAAATAATGCGGAACTCCGTACGGCGATTTAACTGGCGTCCTTCGGGATTATCCTTGCCATTTACCTCGTTAGGCGCCGCAGCGTTTTTAGAACCAAAACCCTTAGCGGTAAGGCGGCCTTTGTCCACGCCGTTCTTTTCCAGATAATCCAATACAGATTGTGCACGACGTTGAGATAATGCAAAATTATATTCTTCCCCACCCTTAGCATCCGTGTAAGAGTATATCTCCACGGTAATGGAAGGATTATCATTAAGGAAGTGCACTACTGAATCAAGAGATGCTACTGATTCCGGACGAAGTTCTGATTTGTCATAATCGTAATAAATATTGCTGACGCTGAAACTATTCCTGATGCTATCCAAGTAGATAGTAACCGGAACTGTATCATCAGGATCAGAACGCTTAATATCCATAGTGCTTACGCTCGCCCTCGTGGAAGTATACCCTGATTTGTCGCCAGTGAGGATATATGAATGTCCACGGGTGATGTTAAATATGAAATTACCATCTTCAGAATTGTAGGTATCCATTTCACCGGTCTGATCAGTTTTCTTTACCACCGTCTGCGGCGCCAGTTGATTGGTCTTCCTATCTATTACTTTCCCCATGATCACGAGCTTAGGCTCGCCCTGTACGCGCCAGATATCATTACAGCACGTAGGGTTTTTCAATGCGTAAGACCCAATACGATTAGATACTACATAAGCATCTGGTTTGCCAACCGGATCTTTTATGAAGTACAGGTCGTCAGCCGATGAATTGATCGGGTAACCCATGTTCTGAACATTTGTATATCGTGATGGCCCACCATCAGCAGAATAAATATCAAATCCACCAAATGATTTTCTTCCGTTAGAAGAAAAATACAACCTGTTTTCACGGGAATCATAGTACGGGGTAATTTCATCCTGTGATGTATTGACTTGCTTGCCGGCATTTTGTGGACGGCGATAAGAGCCATTACGAGGGTCAATTACAGAATACCAGATATCATATCCACCCCTACCCTGTAGCTTACGGTTTGAAGAAAAGAAAAGCACTTCTTTCTTACCAACTTTTGCAACATAAGGCATTGTATTTGAAGAACCGTCTTCGTCTACACCAGGTATCAATTCAGGAACGCCCCAACCCTGGGCATTCATATAACCAAACCTTGATACGTATATTTTACAAGTGATGATCATGGAATCCCCTTCACCGCATTTAGTGAAGTAGAAGCGCTCGCCACCTGGGCTATAGCAACCATTACCTACGTGCATGCCAGCATCAGTAGACTTACCATCATAAAATGGTAAAGGCCATTGGAAAGAATCCACATACCCTTTCTGCTTCTGTGAAATCAGGAAGTGTTCCTTATAATTCAGCTTGTCATACCCGTCCGACTCAATAACTGCATTACGGCCCATAGTAGAAAAAAGCAATGCACTGTCTCCAAGTGGGTAAGGCGCCAGTTCAGTAAATGACGTATTTACATTTGGCCCCGCATTTACAACAGTAAATGGCTTTGGGTCTTTGATTGAGGCAATCGCCATCTTACAGCCCTCAATCTCCATTGCTGCACGCTTTTTGAATTCCTTATATGTTTTTGGAGATGGGTTCCTTTCCGGATCGTTTACGATCGGGTTCCGGTCTTCCGCAGGTACTTTCTTATAATCATCCAGGAATTTCTGGAACGACGCAATCGCTGCAACATACTCGCCCTGTTGTTTCAGCATTAGCGCAGCGTAGTAAGCCGCAAGCGGATACACCTTTTTGGCCAGATCATACGCTTCAGTATAATAGTGCGCAGCCGGAACATAATCGCGGGTATAGCGGTAACAGGTCGCAAGCTGATAGGTTATGTATGGATTACGCTCGTCATCCGCCTTCAATTGCTGGTAGTAATCAACGGCGTTGAAATAGCTTCCGGTACGGTACAAGTAGTCAGCCCAATTCAATTTTTTTGTGTCAGACAGCTTGCTTATTGGGTCATTAGCCGAGTTCCTGTATTTCTTTTCATTCTTAGATTGGGCATTTGCATCGTATTGAACAAAGACGATTATTGTTGCTAAAATAAGTAACAGCCAATTTTTTCTCATGTGCGTGAGCGTTGTTAATGGATATAAAAGTATAAATTGGTTTTAAAAAAAAGAAGGGCTTTGAAAAAAAACTTTAGCCCTTCATTTATATATTTATGTTTGTATTAGAACCTAGAGCATGGAATCGTCCTTTTACCAGCGAATTTCATAGGGTTGGGGGCAATGTACCTTACAGCAATTTCAAACCCTCCGTTCCCATTACTGGACACGTTAAGCGAAGAAATATTATAGTCATAGGAGAAGCCTATACGGAAACCCTTGAACTCGATCCCGCAAGTCAGCATCGCAGCGTCCCCGGTGCGGTACCAACCGCCCAAAAATACTGCCGTTGAGAAATTTTGATAGCCTGGCTCACCGCTAACCTGATAGTGAAACTCATTACCTACAATGATCTCTGTTGCAGATGCCTGACTCTGGAAAAGGATACCAGGCTTAAGACTAAGCCTTTCGCCAGCCACCCAGGTAGCGCCTGCCTCGCCTGTGAAACGCATATCCAACCCGCTCTGTGCATTTTGTTTATTCTCAAGGTCATTGTTTGGCTGGTTCAGGTTGTTAGCCGCCACGCCCAAAACGTAATTGAATTTTGTGCTAGGCGCCTGTGAAAAAGAAATACCTGCGTTTACGATATAGTAATTAACGGAGTTGCCCAAGCCAAGAAGATACTCGCGCGAAGAGTTCTGGACAAATGTACCGTTGTTGAACTCATCCCCGAAATACAATTTAGAAAGGTCAATGCTCTCCTGCGAATAACCTGCCTGTAAACCCACAGCCAGATCAGCATTGTTGCCATAAGACCCACCGAAAAACTTATGATACGCTATAGAAGCTAACCCTGTAAAATTAGATAAGTTGCCGTCTCCAGCCTGGTCCTTTGTGAGTTGCAGACCGGCTGCAAGATAATCCCCATTCCGTTCTATCAACAGCGGTAAGTCCACACCGGCGCCAAATGTAATATAAGGCACCGTTACACTCGCCCATTGCGTCCTGTATATCCCCGACGCACGCACCTGCCCGTCAAACATCCCTGTAAACGCGGGATTAATGATCATTGGGGCCATGTCAAATTGGGTGAAATGTATATCCTGAGCCTTGGCAAATGGTGATGATAAAGCCAGCAAAGCCGCGAAACTTAATTTGTTAATAATATTTCTCCTGATCATTGTGTAGATAATTATCGTTGTAAAAATACTTAATTATTGTTGTGTTTCCATTTTTTATGCCTGTTTTTTTGCTTTTCACGAATGTGAACACCAACAAACAGGCAATTCGATACAAAAAAAACGCTACTCCTTACTTTATTGATCCGAAATTTAACACGTCGGTAACCTGAAAAATAAGGCGCTGCCAACGGTTGAAAATACAGAATTAATCCATACCAGCAATAGATTCGATCATAATTTTAAAATCACCATTTACAAACGACCTAAAATCCGGCCCCCCGGAAACGCAGTTAATGTCTTGTTTTCCTCTAATAATTTCAGTTAACCAATCAATACGGTTTCAACGCCGCCGACAACAAAACCATGACTCAAAACAGGTTCTATTGGCAGATTAACGGCCGGATTTATACTTCTTACTCCTTTTAATTAACACTTCACGCTTATTTGAAGACAGCTAAAATATAAAAAACGTTTGTTTTTTAATAAAATAGTTATCTGCGAATATGACTTTTGTAAAATATTTCACAATAATACGGAAAATAATTTTGCAGCCGCCAGTCAATAAACTTTTTTTGCTTTTATAATATCGTATTTTTACACCCATAGTAATTCAATGGCCAGTACGCTAAAAAACAAAAAAACAGTGGCGCCGCCCCCTCCGGTGAGTACCCCGACTCCTATAAGCATTGACCGGAAACGGCAGGTGCGGTTAGGTTTTGGCATTTTCTTCATGCTGTCGGGTATCTTTTTATGCCTGTCCATCATCAGTTATTGCTTCACATGGAGCACCGATCAGGACGCCCTGATCTCCGACCACGGGTTGTGGTACTTTCTCGTTCACGACCATACGCTAGTCACCAATTGGTGCGGTAGGCTAGGCGCTGCTGTGTCTCATGTACTTGTATTTAAAGGAGCGGGTATTGCTGCGCTGGTCATAGGTATGGTCATTGCGGCTATCGGCCTGCACCTGATATATGGCGATAGGGCAGTGCCAATACTGCGTTATATTCGTTGGCTATCTATCATATTGTTACTGGTCGCACCCATTCTTACGTTTCTTTTTCCCAGTGCGTCCTTCCCGCTGGGGGGGGCATTAGGCAATGTGGCCATTAATTACCTCAATGGCCTGATTGGCAACCTGGGTACCGGAATGGTGCTACTGTCTACGGTATTGTTTTTTGTTTTTGTGATATTCGCGCTCGACATCAGGCCATTCCTCAACCGCATGAGGTCACATGCTAAGAGGGTATCTGAAGCATTGGCGCCTGCCCCGGTTTTTAATACTCCTGACGAAGGCACTACAGAGGCGGAGGACAACACTGCGCGTCCGATAATACCTACAGAAAAGAAATCAAATCAACTAACTAATAAGACAGACCAAATACCGCTTGTGATCAATGATACCCGTAGCAGCAAAGAATGGGAAATGGGTATTACGGAAAAAGAAGCAATAGCAATAGAAGAACCGGCGGATACGGCGTTGATTCTGGATGATAACGCGCCGGAGGAAGATGACAAAGAATACGAAGCCTATAAAAAGTATGCTGAGGAACGCGATGCCAGGGCCAATGCGGCCCCACCAGTAGAGAGCGCGGAATATCCACAAGATGTTGAAGAAAGTTCAGGCGACGATGCTGACCCGGAATTTTCGTTCGAGGTCATCAAGCAAGAAGACAAGATCGCCATCAAGCACGGCTCACATATCGCAATTGCCAGCAATGAGCCCTATGCCCCTGAACTGGACCTACCAGACTACAAGTTCCCACACCTTAGCCTGCTGGAAGACCGGGCCACAGAATCCATATCCTTAGATAAAGATGAACTGGAGAAGAATAAGAATCAGATCATCCAAACGCTGCGCTCATTTAGTATTGAGATTCAGAGTATTAAAGCAACTGTGGGGCCAACGGTTACACTTTATGAGATCGTTCCTGCCGAGGGTATCCGGATATCCAAGATCAGGAACCTCGAAGATGATATAGCACTGAATCTTGCCGCACTCGGCATACGTATCATAGCTCCAATTCCCGGAAAGGGCACCATAGGCATTGAGGTACCAAATGCCAATAAGCAGATTGTTTCCATGCGCACGCTCATATCCAGCGATAAGTTCGTGAATAACAAAATGAGCCTGCCTATCGCGCTAGGGAAAAAGATAGACAACGAAAACTATATTGTTGACCTCGCCACCATGCCCCATCTGCTTATGGCAGGCGCCACCGGACAGGGCAAATCCGTAGGGATCAATGCAATACTGGTATCGCTGCTGTATAAAAAACACCCGTCCCAGTTGAAATTTGTGATGGTAGACCCGAAAAAGGTGGAATTATCGATTTATCGCATCATCGAAAAACACTTCCTTGCACAGCTACCCAACGAAGACGAGCCCATCATCACCGATACGAAGAAGGTGATCAATACACTGAATGCATTGTGTATTGAAATGGACGACCGATATGAACTGTTGAAGCAGGCGGGCACGCGAAACATAAAAGAATATAATGAGAAATTCATAGCCCGCCGCCTTAACCCCGAACGGGGCCATAAATACCTTCCCTTCATCGTACTTGTCATAGATGAGTTTGCTGACCTTATCATGACTGCTGGCAAGGAGGTAGAAATGCCCATAGCACGCCTCGCGCAACTGGCCCGTGCCATAGGCATCCACCTTATTATAGCCACGCAGCGCCCTTCTGTGAACGTGATCACCGGCACCATTAAAGCGAATTTCCCTGCGCGGATCGCCTTCAAGGTGTCAGCCAAAGTAGATTCCCGCACGATCCTCGACGTAGGTGGCGCAGAACAATTGATAGGGCGTGGCGACATGCTCGTCTCCTTCGGCAGCGAACTATTGCGTATGCAATGCGCGTTTGTAGATACCCCCGAGGTGGAGCAAGTGGTGGAATTCATCGGTAACCAGCGCGGCTATCCATCCGCATTTGAGCTGCCCGAATACATCGGCGAGGATGGCGACGGAGGAGGAAAAGAAGTGGACCTTTCCAACCGTGATAAATTTTTTGAAGATTGCGCCCGCGTGGTCGTTCAGATGCAATCCGGATCCACCAGCAACCTGCAACGGCGCTTCAATTTAGGCTACAACCGGGCAGGCCGTATTATGGACCAGTTAGAGAGCGCAAGCATCGTAGGGCCCGCGCAAGGCAGCAAGCCACGCGAAGTTTATTTTAAAACAGAGGCTGAGTTGGAACAATTTTTGCAATCTTTAGATTAATTTCGCGCTCCGATTTTTTTGTTTCAAGACTTTAAGACACGCAACATGAACAAAACATTTACTATACTCACATTAGCGCTTTGCTGCTCCCTGAAACCGGCTATTGCCCAGAATGACCCAAAGGCCAAGACCGTACTCGATGCGGTGAGCAAAAAAGTGAACGGCCTCAAAACCCTAAAAGCCGATTTCTCTATTAGCCTCACCGGTGGCAAGGGCGGTAAGGTCAATGATACCAAAAAAGGGTCCGCTACGATCAAGGGCCAGAAATATCATGTATCCCTCAGCGGGCAAGAAATAATATGCGATACCAAGACCATCTGGACCTACAACAAACAAACCAAGGAAGTACAGGTGAGCAACTTTAACCCCAATGAACAGAGCATGTCCCCGGCGAAACTGCTCACTAACTTTTACGACAAGGAGTACAAATACAGCTACATTGGAGAAAAAAAGGCCAACGGTAAGAATTTTGATGAAATAGAACTGTCGCCGATAGACAAGGCAAAACAAGTAGCGAAAATAGAATTAATGATCGATAAGGCTACTTCGCTGATCTCCGGCGGCGATATCTGGCAGAAAAACGGCAACAAGTCTACATACAGCGTTACTAACTACGTATTAAACAAGGATGTACCAGACTCCTACTTCACCTGGGATTCCAAAGCCCACCCCGGCGTAGAAGTTGTGGATCTCCGGTGAGTGTTTTGCTGTTAAAAATAAGTCGGGTGTGCAATTAAGATGGAATCCATAAGTAACCTTCTTTTGTTAGGTTTCGGGATTGCCCAATGGAGATTTCTAGTCAGTGGTGCATACTCATATCTTTCCCAGCACTTTAAATCCTTCATTTCGCATATACTGCGGGAAATTCTAAAACAATGATTTAAAAATCCTTCACCACTTGACGCAATCTAACCAGTTTTTCCATTAATGGCTCCAGCAAGTCCAGGCGCAGCATATTAGCACCGTCAGATTTGGCATGAGCTGGATCAGGGTGTGTTTCTATAAACAGGCCGTCTACGCCTACGGCTATACCTGCCCGTGCTATGGTCTCTATCATTTGCGGGTTACCGCCCGTTACGCCGCTCGTAGTATTCGGCTGTTGCAATGAATGCGTGCAATCCAGCACTACCGGGGCATTGAGCGCTTGCATAATTGGGATTGCCCTGTAGTCTACGATGAGGTCATGGTAGCCGAACATAGTGCCCCGGTCCGTGAGCATTACTTTGTTATTTCCGCTCTGCAATAATTTGTCTACGGCAAATTGCATAGATGCCGGAGCAACAAACTGCCCCTTCTTTACATTAACGATTTTCCCGGTTTGTGCCGCGGCAACCAATATATCGGTTTGCCTGCATAAGAAGGCTGGTATCTGTAGCACATCTACATACTCAGCGGCCATAGCAGCCTCGTCAGCGGCATGTATGTCGGTGACGATAGGTACGCCAAAAGAGGCACGCACCTTCGCCAATATTTCAAGCGATACCTTATCGCCAATTCCAGAAAAACTGTCGAGCCTACTGCGATTGGCTTTGCGGTACGATGACTTGAATATAAGCGGTATTTTAAGGCGCTCACAAACCTGTATGATCTTTTCCGCAGTTTTCATCACCAGCTCCTCGCTCTCTACAACGCATGGCCCCGCCATCAGAAAAAAGTTATTGTTGCTATTATCCTGACTTACGAAAAGCTCGTCGATATACCTGTACATATTATGAATTCAGAGTTTTACAAAAATAAACAGTTAATTAAATTCCTCCGCTCTTGACAATTTAGTAGGACTAATTTTTCTCGAACAAGTCGCCAATATTCAACGAAAACCCTGGCAAAATAGCCGAAGTTACCTTATCCTCCTCATATAAATACCCGTGAGAAACCAGCTTGCCACTCGCCAGTAAAAAAATCGGCATCGCCATTTCCCGCGGGTCCACTATCCAATATTCCAACTCGCCCGCCTCTTCATAAACTTCATATTTATACTTTAATTCCTTTTTGTTATTTGCCGGAGAAAGGATTTCAATCACAATATCAGGCGCTCCTACGCAACCGCGGTCATCTCTCTTGGTCGGGTCACAGATCACACAAATATCAGGTTGAAACACGGTAGTTATGTCCTCATCATTTTTTGATCTGCGGGGTAATCGGACATCAAAAGGAGCTGAAAAAACCTCACACGTCTTTCCTCTGAGGTGTTGCCCGATCTCAATAAAAATTCTGCCGGAAATCCGTTGATGAACAGGGCTTGCGGCGCCCATCTCAAATATTTTGCCCTTTATAAGTTCCACCCGATCATCAAACTTCCACTTGCAATAATCTGCATAAGTGTACGGTTTATTCAGATCCAGGTCGCCAATGCCCATCTTGGTATTTTTTGCAAATTTAGGAATGAAAAACGAAAGTAGGCTGCTTTTCTTCGTAAGATACCCCCTGCCACATCTGACAAACTCAGCGACGCACGACAAATCCATATCCTATATTTTAATGAACCTGAAATTGTTTTATTTGGGTTAACTTTGCGATGTATTACTTCACCGCATGGAATTACCCGTTGGTAAAAAGGTTTATTTCGCATCCGATTTTCATTTAGGCATCCCAGACCTTGCCAGGAGCATAGAACGCGAAAAACGCCTTTGCAAATGGCTGGATACCATCAGTGCAGACGCCGCAATTCTTTACCTGGTGGGCGACATTTTTGATACATGGTTCGAGTACAAGAATGTAATACCAAGGGGCTATACCCGTTTTTTAGGGAAGTTGGCTGCGCTACGGGACGATGGACTGATCATTGAAGCATTCACGGGGAACCATGATTTGTGGATGACGGACTATTTTGAAAAGGAACTTGGTATACCAGTCCACCACAAGCCGATCACTCCGGTTATTAACGGGAAGAAATTATTTATTGCACATGGAGATGGCCTTGGGCCAGGCGATCACGGGTACAAAGTGCTGAAAAAGGTGTTGCGTAGCCCTTTGTCCCAATGGATCTACCGTCGCGTGCATCCGGATACCGGCGTGGGCCTTGCAGGCTGGTTCAGCAGGTTAGGGACAAAGCACGATGAGCACGCACCCGCGAAGGCGTTTATGGGCAGTGAAAAAGAAATGCTGGTCCAATTTTGCCTCGACACGCTAAAAATAGAGCATTACGACTATTTTATCTTTGGCCACAGGCACATTGCCATTGAATATCCTTTGGAGCCAGGCAGCGTATATATAAATCTTGGCGACTGGCTGCAATTCGATAGTTACGCTGAGATGGACGGCGATAAAGTGATGCTAAAATACTTTAAGCCCAAGTAGCCAACCAACAAGTTGACATAAATTTAACAATGAAAACCCCACGGTTTTGTCGAGTATTATTCGATTTAATTGATTTTTGACCTGAAACAACATGGAACGTAGATTAGTACTCATCCGTCATGCCAAAAGTAGCTGGGGCAACCCATTGGAACCGGATTTTGAAAGGGAATTGAATGAACGCGGCAGGAGGGACGCCCCTGCCATGGGCAAGAAGCTTAGAAAGCTAAAGGTGATGCCAGACCTCATCATTTCCAGCAGCGCGAAAAGAACGCGCCAAACCGCAAAAAAGATAGCCGCGGAACTTGGTTATGAACCCGACAAGATAAAATGGGAAGAAAAATTGTATCATTGTGTACCGTCCGTTTTTGAGGACTTGATCACTGAGCTTAACGATGAAGTAACAACGGTGTTTTTCGTAGCCCACAATCCCGGGATCACAGAATTTGTCAATGACCTGTCGCCTGACTTCAGGATTGATAATATGCCTACATGCGGTGTTGTAGGTGTGGCAATGGACATGAAAGAGTGGAGCGATTTCTCCGCAACAAAAAGAAAAGTTTTTTTATACGAATATCCCGAAAAAAATGACAACTAATAATAAAACAATTGTACAGATAACTGTAATACTTGAAAAGTTATTTGAAGAGCACTTTGAGAAAAAAGCGGAGTCCATAGAAGCGCTCCCGGTTTCCGGGTCCGACAGGCGGTATTATCGCATCTCCAGCGGGAAAACCGTAGCGATAGGCACTTACAATATAAATGTTACAGAAAATAACACGTATTTTTATTTTACGGAATTATTCCGAAAACATCAGATCAACGTTCCAGAAATATATAAGATCAGTAAGGACCGGCGCTCCTACCTGCAACAAGACCTTGGAAAGACCTCTTTATTCGACCTGCTACTTGCGGATGGCTATACAGAGCCTGTAAGGAAACTATACCATAAAGCACTGGCGCAACTAGCCCGCGTGCAATGGATAGCTGGCCGCGAGGCCGATTACAAGCAGTGTTTCGCGTCCAAGCAGTTTGATGAAAAGGCGATCATGTCTGACCTCCTGTATTTCAAGTACTATTTTGCGGATCTGCAGGGAGTCAACTACGACCGCTCCGGCTTGATGGGTGAGATGGAAATGCTCAGCAAGGACCTGGGCAGAGTGCAACCACAAACCCTTATGTACCGCGACTTTCAGAGTAGGAACATCATGGTGCACGATGGCAAGCTGTACTTTATAGATTTCCAGGGCTGTATGCAAGGGCCTCCTCAATACGACATTGCGTCACTGCTCTGGCAGGCGCGTGCACAGCTACCCGATGCCTGGAAAGAAGACCTGCTTAATGGATACATCAGCGCGATAAACGAACTGCATGTGCCGCGCATGGACGAGATCTACTTCAGGCGTGGTTATGTTCAGTTTGTATTGGTAAGGCTGTTACAGGTACTTGGGTCGTATGGTTTCAGGGGTCTTTTACAGCATAAAGCCCATTTTATCACAAGCATTGGCCCGGCATTAAAAAACTTGGAGTCATTTCTTTCCGACCATCCACAAACACCTGCGTATCCTGAGTTACGGTCATTATTGGAAAAAATTTCCTCTCGCGAAATGCAGGATAAGTATTCCAATACTGTTCGGGAAGACCAGCCTAAGCTAACCGTGAACATCAATAGTTTTGCCTATAATTCCGGGCTGCCCAAACCAGGGCCTCATGGCGGTGGTTATGTGTTTGACTGCCGGGGCATCCTTAATCCGGGCAGATATGAGGCATACAAGTACCTTACCGGTAACGATGAAATGGTTCGCCAGTTTCTGGAACGGGAAACCAAAATGCCGGATTTCATGAACTATGTGTATTCACTTGTTTCCATCAATGTGGAAGACTACATAGCCAGGGGATTTGAGCAGCTTAGCGTTTCATTCGGTTGCACGGGCGGCCAGCATAGGTCGGTGTATGCGGCCAATCAATTGGCAGGCTACTTAAAAACCAGGTTCAACCTTAGCGTAGTTGTGAACCACCTTAACGAGAAAAAGTGGGTATCAAAAGACGGCAATGAAAATTAAGGACGATACGTTACGACGGGGCGGCGTAATGGTTATTGCGCCGCCCCGTTGCACATGAATGAAAAATCAATCAGCTCTGCCACTTTCGGGCTGAAGCTTTGCTGCGGGGTTGTTTGCGTTTTCGTTGCGCTCCTCATTGCGCTTCTTACCATCGTATTGCTCCCTGGGCACCTTTTCATAAGGCAAATGAGCCTCGGCGGGTGCCTTGTGTGGCGTACCCGACTCTATATAATTTACCTTGGGATATAAGACAACGTACGATGTTGGACTCACCTTAGGCGACCTGCCGGGGTAAGACTGCCCCACCGGCGCCTTGTGTGTTTTTGGCAATGACCGGGGATCGAGTTTAAGGTCGTAAAGCCCGTCATAGTCAAACTTTACGCGTTCCTGGCGCCGTGCAAGCATAGGATGCGTGGAATTACTGTCTACGGGTACCTGATTACAAATGAAGTAGCGTGAATGCCCCTCACACACCTGGAAGTTCTGCTGTATTTCAGGTGGCTTTTTTATTTTCCTTTTCTTATGGACATGCACAACCGGCGTCACCGGAACATCTTCCGGAGGTGGGTAAACTGAACTGAAATGGGTGAGTGATTTGTAGATGCTCTGAAAATCCTGACCTTGCGCAACGCTAAAGCTGAAACCCAGAACAGCGATAGCCATCAATATCTTTTTCATTTTTAAGTAGTTTTATCCTCTTCCTGCTTGTTTCAAAACTGAAAACTCCTACTCTTATCGTATTAAGGATGGCACAAGAAAACTTTTCCTTAACCAAAGCATCATACACCGGACGGTTTCAAAGTCCCCGATTCAAATAAGCTGTAACTGAGAGGTGTGAAGTTAATAATAATTCCATTGAATTTTGATAGAAATTTTTTGGGCTACACCTCTGGTGATCCATTTTAACACGACTATTATTCACGAACCAACAGGTGCGGAATCGCAATGTATTGGTACTGATTGATGTCCGAAAAAAATAAAAATAAAATTTTGTCCGGAATGCAGAAAATATTACCTTCGCACTCCCTAAAGACAAAAAGGGATAATATTTATGCTTATAATCGATTCGAAAGATTGCGAAAACATTGACAAGGCACTCAAGAAGTACAAGAAAAAATACGAAAAATCCCGTATTCTGAACCAGCTTCGCGACCGCCAGTCGTTTACCAAACCATCAATCCGCCGCCGCACAGAAATACTGAAGGCTGTATATGTGGCGCAGTTGAATAATGGCCAGCACGAAGACTAAAATTTAATAAATCCATAACGCGGGTTTAACGTATTATATTGAAATATATTTGCGCCCGCTACTGTAAATGTTGTATATTTACAGTAGCGGGTTGCTTATGTTCGACGAGAGGCTAACAGATTTCATCCAATACCTGGGTTTTGAGAAGCGCTATTCTCAGCATACCCTTACCGCCTACCAGAACGACCTGGAGCAGTTCAGAGATTATCTTGCCGGTGAGTGCGCGATATCAGCTTTAAAGGATGTATCCCACTTCCACATCCGTGGCTGGCTGGCTGGCATGAAGACCGACAAACAGGCCGACCGCACCATCAATCGTAAGATATCCAGCCTCAACTCTTATTACAAATACCTGATGCGGCTGGGCTATGCCGAGAAAAACCCCATCAGGTCGCTGCATACGCGCCGACTACCAGAGCGCCTGCCCACTTACCTTAAAGAATCAGAAACACAGCAGCTGCTGGAACAGGTGGACTTTGAAGCGGGCTTCAAGGGCGCAACCGACCGGCTGATCTGCGAGCTGCTATATGCTACCGGTATGCGCCGGGCCGAACTGCTGCAACTTAAAGAAGCTGACGTAGAGTGGGGCCGCAACCAGATGAGGATACTAGGCAAGGGCAATAAGGAACGCATGGTGCCTGTGAGCCCGGCACTGCTGGACACGATCCGCGATTACCTGCACGATAAGCGCCAACTGGAAACCTGCGATACCACCTACCTGCTGAATACCGGATCAGGTCAGCCGCTATATGCCGGCTATATCTACCGGACGGTAACCAAGTATCTGGCCCAGACCACGACACTGAAGAAGAAAAGCCCCCATGTGCTGCGCCATACTTTTGCCACACACTTGCTGAACAATGGCGCCAATATACAAGCCATAAAAGACCTGCTAGGGCATAGCAGCCTTGCTGCAACTCAGATATATACACATAACAATATTGATAAACTAAAAGAGATTCATAAACAAAATCACCCCAAGGGGTGAATTATTTTTCACAATCAAACAGTAAATCTATGAATGTGCAAATCCAGACGGTGCATTTCGATGCAGACAGTAAGCTTTTGGAGCATGTAAATGCCAAGATCGAAAAGCTGAAAACGTTTCATGACAAGATCATAGGAGCGGAAGTCTATCTAAAGTTGGACAATATGTCGCAGCAGGTAAGGGACAAAGTGGCAGAGATAAAGGTTCATGTCCCGAAACATTCTTACTTTGTAAAGCATGCCAGCAAAACATTTGAGGAGTCTTTTGACCTGGCATTCGACTCATTAGTGACGCAGGTGAAGCGCAAGAAGCAAAAGGTATATGCGTATAATTAAGTGATCAATAATTAAAGCTTTGTAGTTTTTTAGCCCTGGATTTGTTAGTCCGGGGCTTTTTTTATCGCTGCCAACAGACGTGGCAGAGGGCTACCGTAGAGCCCGGTTAAATTTTGCCAATGGCCTGGGCAGAAAGAATCCTTTAATGCAATCAGGGTTACGAACACATACCTGAATGTGAAGACGAGAACTAATAAACGAGCCGGGATACGCTTGTCCACCTTCCGGAAATGCGCATCTTACTGTATCATAGCGCGGCTCATCATTTTGTATATTTGAGTGATGCAAATATTCAATCACCGCGCAGTCCAGTGCCCTGTTATTTTCTTTGTTCGCGGGCATATCCTCACCGGAGACATTCTTTATCGTTCTCAATGATTCAAACGCCGTACTTAATATCTTTAACGACCCGGACTCCACCAGATTCAGGCAGTTCCCAAGGTCAATTATAGCCCCAAGGACAAAGGGTGTGTTCACCGGCTTTTTATTAAATTGCTTTCTTTGCGCACTTTCTTCGGCGTATTCGAGCGCCCGCAATGGATTTTGTTCCCAAAAATATATCCCCGACCCCAACCAATCCCACGAATTCTCACTGGGCAAGAGCTCGTCCTTACCTTTTAAGACACGCAACCCGACCTCTTGATCGCAACTATGAAAACCAATGACAGTAAATGGTTGATAATCATGCATGGCGGTCCTTCTTCTTTTTATCACCAAAGGGTTCGTTGCCCACCGGGATGCCAGCCTCCCTTAGAAACTTAATGGCCGTTTCTTTACTTTTAGATGCGTCCTTCGTTGCCTTCTTTAAGACTTCAATCTGTCTTTCGATTTGTTCATCCGTCATATTTTGAACTCTTTTTACAAAAGTAAATAAAAAGTCCCGATATTCTTTTCGTATATAACTCCGACAAATAGAAAGGAGAAGAGGTTACCAGTTTGGTAACCTCTTCAATGTGAGGAAGGGATTCGAACCCCCGATACAGTCTCCCGTATTTCCGCTTTTCACGCGCGCGCAATAGTCCATTCTGCCACCTGACTTTCTTTATTTATCCGATACAGATCCATTATTGAATCTCCCGGAATTGATTAATAATCCATGCCGCCCATTCCGCCTGGCATACCGCCACCGGCTGGCGCTGCAGACTTTGGTTCTGGCTTATCAGCGATAACGCACTCAGTAGTAAGGAGCATGCTGGCGATAGATGCTGCATTTTCCAGGGCTACGCGGCTTACCTTGGTAGGATCGATGATACCGGCTGCACTGAGGTTTTCATATTTTTCGCTGCGGGCGTTGTAACCATAGTCACCCTTGCCTTCGCGTACTTTCTGAACGATAATAGAACCTTCGAGGCCTGCGTTTGCAACAATCTGGCGAAGTGGTTCTTCAAGTGAGCGGCGTACGATGGCAATACCTGTTTTTTCATCAGGATTGTCGGTAACTACCTTAGCCAATGAATCGATAGCGCGAATATAAGCAACGCCGCCACCTGGTACGATACCTTCTTCAACGGCAGCGCGGGTAGCGTGCAGTGCATCGTCTACGCGGTCTTTCTTTTCCTTCATTTCCATTTCGGAAGCTGCACCGATGTACAGAACGGCAACACCACCACTGAGTTTGGCGAGGCGCTCCTGTAGTTTTTCGCGGTCGTAATCGCTGGTTGTAGACTCGATCTGTGATTTGATCTGGTTTACACGTGCAGTGATGGTTTCTTTTTTACCCTTGCCACCTACGATGGTAGTATTGTCCTTGTCAATAGTAATGCTTTCTGCCTGGCCTAATGAAGCTACAGTAGCGTTCTCGAGTTTGTAACCCTGATCTTCGCTGATAACAGTACCACCTGTAAGGGCAGCAATGTCCTGCAACATTTCCTTGCGACGGTCGCCAAAGCCCGGGGCCTTAACGGCAGCAATCTTCAAGGAACCACGCAGCTTATTCACCACAAGTGTAGCCAGCGCTTCGCCGTCTACATCTTCAGCGATAATCAATAATGGACGGCCCTGCTGAACCACGCTTTCGAGGATCGGAAGAATGTCTTTCAGGGTGCTTACTTTCTTCTCATAAATGAGAATGTAAGGGTTTTGGAGTTCTACTTCCATTTTCTCAGCGTTTGTAACGAAGTATGGGCTGAGGTAACCACGGTCGAACTGCATACCTTCTACTACTTCAACAGTAGTTTCGATACCTTTGGCTTCTTCTACAGTGATAACGCCTTCGTTGCCTACCTTGGCCATTGCCTGTGCTATGAGGGCGCCGATAGTGGTATCGTTGTTGGCAGAAACCGAAGCTACCTGCTCAATCATTTTATTATCGTTACCGATCTTCTGAGACTGGCTCTTGAGGTTTTCCACTACTGCTGCAACGGCCTTGTCGATACCGCGTTTCAGATCCATAGGGTTAGCGCCTGCTGCTACGTTCTTCAAGCCTTCAGAGATGATAGCCTGCGCAAGAACGGTAGCAGTGGTAGTACCATCGCCAGCAAGGTCAGCAGTTTTGGAAGCTACTTCCTTCACCATTTGTGCGCCCAGGTTTTCGATGCTGTCTTCCAGCTCTATTTCCTTAGCTACGGTAACGCCATCCTTAGTGATAGCGGGTGCGCCGAATTTCTTTTCGATCACCACGTTGCGGCCTTTAGGACCGAGGGTAACCTTTACGGCATCAGCTAAAATATCTACGCCGCGCTTCATCCTGTTGCGGGCATCCAAATTAAAGAAAAGTTGTTTTGACATAAATTTTGAATTTAATTATTTGGCAATCAGGCCCGTGGCCAATGCCGTTTCGTTAATAAAATTGATAAAAATTAATTCATTTTGGGGACGTTGTCCCATTATCGAATTATCGAATTAATCAGATCACTGCCAGAATATCACTTTCGCGCATGATCAGGTAATCTTCGCCTTCGAAAGATACTTCCGTGCCGGCATACTTGCCATAGAGAATAGTATCGCCGTGTTTTACGGTCATTGGCTCATCTTTCTTACCTGGGCCAGCAGCTACAACAGTGCCGCGTTGTGGTTTTTCTTTTGCCGTGTCGGGGATAATGATACCACCAGCAGTTTTTTCTTCAGCAGGAGCGGGCTTCACGATTACCCGGTCGTGCAAGGGGGTAATTTTCACATTTTTTGCCATAATTATTCAATTTTAATTTTTAGTTTAAAAAGGTTACGTTTTTACTAGTACTCAGAAGGGCATCATATTTTGTGCCAGTTGGTGATAGGGCATAAATGTCGGTCAATTTTGCAGACTTACTGATTTTATTGCATGCGTGAGCTGTTGGTGGCGGTCAATTTTTCACTCATGGATGGTAGATTTTCTGGATTTGGCAGGGAACGGATTGGATCGGGAAGGTATTGCGCAATTTTCGGGAAGAATTTCGCGACGCTTTTTCATGTCCCATATTATTAGCGCGCTTGGGACATTGAAAACCGCAATTGATTGATTTTCAACGACTCTATTTTCTTTGCCTTGTCCACCATTGTCCATCATTGTCCATTTTGTGACATCGGCAAGATCATTTGCGTTTTTGTTCAGTAATATTATTTTTATATTTAACTTGTTTTGTAGAATGCGAATTGGGTAGCCCCTGACGGGGCATTGAGTGGCGCTATTACCTGTTTCTTGCTACAAACAGGCAGCCCCCCGAATGGGGCATTCCTGTAGTTGGTTCCGTTATAAATTGATGACTTTGTTTCAAATGCCGCAATGGGGCATTTGATTTTTGTTTTCGGATAATTGCATGTGTAGTTAGCTGATTATTATATCATGTGCAAAAAATCGAAATTGCGCATTATACCGCTTTTGTGCCCCAGAATGCCATATTTTTACGCATGTTTTTTTTGTAATGTAATATTTATATTTTTCGTATTACGCGGCTTTGTTCGGCATCCTTAGGAATGGGCCACCAATAAGCTATATGGTATATTTCTTATACTCGGAATTTTTAAAAAAAACGTTGGCTCGTGTCCGTGTTTTTGGCCTCACCCCATCCCTCTCCGAAAAAGGAGAGGGTGAAGTAACGCACACTAAGTGACTAGCGCCTATATTTCCGGCTTGTCATTTTCAAAGGCCTTGTGTGCAACATATTACTCTCTCAGAATGACAGTGAGCTTTTATTTAGCATATCTTGTTTTGGAATTTGTTTTCAACTTTGAAAACGGCATAAAGGTAGTGGAAATCGGAATGGGAAAATGGATAAGATACCCACATTTTGCGTGTGCAGAATGAGGTGAATAGCTTGGTGGGTGCCGGTTTGGTGATTAAAATTTGGGGTAGATAAGTTTAAGTTGTTTTGACCTTTCGGCCGACAGCAAATGGGCCCTGCTGCATATCTATGCAGCAGGGCCCATTTGTACTAATCGGGATATGACTAATGTGAGTGGGTTTAATTCAGTGTTGCCAATAAACTCTTTACCATTTCGAGGTGCCTGTGTAAGGCAGGGAGTGTATTTGTGATGATGGCCTGGACCTGGGGGTCTTTTACGCGGCTTTTCGCGCCTTCAAAAACGCCAATGGCTTTTTCGTGGGCATTGAACATAAAGTTGGCCCATGCTTTGTCCCAATCAGCGCCGGTCTTGGCAGACATATCGTTGAGGACTTTGTCGGCCTTGCCGTTGTCGTCGGTAGGTATGGGGTAGTTTTTAGATGATGCGTAGTCGGCTAGTTTTTTTGCGAGGCCATTGTGGTCCTTGATCATCATGCGGGCATGTTCTTTCAGTGCGGGGCTGGCGCCGTTGTCAATGCCAGCCTGGAGCATTTTTATTTCTTCATAGTTGGCGCCTGCTACCTGGGCCACAAATGCGGAATCGGGGTTACGGTCCATAGCTTCTTTTAATGCTGTTTCGGCATCAGCGGCACCCTGCTCTACTGCTCCGGCAGCTTGTTTCATTTTGCTCATGCTGTCGGAAGTGGTGGTGGTTGTAGTGGTGGTCGTCTGCCCGGTTGAGTCGGACGAACTGGTGGTGGTGGTGGTACTGTTGTTGCAACTGGTACCGAAGATACCCAATGCGCAGGCTAATGCCAAGCCAATGCTTTTGTAAATTGGTGAAGTCATAAATGTAAGTGTTTTGATTTGGTGAAAATATTGTTTGGATAGGATGGCTATAAAAAATGTGCCATTGGAGGGGGATTTTGCAAGCCCACGCCCATGTGGCGACGTACGAACACCAATGATTTCAAATCCCTAACACCCTGTTCCGGAATAGGAGGGAGCCTCAGAAAAGAAATTTGCCACTCTAAATAACGTTAGTTAACTTTGACACTCACCTAAAAAGATCAATATGAAAAGAACATTTTTTACTTTTGCTTTGGCTACTGCCGCATTTACAGTTAACGCCCAAAGCTCTGCCGGACTTGTGGCCCACTGGGATATGAATGGCACGGTCAGTGACGTATCAGGCAATGGCAATAATGGCACTGCTTATAACCTAACAGCGGCGGCAGGCGAGAATGGGGTGATGGGGGACGCGTGGTATTTTAATGGCACAAATAGTTACATATTAGTGCCTTATTCGCCTTCATTCAACCTACAAAAATACTCGATCTGTGCTACCGTAAAGGTAATGGGTTTTTATAGTGGCACCTGCGAGGCCAATACGATATTTGCGCGGGGGAAGAGTGGCGCCGGAACGGGCACATACTCTATGGTCTTTACAGAAACCAATGGTGAACAATGTGTTAGCTTCGACTCTACTGTTGATAATTTCATTACTTACGCGGGCGATTTCCCCACAAGCGCTTCATTTAATTATAGCCCGTATATTGCTGAAAACAGATGGTATACGGTGGTAGCAACGTTTAATGACAGTGTCTACAATATTTATGTCAACGATACACTTAAACATTCTGCTACGCCAACTGATGTGGGTGGATTAATGAACTCATCGACTGATGGCATAAATATCGGGTTGAATACTTTTGAGCCTGCATTCCCATATGCTTTTAATGGCGTTATAGACGACATACGATTATACAACCGTGTGCTCTCCGGCTCTGAAATTATTACATATGGCACATTGGCCGTTCCCGATGTAACCGTTTCAACCTCACGTCTAGATATTTACCCGAACCCTGCATCCAGTTCTATCACCGTATGTTCAGAGGATAAAATAACGAATGTTGCTATCTGCAATCTCGTAGGACAGGAGGTGTATAGCGGCCAATATGATGCACACCAAGTGCAGGTGGACATTTCGCCCCTGACAGCGGGAGTGTACTTTGTAAAGATAAATGGAACGGATGTGCGGAAGTTTGTGAAAGAGTAGGAAATCAAGACGCGATGGTCATTTCCGCGAGTCAAAGCCTGACATTGATAAGAAGGTGATTGGCAGTCGAACCTCAACTATCTTTTGTTATTAGAGAACAAGCCGGACGACGCTACAGCCTTAAGCGAGAGGGGATCGCAAATCCCCAACCATGGGGTTCCGGACCCCAAATCCGGAACAGCGTTATCGCACCCTTTTGGTCCCGGATTGAAAATCGGAACAGGGCGGGTCTTGTACTGCCATTCCCATCAAATCTTTTGGTTTCCGGATAAAATTTCCGGATAAAATATATAACTTGTGATTACGTAACAACACAGGGCTATGGTAATGAAGCAGGAACCACTTAGGGATCAGGTAAGTAGTTGGCTGGAGGATGGGCAGGGGCGTGAAGAGATAATAGCCTCGCTTGTGGCACGGGGGCAAGATGAGCGTTTTGCACGGGAGTTTGTGGCGGAGGCGGTAAAACTGCGGGATGCGAAGCGGCGGACGCAGGGGTTGGCGCTGATACTTGGCGGTGGGTGTATTTGTTTCCTGAGTTTTATACTTACTATTACCTCTTCGTTTACGCAGGGGTCTTTCCCATACGTGCTTTATGGATTGACATCGGTGGGGATAGTGGTGGTTTTTTCGGGTTTTGTGAAGGTATTTTGATGGATTAGTGTTTCGTGGCTTATTGAACCCCAATAGGGTTCTGGTATCTCAGAATAGTTTCCACCGGATGTTCCTACGGCTATTCATACTCAAGCCCTTCGGGCCTACGAAAATCCATCCAAATTATCCAGGTTGCCAAATATTTTCAAGGCTTCCGATTCGCTGTTTATTTTCGATTATTTTGAAAAGCGCATGGTGTGGGCGTTAGAAAATGAGAATTTGCCATGGCCCTGAACGTAGAAATGTTCGTTGATGGTCTTTGCTACTTTCTGTTTCATGAACCCGCCGAGGGTATTGAGCAGGTATTTTGTGCAGCTTACTACGGTTTTCTTGTCGTAGAACGGGATGAAGCGCCAGCGGCCATCGCCGTTTGTGAGCCACTTGAGTATTTCTTTGAAATCTTTTTCCAGCAGGCAGCGGTACATGTCTTTTTTGTAGAGGCAAACGATTGTCTTCTTCGTTGCGAACTTGCTGTCTTGCTTTAGTAATGTGAGGTCGTTATTGACGATCTTGCTGACGCCATGGGAGAAATTATTGCCGGTAAATTTGCCGTAGTACATCCATGAGTTGGGCCGTACGTCCACTTCTATGAGGTAGTGGGCTTTCTCGGCCTCGCTATACATAAATACTACATTGCCGAACCCGTTGAGGCCGAGGCATTTGGCCATTCTTTGTAATTCTGTTTCAAGTTCAGTGTTCTGGAAATATACACGCTGTGTGGATACGCCGAACTTACCAATTGTCTTGAGCCTTTTGGAATAATTGTATACAATGAGTTCGCCATCCTTGCAGAGTAGCTCGGTGTTTACTTCGTAGCCGGTAATGTACTGCTGGAAGACGAGGTTTGTTTTGTCGGTAACCTTGGCGAGGTTAGCGATCATCTCGGTTTCGTTTTCGCAAAGGAATACGCCGAAACCACCTTCGCTCTTGTCCATCTTGATCATGAGGGGGTAGCCCATATATTCGCTGATCTGGGCGGGCGCCAGGCCTTCATTGTAGATCATGTAGCGTGGCGCCTTGATGTTGTACAGGTCGCAAAGCTCCTGGAACCCTTTCTTAGAGCCGAGGATGTCGCGGTTCTGGATCTTGGTAAGGGGCATTATTTTATAAAATACTTCTTCAGAAGTGATCTTTTCGTTGAGCAGGCGGATGATGATGTCATCGCCGGGTATGATCCAATCGTAACGGTCTTTATTTTTTTCGATGTATGCCAGCAGCTCATTTACGAAGGTATCGCCATCGGCATCTGCTATGATGGCATTTTCGTAGAACTTATTGTTGAGTACCCAGGAGTCTTTTGTGCAAAAGATATCCACATTGCACCCTCCGTTTTTCAATACGGCCGGAATTTCCATCAGCGAATCCCAGTTTATGAACGAAATAAATAGTGTGTTGTACATAACGTTTGTTTTTTGCTTTTTTAAGAATGTTTTTTTAAGTGCCTGCTTTATTACTTATTAATACTTCTTTGTTTCATTTCTGACACAATATTAGGCAGTAACGCAATAGCAGATGGTTGGTTTTCGATAACAGGTAGGTTTTAACCGATGAATGGCAGGTTATTAATGATTAATGGTTAATGAGATACTTAGTCGTTGGTACATAGTAGATAGTCGTTTGGGATATGGGTTTGCAGACTGCCAATGATAAGTATTGTATATGTCTGGACATCAGCATAATAATCTCCCTTATCTGGGGCCTCACCCGGCCCTCTCGGAAAAAGGCGAGGGTGAAGTAGTGTCACCTGCGCGACCGATACGTTTACCTTATCATTTTTAAAAAAGCCTGTGCGCAGCAAATTATGTATTAGCAGGGCCACAATTATTTGGCAATAGCGGCACTAACACCATGTCATTATGAAATGGCTAATGTTTTTGATTGTGTGTACTCGTGACTTAGCACTATTAACTTTCTACTAAGTACCAATAAATCTACCGATCAAGGTATTTTTGCAGTGAGGTGCAGCTTCGGAGAATGGTTTGCTTTACAGTTTCAAATTCGGCGATGGTGGAAAGGGCTATTTTGTTTTCCAGGGCTTGGTCTTCAAGCGTGGCGAGATAGGGAAGGAGGGAATTGAGGCCGGAAATGGGCATGGAAGATTTTAGGTTGTGAGCCATGTATTTGACGTCGGCGTAGTCGAGCCTTGCGATTGCGTCTTCGAGAAATGCGATGTTTCCGGGGATCTGGTTGAGATATATCTGGATCATCTTCGCTTCAAATTCAGTATCGCCACAAGAAAGGCCCTGGATATAGGATAGGTCAATTTTTGCCTCTGGCGGCGTGGTCCTGTTCAGACCTGTGCTGTTGTCTAACATGTATAAGCGTTTAGTGAGCCGAAAGCCGTTTTTGTGGTAACGATATGATTCTGGTGGTAATATACAAAAAGGGTGGTGAATAAGTTGTTTGAAGTTCAAAGCACTGAATATGCTCATGTGTTATATAGATTACATTTATCAATTGAAGGTATGTTAATGATATTGTATTATATTTTATGTTCGCGAGATATAAAAGAAACTTTAGAATTACACTACCTTTAAAGTCAAATAGGGTTGTTGATGGATTGCATTATTGTTGAAGATAACGAGTTAACGGTGCTCACCTTGCAGAAATGCATAGAAAGAGAAGGCGGGCTGACGCTTAAAGAAGTCTTTAATAATGCTGAGGATGCCTTTAAATACCTGAATTCGCATACGTGCGACGTTGTGTTCCTGGATGTGGAGATGGGGGGTATGAGCGGGATAGATATGATCAAGCAATTGGTGAACTGCCCAAAGGTGATCGTGGTGAGTTTTAACCCTGTATATGCTGCGGAGGCGTTTAATATTGATGTCGTAGATTATATCGTAAAGCCGCTGACGTATGACCGCTTTCACAAGGCAGTGCAGAAATTAGGGGTAACCCAAGAGGCACCACATGCTGAGAGTAAGGACTACTTTTATGTGAAGGACCGCAATAAGATGGTGCAGGTGTTTTATAAGGATATCACCTATATAGAAGCGCTTGAGGACTATGCGAAAATACACACCAAGGACAAAAAATACACCAAGCTATCAACCATGAAAGCGATGGAAGGGCAGTTTCCGAAGAACGACTTTATGCGTATACACCGGTCTTACATCGTAAGGCTGGATAAAATACGGGAGATAGAGGAAAACAGTGTGGCCGTGGAGGGTGCGCTGATACCGATAAGCCGCGCTTATATGGAAGAATTCATGAAGCGGATCAACCAATTATAGCTTACCACATAACGGCATTACAACGCCATGGCCTTTGCCACGGGGCGGTACACGAACGAGGCGTACACGTGCCTGCGCGCGAAACGGGCGAGCGCAGGGGCATTTACCATTTTTACGTAGATGGCTTTGGGTACACCAAAAAATTCATAGCTGCTACCGTTAAGGAAATTGACCTGGAGGGTCTCTGCCTTGTAATCGAAATCCTTGATACCTATGGTACCTGTGGTGAGCTCGTACTCTGCAAACTGTGCCTGACGGGTCTCCGGAGCTATGCTGACGAGGAAGTGGTATGCTTCAATTATGTGCTTGCTTTTTGATTCTGCTTCGGGCTTGAGGTCGTGGTTTTCGTGAAATTTATCGGGGTGCCAGTTCTTCATTAGTTCGCGGTATACCAATTTCAATTCCAGTAAAGTCGCATTTTCACTTACCCCTAACAATTTCCTGTACCCGATAATTTTTTTCATATTATAGCTATCTTCTTAGTATTTGGCGCAAAGAACGCCAACTTTTGGGCAAAGCGCGCGTAAGGGGTGTTAATCCTGTGTGAAATAAAAATCGGGTGGTGGTTACCTGTTGCTGGTAGCGCGCTGGCTTTTAATGCTTATGTGCGATTTTTTGAATACAAAATAATATTATTTATAATTTATCTAACGTTTGCGCTAATTATCTCGTCTTTATATTGAAACCCTGATAATCATCTGAAATCTATTGTTAACCAACAAATTAAAATTATGAAAAAGTTAATCACAATTTTCGTAGTCATCTTTTTGTATTCTGCCTCGTATGGCTTCACGGGTATAGGGTACCTTAGCAGCCTGTGTTCAGGAACGTCCTCTTTCCTTTATTTAACAGACTCTACGTATGCCGGAGGAATATGGACCAGCAGCGATACCACTGTTGCCACAATTGGCTCTGACGGCTATATTATGGCATTATCACCGGGAACGACGACTATCGCCTATACGCTTGGGAGTAGCGTTGCCACACTGGTGTTTACCGTGAACCCGACCCCGGCCGCAATAGCTGGCGTTGCGGATATTTGTGTGGGCTCTTCTGCCACCTTTACCGACGCGAGTGCCGGTGGTACCTGGAGCATAGACTTCGGCCATTATGCCACGGTAGGCTCTGCCAGCGGGGTGGTAACGGGAGTGAATGATGGCGTAACCCATGTCATTTATACGTTGCCCGGTGGCTGCTCTACTGATGTTGGAGTAACGATAGGGCCAATATCCGATACCTGGTACTCACTCGGGTCGCCATTGTGTGTGGGATACGAAGACACATTAACCGTGGCAGCGACTGGCGGCACATGGAGCAGCAGCGATGTTTCTGTGGCAACCATAGGGGCAACGACAGGGATATTGACCGGTGTAGCTCCGGGCCTGATAGAAGTGACTTACACAGTCCCCGGGGCGTGTGGGCCGTCTTATTCTATTTATGATTCAGTTGCGGTTTCAAATACTACTGACCCCGGAACTATATCCGGAGGAACGTCGGTATACCTGGGTGGCACCTTAAGCCTATACGATGGCGTATGGGGCGGCACATGGAGTAGCAGCGACCCTGGTGTGGCAAGCGTAAATAGCTGGGGCTATGTATCCGGTATCGCGCTAGGTACTGCAACCATATATTATTCTGTGATGGGGTGTGGAGGATTGGTATCAACGTCTGTGGTGGTAACGGTATTGCCATTGAATAGTATTTCCGGTAATGTTATTTTCCCCGGTGGTTTTTCAGGGAATGTAGAAGTATGGCTGATCACCTATAATTCCGGGACCATGGACCTTGAGGCATTGGACTCTACGTATGTAAGCTGCTCGGGGGACAGTGTTTTTTATCAATTCCTCGGTGAGCCTACCGATTCATTCAGGATAAAGGCGGCTGTAACAGATACAACAATCGTAACCACCGGGTTTATTCCTACTTACCACTCAAGTTATTTTTACTGGCATGATGCCAATGTGCTGGGACATGTGGCTGGCACATCCGATACGCTTCAGGATATTACGATGGCTTATGGGTCAGTAGCCGCCGGGCCGGGCTTTATAGGGGGTAATGTTACTACCGGCGCGAACAGGGGCACTTCTACGACGATCCCGGCTGTGGGTTTATTGATGGAACTGGCCACACCAACAGGAAGTTTGGTACAACAAACCGTGACAGACGCAAGCGGCAACTACACCTTCAACAGCCTGCCACTGGGAACTTATGTTGTACACCCAGAATTGATCAATTACTTATCTACCGACTATACCGGCATAACAATCTCTACTGGTGCGCCATCAGCTACCGCGGCCGATTTCGTTCAGCATACGATATCGCATACTATTACGCCTGTAGCTACCGGTATCAGCACCCTGACGACAAGTGGATCGTCTGTATCCGTTTTCCCTAACCCTACAACCGGGAACCTGAATATTCAGTGGTATGAGACTACGACCGAGAACGTTGTTGTGGGTATTACGGATGTCACCGGCAGGGTAGTTTTCACGAAATCAGTGAAGATGACCGAAGGAAGCGGCACAAACCGATTTGATCTTTCCGGTTTGAGCAATGGCATTTATCTCATCAGCATAAAGTCAGAACGCCTTAATTATAATGACAAAATAGAAATCCTGCACTAAAAACAACAACCACGTGTAAAAGTTCGAAGCCCGTCTTGTCGAGAGACGGGCTTTGTTTTTTGTGTGAACTTTATTGAGGGGGGGAATCAATGCCTTATTCCCATCATTACGTGTTGATTATAAATTAGTTACCTTCGCGCCGCAAATAGAAAACGACAAAGATGAAACTGGAAGATGTATTAAAACAAAGGAGTGGACAACGATGCGAACTATGTGCATCTACAAATGGCCTAAGGGTATATGAGGTGCTACCCCAGCGGGGCAATGATGAAAATGACTGTGCGCTGATCTGTGAAAAATGCATGGCACAAATAGACAAAAAAGAAGAGCTGGACAGTAAACACTGGAATTGCCTGACCACAAGCATGTGGAATGAAGCGCCGGGTGTGCAAGTGCTGGCGTGGAGGATGCTTAACCGGTTGAGGAACGAAAGCTGGGCACAGGATAGCCTGGACATGATGTACCTGGACGATGAGCGGCTGGTATGGGCAAAAGCGACGGGCGATCATGAGAATGATAGCAGCGTGGAACTGCACAAGGACAGCAACGGAAATGTGCTGCAACAAGGCGATACGGTGGTGCTGACAAAATCGCTTGATGTGAAGGGAACTACGCTTAATGCCAAATTAGGCACGGTAGTGAAAAACATACGCCTGGTAGAAAATAATACGGAGCAAATAGAGGGTAAAATAGAAGGGCAGGTGATAGTGATACTGACAAAATATGTGCGAAAGCAAGGATAGCACTTTTCGAATTTTTAAGAAGAATGGTCGCGCGATAATATTTTTCACACGACCATTCTCATTGAAGCCTCATTACGAGCAATTATCGGTCATTATTTTTGGTTCAACAACCGATCGGTAGTTTGACGCTCTACCATCCATCCGGGGTATTCTTTTCGGAGGGCGCTTACATCATCGAGTTTTTTGAGATCGTCAGGTGAAAGGGCAATATCTATCGAACGAATGTTATCGTTTAGTTGCTGCACATTTCGCGCACCTATGATGGTGCTGGTGACGCCGGGCTGGGAACGCACCCATGCCAGGGCGATCTCCGCAACGCTGGCTTTGTGGGCAGCGCTTATTTCTTCCAGTATATCGATGATGTTGTATGCTTTATCTTTATCGATGGGCGGGAAATCGAACTCATCGCGACGGCCACCGGCCTTTTGGCTTTTGCGGGAGTATTTACCGCTCATAAAACCACCTGCGAGCGGGCTCCAGGGCATCACAGCGAGTTTCTGATCCAGTGCCATGGGGATAATTTCACGTTCCACATCGCGGCCAGCGAGGGAGTAGAAGTATTGCAGGCCTTCAAATTTGTGCCAGCCGTTTAAGGCTGATATGCCTTGCGCCTTCATTACCAGCCATGCAGGCCAGTTACAGCAGGCGATGTACCGCACTTTGCCTGCGGCTATGACATCGTTAAGTGCTCCCATGGTTTGCTCAATGGGGGTGAAGGGATCCACGCCGTGCACGTAAAGAATGTCTACATGATCCATCTGGAGGCGCGACAGGCTCTCATCGATGGATTGCATGATGTGGTACCGCGACAGGCCCGCGTTGTTTACGCCTACACCCATCCGGCCCCTTACTTTAGTGGCAATGACCACATCGTGGCGGTTGATGCCGAGTTCTATCAGGGCTTGGCCGAGCAAGCGCTCAGACGCGCCATAGGAATAGACATTGGCTGTGTCTATGAAGTTAATGCCACCGTCGATGGCGCCCTTTATGAGGCTGGTGGCATCACCCTGCTGCAAGTCGCCGATGGCTTTCCAATAGCCCTCGCCCCCAAATGTCATGGTGCCGAAACAAAGTTCAGACACCACCAATCCTGTATTGCCGAAAAAATTGTATTTCATGAGCCAGTATATTTTGTGATACAAAAGTAGGGTGAATTAACTGCAGTTGTATTGATTGTCGTTATGCTTAAATAGTTTCCGTTGGGGGGTGACAACACACTTCTTTAATATCTTAGGTGACCATTTAACATCTCTTTGTTTGCAAAATGGAACGATTCGCTTAACTTCGCTTTACAACTTATACTCACACCTTCGTTCACCCATTGAAACCGTACCAACACCATTGCCGTACAGATATTTTTTGTATGCTGTTTTGCGCAGGCTGTTTTTTATTGTTCATTACGTGCACTGATCCATTAAAAAAATGAAAAAATCGATTTTATTGCTGTTCCTGGCCGTATGCCTATGGTCTTCTTCCAAGGCACAAACACTGGAGTGGTCTGATAACCGGATAGCTAAGTTGTTTGACAGGATGGACTATTGGGGCGACTTTTGTTATAAAGACCCACATAATAAGAAAGTGGATTCGCTACGGGTGTCCGGCGGACGGATATACGATTTCGTGGAGGACCTCATAGTTATGTACCCATACGCGCTAGATGGCGACTTCCCCAAGGCTAAAGAAAAAGGATTGCATTATGTGACGTCTGATGACGGACAATTGCGCATCTACTCCTGGCTTGCCAAGATGGAAGGCCACGAGGGCGTGCCCCATGCGGAGTACAGGGACGTGGCAGGCTTTAAGACATCAGCAGGGCGAAAATACCATGACATATCTAATGGGACCGAAGGGGCGTACTGCACAAACATTACTATGGTACAAACCAAGAAGGACATCCCGATATACCTTGTAAACTACTACACAGTGCACGACGGGATAAAAATGGAAAAAATAAAGGCGTACGCACTAAAAGATGGAGGCATCAAGGAGATCTCCTCATTTATTGACGGCACCAAGAACCCAAAACAATTGTGGTGTGACTATGCACTGGAACGCGGCCATTCTGAAACAGACGCGCCGGAGATTCATCTCAGCCCCGACAAACAGAAATTATATGTACCTGTTACCGAACAGGTAGGCGGCAGATATGTACTCACAGACAAGTACAAGGTGTTTTTATTCAATGGCTTTATGTACATCAATGAAAAGCCAGCGGGTGAAAAACACGCAGTGGAGCAGGGCGCCAACCATCTGAGCCAATAAATATTTCTAATTTCGGTTGATCACTCGTCGATGCCGTATTCCTTGATCTTTCTGTAAAGCGTGCGCTCAGATATGCCCAATTCTGCGGCGGCATCGCGGCGGCGGCTCTTGTGTTTTTTGAGTGCCTTGGTGATAAATTCCTTCTCCCGGTCTGCGAGCATTAATGTTTCTTCTACCTCCTCATGATGATCGCTTGGCTCCAGGAAAATGGGGGTGGGGCTATAATTCTGGCTGTTGGTAGTCAGCGTCTGTTCTCCGTCATTATAAACAGGTACTAACCCGGCAGACTGCGGCTCTGCGGGCGTATAGCCCTGGTGGTGGGCCACATCAATGATCATGTGCTTGAGGTCGTTCATGTCTTTCTTGAGATCAAAGAACAACTTGTATAGTATATCACGCTCGGTGTTAAAATCGGATGTAGCAGCCTGTGCCATGCCCATTTGAGTGGCTGCCGGCATTAGCTGCAGGCTACGGGACGTATTGCGCTGCGGCAAGAAGCTTTGAAGCACATCGGCAGTGATCAGTTTTTCTGTCGAAAGCACAGAAATTTGTTCGGCTATGTTTTTGAGTTCGCGCACATTGCCTGACCAGTAGTAATTAACGAGCAATTGCTGCGCGGCGCCATCGAGCACTACTGACTGTGTTTTATATCGCTCAGAAAAGTCGGCTGCGAATTTCCGGAATAGTAACGGAATGTCTTCCTTGCGGTCGCGGAGGGAAGGGACACGAATGGGAACGGTGCTAAGCCGGTAATAAAGATCTTCCCTGAACCGGCCTTGCTGTGTGTGCTCCAGGAGGTCGCGATTAGTAGCTGCGATAACCCGCACATCCGTCTTTTGTACTTTGGAGGAACCTACCCTAATGAACTCACCTGCTTCAAGAACCCTGAGCAGGCGGGCCTGGGTACCCAGTGGCATCTCCCCTATTTCATCGAGGAAAATGGTACCGCCATTTACGGTTTCAAAATATCCTTTACGGCTATCTACCGCGCCGGTGAAGGAGCCTTTTTCGTGGCCGAATAATTCACTATCGATAGTACCTTCTGGTATGGCGCCGCAGTTAACGGCGATGAAGGGGTTGTGTTTGCGTGGAGAAAGAGCATGGATGATCATGGAAAAGACCTCCTTCCCTACCCCACTTTCGCCCACTATAAGCACGGAAAGATCGGTATTGGCCACTTGCACGGCGGTACTGAGGGCGTGGTTCAGCGCGGGAGAATTCCCAATGATGCCGAACCTATTTTTTATACTTTGTGTATCCATTTAAGTTAAAAGTCAAAAGTTAAAGCCAAAAATTTGGCTGTGTTCTAATGCTGCCTGTTTCGTTTGGTGACGACTTTCTGATCGTAAGACTCTAGTCGATACTCTTAACGACGGTCCTGGCTATTGCTACACGACTTCAGTTTCTATCATTTGCCCCATCAAAGTTGCTGATGTGGCGGAGGTGACTTTAACCATCACATAGTCACATTTTTTCAGATCAGCGCCATTTTTAGGGAACACAACTACTTTATTTTGTGTATTCCTGCCTACCCAGTCTTTTTCACTGCGCTTGCTATCGCCTTCTATCAGCACTTCGTACACCTTGCCGATGTCCTGCTGGTAATTATCGTGAGAATGGCTATTTTGCAATTTAATGATCTCTTCGAGGCGACGCTTCTTGGCTGGTTCCGGTACATCGTCGGTGTAGCGCCGGGCGGCGAGTGTGCCGGGGCGCTCGCTGTAGGAAAACATGTAGGCCATATCGAAACGGACGTGATCCATTACAGATAGCGTATCGGCATGTTCCTCTTCCGTTTCTGTACAGAAGCCACTGATGATATCGGTGCTGAGCCCACAATCCGGCATTATCTCGCGAATGCGCTTCACCTTGCTGAGGTACCATTCACGAGTATATGTGCGGTTCATCAGTTGCAGGATGCGCGTGTTGCCGCTTTGTATGGGCAGGTGGATGTATTTGCAGATATTGTGGTATTTAGCCATTGTGTGCAGCACATCGTCAGTGATATCCTTAGGGTGAGATGTGCTGAAACGAATGCGCAGGAGCGGTGAAATGAGGGCTACCCTTTCCAGCAGTTGGGCGAAATTGACTGTTTCGCTTTCGATGCCATCCGTGAATGGTGTGGTATAGTAATAGCTATCCACATTCTGGCCAAGGAGTGTTACTTCCCTGAACCCCCTGTCAAAAAGGTCGCGACATTCGTTAACGATGCTTTCGGCATCTCGGCTACGCTCACGGCCACGGGTGAAGGGTACCACACAGAACGTGCACATATTATTGCAGCCGCGCATGATGCTTACGAAGGCAGATACGCCATTACTGTCCAGGCGGACGGGTGAAATATCGGCATAGGTCTCGTCGCGGCTGAGTAGTACGTTGACGGTTTTCTGACCTCCTTCTGCTTCAATAATGAGTCCGGGCAGGCTGCGGTAAGCATCAGGCCCAACAACGATATCCACCAATTTTTCCTCTTCGAGAAATTTAGATTTCAGCCGCTCTGCCATGCAGCCCAAAACGCCTATGAGCATACCGGGATTACTGTCCTTTACTTTTTTAAAAGTGCGGAGGCGGTTGCGTACTGTCTGTTCGGCTTTTTCGCGGATAGAGCAAGTATTGAGCAGTACAAGATCGGCATCTTCGAAGTTGCGGGTGGCGCCAAAGCCCTCCGCGTGCAGAATGGAAGCAACGATCTCGCTGTCGCTGAAATTCATCTGGCAACCGTAACTTTCTATATAAAATTTCTTAGTAAATATGTTCTCGTCATTTGCAAATGGGGCATAAGCTTCCCCCTGCCGGTCCTCTTCTACCACTTTTTGCAGTACATCTGCCATAATTTCAGGTTCCATTTGCGCAAAGGTACGGCAAGGGTGGAATAATAGAAAATATATAATGATAGGTAGCGCCTATTGGCATAACCTTAAATAAACCTACAGCATGCCTACCATTCGTTGTTCCATATCCCATAAAAAAACCGTCCCGACAAAGTCAGGACGGCTATTAAGAATGATTCAATTTATGTATTACCCTGCGTGTTGCTTGCCGCGGGTCTTAGCTACTACTTCTTCCTCAATGTTGCGTGGGGCTGGTGAGTAGTGGCTGAATTCCATTACGGAAGTAGCACGGCCAGAAGACAATGAACGGAGCTGGGTAACATAACCAAACATTTCGCTCAATGGCACCTTAGCCTTGATGATCTGGAGGTTGTTGCGGCTGTCCATACCTTCGAGCATAGCACGACGGCGGTTAAGGTCACCGGTCACATCACCCATGTACTGATCAGGCGTGGTTACTTCCATTTTCATGATCGGCTCCAGGATAACGGGTTTTGCTTTCTTACCGGCTTCACGGAAGCCAGACTTAGCGCAAAGCTCAAAACTCATAGAGTCGCTATCCACCTGGTGGAAGGAACCGTCAAATATCCTTACCCTCATGCTCTCAACCGGGAAACCAGCCAGTGGGCCTGTGGTCATAGAGGCTTCAAAGCCTTTCTGAATAGCAGGGATAAACTCACGAGGGATAGAACCCCCGAAAATTTCGTTGATGAACTGGAAACGGCCTTTGCCTTCTGCCAGGAATTCTGGTTCCGCAGGGCCAATTTCGAAATAAACGTCGGCGAACTTACCACGGCCACCCGTTTGCTTCTTATATATCTCGCGGTGTTCCACCTTGAGTGTAAATGCTTCTTTATAAGCCACCATGGGAGCGCCCTGGTTGATCTCCACCTTAAATTCGCGACGCATACGGTCTACGATGATCTCAAGGTGCAACTCACCCATACCGCTAAGGATGGTCTGGCCGGTGTCTTCGTCTGTTTTTACACGGAGCGTAGGATCTTCTTCCACCAGCTTGGCGATAGCCATACCCAGTTTGTCTGCATCGGCCTGGGTCTTAGGCTCTACAGATATAGAGATAACGGGCTCAGGGATGAACATATTTTCGAGGATGATGGGGTGCTTTTCATCGCACAAAGTATCACCAGTCTTGATTTCTTTGAAACCAATTGCTGCGCCGATATCACCTGCTTCGATGAAGTCGATAGGGTTTTGCTTGTTGGCGTGCATCTGCATGATACGGCTGATACGCTCGTTCCTTCCGGAACGCACGTTCAACACATAAGAACCTGCATCAAGATGACCTGAATAGCACCGGAAGAACGCGAGGCGGCCTACAAACGGATCAGTCATGATCTTGAATGCGAGCGCTGCGAATGGTTCCTTAGCGTTCGGGTGACGTTCTATTTCTTCCCCGGTGTGAGGATCTGTGCCTTTGATAGACTCAATATCCAGTGGGCCAGGAAGGTAGCGAATAACCGCGTCAAGGGCAACCTGAACACCCTTGTTCTTATACGCAGAACCGCACATCATAGGCACGATCGTAAGATCGATGGTTGCTTTACGTACTGCTTCATGTATTTCGTCCTGAGAAATGCTGTCCGGATCAACGAAGAATTTTTCGAGGAGGGTGTCGTCATATTCAGCAACGGCTTCCACGAGGTGCGCGCGCCAGAAATCAACGTCGTCCTTCATATCTTCAGGGATCGGCACTTCCTTATAGGTCATACCTTGAGTCGCGTCATCCCAAATGATACCTTTCATCTGAATAAGATCCACGATACCCTTGAAGCCATCTTCTGCACCTATAGGCAACTGCAGTGGCACCGATTTAGCGCCGAGCATATCTTTCACCTGCTGAACCACCATGAGGAAGTCAGCGCCGATACGGTCCATCTTATTTACGAAGCCGATACGTGGTACCTTGTAACGGTTGGCCTGGCGCCAAACGGTTTCGCTCTGCGGCTCTACGCCGTCAACTGCTGAGAACAGGGCCACGAGGCCATCCAGTACGCGCAACGAGCGCTCTACCTCAATGGTAAAGTCAACGTGGCCGGGAGTATCAATGATGTTGAATTTGTACTTCTTAGACTCCGGCAGCGGTTTGCCCTGAGTGGTTGGGAAGTTCCAGTAGCAGGTAGTAGCCGCTGAAGTGATCGTGATACCACGCTCCTGTTCCTGCGCCATCCAGTCCATAGTTGCGGCGCCTTCGTGCACCTCACCTATTTTGTGGTTTACACCCGTATAGTATAGGATACGTTCGGTCATCGTAGTCTTGCCTGCGTCAATGTGCGCGGCAATACCAAAGTTTCGCTGTAAGCGGAGATCTGCCATTTTTATATAATTAAATCGTTGAAATTTAAATTTAGAGGTGCAAAGGTATGGAAATAATTTGGAAATTGGACAAGTGGGGAATGCGATAATATGGTAAGGCGGTAATTTGACAATTTGATAACGGATTTAGCTTTCGTTCATTGCTGTTTTTCTGCCAATAGCTGTCTCAATGTCTCCTTGTCTGGCAATATCGTTTTATAACGGCTGGCAAATACCTGATCATTATCTTCAGGTCGCGTTATTTCCACTATAGCCTCGCTTTTGTCGCGGCAAAGAATGATGCCGATGGTCTTACTTTCATCTTTTGTTTTTACATAACGGTCGTAGTAGTTAACATACATCTGCATCTGTCCTATATCCTGATGCCGAAGTTCGCCTATCTTCAAATCAATAACCACAAAGCAACGCAGTAACCTGTTGTAAAAAACCAGATCTATATAGAAATGTCTTTCGTCAAAAGTTATTCTTTTTTGCCTCGCTACAAATGTGAAACCAGTTCCCAATTCCAGCAGAAAGTGTTCCAGCTTGTCAATAAGCAGAAGATACTTTAGCACTGGCTCTGGCATACTATCACAAAAGTGCCGATGATATAAAAAAGCCAGCTAACGGATATTCTTATTTTAATAAAATTGATGCGGCTAGATATGAACCATTGCCAAATTAATGGCATTTACCGTGGTTTGGTGTGCCCCGCGGACTGTATGTTTTATGTCTGTTATGAGCGGCATCTAACTTTGTGTATTGTCAAATACACCAAGAAAAAAACAAAATTACCTGATCACAGCCTCAATGTCATCATCGCCTTCGAGGTTGTTCATTTGCTCCATGATCTGTGGATAGCGGGAACTTACGCGCCTGCTCAAGGGTACAACCGTAAACTTTTTGGGGTTGGGCAGGCAAGCGATGATCATGGCAGCTTCGGAGCGGGAAAGGTCTTTGGCGTGCTTGTTGAAATATTTGCGGGAGGCGGCTTCAATACCAAATATGCCGGGGCCCATTTCTATGACATTGAGATAAACTTCTAGTATCCTTCTTTTGCCCCACACCTGTTCTTCGAGCCAGGTGAAATAAAATTCAGGCACCTTGCGGACATATCTTAGCACGCCACTACCCTGCCACAGGAATACATTTTTTGCGGTTTGCTGGCTGATGGTGCTTGCGCCGCCACCGCGAACGCGCTTTTTCTTGTGGGGGCCGTTGAGGCTTTTGTCTATAGATTTCCAGTCGAAGCCGCTATGCTCGGGGAAGAGCTGATCTTCGCTGGCTATGGCGGCTAGCTTCACATTTCGAGATATGTCATTCCAGCCTACGTAATCACGATCCATACCGTAACCGCCGGTCCATCCCCCAATCTGTGTAAGCGTGATGGGTGGCATTACCCAGCGGCAGGCGACGAGATAAAGTAGTGACGAGACGAACAGGAACAGTATAATACGGCCCGTGAACTTTAAGAATTTATTGCCCCTTTTTTTGATTTTGCTTGTCATGGAAGGGCGTAAAAATAGCAACTCCGGGCAACATAACGGAAGTGCATCTATTATTTTAGCGAAAATAAATTTCCAGCGATAGTCGTTACCTCTTCTAAAAGCAGCGTTAATGTTAATTGAGTGCCATTTTGGCCATTGACAGACATAAAAAAGGGACCAAAAACTGGTCCCTTCTATTCTAATCTTAAAATACTGTTACTCTAACTTGAACACGATAGGCAGTGTGAAATATACCCTTACTGCTTTACCGTTTTGTTTACCGGGCTTCCATTTCGGCATGGCCATCACCACCCTTTTGGCTTCTTCATCGCAGCCACCGCCGATACCCCTTTGTACCTGCACGTCGCTTACTGCGCCATCTTCATTCACTACAAACCTTACTATCACCCTTCCTTCAATATTGTTTTCCCTTGCTGCATCGGGATAATGTGTATTCTTTGCGAGGTATGCTGCCATATCGTAGGGAGTAGTAGGCATCTGCTCCACGTAGTTAAAAATTGCCGGTGGAGCGGGCGCAGCTACAACACCAGTACTTGGCGGCGCCTGAATACCCGGGTCAATACCATTAGGATCGCCCTGGGTGGTCTTAGGCCCTGATACGGTAACCTCCTTCTGTGGTGGAGGCACTTCTTCTTCCTTCACCTTGTCATCTTTTTCAATCTTAGGCGGTGTGAACTTCACCTGCGGCTTTACCGGAGGAGGCGGGGGAGGAGGAGGTGGTGGTGGTGGTTTTTTGGGATCGATTGGCGGTGGTTCTGCCAATGTCACCTCCTTCACCATCGCTATATCTTTCTTAGGTGGCTTAATATTCATGCTGATGAGGGCATAAGCACCAGACACTACGCCGATACCTGCAATCACCAATAATGACCGGAATACACGCCTGGGGTAATTTTTACGCAACTCGTAGCCACCGTAATTTTTATTACGGCCCTCGAAAAGAATATCGAGGTAGTCGCTGTTCAAAATTTTATTAATATCCATCGTATTGTATTTTTAATCTTTTGCTTTAAATTATTTTATGCCATTCGCGTCTTCTGTTTTCTTGATCCACTCCTGCTCCAGGGGGGTAATATCTACGATGGCATAAACGGTTATGTCGTTGATATTCATTTCATCAAGCATGTTCACCATGTCGCTGTAGGTGCTTGTGGAGTCGGGTTTTATGAGTACCGTTGTAAAGTCTTTAGGCCCCAGCAGCCCCAATTGCTTGAGGGAATCCACCGATTTTTTCTGCGCAATGATATTGCTCCTGATACCGGTAACCTGGTTGAAGTTGGTAACCTCTATATCAGGGGATTTTGAAGAGTCATCGCCGATGCCCTTGTAATAATATACCCTGTGGCTTTTGCTGAGCAAAACGGTAAGCGCGGTAGAGCTTTTTACTTTTTGCGGCTCATCAATATGCTTATCATAAGGCATGTTTATTTCCATGGTCTTAGGCTTAGCGAGGGTAGTGGTGTACATAAAGAATGTAATGAGCAGGAACCCCAGATCCACCATCGGAGTGAGATCTATACGGGTACTCATTTTTTTTGCTTTCTTGACCCCAGGTCCTTTTTTATGCCCCCCGCTACTCGAGGTATCCATTTCTGCCATAACAAAAAGTTTTGTCTATTTTACTGTTTTTATAATAATATATGTAAGTTATTGTCAGCCCTTATGCGCATCCTGAAATGCAGCAGTACCAGGCGGTATTGCTTTCAGGTTCGTGATAAGGTTGAATTTATATACGTTGAGGCCTGATAAAGTTTTTATGATCTTCTGCACATTTGGATAAGAAACTTCCCCATCTGCCTTGATACAAATACGGAGCCTGGGGTTGATCATCCTTGCGGATTTTATCCATTCTGCCAATTCATTATTTGGATTGGTGACCGATGTATCCGCCGGAATACCTGGGGCATTTGTCTCCTGCACTTTTTGGTCTGGCACCGAAGCACCAAGGAAAGCTTTGAGCTGGGAGAATGGAACGCCAATTGACGGGCCGATGTCGAATGATTTTATTTCGTCTTCGGTCAGTTTTATTCCCTTGTCGTAGCAAACCTCGTCGATGAGGGATCTGCGCGCGGGCTTCTGGTCAATGATCGTGTCATCGATCGCGAAAAATATGCGGCCTTTGGGATCAACGGTGATGAGCATCACATTGCGATCAGGCAGAGTGATCTCTGAAATAGAAGCCGGTGTCTTTACCACGACCGGTTCCTCGGGCTTGAACTTCGTTGCCAGCATGAAGAAGGTCAGCAGCAGGAAAGCCACGTCGCACATTGCCGTCATGTCGATGTTGGTGCTTTTGCGTGGTAGTTTTGCGTGGGGCATTTTATTGAATTAAATGTTTATACCGAAAATTGCAACCTATGATTGCCGCTATTCAACAGAGCGATCAAACAGTAAGACGCAGTTTTATTGAAATTCCACAATCGGCTTTCGAATAAAGTTATTTATGCTAAATCGGTGATAGGATACAATAGTGGCTATTGTATCCTATCACCGGGAAATAGTTGCTTATTTGTAGTTAGCGGCGAAGCTCTGGGTAAGAGTAAACCCGCTTTCGTCGATACCATAAGTAATACCATCGATAATGGTAGTGAAGAAGTTGTAAGCAATAATGGCCACGAAGGAAGTACTGATACCGAGGGCGGTATTGATCAGCGCCTCAGAGATACCACTCGCGAGTGAGTTAGCATCGGGGGCGCCCGCATTTGCCATGGCGGCGAATGACCGGATCATACCCATAACGGTACCGAACAGACCGAGCAGCGTAGCGCACGAAGCAATAGTAGAAAGGAACACGAGGTTTTTCTCCAGCATTGGGAGTTCCAGTGCAGTTGCTTCTTCAATTTCTTTTTGGATAGTGAGTAATTTCTGATCTGTGTCCAGATCGTGGTTGTTGGTCATTTCCTTATATTTAACAAGGCCGGAGCGCATTACATTGCCTACTGAACCACTTTGTTTGTCGCACTCAGCGATAGCGGCGTCTACATTTTTGTTAGCGAGGTGGTACTGTACTTTGCGCACAAATTCACCAGCGTCCATTTTGCCTTTAGCTTTAACGATGGTAAGTGCGCGCTCAATAACGAAGGAAATAAGGGTAAGTAATGTAGCTAACAGGATAGGCACAACGAAACCACCTGAATACATGGTACCAAAACCGTTCTTGGGGTGCATCCTTTCGGCACCGTCATTAAAGTTTGAAGGACTCCCCAGGAGGAAGTTATAAATTAAAATTGCAAACACGATACAACATACCACAACAATTAAGTTGACGAAAAAGTTGCTTGAGTTCTTTGGCTTGCCAGCGCTGTTTCCCTGAGAAGCTGATGGTCTTGGTGAGGCCGTTTTTACGTCTGCCATATTTCTGTTTTTAGTTTTTGTTTGTTTTTAATATTACTTGGTTAGAAAATTTACGTGGTTGCAAAGATATAAGTACCGCCTCAAAAAACAATTTTGGTTAAAAAAAAATGTTTTCAAATATAGGGGTTAATGATTTCCGTCCGTATAGAATTTGTGTTATCCTTTTGTGGATTAACTTTTTGTTAGAGTTTTGGGGTAAAAATGACATTTGCTACCTATATAGACGTAAAAGAAAGCAAAAAGCTTTGGTGGGGAGATAAATATAATTTTTGATTATTTACCCGATTCCATTTCTATTGCTGATTAGCCTTTACTTTTGCGCTATAAAAACAGTGTATGAATTTCAACCCATGGCGGTCCGTGAGCCCCGGACAACATATCCCGGACGTGGTAAATGCGATCATAGAAATACCGCGTAGTTCCAGGGCCAAGTATGAACTGGACAAGGAAACGGGCATGCTGCGACTGGACAGGGTGCTCTACTCGCCCGTATATTACCCTGCCAATTATGGCTTTGTGCCACAAACATATTGCGATGACGACGACCCCCTGGATATACTTGTGCTTTCGCAAACGGATATACAGCCACTATGCCTGGTGGAGGCTAAAATAATAGGCGTAATGAGGATGCTGGATCAGGGGAAGGCTGACGATAAACTGATAGCGGTATGTGCAAATGACACGAGCGTATCGTATTATAATGACATTATGGACCTGCCGCCGCTATTCACCGAGGAACTAAGGCAATTTTTTGAGGTGTATAAAAAACTGGAACACAAAGAAGTGATAGTAGAGGACTTTTTGAATGCGGAAATGGCGAAGAAAATCTTACAAACGAGCATAGAGGATTACAAGAAAAAGTTCGGGACGGAGGGTCAAGAGTAAATTCCATTTTTATTGCCGACATAGCTCAAAACCGGCTGATAAATTATACTTTTGGACTTACTACAAAACTATAATCATGAACGTAACGACAATATTGGCGCTATTGGCCATTGGGTTGGTAGCCGGTGTGCTGAGTAGCATGGTGGGTATAGGCGGGGGTATCGTGATAGTACCGGCGCTGGTTTTCCTGCTAGCCGTAGGCCAAAAGACAGCGCAGGGCACATCGCTGGCTATGTTGTTGCCACCGATCGGAGTGCTGGCGGTGATCAATTATTTTAAGGCTGGTTATGTGGATTTCAAGATTGCGGGTGTGCTCATTATAGCTTTTATCGCGGGCAGTTATTTTGGGAGCAAATTGGCAATAGGCTTGGATGATAACACATTAAAAAGGATATTTGGCGTTTTTTTGATGGCGATCGCGATCAAGTATTTGTTTTTCACTAAGTAGTAGAAAGTAGAAAGTAGAAAGTAGAAAGTAGAAAGTAGAAAGTAGAAAGTAGAAAATAGAAAGTAGAAAGTAGAAAGTAGAAAGTAGAAAGACGCGAGTAAAAGATGATAATAGATATTAGGAGGCAGCCTTAATGGGCGATATAAAACAGATCAAAGCAATGCGGACAAAAATAAAGGACATTTTAAAATCGGACGAGTACGACTATAGTGTAAATGTGAAGGGATGGGTGCGCTCATTCAGGAACAACCAGTTTATAGCCCTGAACGATGGCTCATGTATCGGGAACCTACAGGTGGTGATAGGGCTTGACACAGATGAATCTATTATCAGGAACATCAATCCGGGCGCGTCTGTGAGTGTGGATGGCATGGTGGTAGCGTCGCAGGGGCGCGGGCAGAAGGTAGAGATCAAGGCTGAGAACATTACTGTCTTAGGGGTTTGTGACCCGGAGCAGTTCCCGCTACAATTGAAAAACCGGCCCAGCCTGGAATACCTGCGTGAGATAGCACACCTGCGGTTCAGGACCAATACTTTCGGGGCGGTGTTCCGCGTACGGCATACACTTGCCTATGCGGTGCATAAGTTTTTTAACGACAGGGGGTTCACGTATCTGCATACGCCTATCATTACGGCTTCTGACGCCGAGGGGGCGGGAGAAATGTTTTGCGTAACGACATTGCCGATAGACAATCCGCCGCGAAATGAGGATAATACTATTAATTACAAAGATGATTTCTTTGGCCGCTGCACCAATCTTACCGTGAGCGGGCAACTTGAAGCTGAACTGGGCGCCATGGCGCTAAGTGAGGTGTATACGTTCGGGCCAACGTTCAGGGCTGAAAACTCGAATACGCCGCGCCACCTGGCTGAATTCTGGATGATAGAACCAGAGGTCGCTTTCAATGATATTACCGACAATATGGACCTGGCGGAGGACTTCATCAAATACGTGATCGCCTACGCACTGGAATATAACCGTGAGGACATAGAATTCCTGGCCCAACGGCTGGCTGACGAGGAAAAGCAAAAACCACAGAACGAACGCAGCGAGCTTGGGCTGATAGAAAAGTTGGACTTTGTTGTGAACAACAGTTTTGAGCGGATCAACTATACCGAGGCTATAGAGATACTGCTGGCTTCGCCGACGTATAAGAAAAAGAAATTTCAATATAATGTGCAGTGGGGTATAGACATGCAAAGTGAGCATGAGCGCTACCTGGTGGAGAAGCATTTTAAGAAGCCAGTCATAGTAACCGGTTACCCGAAGGAGATAAAGGCCTTTTATATGCGCCAAAACGACGATGGCAAAACGGTTGCAGCCATGGATATACTGGTGCCGGGTATAGGCGAACTGGTGGGTGGATCGCAGAGGGAAGAGCGCCTGGATAAACTTACTCAGCGTATGCATGAAATGCACATACCGACGGACGAAATGTTTTGGTATCTGGATACCCGCCGATACGGAACGGTACCACATGCGGGCTTCGGACTGGGATTTGAGCGATTGGTGCTGTTTGTGACGGGTATGACCAATATCCGTGACGTGATACCTTTCCCGAGGACGCCGAAGAACGCAGAGTTTTAGATGCAGCGGGTTGCATTGAAGGTATCGCACGGCCAATGTGCTTAGGAAAGGTATGAATGGAAAACGGGCCAGGATTTTGCGATCCGGCCCATTCTTCATTGTGCAGGTGCTGATCCCTAAGTTTCATGGTGGTTAACTAATATTGTTGCAGTCCGCAGCGTGATCTATTAATAATGCAAAATTAATTTTGCATTATTAAGATATGTGGCATGGATTTTGGTGATACAAATCAAGTAATTTTGCGAAAAAGGACGGCACAATACATTTATCATAATCTATTTATGAAATAGCTTATTGTTGCCTAAATTAGATTTCACAAATCGTGTTAAAGAAAATATTTACCATCTTCGCGATGGGTTTTTACGCTGTAGTATGCCACGCCTATTCGGGCGTTAGCTTCTACGTGGTCCCGCATGCAGAAGATTGGCAAATTTTCATGGGCGGGCAGGCGTGGGCTGATATGCACGGACCGGCAAACAAAGTAGTGATTATAACCATTACAGCAGGCAATTATTTTACAGGGTACCTTCCGGAATGCTGCAGGGTGGCAGATGAACCACCGTCAAAAAAAGCGCATTACTGGGATGCCAATGAAGCCGGAGAAATAGCTTCTATTGACCTTGCATCCAATACCCAATCGCCACCCCGCACAGGAGGTGGGCTGCAAACGCGATTGCTTAACGCACATCAAATACAGTATTATTCCAACAACAATGTCACCGCTTATTTTTTGCGTATAGATGAGAATCTTTTGAATAAATGGATAGAAGCTAAGCCCGGCGGGAAAATGCGTGCAGCAGACGAGAGCACCGAATATGCTGACTATGACGACCTGATGCTGACAATAGCGACAATCTATAAATATGAAATACGCGGCAATGCTGAAAACAAGCCGGTGACCATAAATACATTTGATTATGAGGCCAACTCAAACCCCGGAGACCATAGTACCCATTACTTTACAGGCAACATAGCGTCAGCAGCCATTTGTATGATGCCTGACTTATTCCCCTCGGCAACATTTACCGGACAATTGTACCAAGGGTTCAACATGGGCTCACAGCCGGTGAACCTGGATGCAGGCGACTCCTCCAAGGACATCCAGCACAAGGCTGCAGTCTATGGCGCTTACTGCCTGGCTATGCTTGACGCCAACGCGCAGATCGACTGGCAAAATTTCCCGACGGAGGGTTATTCTTCTTCAGATTTTCTAAATAGGGAATACTCGCGTCCAATAACATTTGACGGTAATTGCCCGGGCGTAGACAAGGCGAGCGCAGCATACATGATGGCAGATACAGAAGGCAGTGTTAAGATATATCCCGTGCCGGCCGACCAGCAGGTAACGGTGCAAATAGATGGGTATTACCACACCCTGCTGAATATCAAATTAATAGACCTTTATGGCAGGACAGTACTTCAATACAGGAATATTTCGACGCTGACACAAAATCAAATGAGCGTCGGCACAGGGAACCTTGTGGCCGGATCTTACCTGCTTGAGGTTGATAACGGAATGAACATCATCTATAAACGTGTATTGGCCATTCAACATCAATTTCATCCGTAACGCTGCATGAAAAATATTTTTATCCTATTTATTATTGCCAGTGCATATTGCAATTTAAGCATAGCCCAGCCTAAATGGAAATGGCCGAATGGCATTGTTTGCGTGAACAACCAACTCATACAAACTATAACCAACAGCGGCACCCAAAACGACTCGAAATACCCGTACAATACAGTGAGCTATTATGTGGTAGCGCACCAGGACGACTGGCAACTATTTATGGGTTACCAGGTATGGTATGACGTCAGGTCGTACGATGAAACCATGTCAACGCCCAACGGAACTAAAGTAGTATTCATATATGTGACCGATGGCGCTTTCCAAACAAAGCATTGCTCTAATACCTATAATGAAGTAAATGCCAGCTACAGGAATCCTGTAACCGGAGCGCCTGCCCTGTATTCGGAGATACGTGAAGAGGGAGCGATGAATTCGATACACCTAACCGCGTCGTCAAACAAAAAATCAGCATCGTCTGTTTCGCCTTATCCTGCCACAACACATTCCGGCGACTCAGGCGTGTATTTTAATGGCCACAGTGTTGCGGTAAACAAATATAAAAATACTGTTTCTTATTTTTTGAGAATCAATACGTTTGGCGTCGATAGTTGGTATAATGACTTTGCCTATCAATGGTGGGGCGGCGAAAGTAATGATACAGCATGCCCGCTGCACAACATAAATTGTAAGGCATGGAGCGTGGACGGGGATGTTTTCTACGGATATTCAGATCTCGTAGCGACCATAGCAGCCATCTATAACTATGAGACAAACACGGCAGGCGATGTTGTTCCGGGTTGTATACCGTGGGTGAATATGCAAGATCCCAATCCAAATATTAACATTTGTGACAATCGCGAACATACGGCCGCCGGGCTTGCGGCTTTTGACGCGGCGGTACAGTATTCGAACAATATGCCGGGAGCACCCACCATACCCATAAATCTGTGGGAAGATTATATGACGGGAGGTTCCGTTTGTAACATAGCAGCCTCGCCGGTCAACCTATCTTTAGTTGACATTCAAAACAAGTCGGCGGAATTTGCCGCATACGAACGGGCCCTGATCAAGTACCACATCTACTACGAATATGACGGGTTCAGCAATTTCTACAGCAGGAGTTATAACAGGATCACAAACACGGTGAACGGATGGTAATGCATCTACAAAGCTGAAACAAAAAATAAAGAGTATATCCTCTCCTTTTCTGACCATTATCATTTTTTTTTCTGCCCAACGTCATGGTTATGATTTTACGGTGTGAATATGTTTGCATTCAAAACATACTTATTCATGCCATTTTATCACAGCATGGGGATTGTCCCCGATAAACGCCATATTGTAAGCCGGCAGCCTGACGGAAAATTATATCAGGAAGAACTTGTGGGTACGCAGGGCTTCGGCGGTCTATCGTCGCTGGTATACCACTTGTATGCGCCAACGCGCGTAAAACAAAAGGGTACGCCATACTCTGTAAAACCTAAGATAGCGATAGAGAACGGACTGAATGCGATGAGCTTTAAGGGGTACGATGTGCAGCCGACAGCAGACTTTCTCGAAAGCAGGAAGACCCTGTTTGTGAATAGCGCTATGCACATTGGCATGGCCGCGCCAGTGGAATCAACCCCCTATTTTTATAAGAATGCGGATGCCGATGAACTGTTGTTCGTACACCTTGGCACAGGGCATGTGCATACTATGTATGGTTCCCTTTCCTTTAAATATGGAGACTATATTGTTATTCCAAGGGGTACGGTTTACCAAATAGAATTTGAGACGAGGGAGAACAAATTGCTGTTTGTAGAATCGTTTGACCCCATCTTTACGCCACGCCGTTACCGCAATGACTTCGGCCAATTGCTGGAACATTCGCCATTTTGTGAGCGCGACATCAAGCGGCCAACAGATCTGAAAACGCACGATGAACAAGGTGATTTTGACATCTACATCAAGAAGCGTGGGATGATGTTCCCCTATACGTATATGAACCACCCGTTTGACGTAGCCGGATGGGACGGATACCACTACCCGTATACTTTCTCCATTTTCAACTTTGAACCTATTACAGGCCGTGTGCACATGCCGCCCCCTGTGCACCAAACATTTGAGAGCCGGAATTTTGTGATTTGCTCGTTTGTTCCGAGGCTTTATGATTACCATCCGCTGGCGATACCGGCTCCGTACCACCATAGCAATATAGACAGTGATGAGATACTGTATTATGTAGATGGGGACTTTATGAGCAGGAATAATATCAAGGCAGGGCAGTTCACCCTGCACCCCGGTGGCATACCGCACGGGCCGCACCCCGGTGCGATAGAAAGAAGCATAGGCAAGAAAGAAACCCATGAACTGGCCGTAATGATAGACCCGTTTAACCCAGTGAATATTACAGAAGAAGCCATGAAGATAGAGGTAGAAGGTTACTATAAATCGTGGATTACGGAATAGGCGCTTTTGAATGAATAAAATGCCGCCAAAAGCCGGCGAGCCGGAAAGCGGATCGAATACAGAGACATCGCGAACGAGACGCTAATAATATATTGATTTGAAATAATAAAATGACTGTTTTTTATGGAGACACCAAATCTGACAAATGTCACGAATTACAACTACGGAATTGAAAAGATCTTCCCGGACGCGAAAGATTTCCTGCCGATCAATGGAACTGACTACGTAGAGCTCTATGTAGGCAACGCGAAACAGGCGGCACATTATTACAAAACGGCGTTTGGTTTCCAGTCGTTGGCTTATGCCGGGCTTGAAACAGGTGTAAAAGAATACACATCGTATGTATTGAAGCAGGACAAGATAAGGCTGGTGCTGACTACGCCGCTTAATGGAGACAGCGCAATAGCAGAGCACATCAAGAAACATGGCGACGGAGTGAAGGTGATAGCATTGTGGGTGGATGATGCGCGGAAATCCTTTGAAGAAACGACATCACGGGGCGCGGAAATTTTTTTTGAACCAAGAACGGAAACAGATAACAATGGACATGTGGTAACAGCCGGAATCCGCACGTACGGAGAAACAGTGCACATATTTGTAGAGCGGAAAAATTATAAAGGCGTATTCCTGCCGGGCTACCAGCCTTGGGTATCGGAATATAGCCCCGCGGCGACGGGGCTCAAGTACATAGACCACATGGTAGGGAATGTGGAGCTGGGGAGCATGAATAAATGGGCCGCTTTTTACGGAAACGTGATGGGGTTTGCCAACCTCGTGTCATTTGATGATAAAGACATATCGACTGAATATTCCGCACTGATGAGCAAGGTGATGACGAATGGAAATGGTCGGATAAAATTCCCGATCAACGAGCCGGCAAAGGGGTTAAAAAAGTCGCAGGTGGAAGAATATCTGGATTTTTATGGAGGGCCGGGCTGCCAGCATATTGCCGTAGCCACTGACGACATTGTATTTACAATCTCTGAGATGAGGCGACGGGGCGTGGAATTTCTTTTCGTTCCCGGCAAATATTATGACACGGTGGTGGACCGCGTAGGGCAAATAGCAGAAGACATGGCAACATTAAAAAGCCTGGGCATAATGGTGGACCGGGACGAGGAAGGATACCTATTGCAGATATTTACAAAACCTGTAGAAGACCGGCCAACATTGTTTTTCGAGATCATACAGCGCAAGGGCGCAAAGTCATTCGGCAAGGGAAATTTCCAGGCATTGTTTGAATCAATAGAGGCAGAGCAGGCGAGGCGTGGAACGCTTTAATGATCAATGATCAATGGAGTGATTTTTGGGGATAAATATTAGGAATGGTTTTTTGACATTTTTTAAACGTATTTAAAAAAGGAAATGATGGAAAAAGCCGATAAACTACAGTCGGAGTTATTAAGTGCCTTTGAAGAAAAGATAGACAAGGGTGATGCGATAGAACCCAGGGACCGAATGCCCGATGGTTACAGAAAGCACCTGATCCGGCAAATCTCACAACACGCGCACTCCGAAGTGATAGGGATGCAGCCGGAGGGCAATTGGATAACGCGGGCGCCTAGCCTGCGGGCGAAGCAGATATTACTTGCGAAAATCCAGGATGAGGGCGGGCATGGACTGTACCTGTATAGCGCAGCCGAAACTTTAGGGATATCGAGGGACGAACTTATAGCGCAATTACATTCGGGGAAAGCCAAATACTCAAATATATTCAACTACCCTACCCTCACCTGGGCAGATATTGGCGCCATAGGATGGCTGGTGGATGGCGCGGCTATCGTCAATCAAGTATCCTTGCAGCGAACATCATACGGCCCGTATAGCAGGGCGATGGTGCGGATATGCAAGGAGGAAAGCTTTCACCAACGGCAAGGCTACGAGATCATGGCAAAAATGATGCGTGGCACGAAGGCGCAGCAGGAGATGGCGCAAGATGCGATGAACCGATGGTGGTGGCCATCGCTGATGATGTTTGGTCCCCATGACTCTGAATCGCCACATACGGGCGACGCCTTTAAATGGAAGATAAAACGGCAATCGAACGATGAACTCAGAAGCAAGTTCATAGACAAGACAGTGCAGCAAGCAGAGGTGATAGGCCTGACGATACCCGATAAAGACCTGAAATGGAACGAGGCCAAGGGGCACTATGACCACGGGATGATAGACTGGAACGAGTTTTACCGGGTGATCAATGGCAACGGGCCATGTAACCAACAAAGGATGGACCACCACATAGCGGTGCATAACAAAGGCGCGTGGGTGCGCGCAGCCGCCGAGGCATACCGTGACAAGAAAGAAAAGCAATTACTTCATTCCTAAAAATACTCAATTATGGCAACAGATTCTCAACTGGCAACATGGGAAGTATTTATGCAGGCAAAGCCGGGCGCAAATTATATTCATGCCGGCAGCGTGCATGCTTCTGATAAAAAGATGGCGTTGCAGAACGCCCGGGACACCTATACCCGCAGAGGTGAAGGCACAAGTATCTGGGTGGTGCCGACTGACGCGATAGTTGCGTCTAACCCTGAGGACAGTGATATGTTCTTTGACCCAGCCAATGACAAGGTATACAGGCACCCTACTTTTTATGTAATGCCGGAAGGCGCTAAAGCAATATGATCATGACAGAACCACAGGCTTTATATACATACGCGCTCAGACTGGGCGATAACGCCCTGATCCAATCATACAGGCTCTCTGAATGGTGCAGCAACGGGCCTATACTGGAGGAAGACCTGGCACTTACCAATTTTGCGCTAGACATGACCGGCCGCGCACAGGCGCTGCTCACATACGCGGGACAAATAGAAGGCAAGGGCCAAACGGACGACGACCTGGCCTACCGGCGGGGCGAACGAAGCTTTTATAACCAATTGATATTTGAACTACCAAATGGCGATTTTGCGTTTACTATCGCACGGCTTTTGTTTACCTCGACTTACGAATATTTCTTTTTTGAACAATTGCAGCATAGTGCCGACAAGACTTTGGCAGCAATTGCAGCTAAGACGCTTAAGGAAGTAAAATACCACCTGGCACATGCCACGGACTGGACCTTGAGGCTTGGCGATGGCACAGAGCAAAGCCACAATCGGATGCAGAAAGCGATCAATGAACTGTGGATGTACACCGGCGAATTATTTGAAACCGACGAAACGGAAGGATTGCTGGAAGACCGCAATATTGCTGCTGACCTCGCTCCAATCCGTGAAAAATGGAATAACCATATCAACCGGATATTGGAGGACGCTACTATGGCCATACCGGTAGCCGGTTATATGCAGAGTGGCGGACGAAAAGGCATACACAGTGAGCACCTGGGGCATATTTTATCTGAAATGCAATATCTGCAACGCGCATATCCCGACGCTACATGGTGAGCCATACAAAGGAAGGAATCCTAAAGCTGCTATCAGTGATCGCAGACCCGGAAATACCTGTGGTAAGCATACAGGAGATGGGAATGCTACGGGATGTGGTCGTCAGCGACGAAGTAGTTGAGATCATCATCACGCCAACATACTCCGGGTGCCCGGCAATGGGCATCATAGAGCAGGACATCAGGATGACGCTGGAACAGAATGGAGTGAAACCAGCAAGGGTGACGCTGGTGTATGACCCGGCGTGGACCACAGACTGGATGAGCAATGCAGCAAAGGAAAAATTAAGGCAATATGGTATAGCGCCACCACTACATAGCACCTGCAGCCAGGAGGTTTTCGGACACAACATGATCGAATGCCCTCGCTGCCAATCATATAATACGGTGCTGCTGAGCCGATTCGGCTCCACGGCATGCAAGTCGCTTTATAAATGCAATGATTGCAAGGAACCATTTGAATACTTTAAATGCCATTAAGGAATTAATAAAACAAACTTATGTTTATCAAGCAGATCTATACTAATTGCCTGGCACAGGCCGCCTATTATATAGAATCGGGAAACGAAGCCGTGGTGATAGACCCACTCCGGGATCCCGGGCCCTACGTAAAACTAGCGCAGGAAAGAGGTGCGAAGATAAGGTACGTCCTGGAGACGCATTTTCACGCAGATTTTGTATCGGGCCATATAGATCTTGCTGACAAGACAGGCGCTACAATCGTATTCGGACCGGGCGCCACCCCCGCGTATAAAGCATACATAGCCGCAGACGGCGAAAAATTGCACATAGGTAATTTGCAACTGGAGGTGGTACATACACCCGGGCATACTATAGAATCCAGTTGTTTTCTTTTGTATGACGACACTGGCCGGAAATACGCCATCTTTACGGGAGACACCCTTTTTGTAGGTGATGTAGGGCGACCCGACCTGCTTAGTGGTAACCTGCCGAAGGAAGAACTGGCCGCGCGGCTGTTTGATTCACTACAAAGGAAGATCAAGACGCTGCCCGATGATGTGATCGTATACCCCGGCCATGGCCCAGGCTCTGCGTGCGGCAAGAATATTGGCACAAAGGCCGTATCAACGATCGGCGAAGAAAAAGGGAGCAATTATGCCCTGCTGTTCAACGATAAAGATTCATTCATAGATTCGGTCACGTCTGATCTGCCGGTGATCCCCGGATATTTCTTCAAGGATGCTGTAATCAACAGGACGGGATATTACTCATTTGACGACGTATTGAAAAACAATATGCGCGCGTTGCAGGTTGCAGAGTTCATTGCATTGCAGAAGCAAGATTTCCAAATATTGGATACGCGTGCGCCGATGGATTTTGCGGCGGGGTATATAAAGGGTTCGTTAAATATAGGCCTTAACGGGGATTTTGCGGTATGGGTGGGAACGATTGTGGATGCCGACCAACCGCTGCTGCTGATCACAGAGCCTGGCAAGGAACGTGAAGCGGTGGAACGGCTGGCGCGTATAGGGTACGAGCACGTGTTCGGGTACCTGGACGGAGGGATACCTGCATGGGTAAAAAGCAAGAACAGGCTCGAAACCATAATGACTTATAATGGGACGGAATGCGGCTACCTGCTGGAAACAGACGAATATGCGCTCCTTGACGTGCGCAACAGGCTGGAAGCAGCGAGGGACCGCATGACCGGATCGATACACATACCGCTGAACATACTTAAGTACAAATATGAGACGCTGGACAAAAACAAAAAATGGTTGATTTATTGTGCGGGCGGGTACCGGTCTATGATCGCGGCCTCATTCCTGCGAACTAAGGAGTTCAATTTTGTGGGCAGTATTGAGGGTGGCATCAAGGCAGTGATCCAGCACGCGCCGGAATTAGTGGAACGCGAGGTAGAATGACCTGGGCTGAATTGACGAAGATCATCGCATATCCTGCCCTTCATCATAAAAAAGGAATTTGTACCGTGGTAAATTTGTAATAGAAAATTAGCACAGAATTATAGTTATCAACACTTCATACTTCCCGTCTTTATTGCCTCCAAGGGTAATGTCCTTTTTCCTTCCTGAAAGCTGACGCAGTTGCGTCAGCTTTCCATATTTAAGCCAGTTTACATCAGGGAGTGGCGGCGGACAGCATAGCTCCTCACGGTAGTTATTGTAATTCAAGATGCTGTGCTCCTCTTTTTCTAATTAGTCGGGCCTCAAAAATAGTTTAAAGCCTTTATGGGTATACAATACGGCTTATAGTATGTATATTTAAGTTGCAAGGATTTGTAGTAAGTTTTTAAAAGCCTTGCAATTTGTATATGTTAAACAGGGGTAGGAACAGCGCTCAGCTGGGATTTTTTCTCGGT
>Ga0364867_10037_pt1 | contig 84969 bp, 65 predicted proteins | sample ExccelAu500001D4_3_FD_206915 | JGI IMG/M metagenome (GOLD analysis project Ga0364867, IMG submission 206915) | Enriched cells from Trout Bog Lake Hypolimnion, Wisconsin, USA - BchlTB.Aug13.5000.01.D4 | ecosystem: Environmental > Aquatic > Freshwater > Lake > Hypolimnion/Profundal zone | place... | reverse complement strand
CTCCCATTTGGATGCCACGCGTTTGAAAAATACGAACCGGAATTTTGGAAGCATTATATCAAATAAGCAACTCGATACTTGAAAATTAACTTGCCCGATCTTAAAGAATACCGGCTCGCAGCGGAGGTATCGGGTGTTGAGTTGCCATTGCGGGTGATTGACCCAACGCCTGGCGGTTTATTGGCTGCGCTCCCTGAACCGCAATCCATTAAATCCGGCTGGCCGTGGACGGAGCAGGTTGATCCGGGCATCTATAAAAGCAGGAAAAATTGGCCGAAAATTACGATAGTTACACCTTCATTTAATCAGGGAAACTTTATCGAACAAACTATCCGGGCAGTTTTGTTGCAGAACTACCCAAACTTAGAATACATTATCATCGATGGTGGAAGCACAGACGAAACAGGTACGATTCTAAAAAAATATTCGAATTGGCTTAGCTATTGTGTGTCAGAAAAAGACAGAGGGCAGGGGCACGCCATTAATAAAGGGTTTAGCCTTGCTTCGGGCGAATATTATGCATGGATAAACAGTGACGATTATTATTTAAACAACAGTTTTTTTAAAATTATCTCTGCATTCTTAAAAACGAAAGCGAGTTTTTTATACGGGAACGTTCTGGATTACATAGTGGCTGATCAGCAGTTTAATAAAACAATCAACAAAATACCTCCCTTTGTCGATTATTTGATAAGGTTTCCAGCTCTGGCCCAACCCGCCTGTTTCTGGAATGCTAAAATCCATCAGCCAATTTGGGAGGAATTAAATTGCTCAATGGATTATGAGCTTTGGCTGCGATTGGTAAAAGGCAATAGCCGAATTCGGATAAAAACCCCGCTAGCGGTGGCCAATATACACATGGATGCGAAAACTGCCGACCCGAAGATGCAACAAAAGTGGCACGAAGACCATTTGCTGATATGCGGCGAAAACGCGCATGGGCCGGTGCTTAATTGGAATAAGCTGGCTGTGATTAATCGGATTAGAAACAAGCTATATAAATGGTTCAGCAGTTAGCTGGAGTTTTTTCCCAAATTTAACACAGATCGGGCGATGACAGGAGTTGTGATTGAGTACCAGTTTGATAACCAATTTTTTTAATATGCTTTTATAAAAGCCCGGGCAAAAAAATTGAACACGTCAACCTTTATTCATGGCAATGTAGTGGTTATCGTCGGTGTCATTGCCCCAACTGCACAAAATATAGAAAGGTGAAAAGAGGATAATATGAGCAATTTTATACTAAAATAATGAATATTCCGAACCCATTAGTTCAAATGGCTCTATATGGGTTAATGCGAACTGATACTTATCTATATTTATGTCTTTTTTAAGCTCCTTAAAGTTGGTGGTCAAACGGATCGTCTTTACGCTCGAGTACTGGCTATTTAACAAAATAACCAACGGGAAAAATGCCTGGAAAATATTCGATAAAGCGGAGATCAAAGGTTTTGGCATTAACTTAATTCGCCTCTATTTCCCCATACACTATGATAAAAAGGTAGCCCGGCAGTCGTTTTCAGTTCTCGTTCAAAAGCGCATGACTGAACTCATAAAGCCAGGGAAGGACATTGCAATCTACCACAAGGCCATTGTTGAAGGGCTTGGTATTATCGCAAAACTCCCTGTGCAACAAACAGACAACATTAAACCATACCTGGACAATTATTATTTTGGCGTTTGCGATGCCGCGGTTCTTTTTGCCATAATTCAAACCCATAAACCTGGTAAAATCGTCGAAATTGGTTCTGGTATCTCGACCCGATATATGCGGCATTTTAAAGACCGCCTCGCATTAAATACCCAAATAGTTTGTATCGACCCGGCACCAAGGGTTGATGTAATGGCAGTGGCCGATAGCGTTATTGAGGACCCATTTGAAAATGTAATAACAGGTAACGTTTTAAACTTGCAAGCCGGAGACATCGTTTTCATGGACGGTTCCCACTACGTTTTTCAGGGAAACGATACGCTTTCTTTCTTCTTTGATTTTTTACCATCATTACCTGCGGGCGTTATTATCCACATCCATGATATTTACCTTCCCTGCGATTATCCTGAGAAAGTTGAAAAGCAGCTATGGACGGAGCAATATATTTTGGCGGCCCTGATGATTGGCGGCTTCGTGGGTTTCGAAACAATATATCCAGTTTATCATATCTCGCAAACGGATAGTGATATGAAGGAGGCGCTGACAGTAACATCCAATCTGCTCAGCAGTGTTGAATTTAACTCAAACATTAATCATACGGAGGGCTATAGCTTTTGGATGAGGAAAGTTTGAGTTTTACCTTTGCCTTATTAGTGCCGTGTTACAATGCCGCGGCATATATAGATTTGTTTATAACCAATATAGCTGCGTTAAACAAAGCATTTGATGAAGTGATTTTTTACGACGATGCGAGCACCGACAATACTTATGCTTTACTCAAACAAAAAGGGGTAAATGTAATCCAAGGAGGAGAAAACAGGGGCCCCGGGTATGCCCGAAATAAACTTGCCGAGGTTTGTCGATCCGACTGGTTCCATTTTCATGATATTGACGACGAAATGGATGCAGATTACCTGGTCAAAACATCGGAAATAGTAAAAGTGAACCCGGTGGTAGATGTGGTACTTTGTAACGTTAACTGGTACGATGCGCAATCCGGGAAACTGCTGCTGGCCTGGAATTATTCTCATCGGGATATTAATGAAAATCCTGTGGCTTATACTATTGCAAATCCAATCGGAGGCATCAACGGTCTCTACCGGAAAAGTAAATTCCTGCAATCCGGGGGCTTTAATACCCAAATCAGGATTTGGGAGGACGCGGATTTGCATGTTAAATTGGCCTCAAAAAAAGCCATATTTTACGTAATTGAAGAAGTATTAAGCAAGTCATTGCGGTACGCTGAATCTGCCAGTAACAATCAAAACTTGGGCTGGGTGACCAGACTTGACCTTTTGACTGGTTATTCCAAACTTTTTGAAGACGCTATTGTTCGCCGCCAGATTGGGAAACAGGCCCAGTTCGCTGCAAGTAACCTCATCTTGCTTGGCCAGTCTGCCGAAGCAGAAAAAGCATTGTACCTCAGTGAACTATGCAACGTAAAAGTCCCCGACAATGCCTCGAAAATATGGCAGATTTTAAAATGGGTGTTGCCTTCTTCAATACGCATCAATCTAAGGCTATTCCAACTGAAAAAGGCTTTTCACAAATAAAATGGATGCTTTAAAACCGAATTTATACGACAAAAACCTTGAAGGCTTGCGAGGGCTTTGCGCGCTTATGGTTGTTATGTCGCACCTTTTAGGTTTTGGCTTTTTTGGAACAAAGGACAATTCCTTGATCTCCGTTTTGCTTCACCTGCAGTTTGCACGAATGGCCGTCTTAATATTTTTTATTATTTCCGGATATGTAATGGGTATCAGCCATATTCATACGCTGTTCGATTACGGCAACGTGACCGCGTATTTAAAAAAGAGGTTAATAAGGCTCTACCCTATTTATTTGTTTGCACTGCTCATTTGTGTAATTTTTGGCTATTGGCTTGTATCGCTAACACAAGTAATCGGGCATGTGTTTTTTTTGCAGGAATTTGCTGTAAAAACATTGCAAACCAACCCACCTCTTTGGTCGCTCAGCTTTGAGTGTGTTTACTACTTGCTGTTTCTTGGTTTATGGTCGGTCAATACAGGTTCAAGAAATTGGTACCTGGTCTTATCGGTAATTATCGTTTGCGTATGTTTAACTGGCCATAATAATAATAATAGCTTACGTGCACTTTTTATTGGGTGGGTTTTTTGGCTTTCCGGTTTATATATAGCCCGTTTATCAAAAAACGACCTTAACTTAAAAGGCATTGTTAAGCCGTTCTATAGTTACATTTTCTTATTGCTTTCAACGGCAGATTTGCAAACCGGCGGCTTCATGATGCGCTTGCTCCACATCTCATTTAACGACTCGGCCCATGTTTCTATAGATGATCTGATTTATCTTCCTGTTTGCATCTTACTTGTTTTAAACACCACCGAAAGGTATTTTAAATATATATTTTGGATAGAACTAGTGGCTTACGTATTGCCTGCGCTTAATATTGGAGGCTTATTTTATTTCAAACATGATATCCTCTCGAAAGAAAACTGGATTTACGGGATCGTTTTTTTTTGCATGAGCATACTTTTTTTACCATTGAAACTGAATAACGGTATTTTTGGAAAATTAGCCTCCATTGGCAAAATTTCATTTGCTATTTATGTGTTCCACTTTCCAATTAGTTATTTCCTTAATTTGTACTTGGGCAGAATTCTCTCGGGACTGCTTTTTACCCTGGTGGGGATATCAACAACAATAATAATTACTTATGCGCTGTCTTATTTAGCGGAGGTCATTATTCAACCCAAAATCCGGAGATTTTTTTTAAAAACAAAAACTCAATCACTCAGCCAGGTTTAAAGCTTTGATTAACCATTTATTCAAAAAAGCCATTGTGGCGTTGTTTACCAATAATCCCTACAAAATCAAGCCTTTCAGGGAGCTATTGAATACTCCTGGCGAATCAATTGATCGGCCGGAAACGCTTTCAGCTATTGTTGAATTCCAGCAAGGGGATATAGCAGTTTATCATGTGCCAAAGATAATCAACACAAGCAATTTAAGCCATCGACGGTTGCGAAGCGAAAACCGATTTATTGCATCGGGAGTATTTAGAGGATCGGACAGATATGTTTATAGCTTGTCAAATGCCGGGATTTTGGGACAAATGGGTTTGGTATACAACTTGGAGAAACGGTGTTTTATAGGCGAATCTGCCAGCGAATGGGTTATTCCACTTAAATATTCCGCTTTTACCGCGGCGATAAATTTACCAGCAAAAACACATCTTAGCGGATTAACAGTATCCTTCCTGACCTTGGGGGCAGATGGCGGATTCTATCATTTTTTATTTGAATCACTGGTGAAAACGGGTATGTTACGGCCCCTGCTAAAGCATGCCGATCATCTTCTCTTCAATGCCCCGCTTTTGGATTGGAAGCTTAAATGGATAGAAAAAGCGGGTATAGATACGTCAAAAATAATTTGGGTGGATCAAATTGGCCATTTTGAATGTGAACAGTTGATATTCACCAACCGACTGGTCGTTGATCAGCAAATAAGTGAATGGTGTGTACATACCCTAAAAAAAATATTTGAGGTTAAATGTGCCCATCCTATAGGTGATACAAAAAAAATAATTTGGATAAGCAGAAAAGGACAACAGACCAGAAATATTAATTGGGAAGATGAAATATTAAAACTTTTTCCGAATATGGAAAGCGTTGATTTGGCGGCGCTTACTACAGATGAAACGATTATGAAAATGCAGGAAGCTACACACGTTATAGGCCCGCATGGTGCAGGTTTGAGTAATTTGTATTTATGCAGGCCGGGTACCAAAGTTTTGGAAATTTTTCCGAACGGTGCATTCTTTCAGCCCTGCTACAGCCGGCTTTCGAACGTTTGCCTTTTTGAACATCATATTGTTTCCGTCGACTTTAGTAATAAAATGGGCGAATGTGGACTTGACTTTTTAGCAGAAGTATTAACAAAACATATATGCTGAAGGCTATTTCGTTTTTTTACAGCAAGTTGTTAAGAATATGCGGGGTGAATATCAAAAGCCACGTAAAGATTTGGCCTCTGGTATTCGTCAGTAGAGGTTATGCTCACGGAAAAAAGGGAGAAATTACAATCGCCGACGACTGCGAATTATCACAAGGTGTTGTTTTGAAAGCTTACGGCGGTGATATTTCCATCGGAAAAAATACCTTTTTAGGCGAATACTGTGTGCTTTACGGGCATGGCGGTATTGAAATAGGCAGTAATACTTTAATTGCAATGCATACCTGCATCGTTAGCTCTAACCATACCATTCCTGCCAAAGGAACACTAATACGTTCGCAGCCGGACATTTTGGGGCCTGTTAAAATAGGAAATGATGTATGGATTGGTGCCGGTGTGAAAATTTTAGCAGGAGTAATGATTGGCGATGGTTGTGTTATTGGTGCCGGATCAGTCGTTACAAAAAACGTCCCGCCTTTTGCCGTCGCTGTAGGCGTGCCATGTCATGTCACAGGTTTTCGAAATGAATAAAACCTTATCTGTCCTTATACCCGCCTTTAACCCGGACTCGGGCCGTCTGAATTTGACGCTGGAGGCCTTGCAAAAACAGAGTCTTCCTGTCGATGAGTGGGAACTGATCGTTATCGATAATAATTCCCATCCCCAAGTTGAATTGGATTTATCCTGGCACCCGGATCATCGCCTGGTTAGGGAACCTAAACAAGGCCTGATGCATGCCCGGTTAAAAGGTTTTGAACTCGCAACCGGCGGTATAATTGTTATGGTGGACGATGATAATGTTTTGGATGAACATTACCTGAGTAATACACTTGCGTTTTTTGATGCAAATAGCGCTTTGGGCGCCGTTGGTGGGAAATCCATTCCGGTATTTGAAAACGAACCTCCAGCCTGGATGTCGGAATTTTTTGGCAGCCTGGCTTTGCGTGATTTGGGGGACGAATGCCTGCTGGGCGCCTGGGAACATCTGTATCCTCATTTTTCCCCCATTGGTGCCGGCATGGGGATAAGGAGGGATGCACTAGCGTCCTACCTGGAAAATGCTAGCCTTGACAGTTCGCCGATTTTAGACCGCACAGGCACGCAATTGACTTCCGGTGGCGACAATGATATCATCTTATCGATTTTAAAGTCGGGGTGGCAAGTCGGATATTTTCCTTCGCTGGTGCTGCGGCACCTCATACCGCAGCAGCGTTTGCAGCTGGCATATTTAAGCAGGTTAAATAACCATAGTAGCCGGTCCTGGGTAGCAGTTCTGGAAAAACACCAGATCAATCCCTGGTCGAAAATTCCCGCATGGAGCGTTCCTTTTAGAAAATTCAAAGCCTGGCTAAAGTTCCGCGCATGGAAAAATGAGACGAATTATGTCAGGTGGCAAGGGACCTGCGGAATGTTTGACGGTTTGGCCGAGATAAAAAGAAATGGATAAACGCAATTATCATATCGATGTATTGCGATTTTTAGCATCGTTGATAGTTGTTTTTTTTCACCTTAATCAATCGGCTCCCGTTGTCAATAATTGGTATCGGTCCGTTGTGAAATATGGATGGCTCGGTGTGCCAATGTTTTTTGTTATCAGTGGATATTGTATCATTTCGACAGTCAGGCCTTCGACGACAGCTTATAATTTTTTTATAAAGCGGATATTCCGGATATTTCCGCCTTATTGGATCAGCATCATTCTCGTATTGCTGGCAGCCATTGTGCAGAAAATTTTTCTGGGTAATAACATGGTGGCTAATATTCCGCGTACATTCGAAGCAATTCTTGCTACTCTAACCCTAACGACAGCGCCTGTTACACGCGTAGTAACGATAAATGGGGTGTACTGGACTTTATCTTATGAGTTTTTCTTCTATATCGTGATGTCACTTATCCTTTGTTTTGATAAAAAGTTGATGCTTCCGTTGCTCATTGCGGTGTCTGTTGCTGCCTTGTTTTTTACACGTGCATCCGGCCCGATGTTTTTTTTAAACCAATGGCCGCCATTTGCGCTGGGTGTCAGTATATTCCTGTTGAGTAGTTCTCAGCTCAAAAACGTCAGGATATGGTCCGCGATATTTACTGGCATTAACTTGTACGGTTTGATTCATGAATTTGCATTTTCCGCGGTCTCGATTTGCGCGCTTGGTACCCTCGCGTTAATTTTTATCTCCCAGTATGTCCCATCCTCATCAACAGTTTTTTCAAAAATGGGACAGCATTCCTATTCAGTTTACCTAATTCATGTCCCAATAGGGGTTTTTATGATTGGGCTTTTGAATATGGATTGGATGAGGCATACCGTCTTGTTAAATATAATCTACGATTTAGTTGTTTATCTGCTTATCAGCGCAATAGCGTTGCTCATGTTTTCTTCTATAGAAAAACCTTCCATTGAAATGGGGAAAGCCTTCAGTAAGAAATAAATGGAAAGCATGTTTTTTAAAAAAGTGGGTAGCGTCGTCCAATCGTTTGTCAATTTAGTATATCGATATCCCAGGTCGTCCTGGGATCGTATGGTAAAACTAGGCGGTGTGAGGGTTTATATCCGCATGATGCGTATGCAAGGCCGGATGAAAAAGGCGGCTTATCAATTGGAGGCTGTAACCTCCTATCCGGACGGGTTAGTTATTTATTTCTTAACCGGAAAAAAATTCCTCTACCAAACGCTTTTTTGCATCAAATCGCTGGCACAGCATACCTCAGAAAGGTTTAAATTTCATTTGGTGGATGACGGTTCTTTCGACCCGGCGATGATCGCCCAGATAAAACACCAACTACCAGGCGCGGAGATCATTTTGAACGATAGTATAGAGCGCCATCTTGATCTGGTGCTGCCAAGGGATCGGTACCCGGTGATTCGCGATAGACGGGGAAATTACCCGCATCTTAAAAAACTTACCGATATACACACCCTGCCGGGGGATGATTGGAAAGTGGTATTGGATTCGGATATGTTGTTTGTTGATGAACCAAGAGAGCTGCTTCGCTGGCTAAACCAACCCGACCAACCCATCCACATGATTGATTGCATGGAATCTTATGGGTATGACCGCACCCTCATGGAAGGGCTCGCGGGAAATGCCATCGCACCCCTTGTTAATGTTGGCTTAATCGGATTAAAAAGCAGGAGTATTAATTGGGACCTCGTGGAAGTTTGGATAAAACAACTGGAAGACGCCGGAGGTAAAACCTATTATCTTGAACAAGCATTAACTGCGATGTTGCTAGCTGGAGAGACTTGCGTGGCACTCAATCCTGATGAATATATTGTTAATCCCAGCCCGGTTCAAATTATTAGCGGAACAGGTATTCTTCATCATTATGTGGCCTCATCAAAAAAAGGCTATTTTATAGACGCCTGGAATAAGAAGCCATGACAACTGAACAGCCGCTGGTATCGGTCATTATTCCTGTATATAATGCTGCAGATTACCTTGCCGCTTGCATTACTTCAGTTTTGTCTCAAACCTGGAAGCCACTGGAAATCATTATTGTCGATGACGGAAGTACCGATGAGTCGTTCGAAATTGCCAGCGCATTACAATCGGATAATGTCCGGGTCATCCGGCAAAAAAACAAAGGCGCGAGTGCAGCCAGAAATGAAGGACTAAGGTGTGCGGCCGGTCAATATGTTCAATTCCTCGACGCGGACGATTTATTGAGCCCAGACAAAATCCAAAGTCAAATGACTGCGCTGGGCCATCGTCAGGATTTACTCGCTGTTTGCAGCACAGTACATTTTCCGAATGGGGAACCTTATCAGTACTACTCGCCTTCAAGCTATGAAGAGCGGTTTTTGAATACTACTGATAATCCGCTCGTCTTTTTGACCCGTTTACTGGGTGGATATGATTTCAAAGCATCCATGATACAGCCCGGGGCGTGGCTGACTCCCATCGATTTAATAAAAAAGGCCGGTTGGTGGGACGAAACCCTGTCACTTGACGACGATGGCGAGTATTTTTCAAGAGTGATCTTATCGTCAAAAGGAATAATAAAGACTTCGGGCGAAGTGTTTTATCGCAAATACGAAAACAATAAGAATAATTTATCAAGCCAGGCGAATTATAAGGGATTGGAAAGTCTCTTCCGGTCAACGATGCTGAAAGCCAAACACCTTTATGCATGCGACAAAAATGAACATACCGAAAGGGCGATTTATAAACAATTAATCGAATTGAGTGTTAAATGTTATCTTGCTGAACCTCAAATATATAAAAGAGTTTCGGAGGAGTTAAAGCATTTCCCAGATTGGGGGTTTAAGCCGCCAATGGGAGGGGAGTTTATTAATCAAATATCCAAATGGTTTGGCTGGAAAGCGGCCAAAAGAATCCAAATATTGTATAGAACACTGAGGTAATGGAACCATTGAATATCTTCTATGAAGAGCCCGAAACAGACCGCTGGTTCAAATACGACCGTTTTCCACGAAGGGTGATCAGGAGAATTTATAGGGGAAGACCCATACCGAGCGGGCAATTCCTTGTATTTTATAACCTGATACAGGGATTAAAAAAACTGGGAATCCCTTTTCGGCTGAATGATTACAAATATATAAAAGCTCATCCCGAAGAAATTGCCTGCATCATTGGCCGCGACCAGGTGTTGGATAAGATCAGCTGGAAAAATCCTATAGTATTTGGTGCAGCCTTCGGCATAAACCCGGTAACTCACCCAGATATTCTGTCGAAATACCCCATCGTGCGACTGTTGGTTCCCGGGCCATGGGTGAAAGATTTTTTTAATCCCTACGGCGAAAAAAACGTTGCCGTTTGGCCCGTAGGTATCGATACCGAAATCTACAGACCTGGTCCCGATGATAAAAAATTTGACTTTTTAATTTACAACAAAATCAGGTGGGACAAAGAAAAAATGGACAAGGAGTTAATCGTTCCGATTAAAAAAACACTGTCAAATGCAAACCTGTCGTTTCGGGAAATCACCTATGGTTCTTATAAACCGGTAGAGCTGAAAGCAATGCTCACGGAAGCTAAATTCGCCATTTTTATTTGCGAACATGAAACGCAGGGAATCGCTTACCAGCAAATACTGGCTTCTGGAATTCCGATGCTGGCCTGGGACAGGGGTGGTTTCTGGCAAGACCCATACTGGTATCCTGATCGGATACGCTATGAACCCGTAACGGCTGTGCCCTATTGGGATGAACGATGCGGCGTTAAATTTACTGGATTTGACGATTTTGAAGACGCCTTACCCCGGTTCCTCAAAACGGCCAATTCGCCTATGGGCTTTGATCCGAGAGCTTTCATTATGGATAACCTGACTTTGGAGATCTGTGCGAACAATTATGTTCAAATTATAGAAGAAATAAAGACATCTATTGGAAAAATGTAGGGTTTACTTATTCACTTATAACAGGAACCAGCTATTACCCCGGGCGGTACAGTCACTTTTGAGTCAGACCCATGCCAACTGGATCTGTGAGGTACATAACGACAACCCTGAGGATATGTTTCCGCAGAAATATATAGAGTCGTTAAACGATCAACGGTTTCTGATAGTCAACCATACTGAGAACCTGGGTGGTGTGCGGAGTTTTAATTTAGCCTTCGGGGGATGTAGAGAGCGATATGCCAGCATTCTTGAAGACGATAACTGGTGGGAGCCGCAATTTCTTTCAGAGATGATCGCATTAATGGAGGAAAATCAAACTGTTCCGGTCGCATGGAGTAACATGCGTTTATGGAAGGAGGCCGCCGGAAACCAATGGACAGATACCGGTGAAACCGTATGGCCAGCGTATGAAGGTACCACGTGCTTTCCATGGCCGAACCCGCGGCAGGCAATTGGTGCATTGCATTCGACGGGTGCAATGATCTATAGAACTCATCATGCCACTGATTATATCGTGCCAGATAATTCTCTGCTAAATGCTGTTGAGCTGATACGGGAACGGGCTTTCGAACATCCACTGTGCCTCAACTGTAAACCCCTTGCGAATTTTGCCATAACCCTGCAAACCTACAGATCGAACGACGCTTATCTTTGGACGGGAACCCAAATAATGCTGTTTGCAAGCTTTGTGATGGCGGCGCCAAACCCTGAAGAAGAATTTCAAAAGAGTCTTGGGCGCATTCGGTTGCAGCGACCAAATCCTGTGGCAATTGTTTTTCTGGCAAATTTGTTTTTGATCAAACGGGCAGGATGGTATCGCTATTTGACATTTAGTGACTGGATTGTAGTATCCCGATGGCTATTGAGAAATGGTTCGAAGGTAAAGTATCTGCAACAGTACCTCCTATCACAAAATGAGATGTATCAATATCTGCTGGACAAAACGCTTTTGCGTTACAAAAAATAATTAATTTGAAAATCGCCATCATTGTTAATCCCCTGATACCTGTACCGCCCGAACACTATGGCGGTATAGAGCGGATTGTGTTTATGTTAATACAGGAGCTCATCAGGTTCGGTCACGATATCACATTATTTGCTCATCCTGATTCCAATCCTGGCTGTGAATTGATACCTTACCGGGAGTCTGCCGACTCGTCGGGATTTGAAAGGTTGAAAATAAACCTGTTAACTTTTAAAATTGCTGGAGCAGGTTTTGACCTGGTACATACATTTGGAAGAATGAGCAACATCGCTTTGCTTATGTTAAATAGTATACCAAAAATCGTTTCGTACCAGTTATTGCCAACACTTTCTCAGGTAAGAAAGGCATCGAAATTAGCACGGACTGAATCTTTATATTTCACTGCATGCAGTAACTATATTGCCGATTTAATTAGAAAAGACTGCGATGTTACTACCATTTATAACGGCGTTAATCCTGATGAATACCAATTTAATAACTCGTTAGAGAATGACGCTCCGCTTGTTTTTTTGGGTAGGATACAAGAAGAAAAGGGGACTGAGGTCGCGATCCGTGTGGCGAAGGACACGCAACGAAAATTGATCATCGCTGGCAATATTCCCAACGAACCACTTCACCAGGAATATTTTAACAATCGGATAAAACCATATATCGACAATAAACAAATTTTCTATATTGGCCCTGTTAATAACCTGGAAAAAAATAAAATCCTTGGAGAGGCTTTCGCATTTTTGATGCCTGTTTTATGGGACGAGCCGTTCGGCATAGTTATGGCAGAAGCACTGGCATGCGGTACCCCGGTAATCGGGTTCAAGCGGGGCTCAGTGTCCGAAGTGGTTCAAAACGGCATAAATGGCTTCGCGGTTGACAGTTATTCTGAAATGGTGGAGGCTGTTTCCAAAGTTGGATCGATCGACCGCAAAAAATGTCGTGAAATTGTAGAGCAAAAGTTCAGCTCGCAGGTAATAGCCAGGCAGTATGAAAGCTTATATATCAGGGCATTAAACAAAGCTTGAAAAAGGTCACTTTTATAACCACAGGGCAGCCAACGAGCAATCCGCGGCTTGTTAAAGAGGTTGACACACTTTTGAAGCTGGGATACCAGGTGAAAGTGGTTTATTGTTTTTATTATCGGTGGGCGCAGCAATTTGATCACGCCATTACTTCCAAACATCCCGGCACGTATCTCTTTTGCGGCGGCGAGCCGGTGATACAGAAACTGGTTTATTTGAAAACTAAGATCAGGCAGCGGCTTTTTCAAAAGCTGTGGAGGTACTTCAATGTTCGTGGAGTTGCCGAGGGGGCGATCAGCAGGGCTCATCATGAGGCATTGTTGCTGGCAAAAAAAAACAAGTCCGACTTGTATATCGCCCATAATTTAGGGGCCTTGCCTTCAGCAGTCCTCGCTGCCAAATACCATCGGGCGAAAGTGGGGTATGACGCTGAAGACCTGCATTCCGGCCAGTATACTTCTACTACCGATAATATGTACCGGTTAAATAAATACATCGAAGAAGAATATTTCCCGTATGTAGATTATTTTAGCGCGGCTAGTCCTTTGATTGCGGACCATTATCAAAAAATGTATTCTTATCTCCGGCCAGTTTTAATCAATAACGTATTCCCTAAAACGAACTTGCCGCCTCCGGAAAATCGTCAAAATATTGGTAGTCTGAAGCTGTTTTGGTTTTCCCAGACTGTGGGAATGCACAGGGGGCTGGAATTGGTAATAAAGGCGATGGCGCTAACGCATCGTAATATTCAACTGCATTTATTGGGAAGTTGTTCGGCGGATGATTTTAAAACTTTAACGGAATTGGGGGAAAATAGCGGCCTTCAACCGGGACAAATACAGTTTTACGAGCCCATCCAACCAGACGACCTTTTTGCTTTTGCTACTCAATTTGATATAGGGATGGCAAGTGAAACCGGTGAAACGTTAAACCGCGATATCTGCCTCACAAACAAAATATTTACTTACATACAATGCGGGCTTGCTGTTCTGGCAAGTGATACCCAGGCTCAGCAGCTTTTTATGGCGCAATATCCACCGTCGGGGCTACTATACGATAAAAAGGATGAACAAATGCTGTCAAAGCAACTGGCTGATTATTTTGACAACCCGGACCGCTTGTTCGCTGCTAAACTTTATAATTACCAGTTGGGGCAAACCCGGTTGAATTGGGAAGTCGAGAGCGATCAGTTTACTGCTTTGATAAAAATGCTAGACTGACGCGCGTGAACAAAAAACTCCTGATTATTTCCCCTTATTTTCCGCCCGTGAACGCAGCCGATATGCATCGCGTAAGAACCAGTCTTCCTTACTTCCCTGCAAATGGATGGGATGCCGAAGTAGTCACCGTTGATCCGGGTTTTGTTGACATGGGTTTGGATCCCCTATTGACGCTCAGCCTTCCGCAGGAAATAGTTTTACATAAAGTAAAGGCGTTTAAAAAAACCATTACTTCGAAAATAGGTCTCGGCAGCGTCGCTTTACGCTCGCTATTTTTCTACGCGAGATTTGTTAATGATCTGTTGAAAACCAGGCATTTTGATCTCATCTACTTTTCTACAACCCAGTTCCCTGTATGTGTTTTAGGGGCCTACTGGAAAAGGCGCTTTAACATCCCCTACGTGATCGATATGCAGGACCCCTGGTACTCCGATTATTATGAAAACAAGCCCGCAGCGGAACGTCCTCCCAAATACTGGTTTTCCAGTAGGTTAAATAAATACCTGGAGCCTCTTGCCATAAAAAAAGCCGACGGTCTGGTTAGTGTGTCGGAGAACTATATTGCTAAGTTGAAGGAAAGATACCCGCAAATTAGCCTCGTGCCTTCGGCAGTGATCACCTTTGGAGCTTTTAGGCCTGATCTTCCAATCGCGGACGCTCATAAAGAGCTTTTTCCTGATCTGCTACAACCGGGATTTGTCAATATTGTTTATATAGGCCGTGGTGGAACCGACCTTTCTCCGGCAATAACGGCAATTTTTGAGTCACTTCAACAAGGGCTTGCCGTAAGTCCTGAACTTTTCGGGAAATTAAAATTCTATTTTGAGGCCGTTGCAGAGTAAAAATATATAATCAATTGTTATAGAGATATTTAGGTGTTTTTTTGTATATTTAACCATGCAAAAGAATACGCAACAACTGAGTTTTTCGGCTATTTCGGTGTCCAAACGGAAGATAAAGAGTGAGTTTTTCGATCAAATGAACCTATTATTGGATTGGGCCGCTATCAATAAAGAGATCAGGAAGCACTATAATAAAGGCTTTAGCGTGGCAGGCCGTCCATCGTATAGCGGTTTGCTGTTATTTAAGATGTCCCTTTTGCAAACGTGGTACGGTTTGAGCGATTATGAAGTAGAAGAAAAGGTTAACGATTCGTTGAGCTTTATGAAATTCGTAGGTTTAACTCTGGAAGACGCTGTGCCGGACAATAGCGTGTTAAGCAGATTTAGAACGGAAATGACCCAAAAAGGTGCTTATGAAAAGCTGATGGGCCTTATTAATGGCCAATTAGAAAAAGAATGCATATTGCTAAAAAAAGGAGCCATTGTAGATGCGAGTATCACCGATAGCCCCCGCAAACCAAGGGGCAAGAAAGAATATGAAGTCGTCGAAGATAGAAAAGAAGGGGCAGAAGCAACAGGGCCAGAAGAACAAGGGGTAACTGTAAAGGCCGTACTTGTGGAAAAAACACAAAGTCACGTAGATACAGAAGGCGCATGGGTAAAGAAAGCGGGCAAATTGCGTTTCGGGTATAAAAAACATGTCGCCACCGATGACCAAGGCCTTATACGGGCAGTTATTACCACAGCAGCCAATGAAAGCGATATTGTCCATTTGGAAGATGTGGTAACAAAGGCAGGCGTTGAAAAAGGATCAAGGGTACGGGCCGATAAAGGGTATTGCAGCGATAGTAATCGTAACTATCTCAAAAAGAATAAGTTAAAAGATGGAATCATGTATAAAGCAGTAAGGAACAAACCCCTTACCGCTCACCAGATAAAGTTTAATAAAATCGTTGGACAAACCAGGTTTAAGGTAGAACGGACATTCGGAGGGATTTCCAGATGGTTTAAAGCAGGTATAGCCAGGTATGTCGGCAAAGACAAAACACATACCCAACACCTGATGGAAGCAATTGCATACAACTTATATCGGTCACCTGGGATAGTTCTGTCCAATGCAAATTTATCTGCTAAATAGCAGAGGAAAAGCGGGTTAAAAACCCGCTAAAATGAAAAACAAACGTAAAATGAATACCAAAATCAGAAAATAGCGAAAAGGAAAATAAAAATTTATTTGAAAATCACCTATGGTTAAAGATTTTTCTGTTTTGCAACGGTCTCATTTTATTGGAACAAGTTATGCTCCGCCGGGACAGGGCACGCAGACTATTGCACCTTTGGCGACGCAGTTCGGCGTAGAGGCAAGCATTGTAGAGTTGACAGATAGGATAAGTTATTACCATACGCTGATCACTTTAAAAAAGGCCGATGCACTATTTATACCTGGTTCAGACGATCCGCAATATACAGCGTCAAAACTCTATCCTTATTTGCTGGCTGATAAGCCCATATTAGCCATTTTTAATCAATACAGTTCCGCGATCGATATCATTAACCAATCCTCGGAAGGCAACACTGTTTTTGCCATTGGGAAAACGCACGAACCCGATGGCCGGGGCGTGTACCAAACGCTGAGTGCATGGGCGGCGCGAAGGTTTAACACGGTCAAACTGCTTCCCGGTTTTGACGCCTACAGTGCTGAGCATTTAACCAAGCAGCAAACAATTTTATTTAACGAAGCATTAGCTTATTTTGAAACAAAGAATACAGGCACTTGACGGGTTGCGGTTTTTGGCAGCCCTGGGTGTATTATGGATACATACCTGGACAGCACACGGTAATCCACGTTGCCACGTTGGCAAAATAGACCTTGCCGATATTTTAGCGATAGGTGTAAATGGCGTTGAACTATTCTTTGTAATCAGCGGTTTTTGTATGTACTATTTTTATGCTTCCCGGAGCGATTTTTCTTATCATGATTTTTATCGGTTTATCGTAAAAAGGTGGGTTAGGTTGTCACCCGCATTTTATGCGGTCGCGCTGATCTACCTGCTCGTCAGTAGATTTATTTATCATCACGAGGTGGATTTTACCTTGAGCATGATCCGTAGCATCTTTTACATGGATTATTTTTTGGCCAACTATCAGGTCGCGTCACACTTTTGGACTTTGACTGTGGAATGGCAGTTTTATTTTATTATTCCGTTGATTCTTATTTATCAGCACGTCATAGGCTTCAAAAAAAGCTTTGCCAGTATATTTGGGCTGGTTATTGGCGCCGCAGTCATTTCTGTATTAATTTTAAAGAATAGCAGTGATTATTTTGCCGGTACTTTTCTTTTCAGGGGAATTGAATTTGGATTTGGGATACTTGCCGCAAGGTTGTTTCTTTTAAATAATAATTATTTTAAACGCAGGGGCTTGTGGTTTGTAATGTTTATTATCATTATTTATACGGGAAGGATACTGGTCTCGAAATCCGTTTTGAACTTGTCGCTAAATTATTATAACTTATTCAAGCTTGCCGGATTTACCTCAATGGGAGCGGGCTTTGCGGGCGTGTTATATTTGTCAATAAGTTCAACGGGCAAGCTCTCGGCATTCCTGGGAAGCAAAATGTGCAGAAATATGGGGCGAATATCCTACAGTTTTTACCTTTTGCACGCCCTCGTGTACCCGGTAATAGTTGGTTTGGTGATCGCTTATCTGCCTTTTCTAAAAGGAATTGCTGCCCCAATAACTACCACTGTAATTAGTGCGGTTATTCTCTATCCCATTTCGCTGTTGAGTTTTCGCTTTTTAGAACAACCCTTTTTAGCTATCGGTAATCTCACAACGAAATAGGACGCAGTCAAACACGGAACTGCAGGTGAGTACTGTAAGCAGGGCCACTGTAATTTTTACACTGCCTATTAAGCAAATGAGGGAAGAAATGTGCCGCTAATGTTTGTAAATCCGGCCACAAAGTTATTTTGATGATAAAAAAATTAGCTGTAATCTCCACACATCCCATACAATACTATGTGCCGATTTTCAGGATGCTTGAGCAAAGGGGAAAGGTGAATGTCAGCGTTTTTTATACTGAAGGAGAAGCTGCCTTAAATAAATTTGATCCTGGTTTTAAAAAACATATCCAATGGGATATTCCACTGCTCGACGGCTATAGGTTTCAATGGGCGGAAAACCAATCAGCCGAACCTGGTTCACATCATTTCAAGGGAATAGTAAACCCCGATTTGATCAATATGATCACCGCCTGGCAACCAGATGCCATCCTTGTTTTTGGCTGGGCCTATAAAAGCCATCTCCGGGTACTCCGGCACTTTAAGGGGAAAATACCAGTTTTTTTTCGGGGTGATTCGACTTTATTGGATGAGTTAACGGGTTATAGGTCATTGGTAAAACGTTTGTTTTTAAAATGGGTTTATCAGCATGTCGACTGTGCATTTTATGTGGGTGCCAATAATAAAGCGTATTTCAAAAGATATGGATTGGGTGACGATCAACTCATTTTTGCGCCTCATGCCATTGACAATGAACGATTTTATGTAAATCAACGTGAAGATGCGAGGGTGTTACGTGAGCAATTTGGCATAAATGAAAATGATACACTGATATTGTTTGCTGGAAAGCTCGAGCCCAAAAAAGCACCTGAGTTACTGCTGTCGGCATTTATACATTTAAAACCTTCGCATACGCATTTGCTCTTTGCAGGAAATGGTATACTCGAAGAAGAACTTAAACATAGTGCCGGATCGAACCCCAACGTGCATTTCTTAGATTTTCAAAATCAATCGCTTATGCCTGCCCTTTACCAGGCGGGCGATCTTTTTTGTTTGCCGTCTACCGGGCCAAATGAAACCTGGGGTTTGGCCGTTAATGAAGCAATGGCCTGTGGAAAAGCGATACTGGCCTCCGACAAAGTGGGTTGTGCCGTCGATTTGGTGGAGCCTGGAAAAAATGGCTATATTTTTAAAGCGGGTGATGAAACAGACCTTTCAAATAAGCTGTCAGCACTTTTGCAGGATGGCGAACAGTTGGTAGCATTTGGAGAAAGATCCCGCGACATCATAAAAGAATGGACCTTTTTGCAGATCGTGGAAGCGATTGAATGTAAAATAAATAAATAAACCCCGGTGGTGCTTAGGTGAAAAATATATTTAATAAGATTGCCGCCAGGTTGTTTGGCGAATTCAACGGAATCCCTCCACTCCTGGCCCCTGCTTTTTTACCTGGTTTAAACGGCTTAAGGGGTATATCCATCCTTTTTGTTTTGTTTGGCCACTTTTCAATGACTTCCCGTTTCGAAAGTTACTTTAGCGGAAGTATTGGTGTTTGGATATTTTTTGTGATCAGCGGGTTTTTGATCACCACTTTGTTAATAAAAGAGAAGATCGCAACTGGTCACATTTCCTTACGACGCTTTTATATACGGCGCTTGTTAAGGATAATGCCTGTTGCATACTTGTTTTTAATTACATTGTCGGTGTTAAACCATTTTCTTAAAATGCAAATCCCCTTCCATGCGTTCCTTTCGGCTGGATTATTTGTGCAAAATTTACCGCGGATTAATAGCTATAATTGGTATGTGCAGCATTTCTGGAGTTTATCGGTAGAAGAACAGTTTTACTTGACATTCCCCTTTCTGCTGGTATACAATACCAACTGGTATATTAAATGCTGTCTGCTATTGGTTTTTGTGGTTCCGGTTATTGAGTTTCTGGGTTTCAACAACATAGGTGTATTTTATACCGTTCCACAGATTCATTTATTTGCGTTTGTAATCATAAACTTATTGGGCAACCTGGTCTATATTGCAATCGGCTCGTTGTTTTCGATTTTTTTATTTAAGGGGATTATTATTATCAACGACACTCATTTTTTCCGGTATTTAAGTATCCCTTTATTCCTCATAGCCATTTCGATTTCGACTCAAGCCTCGCCGTTTTTTATGCCCTATGCACAATTGTTTATTTTTCCGGTTTTGATCGCGTTTACGATTGTTTTAAACTTAAACGACAACAGTATCATGGCCATCATTCTTAATAACCGTGTCTTGAATTACATAGGCACACTTTCCTACAGTATTTATATCTGGCAGCAATTATTTTGTAATAAAAACATTTGGCTCGTTAAAATAGATTCGGTGCTCGTCCATGTGATATTGATTTTTTTAGTGGCCATGATCTCTTACCATTTTTACGAAAAAGCGTTTTTAAAGCTGAAAAATAAATTCAAACAAACCGTACGCATTTAGGTGGTCAAACTACGTCTAACGGAACGGCCTTTAGCTTAAATTTCAGGAAATTATTCTTTATGCCGGCTTTTTTTGAATGGTGACCAATGGCAGATCATTCATTTTCGCGGCTGTTTCTGAAAATGAACTCCAGTAGGAGCCTAATATTTTTGAAGTTTTTGAAAGACAATAAAGATCAACAACGGCATCCTGCATGCCGGTTACAGATTGCCGGTTGAGTTCCTTTTTGTAAACAATAATCTTGTTGCCAAATTCTTTAATTAGTCGTTGTTCTTCCTCCTCATCATCTGTGCAAAGAAAAAAATTGGTCTCGGGATGCAGGTCGACTTCTTCTCTCATTTTTTCGATAAAAAGGTCTAGAGGGCTGTTGGAAATACTCATTTCATTGTCAGTTCTCCTTACGTGCACGCCAATTGTATTTTCCCCGAAGTTGCCAATAATATCATCGATTTTGCGTCTCAGATCCAATATCGGCTTAAATTGTTTCAATGCGCTGGCATTGTCGCCAAATTCCTGGCATGAACGGATATATATTTTTCTGTACCGAAGGGCTGTTTCATAAATATCAAGCTTGCCCGACCAGACTAAACGCTGGACGTCGGCTTCGCTGATGCAGTTGTTGATATTCAGCAGCTTGTTTGTAGCCCTTGTCATAAATTTTTTAATTCCGGCAACTTGATTGAATGATTCGATTAGGCCGTCTGTTTTCCTTCTTTTCCTGACAATAAAATTATCTTGCGCTTCAAACAGGAGGTGGTAAGGGCAGTTTAATTCAAAATTTTCATTCCAGATAACAATTAATTGATCAGCTGTTTTTTCCTTCAGCCAAATCGCTGAAGCAATAAATCGCAGTCGATTTGTCAGTCCTCCCAAAGGTTCAACAACAATCATCTAAAAAAACATTGAATATAAAAAGGACTGGAATTTGCAGTAATGCCGTACATGATGAATGCGAATATGCTAATAAGGACGCTAAGTACAAAAAACCGTGAGATTTTTTTTTAATCAAACCTAATTTGAATATTTTTTATACTTTAACAGGCATTTATTAATTCGCAGATGAGATCATTTATTAAAAGACTACTGGGGCCTAAAATCCTCCGGTTATTTCGAACGTATTTCCCCTCAGAAATCCAAAGAAAAGGTGATCTTGAAGATCTTAAGGATAGTAAAATCAGGGCCAAGTTTTATGGGACATTCATAAATAAGGGCGACCTGTGTTTTGATGTTGGAGCTAATTTTGGGAACAGGGTTAGGCCTCTTCTTGATTTGGGGGCCGAAGTTGTTGCGGTGGAGCCACAGGAGGTTTGCTATACTTTTCTGAAAAATAAATTTGGTAAGAAAATTAAACTGGTAACCAAGGGATTGGGGGAAAATGAAACGGTTAAAAAATTCTATTTGTCGAACGGAACGGTGCTGTCGTCCTTTTCAGAAGAATGGATAGACTCGGTAAAAACAACCCGGTTTCAGGACTATAGTTGGAATGAATCTGTCGACGTTGAATTGACTACCGTAGATAAACTCATAGAAACATTTGGGTTACCAGCTTTTTTAAAGATTGATGTAGAGGGCTACGAGTTAGAGGTATTGAAAGGGCTGACCCATCCTATCAAAATGATCAGTTTTGAATATACCGTTCCCGAACAGGCGCAACGCCCTATTCAATGTATTGACCAGATACAAGCCCACAATAAAAGTATTGAATGTAACTATTGTATTGGGGAAAATATGTTTTTCGCGATGGAGGCCTGGCTTTCTGTTGAAGAAATGAAAACTGTTATCACAAGCGAGGAGTTTCTTCGTACCTCGGGTGATATTTATGTTAGAACCAGGCTTTGATAATGTTTGTTGGATAAAAATGTCTTTTTCAAGGCCACCTGGATTTATTGAACATCGATTTCCAAAAGGGCGGAACACACCCGCAGTTTTTGAATGTGAACACCTTCAAGCAAGCATTGTGAAGGTTTGGCTTAATCTCGGCCATAACTCAACACGCCACCCCGCTATCTTGGGTTAATATGACTGTCGTATCCTACCAGGGCTTAGCTGACGTTTTCAAAAATTAATATAGGTTTCCCGATCGTATGGGTGGTCGATCACGGCTGTTGTGATGATCACATCCCAATAGATATTTTGCAAAGCCGAGGGCTTTGTATCGATTGGCAAGTCTTGCTCAAAAAAGCGATCAGAGAATATATTTATTTGGGGTTTGATCAAAGGGGCTCGGTAGTTCCTCCAATTGTTAAGCCATGTTATGCATTGGGTGGCTTTTCGATAACTCTAACCTTTGTAATTAGCCGTTTATTATCGATTTGTACATATCCTTATATTTTTCAACCAAGTTGAACACGTTAAAGTCGTGATAAATAACCCCAGGCGCCCTTAACCTGATATCTGTCAGCGCGTCCCTACCGTTAATGAGGATGTCATTTATAGCTTTGCCTAACGCTTCGGGCTCAGCTTTGCAGCTCCATCCCAAATTGTTTTTCTCCACATAGTCCACCAGGCCGACACCTTCACTAATCAGCACAGGGGTGCCAACACATAAACTTTCTATCACAGCATTGCCAAAATTTTCATCATAAGAAGGTAATATAAAGAGGTCATGAGCCTGTAGTACATCGAATTTATCCACCCCCACAAATCCCAACCAAACGATTTTCTGATCAACGCCATATTCCAAAGCCAGCGCTTTTAGTTTGGCAATATATACATCGTCGCCGTCACCTGCCACAGTTAACAAACAATCATTTGTTAACTGTGGTAAGGCTTTGATCAACAGGTCAAGGCCTTTTTTTTCTTCAATTCTCGAAAAAAAAATTAGCCGTGCCGGACTGCTTCCATTTCTTTGACTATAGCTGCGCTGTGGAGGCAGGTTTACAAAATTTGGAAGAACTTCCATGCTTTTTGGTTTAAACAGCTCAGCTACGGCCTGACGTTCCCGCTCGGATGTGACGTGAATGAAACATTTCTCCAAAAGTTTTTTCCCAATGATGCGATGAATTAACCACTTTACTCCAATATTGCTGTTTTGAAAGGAATAGGGGCTGAGTGTTCCCCGTGGCGACAGCACAACTGGTATTCCTCTTTTCAGGCAAATCGCACATGAAAATATAGAAACCAGGTTCCACCACGTGTGGATATGAACAATGTCGAAATTTTTTATATTATGTCTTAATTTATTAAAAAGCCCTGGCGAAAAATGGCTATGATCTTTTGTGAGTCTTGCAAAGTATGTAACTATTACACCATCAACGTTTATCTGCTGCCCAACAGCCACTTCCAACTCCAGCTTTCCGTTCGCTGTTGTGGTATAAACTTCTGTTTCCACACCAGCATTTGCCAGGCTTTCACTGAGCATAGAAACAGACATAGTGGGCCCACCGTAAATAAAAGCAGGTTTATATGCGGCGCAAATCTGTAATGTTTTCAAATTTCTTTTAATATATTTCTCGACCGTAATATTTTGAACACAAGAAGCATGGTGATATAGCTCCAGAAAACCGTATTGATCAAAAATTCAAAACTTAAGCCACGCCAAAATATTTGAAACAAGCCGCTGAAAATAAGGGCCGTACCTAAAATATATCCGCCAAACAATTCTTCTGCTTTGATTGATATCAGTTGTGCCCCGGCACCGTAAGCAAACAAGAAAATTAAAATACCAAAAGGCCCCGCAGATAAATAGGCGTCTACAATGAAAGGAGGCTTTGCGGAAACTATGGAGTTTCTGTTAATTACTCCGGCATCATAAACACGCTGCATCACGAGGTCTTCCGTGATCGGCTTTGATGGCCAGAAAATTCGGGGAACTATAGCGATGGCAGACTGTTTTAACAATAAGGTTCCATAGTAATCGACCTTTTCGGGTGTTGATTTAACAAAGTGAGTGAACATATCAATTTCACTCAATCTGAAAATCAAAAAGTCCCAATTGGTTTCCTCTTGATTATCGGTATTCAGTGCCGCGTCCAGAGCGATTTTCGCAGAATTGTCGGCATCTTCATCACCCGACCAGGCATTTCCGCGAAAACTGTTTACATATGATGGAAGAACTATAAATAGTGCAATCAAGGCAGGAACAAAGACAACAGTTACAATTTTTTTATAATTTGGATATAAAAAGATAGCCAATACCAGTGTACTTATAATAATCGGTTCTTTAAATCCGGAAGTTAAAGCCTGGTAGAAATTAAATATATACAAGGTTAAACTTATCAATGTGTTCATTATTTTTTTTAATGGGATGGCAAAAGCAAGCGCAAGTGTCCCGGCTATAAAGCTAAGGGAACTGCATTGATAATAAAATTGGGACAATCCGGGAACACGAAGAAATAAGGCTGAAACAGGAAATGCAATTAAGGCGGTTTTTAATAAAAGATTTGCGATCTTTTCTTTTTCAATATAGTACTTTGTCTTCACCGGGTATTTCATAAACATTAAAATTCCCGAAACAAACGCAGCGTGTGCCAAACAATAATACCTTTGGCATTGCGCAGTCACCGCTAAGGCTTCCTGATCTACAGCCAACAAATTGTTTGTTTTACTAAGGTATTCATATCCTAAAAGGTTTAGAAAGTAAAATATCGAAGTACAGGCCATATAACCAGCGAAGATAATCTGGATTATAAAAATGGGCCTCATTAATTGTTCTGCCAAAGGTCTGTCAGTTGGAAGCTTTTTTATTTTGCCTGTTAAGGTCACAAAAAATATAAAAAAGGAACCAAACCAGGCGATCAAATAAGAAACTGTCGGGATCGATTGAAAAACCAAGGCAATCGCCCAGGGTAAAAAGAGAACAGCGAGCTTTCCTTTATTGTTATCGCCCATGTTTTGTTGGTTTTATTTAATTAGCAATTGCATTTTACCGTTGCCGGATGATAATTTAGTATCACACTTCTAATCCGTACAGATGAAAGTCCAACCGTAAATATTGTTAAACCCAAATAAATCAGGAACCGGAATTTTCTGTTTCAAAAAATCTTTCAAAAACACTTATCCAGGTAACCCCAAAGGGACCTCAGGGATACATGACCCATTATCTAGTCTTTACTTTGGAAAAAAGCTTTTTGCCAACGTATAGTAAAATCCAAAAGTAATATAAAAACATTTCTCTTTTTTAGATAAGGGCCGCAAAAAATAAAATGCCAATTCTAATACAGGCGGGCGAGGCTTGTTGTACTAACGCCAATGTAAAACCCCGGGGGACGATGTAAGTCAGAAATAAAACATACATAGCCAGGCAAAATCTTGCCCCCCCCAGCGATCATATCCTGAAAGAAAACACCTATTGACAGATACAAAAAACTGGATGGTAAAATACACAACTGTCTGATATACCTGTGATAAATACCCATACCACTTTTGATGACCGTTGTAGCGCGATTCTAAAAAAGAACAAGTAAATTAAACAAATAACATCCGTCGATGACTAAGTTGCCGCCATGGAGCTTTCGTTATGAATGGTTATGAAAGATACAAAACAAATTACCGCCCTTAATATCTGCTGGACTTTTGATTAGCTCGCAGCCAAAAGACGCGATCTGATAAAGTGTGTACTCCATGGATTTTAAAAATGCATAGCATTCTGATATTTTTTGCCCGTTATTTTCCCAATAATTTTGATCGAACTCGAAAATTATTCTTGGACGATGTTTAAGTAAAGTTTGATGCAAACCAAGCAAGACTTGATATTCAAAGCCTTCCACATCTATCTTTACCAAATCAAGGGCCGTTAAATTTTGCACCTCCGGCAGTTCATCCGCGACTTTTATATACACACGCTGGATTTCCGTTCCGGATTCTTTGCTATTTAAACTAAATGTTCCCTGATTCCATGAGTTGATATTGACCACAAAATCGGCTTCACTTTCCTTATTGGATAATGCGTATGGTAGCAGCTCCACATTCAAAGCATTGTTCAATAAAATATTCCGGCGAAATTTTTCCTGCAAGTAGTTAAGCGGCTCAAAAGCTATAACCTTGCCGGTCGGACCTGCGCATTGGGACATTCGGATACTTTGTAACCCAATGTTTCCACCGATATCGAGGGCATTGCCTCCATTTTTCAGAGAAATTCGGATCAACTTGTTAATTTCTTCCTCATAGGTACCCGTGCTCAATATGGTATATTCGATATAGCTATAAGCACTGATATATATTGCAATATTTTCATTAGTTAACCATGCTATACCATCAATAATGGAGGCTTTAAGATGTTCCGAAGGTTTAAAAAGATGAGCAAGGCGCTCCTTTCCGGGGAGTTTCCAGTTACGGGTGAATTCAAGTTTTATTTTTTCAATTCGCTTCATTTAATGTATAATTTATTTTGACCCGTCACCAAATGAATGCCCGATGCACAAACGTATACTAGGTTAAACTCCAAATTTATAGAAATTTGCCTATTTAATTCATTATAATTGAAAAGTACGCTGGAAATCGGGTCACTACATTTCCATCGTCTAACAGCTCTCACAAAAAGGCGGAACCGCAGGCTTTTAAGGTTTGCCCTCTGGAATGCCTGATATTGATTTCATGGAACAACGAACTATAAAAGAGGTACGTGTGTACTTGCTCTCTTTAAACGGTTGCTGCTAAGCTGGCTGATAGTTTAATAATTTGGGGGTAAAGCTTTGGAAATCAAACCGCATCAGACAATGAACTAAACGTAAAATCCCTTAATTTCATAGGTGGTATCAAATAACTCCGATAGCTTTCTACACTGATGCTGCGTTCGGGCTTACCTAAAGCATCCACATTATTCAGCATTATAACCGGACTTTCGTTGAAACGGAAATTTTTGATCGGGAACTTAATTTTTCCATTTTCAATATAAAACAAACCATCGCGGGTTAAACCTGTGAGTAATAACGATTGCGGGTCGACCAAACGGATGTACCAAAGACGGGAAACCAGAATACCCCGCTCGGTACTTTTTATCATATCTTCTATAGTGGCGTCGCCACCTTCCATAATTATATTGGAAGGACCAGGCAAGGGGTTAACGCCTTTCTTTTGTGCCCAAAAACGCGAGTAGGAAAGATTTTTCAGAACTCCTTTATCAATCCACATGGTTTTTTCTAAAGGTAAACCGTCTCCGCTCCAGGTAGAGCCAGGTAAATCCTCATTAAACGGATCGGAGTATATGGTGACTTTAGGGTCTAACAATTGTTCGCCCAGCCGGGTACCGCCCCCCTTTTTACTTAAAAAACTGCGTCCTTCATCAGCCTGCCGCGCGTCAAAGCGGAACATGTTTTCGAGCATATAGGTTGCTGCTACCGGTTCCAGTATAACGGTGTATTTACCAGGTTCAATGGCCTGTGCGCCAACAGAAGTTGTGGCTTTATTAGTAGCAATTTTTGTAGCCGACTGGGTATCTAATTTAGTTATATCAGTAAAGCCCCTCGCGGCATAGCCCGAGGCTGTACCGGCCTCATTCCGCGTGGTAACAGAAAAAGTGACATCCGTACTCTTCTCATAGGCAAACAAGCCTTTTGAATTCATGATGGCCCCAAAACTTGTCGTGTTTTCGAGGAACCCCGCTGCTGTAAGGTTGGCCTGTTTTGTTACTTCCAGGCTTTTGGCTACCATTTCCGCACGGCTATCGGGGGTCATGGCAGCAGTTGCAGCATTAAACATAATAGATTCTGCAAAGGTGCGCGGGCCAAGCATTGGCATATATTCGGGGTTAGGGGGCGCCAGTTGTGCAAGTTCTTCCGATCTGCTTACAACACGTGCAAGCGCCGCATCATCAAACTCGTTAATAGTTGCCGTCCCCGCTTTCTGACCAAAAACGGAGGTTACCCTTAAATCCATAGTGCTGATATCGCCGGCAGTTGATACCGCGTTTAGGGCATAGCGGATATTTCCTCCCTCGCTTCCATTTACACTTACTTCACATTCTTCGGCTTTTGAATAACTAAGCACTTTTTTTAATAACAGCTGCGCTTCTTCTTTATTTAATATGGCCATATTACCCGATCTTTCTTTTTGTGTTAATAACATTCACTCCTCTAAACAACGCCGTTGAAGCACCGTGTGATACCGCGCTCGACTGGCTCGGTTGCCCTTTACCATCATTAAATGCGCCGCCTAAACGATAGTCGCGCTCATCACAAACTTGCGCGCACGAATTCCAAAACTCCCGTGTGTTGGCCTGATAGGCTACGTCGTTAAGCATCCCTGCTATTTTGCCATCTTTAATTTCATAAAAAAGCTGCCCACCGAATTGAAAATTATACCGTTGCTGATCAATAGAGAAAGACCCGTCGCCAATAATATATATTCCTTTTTCAACATTCTTTATCATATCATCAACGCTTAAAGGTGTTTTTCCCGGTTGAAGGGAAACATTTGGCATCCGTTGAAATTGAACATCCTGCCAGCTCTGCGAATAGCAACAGCCCTGCGATTCTTTTAGCCCTATTATATGCGCCTGATCGCGTATTGCCTGGTAGTTTACCAATATGCCGTCTTTTATAAGGTCCCACTTTTTACATTTTACCCCTTCGTCATCATAACCAACCGCGCCGAGCGACCCAATTTGTGTTTTATCCGCAACAATGTTTACCTGCGGACTGCCGAAATTAAAATTGCCGGCTTTCCACTTGTCCAGTGTTAAAAAGCTTGTTCCTGCGAAATTGGCCTCGTACCCCAATACACGGTCCAGTTCGGTAGGATGCCCGACAGATTCGTGAATGGTAAGCCACAGGTGACTTGGGTCGAGCACCATATCATACTTGCCGGGCTCAACAGATTTCGCTGTTAACTTTTGAGTGACCTGTTGCGTTGCCGCTTTAATATCTTCCAATATATCATAACGCTTTTTATATCGCGTAGTAACCCCGGCTACCTTTTCACTGTCGAGCGGTGTTAAATACTCATACCCCATCCCCACTGGCGAGCTTAAAGAACGACGGGTTTGAAAACCGCCCGCGCCGGGGTCAATTTTGGTGACTGTAAAATTGGGATAAATGCGGTGCACGTCCTGGTCAATGTAGGACCCCTCTGTCGATGCAAAATACTTTTGCTCATTAATCATCAGCAAAGCAGAATTGACAAAATTGGCACCGCCCTGCATGGCAATGCCATTTGTAGATAATAGGAGATCAACTTTTTCTTTTATGGGTACTTCGAACGCGTTTTTTTCTATCGGCGCTTTCCAACTCACTTCACCATAACCTTGCTGCGGCGCCAATTCTACAGGCGCGCCGCCAATTTTAGCGTTCGCCTTGGCAACTGCCACAGCCCTTTCAGCTGTTTTGACAATGCCTTCGGTAGTTACATCATTTGTCGCGGCAAAGCCCCAGCAACCATTGGCAATCACCCTGATTCCGACACCGAATGATTCGGTATTGGCAACGTTTAAAACCCTGTTTTCCCGGGTTATGATGAATTGGTTAAAATAGCGTCCAATACGAACATCCGCGTAACTGGCCCCTTTTGATTTGGCAGCATTCAGCCCGACATCTGCCAATTGCTTGTTAACCTTTGCATCCATTGGCGCAAGTGCCTGTAATGGGTCGATAGGGTTGCCCACCGCTGATAAACCAGGAAACATTAATGCGCCTGCCCCGAGGCCGGATAGGTAAATAAAATCTCTTCGTTTCAAGTGTTTGCCCTCCCTGGAGTAGTTTTATATTATTCAATCAATTTTTAACTTCTGATAGCCTGTTTTGCCGGAATTTTCCGATCAAGCCACAAAAAAGCACAGCAAAAAAGCAGTAATGTATAAATGTAAATTTTTGGCAACGAAATTTTAACTTTTTGATGTATCTGTTTTGTTACACCAGGCAGAGTCATATCCCTTTCGTGTTTTTTTGTGTCGTTTATTTGATTAGTTGCTTTAACCGCGGCCCAATCTGCTGGTCCATAAACATATATCCAGTCCATTACTTTCCCAGTAAGTTTAATTGGCTGCCATCCCGCTTTTGTTGGCCACCACAAACTTTTCCATTGAAAAGGCAATTCCATGTTTTGGATAGGAGATGTGTTGATATCATCAATAATTATTTGCCTTGGCGGCGAAGCGGTTTCCACCTCTAAAATAGCCGATGAATTAACGATTGGCACATTGTTGACGACTTTCCAATTTTCAGTCTGCGGAACTACCTTAGCAGCTTTTCCAATCAATAGCGACCAAAAAGCTGAATAATCATCCTTGTTTCCAGCCAACATCCAGCTATAAGTGTTGTCAATTGTGGTAAATACAATTTTACCGGCCCCCATAATACTGGCGCAAGCAAGTCCGCGCTGCTTACCGTCAGTTACCAGCACCTGCATGTTTTCGCTGTTGCCGATAAACATTTGTTCATTACTCAGTATTTTAGAAGCATTTTTCGCACCCTGAAAATTCAATGGCAAGGGTTGTTGATCTGCCGATAATCCCTTATAAACGGTAAAACCGTTCTGAAACCAGGGTGTTGTTTGGAATACGGTATCGGCCCTGACTATTAAACCCATTGAATTTTTAACTACCTGATTTTTGATCAGACCATTTTCATCGCTGCTAAGAGCCTTTAATACAGAAAGGTCGCTGATTAAAACATCGAATTTGTCCAGTACCTGGGACGTAAGGTGGTTTAATGGTAACTGTTCAATGTTTATATAATCAGTACTGAACTTGTTTTTACTTATGGCCGACCTTACGGCGACCTGGAACCCATTATCGGCGAGCCAATTTTTTAAAAATTTATTTTCGAAATCCGGCGCCCCGGATAAAACCAATATTTTTAATGGACGGACAGGTGTTACCGCGATCGGGACTTTTTCATTTTCAAGGGTATCCTCGCCGGAAATAACCAGCAAACGATCAATAATTTGTCCATCACTCTTAGGTAAATCGGTCAGCGTAAAATTTGTACTGACCATGGGGCCAATAAGCAAAGAGTCGACGTTTGTATTTAATCCTTCTAAAACAAGTTTCACCTGGTAATGCGCAGTATTATTAAATGTGCCCTGAATTACGCAGTGCTGTCCCTGCTTTATTTTTTCTGTCCAGCTTATCGACGTGATCCCGGAAGGGTAGGGGGAAGGGTGAAAAGCTATTGGGATACTGTCCAATTGTTTCAATTCATCCTCTGTTAAGCCAAAGCCCAAAACATGCAACAGGGAAATAGCCGGCGAGAGGTTTTGCAACTGATCTATCGTTATAAGCCTTGTTTTTGGGTTTTGTGCGCTAATGGCAGCATCTGTAGTGAACAAAGTTCCGGTTTTAAACCTGTTTAAACTGTCCCTGTTGTAACCTGCTGTTAACAAAACGGCTTCATTTATGCCTGACTTTGTTTCCGCCCAAAAGCAGATGTTTAGTGTTAAAGCACCGATGGAAGCTATTGCAATTAATGATGCAGCTATGCGCAAACCCAATCGTCGCCTGTTAATACGACGATATTCCGCAATCACCGTAAACACAGCAAGGATTAAGCAAATGACTATTACCAGGTACGTCCAATTCATTTGCAAATCAGTGGTTAAGGTTTAAAAAATAACTTTGGGAAAGGCCCATATCAGCACTCGTAGAGCTGCTTTGGGGCAACACCTGTTTTACAGGCAATATTTTTTGGATAGCCGTTTCGACAGTTGAAATATCTGAGGTCAGGTTTTTTCTATTGCCCGTTATAATGCGTCTCATTGCGCTTGCTGCGGCCAAATAAGCGCCTGGTTGTACTGCTGCCTTTTCGCTCAGTTGCAGATTGGCTTCCTGCAATAATTGCCGGTCGGCACCGCTTATATTATTTGTATACGATATTTGTTCCAATATGGCGGTGGCCTTTTTTAATGAAGAATAATGGTCTTCAATAGGTTTAACTTTCTGATTGTTTGTTGGTTGGATAATTTTATCTAAGTCGCCGCTTAACCTTTTTTCCATTTTTAGTGGAGATGGGTTATAGGCTGTTTTTGCCACATAAGCGCGCGATTTTTGCTGCAGATCTTTTAATAGGCGCAAAGCTTTGTAAGCAAAAGGCAAGGCTTCGGCAGGTTGGTACAAACGGAGTTGCAATTCGGCCTTCCACATTTCTGTTAATGTGGCTTTAAGTTGTTCCTTTACTTTCGGATCAAAAAACTGGGCATCTTCGGCGTTATCATGCTTATCGGTGTATTCATCCAATATTTTCGCGCCATTGCCAAAATCTTTAGGGTCTACGGATTTATCATCCCCCGCTACCCTTGGGGCCTCGATGTTTCCTTCGGCTTCTTCACCCAGAAACTTACCGTAGCGCAAACGCAATAATTTTTGATCGGTTCCGAGTTCATTGCTCCTGTCTTTAAACTTATCCTGATTCAGGGTATCTTTTTCTTTCAATAATGCTTCTGCATCCAGAATGATCTGGCGCTCGCTCCTGAAATATTCAGGTTTTATATCTGTACCTGAAAGTATGCCATCCATACTTAATAATTGAGCGGTATCCTGCACCGAAACTATGTAAACATCAGTGCGGCTCAATTGCGCATGATTATCACGTGCCTTTACGTAAAAATAAAGCTCATCGCCTGGTTCCACATTCAAAGCCCGTAGATCAATTGTTTTTTGGAGATTATATTTCCGTTCATTTTGGTTAAAAGATACAGGGAAGCTGATTTTTTGCTCCTTAAATTTTACGGCCTCTCCACTGCCTTTAGCAATTGTAGTATAAATTTCCGCACCACTTACTCCGTAATCGTCTGTTATAGTTGTGTTTAAAATTACCTGTGGCTTTTCACCGGCATCAATATAGCTATATTGTTTTGGCGTTTTAATTTGAATAACCGGCGGTAAATCTTGTATAACCTGCACCTGGTACAAATCCGAACTTTTACCATCTATCACCACCTGGTAAAAGCCAGGCTTTGTAAGCGTTTTTTCGGTTTCCCACTTGGTACCATCCCCGTTCTGCCTTTTTAAAGGTATATTTTCCCGCTCATTAAACAACAGGGATACTTTTTTAACGGCAACATTTGTTGTTAACTTCCAATAAATAACTGCCCCTTCTTCGGTTTCCAGGGTAAACTTTAACTGACGGTATTCAGGTAAATGTGTATAGGCTGGTGGCTTGATAACAACCTCAACCGACTCAACCTGGGGTAATATTACTTCTTTTACAATGCTTTTTTTATCGACACCATTAACGTTGTTAACCGCATTATTTATACCCCAATGGTAATTAACCTTGCTGGCAAGAAAAAATAAGACGAGTGCGCCGATTAATAACATGGCACTAACACGTAAACGCGATATAAAACGCTTATGATTCGACGGAATATGCTTTAACACCGTCGCCACTTTATCTAATTGAAGTTGTTGCAACAAGTTTAGATCAGCTTTTTGCATCAAAACTATACCGCTGCTTTCTTCAAGTTCGGGATAAGCTTCGTCAAGAAATGCTGCTACTACCGCATCGCTTACTAACCATTGACGGTGAATTGCCAGCAAAAGGCCGAAAATTAAAACAAACCCTACAATTAAAAACAGAAGAGACTGGGCAAAAAACAAAGTGAAAATAGCATATCCCGCCACAGCGAAAGCCGCCGCGAGCAATGCATCGGCAAGCAAATAGTATAAAATATACTTTTGCTTTATTTGTCTTACTTTATTCAGTGCTTCCTGCTCCATCTAATCTTTATGTTAACTGTTTTTTAATAGCCAGCCATCTTTCCGCAAAAAATACTAAAGCCAACAGAAGCCAGAAATAGTGTGTGACATCAGCGTTTAATTTATAATTGCTTTGAGAAGATTTTGCTTCACTTACAATAACTGGGTTTATCTGCTGCTTGTCAATAATTCTACGGTCGTATTGAGCTTTATCAAAAAGGAAATCATCATTCATTATTAGTTTTAACATTATCTTCGGAAAACTGGCGCTCCAAACCAGGTCGTTCCATGAAGGATTAAAACGGCTGTAAAAATGATACAATGCGGTGTTACCATCATAGTCGTGACTCAGTACAGGCTTTCCAAAGCCATCGTGCCAAACAACTTCAGCGGGATGATTATCAGCCCCAATAACCGATTTATGTAAAGAAATAGCCTGTTGTTCTGGTGTTACCGAATTAGCAGCACCCTGGCTTATCCATGAATTAACAGAAACTGTTTTGCCGCTCTCATAAACCAATACATTTTGGTAATGGCTTTTTGTTTTTCTGTCGACAGGTTTATCAGACAACCAAAACAACCAATTTTTTTTAACCGATAAATTATCGTTGTCGCTGAATGATTTAATATTCATAGGGTGTTTTGTAAACTGGCTAACGGTTTGCAATGCAGTTTTAACATATTTCGCATCGGGGGCATTGTTATCGGCAAAAACATCAATAGTTAGCGCGGCGGTATCAATTGCAACGGGGCTTTGTTTATTATCGCTTGCGCTGATTATGGCCTTGTTGTTGTTTACGCTGATATAGTAGTTCGCATCTTTCCCACCATCCGAACTGATATTTACTGTGTTAAAATAAGTGCCGGATGGCTTGCTTGTACCAATAAGAGCACACACATTTTTATCGGGGGTAAACCATGCTTTTTGTATCCAGGTAACTACAGAATCACTTGGTGTATAAGTCTCCCATTTCAAATTTAAAGCAATTTTGGGCCTGTTACCAGTAAAGTTATTCAGCAAACCGGGAGTTATTAAATAAACGGGTACGTTAGCTGGCACCTGCCTGTCGAGTTGTTGTAATAAGTTCCAGTAAGGCACCCGATTTTTTTGGGTGGATACTGTTGTATCCGCTAAGGCTTCCTTAACCGCTGTTTTTTTAAAGCCGTAATCAAAGTAATGAAACTCATATCCTTTTTTTAGTAAAGAATCAGCTTGGGGCTTAAAGTTTTTATACGCTTCATTAAAGTTTTCTTTGGGGATAAGAAGCCACCCCTTTACGGCGCTTTTGTCCCGATTTTTTTTAATATAAGGCATTGCCAAAACTGTCGCCACCAAAACCAGGAACAGGCAGCGAAGTAAAAGCAATAAAATATCAAGTAATTTAAAACTGTGGCTACTCTTACGGGACGATACCTCAATTAACGCGATACTGCCAACTTTAAGGGTTCTGGCTGGCCTAACGTTCCATAAGTGTATGATTACCGGTAAACTGATAGCGGCAACGGCAAATAACCAAATGGATGATAAAAAGCCCATTGTTAGTATCGTTTATTTCGGTGCGTTAAAAACTCTCTCAAGGCATCATCAAGCGGTTGGGAAGTGCTTATCATCTTGTGAAAAATATGTTTGCTTAAAAGCTGCAGCCTAATATCGGCCAGGTAATCACCCAGCTTTTGCAGATACGCGCTTTTAAACGCATCCGTATCAATTTGTATAGTATCGCCGCTCTCCAGGTCTTCAAGCGTGGAATAACCGTTATAGTTCAGTTCCAGCTCATTTTGCCCCATTAACTGGAACACCAGCACTTCATGTTTTATTGCAGCTAAAGAATCCAATACCCTATAAATTTCATTATCCTGCTGGTACATATCGGTTATCAATACCAAAAGTTCTTTCTTTCCTTGTCCTGCAAATAACTCTTTATAATGAATCGGCTGCGTAAACTTTCCGTCGGGTTCAATAACTGAAAGTTGGTAAAACAGGCGCTGTAAATGCTGCGGATCAGGTTTTGACGCCATTGAAAATAAAGAACCATTTCGGAAAACATAAAGCCCGACCGCGTCGCCATGCAAATTGGCCAGATAGGCCAGCGATGCAGCCAGGAAACGGGCATATTCAATTTTCTTTACGCCATTATCATCATGGTTCATCGACGAACTCGCGTCAATCAGAAACCTAACGGATATACTCGTTTCTGTTTCCGATTCGCGTATATAATACCTGTCAGATCGGGCGTACATCCTCCAGTCCAGCCACCTGAGGTCATCTCCCGGCTGATAGCTCCGATATTGGCTAAACTCTAAGCCGGGACCTTTAATATTGCTTTTATTTAGCCCCGTCATAAAGCCATCAACAACCGTTTTTGCCAGTAAGGGCAAATTTTTAATGGTCATTAATACTTTCGGATCCAGCTGCATATAAAAAAAGCTAAGTAAATTAAAGCGTGTTTTCCCTTATAATTTCTTTTATTAATACAGACGTAACCATATCCGATGTTATGTTTTCAGCCTCGGCTTTAAAATTCAATAAAATGCGATGCCTTAATACCGCCGGGGCCATGGCATGCAGGTCTTCCATTAAAACGGCATAGCGGCCTCTTAAAATCGCCCGGGCTTTGGCTGTTAATATTAACGCCTGGCCGGCCCTTGGCCCGGCACCCCAACGTACCCAATCTTTAACATAACTTACAGCCGTAGTATCGGGCCGGGTAGCCCGGATAAACTTACTAACGTACTTTATCAGGTCATCACTTATATTTACCTGCCTTACCAATGCCTGCACCCTTAAAATTTCGTCCGCCGTAACCACGGGTGTCACCTTAGCAATTTTTGTTCCGGTAGTACGGCTTAAAACTTCAACTTCTTCCTGTTCGGTAGGATAACCTATTTTTATCAATAATAAAAAACGGTCCAACTGGGCTTCGGGCAATGGATAGGTGCCTGCCTGTTCAATCGGGTTTTGTGTGGCGAGGATAAAAAACGGCTTATCGAGCGGGTAGGTTTGTCCACCATAAGTTACTTCAAACTCCTGCATAGCCTCCAGTAAGGCCGATTGTGTTTTTGGCGGTGTACGATTGATCTCATCTGCCAGTATAATATTTGCGAAGAGCGGCCCTTTATTAAATTTAAAAAACCGTTTACCGGTTATATGGTCTTCTTCCAGTATTTCAGTGCCCACGATATCGGTAGGCATCAAATCCGGTGTGAACTGGATCCGCCTGAACGAAAGGTGCAAAGCTTGCGAGATAGTTTTTACAATAAGTGTTTTTGCTAAACCCGGAACGCCCTCCAATAGGCAATGTCCGCCTGCTAAAAAGGCGACAAGCAATTCATCCAATATAGCATCCTGGCCAACAATCACTTTTTGAACCTCCTGTTTAAGCATGGGCAATTTTGCCAATAGCGCTTTTATGTCTTTTTCAGTTGTTTCCAAATGATTTTAATATTTATTTTTTTGTAAATTACAAACCCGGGAGAATTTTAACCAGGATCACTAATTGTCTTATAAACACACAATATATTATAGTTTTATCTGATTATTGTTTTTTTTACCAAATAATAAATATAGTATCCTAAAAATTACAATTCAAACAAGAAAAACGCGTTGTTACCTTTTTATTTTATATAGTTTAGTAAAACTATGAACACGGGCTCAAAATTCACATTTGCGAGATTTAGCTACCATTCCGGCGATTGGGATACTGACCAAAGAATGCCTTCTAATTTGCTTAATTCTTTACTTGAATACACTACCATACCAATTGATGTTCATGAAAAAGTAATCCCGCTTGACAGTGCAGATATATTTTCTTTCCCGTTTTTTTATATAAGCGGTCACAAATTGGTGCAGTTTGACGCGCAGGAAAGGGCGAACTTTAAAAAATACGTTCAAAACGGCGGTTTTGTTTTTGCCGATGATTGCAATCATGATATCGATGGGCTTTTCGCGAAATCATTCGAAGCCGAAATGACTACTATATTTGGCGCGGGGGCGCTAAAAAAGATCCCGAACAACCATAAAATTTATAACTCTTTTTTTAGTTTTGAGAAAGGACCACCTACAACAAATTTTGAACTTAACGGTTGGGGTGATGATTTAGTACACGATTACCTCAAGGCGATTGAAATAGACAACAGGATAGCCGTATTATACAGCAATAAAGACTACGGCTGTGAATGGGATTATGATTATAGAAATAAACGGTTTTTGGCTGAAGATAATACCAAATTTGGCGTAAATATTATTTTGTATGCACTTAACTCGTGAAATTTAGTTAAGGATGAACGTTTGAATTTTGTAACGAGAATTGATTTGCCTCAGGCGGATGTTTGGATGTTAGAAAAGAAAATTTAATTTCAAAGAATTGTAACGTTTGCTGTTATTTCATAGTCCTGTATAGGGAAATTTGTTTTTATTGGATTGAGACATTAATTAATAAGAACAAATTATATTTATTTGAGAAGAGTGATTATCTTTAAAAGCTAATACGAAATATTTTGAAAAGAAAAGACTTCCTTTATCTTACCGGCATGGGCTTTGGTGCTGCGATGCTCAATCGTGTACCTGTTTTCGGCTCGCCTTTAATTCAAGGTACTGCAATGCGCAGTGTTGACGTCGCCATGAAAAAACAAATGGCCGATGTGGCACTGAACGCGGCGCGATCTAAAGGTGCGACTTATACCGATGTTCGCATAGGCCGTTATTTGAACCAATATGTGGTTACCCGCGAAAACAAAGTAGAAAATATTGTTGATACCGAATCGTACGGAATGGGCATCAGGGTAATAGCCAATGGTTGCTGGGGATTCGCGGCCACGGATAAATTGGATAACGATAGTATCGCCAAAACGGCTCAGATGGCTGTCGCGATAGCAAAAGAAAACGCCAGGATACAAACCGAACCGGTACAATTAATACCCCAAAAGGGATATGGAGAGGTAAGCTGGAAGACGCCGATAGTTAAAAATGCTTTCGAGGTACCAGTTAAGGAAAAAACAGATCTGTTGCTGGCCGTAAACGACGCTGCGTTAAAAGGCGGAGCTAATTATGTGAATTCGATCATTTTCCTTGTAAATGAACAAAAATATTTTGCATCAACAGATGGCTCGTACATAGACCAGGATATTCATCGTATATGGCCGCTTTTTTCAGTTACAAAAATTGACGAGAAAACCGGACAGTTTGAAACCAGGCAATCGCTGAGTGCACCAAGGGGCATGGGCTATGAATACCTTATCCCAAAAGAAGCTGACAAAATAAAAGGTATAACAACCCTTTACAGGGACAGCTACGACATGCTGGAAGATGCCAGAGCCGCGGCGCCGCAAGTAATCGAAAAAATAAAAGCCAAATCAGTTGAAGCGGGTAAATATGACCTTGTGCTTGACCCGAGTCATTTATGGCTAACCATACACGAGTCTGTAGGGCACCCTTCTGAATTAGACCGCGTGTTGGGTTACGAAGCCAACTTCGCCGGTACCAGCTTTTTAACACTCGATAAATGGAAATCGGGTAAGTTTAATTTTGGAAGTAAAAACGTAAACATCGTAGCCGATAAACTTCAACCGGGTTCGTTGGGCGCAGTGGGCTATGATGATGAAGGTGTGGAAACCAAAAAATGGGACATCATTAAAGATGGCATATTGGTTAATTATCAAGCTATACGCGACCAGGCCCATATCATAGGTTTAAAAGAATCGCAGGGATGCTGTTATGCCGATAACTGGAGCGATGTGCAATTTCAACGGATGCCAAATATATCGTTACAACCGGGCACCACACCATTGGCACCTGATGAAATGATTAAAAACGTGGAAAAGGGCATTTACATTATTGGCGATAGTTCTTTCTCAATCGATCAGCAGCGCTATAATTTCCAATTCAGCGGCCAGCTTTATTACGAAATTAAGGAAGGTAAGATTGTTGGGATGCTTAATGATGTAGCCTATCAATCAAACACGCAGGAATTCTGGAACTCATGCACCGCTGTTTGTGATAAAAATGATTACCGTTTGGGAGGATCTTTTTTTGACGGGAAAGGCCAGCCAGAACAGGTGAGCGCGGTTTCTCATGGCTCATCCACTGCGCATTTTAAGGGTGTTAACGTAATTAATACAAAACGAAAAATATAAGGTACAATGGCTATAATAAGCGAAGACGATTGCCGTACAATAATGAAAAAAGCACTCAGCTATTCAAAAGCCGATGAGTGTGAAATATCCTTTAGCGGTTCTGATTCAGGAAATATCCGCTACGCCCGTAATTCGGTTTCTACCAGTGGCTTTATCGGCCAAACAAGCATGGTGGTTTCATCTGCCTTTGGTAAAAAGCTGGGTATCGTAACTACGAACGAATATGATGATGCCTCTATAGAAAAAGCCGTGCGCCTATCAGAAAGCCTTGCACAATTTGCTCCAGAGAATCCAGAATTTGTGTCCTTTTTAGGGCCACAAACTTATAGTCCGCCGTCAAAAACTTTTGATGCCGACACGGCTGCTATAACGCCAGCGATGCGGACCGACATGGTTAGTGCAAGCCTGCAAATTGCAAAAGATAATAAACTAATTGCCGCGGGTTACTTGCAAAACAGCGCATCATTTTCAGCAATGATGAATTCGCATGGTTTATTTGCCTACTTCACAGGTACCGATGCCAGTTTTTCTATTACACTGCGTACGGAAGACGGCCAGGGCTCTGGCTACTCAACAAAAGACTATAATGCTGTAAGCAAACTTGATACGCTTTCATTCACTAAAACAGCTGCACAAAAAGCGACCCGGTCTGCCGCCGCCAAGGCGATAGAACCCGGTAAATACACGGTTATATTAGAACCAGCTGCCGGCATCGTACTGCTTGAGCAATTGTATGGGGGACTGGACGCAAGAAGTGCCGACGAAGGTCGCAGTTTTTTAAGCAAAACCGGAGGCAAAACCAAGTTGGGTGATAAACTGGTTGACGAACGGATTAATATTTATTCAGACCCTTCAAACCCTGAATTGCCAACCGGTAGCTGGGCCGGAGATGGCAGGCCGCAGGAGAAAATAAGCTGGATTGAAAAAGGTGTACTTAAAAACCTCACTTATTCCCGGTATTGGGCCCAAAAACAAGGTGTAAAAGCCGTCCCATCGCCCGATAGTATTATAATGGACGGCACCGACCTCACTTTAGAGGAATTAATAAAAGGCACAGAAAAGGGGATACTTGTAACCCGTTTATGGTATATCCGACCGGTAGACCCACAAACCTTGCTATACACTGGCTTAACCCGCGACGGTACCTTTTATATAGAGAACGGACAAATCAAGTTTCCGATAAAAAATATGCGTTTTAACGAAAGTCCGGTGATTATGTTGAATAACCTGGATGCCTTGGGTAAACCGGAAAGAGCTGTGAGTGGCGAATCGTTCTCCAGCGCGCTTATTCCACCGATGAGGATAAAGGAATTCACATTCACTTCTTTGTCGGATGCTGTTTAAGCAACGGGAAGAATTACTTTTTTTGCTTTAAAACGGAAAAAATAGGCTAAAGGAGTATCTATCGTTGGTGATTTTTTTTAAAACGGGATCAGAATCATTTGCTATTTTTTCATCTGTTTAAGTAAACATTGTTGACACGCCTTTTCGTGCATTTCGAACTATACTTTGTTCGGTAAGCCGCAACTTAACCGAATCATTTGATTCGTCTTAGTTCAATATGAAAGCATTGGCGTTTAGTACGTACTGTAAAAAATAATTCCGGATGAAAACTTTAAGTGAATTTAAAGAATCATTGAATTTAGAGCAGCCGAATACTGAGCTTTCTGTTCAATTAAAAAGTCTTTGGTATGATGGCAAAGGCGATTGGAATGAGGCACATGCCCAGGTTGATAGTTTAAATGATAAAGAATCGGCATGGGTTCATGCCTACTTACACCGTAAAGAAGGTGATATTTGGAATGCTGATTACTGGTATAGCAAAGCGCAGAAAGCCCGCCCTGATCTTTCATTAGAAGAAGAATGGGAACATTTGGTATTACATTTTCTTTGATGAACGTGAAGTTCAAAAGATAGCCGGCCACTTAAAATATCATCGCACAATATTAGGCGAAACGGAACCAATCTAATGCTGCTGTAAAACTAAAATTGTACGGTCAGAAGTAAGCGTTAATTTATTAGTAACTCTTCTAATAATTAATTGCAAAAATGTTTGGTGCTGTTATAAAAAAGAACCCCTGAATTCATCTGGAAAATATTATCATGATAACGCATCCCTCCTCAAAGCCCAAAATACACGTTATTGCTACCCTGAGCATTTTCTTGCTAATAAATTTAACCCCTTTTTTATTGACATTGTGTATATAACTCTTTATTGGGGTATTTGGGTCGTAATCGTTTTTTATATAATAAATAAGAAAATGAAAAATTGTTTTCTTTTAATTGCCTTATTAAGAGCCTGTTACAGATGGGTAAACATCTGGTCTATTCGCGTACCCAAGTTGCCCATTCTTTTTTTTTAAACAGTTGTAGTTTCACCCCTCAGGAATAAGTGGCAAAGTGGCTTTGCAAAGGCATTTTGTTATACGGTTTCCGCAATTATAAAACCAACAAACCAAATTTAATTTCTCGTTCTGGCATTCAGCTATTGTTGGCTGTGGATGGCATTTTTGAAACACTGCAAGCCTCGAGCAGGGTTAGAACAAATGTCTTTTGCGACGGGTTTTATCTGATGATTTGATTATAAGTTTAAAATACGATTATAAAATAAAAACTTCTTAACAAAAAACAATAAGGAGCCAATTATTAAAATTCATGTACAGAAATCGGACAACCTGTTTAATATGTGTTGAGAACGCAGTTGATCAGGTGGTTGGGTAGCTAAGGGTCTTTGTGAGATTCATAAAACAAATACGTCTGCTATGCTACCCTACAAGTTTATTTGCAATTAACCAATTTATTCATAGCGGTGATAAAAATCGCAAACTTAACCAAATTTTTTATGAAGAAAACCTTAAACTATCTTTTATGCATCATGGCAATTCTGACATTGACGAGATGCACAAAGCAACAAATCGCTTCTCCCGGCGGAAAACCGCTTATTTCCAAAAATGTGAGCAGTTCGATGTTCCAGAGTTGGAACACTAACCCACTCCCACCCGATCAAACAGGGATGACCAGTACCGCCGCCCAGCTTGCTGCAAATATGACCTTAGGGATCAACATCGGCAATACCCTGGAAGCACAGGGCAACGAAAACTCATGGGGCAACCCCAATGTTACCCAGGCACTCATTGATGCTTATAAACAAAGAGGGTTTAATGCTGTCCGGATCCCTTGTAATTGGGACTGGTCGCACATCATCAATACGTCAACCGAGCAAATAGACCCGGCCTGGCTCGCCCGTGTGCAGCAGGTTGTACAATATTGCATTAACGATGGCATGTATGTGATATTAAATATACATTATGACGGCGGATGGTTGGAGGATAATGACACCGTTACTATGCAGGCTGCAGTTAATGCCAAACAAAAGGCCCTTTGGGAACAAATTGCAACTCAAATGCGTGGTTTCGACCAACACCTGCTTTTTGCCAGTGCTAACGAACCTCAGGCAACCACTTCGGCCGCAATGAGTGTGTTGCTTTCTTATCATCAAACTTTTATAAACGCGGTAAGGTCAACCGGCGGGCACAACAGCTACAGGACTTTGGTTGTTCAGGGGCCCAATACCAATCCTGACCTAACCTATAGTCTGATGAATACGCTGCCAACAGATCCGGCATCCAATCGTTTAATGGTAGAGATTCATCAATACGCTCCCTACAACTTTTGTATAATGCCCTCCGACCAATCATGGGGCAATGTGTTTTATTACTGGGGAGCGGGCTACCATACCACCTTCGATGTTGCGCACAACCCCACCTGGGGCGAGGAATCAACCATTAGCGGGTATTTCCAGGAAATGCAGTCAAAGTTTACGAGCAAAGGCATCCCGGTAGTAATGGGCGAATTTGCGGTACAGACACAAAGTAAGCTTACGGGAGATTCGTTAAACTTCAATCTTGCTTCCAGAGCGTATTGGTATAATTTCAATATGCACACGGCAGCTGCAAACGGTCTCATTCCATTTTTATGGGATACCGGCACGCTCATTAGCAGATCGAATTACGGGGTATTAGATCAACGGGATTTAGCGGCCCTTACGCAAGGCAAACAAACTGGATCATCACAGACATTTTCGGTTGGTGGCGTGTACCAGATTATCAACAGGTACAGTTTTAAACCTTTAGAGATCCTCGGCTGGGGTACTGCAAATGGATCGCTGGCAGATCAATGGGATTATGTGAGCGGACAAAATCAGCAATTTAAAGTGGTGAGCGCGGCAAATGGCAGCTATTTGTTAACGCCTATGCATACCAGCGGGAAGTGTTTGGAAGTATATGGCTGGTCTGGCTCTAACGGTGGTGCTGTGGATATCTGGTCTTACTCGGGCACAGGTGCGAATAATCAAAATTGGTTAATTCAGCCTACCGACAATGGGTACTACAAAATTATCAACGTAAATAGCGGAAAGGCACTTGAAGTTACCTTAGGTAACAATGCGGCAATCCCATTCAGAAATGGCAGCGCGGTTGACCAATATGATTACAGTGGCGGCAAAAACCAGCAATGGGCATTTGCGGGTATATAAATAAAATTAAACTATTTAATCAGAAATCTTTAATGCTCAGGTTAAAAACTGGGTGTTAGAGATTTTTGTCGAATTGCATTTATTTGATAAAAGTATTGATGCGTTCCGGGTGTGATACGGGGCGCATTTTGTTGTTTTTTGCCATGAACGCAAAAAAACTATTTAATTTTTTCCGTCATTAATATATTTATTTCCGCAAAAATAACATTTACGCTACCTTTAGTTAATGACTTTTTAAATGGTTTACCTGCCGATTTTATATTACTTCAATAAGACTTCAATGCGTGTAAAATTCTACATTTTTTTTAACGTAATAATTTTTTTCTGTGGCAGGGTTTTCGCGCAAAATAACCTTTATCAGTTTTCGCGGTTAAACATTAATAATGGGCTGTCAGATAATCAGGTCAACTGTATATTTAAAGATTCAGAGGGCTTAATGTGGTTTGGGACAGCCTCTGGACTTAACCGTTACGATGGTTACAACTTTAAAGTTTTTCTGCATGATGCTGCCGATAAAAACTCCGTTCATGATAATTATATCGCCCAAATTTTTGAGGGACCTGAAAAAAAGCTATGGATATTTACCATCGGTGGAAATTGTGTTTATGATATTGAAACAGGGCGGTTTAATAATGATTTGTCGCCGTTGCTCAAATCTTTAAAACTTCCGGTTTATCCGCTGGTTTCGAAAATAATCCGGGATGGGCATGGCGATTTTTGGTTTTTAATTCCAGATTCGGGCGTTTACAGATATAATGCTCAAAGTAGACAGACCAAACACTATTATCACGGCAACAATTCTGCAATTCCTATATACTCAAGTTCAGTTGCGGATATTGCAGAAGATGATAAAGGAAATGTATGGTTATTGTATTATAAAGGCACGGTTGAGATGTTCGATATAAAACAGGATAAAGTCACCTATCGCACCGACGCCTTTGTTAATGCAATCAATACTAAAAACAGGAATTATTTCATAAGCGTAGACCGCGACAAAGATTTGTGGATTTATTCGCCAAATGTAGCTGAAGGTGTGTTTTATTATAGCCCTTCAACAAGGGTATTCCATCATATTGATAAGGAATCATCCGGGACAAAGTTGACATCAAATATAATTAATAATATTATTCAGGCCGATGATGGCCTTATCTGGATCGCCACAGATCATGGAGGAATCAACATGCTGGATAAGAAAGGGTTTAAACTCACTTATTTACTAAATAGGGCGGATGATGTCAAATCATTAAGTGAGAACAGTGGCGTGCTTTACAAGGACAATACGGGTATAATGTGGGTCGGGACTTTCAAAGAAGGGATTAGTTATTATCATAAAAATATTATCAGGTTTCCGTTATACAGACATTTTGTTTCGGATCCAGGCAGCCTCAGTTTTGAAGCTGTTGACAAGTTTGTTGAAGATAAACAAGGCAATCTGTGGATTGGGACAAATGGTGGCGGTTTAATTTACTTTAACCGGAAAACGGGAAAATATAAGCAGTATAAATACGATCCGAAAAACAACAATAGCCTGAGCAGCGACATTATAGTAAGTTTATGTATAGATCATAATCAAAAGCTATGGATAGGTACTTATTTTGGCGGCCTCGACAGCTTTGACGGCAAGACCTTCACCCATTTTAAACACGATGATAAAGTTTCAACTAGTATTGCCGACGACAGGGTATGGAACATCCTTGAAGACTCTAAGCACCGGCTCTGGGTAGGGACTTTTGAACAGGGTGTTGAAATTTTCGACCAGGAGAAAAAAACGTTTTATCATCCTTTTAATAAAAAAGATATTAGGTGCCCATTCGTTTCTTCAATTTTTGAGGACCGGCACGGTAATATTTGGATAGGAGGGTATTTTGGCATCGACGTTATTTTGAAACAGAGTAACCGGGTTATACATTATAACAACAATGCAAACGACGCAAATAGTTTAGCAAATGATTTTGTAAGTTGTATTAACGAGGATAGCCGCGGCTTAATGTGGATAGGGACCAGGGCTGGATTGAGCATATTAAATCCGAAAACAAACAGGTTCATTTCGCTGAAAAAAGTTAACGGCCTGCTTGATAACTCAGTATTAGATATACTGGAGGATAATAGTGGTTCAATGTGGCTGACCACCGCAAAAGGATTGAGCCGGCTAACGTTAAAGGGGGGTACAATGCCTCATGATTTTCAGTTCGAAAACTTCGATGAAACTGACGGTTTGCAGGGTAGGGCGTTTAATAAAAATGCCGCCTTAAAAACAAGAGAGGGGGAGTTGATATTTGGCGGCGGACATGGTTTTAATATTTTCGATCCGGTGAACATACACCCCAATTTTGTTAAGGCAAATTTGATTTTTACCGATTTTCAATTGTTTAACAAAAGTATTTCTGCAAATGAGCCTTTCGAAGGACATATTGTACTTTCAAAAGCGATTTCGGCAACCCGGGAGATAACGCTTAATCACAATGAGAACGTGTTTACATTCGAATTCGCTGCTGTTAACTTTTACAATGCCAACAAAGTAAAATATCAGTATATGATGGACGACTTTGATAAAGGATGGTTGAATGCCGATAACACAACGCGAAAGGCCACTTACACAAACCTCGACCCCGGCGATTATGTGTTTAAAGTCCGCGCATCTAATCCGGAGGGGGTTTGGAACCCCGGCTATCTTTCAATAAAAATTAAAGTACTTCCACCGTTTTGGAAATCGACCATAGCCTACATTATTTATTTGGCACTCTTGATCGGTGTACTCCTTATTATACGACAACGGGGAATAGAAAAAATAAGGCGACAATTTGTTACCGAACAAGAAAAACGTGAAGCAGGCTTATTAATTGAACAAGAGCGGCGTGAAGCAAAACTGCTAATTGAACAGGAAAGGCAGGAGGTTAAACGCATACGGGAGCTCGACGAATTAAAAATTAAATTTTTGACGAATGTTAGTCATGAATTCAGAACGCCTCTGGCTTTAATTATGGGGCCGGTTGACAAATTGCTTAAAACTTCACATGATATTGAACATAGGGCACAACTCGGTATTATTGGCAAAAATGCGCGGCGACTGTTGAATTTAGTAAACCAACTACTTGATTTTCGAAAGATGGAAGTGCAGGAATTGAAACTACACGTTACGCCTGGCGATATCATCAAGTTTGTAAGAGAGTGTACCTTGTCTTTTCAGGATATTGCTGATGAAAAAAATATTGCTTTAGCCTTCGATACGGATATTGAATCGTTAATAACGAGCTTTGACCACGACAAAATAGAAAGAATTTTATTCAACCTGCTGTCTAATGCATTTAAATTTACACATAGTGGGGGCAACGTGAGCGTGTTACTCAGCAACGTTAAAACGGAGCCAACAGAAAAATACGAAACCATTGAAATAAAAATTATTGACACGGGTATTGGCATCGATAAAGATAAACAAGACAAAATATTTGAACGTTTTTTTCAGTCGGATATGCCGAAATCATTAATTAACCAGGGCAGTGGTATTGGGTTGGCGATAACACGCGAATTTGTAAAGATGCACAACGGCGACATCACCGTAGAAAGTGACCCTGGTTATGGAAGTTGTTTCATTATTCGATTGCCCTTGCCCGTTGAAGAAGATATATTTGAATTTTCGACCGATACTGATTTAATTGAAGATGCAGTTACAAACATTAAACAAACAGAGGTAGAACATCATTCCTCACCCAAATTTCAATTTCCCGAAAAAAAGCCAGTGGTTTTATTAATAGATGATAACGACGATTTTCGTTTTTATTTGAAAGACAACCTCAGAGACATGTTTTTTATTTTGGAAGCTGCAAACGGTAAAGAAGGTTGGCAAAAAGCCTTAGCGCAACACCCTGATATTATTGTAAGTGATATAAGTATGCCGGAAATGGATGGCATCGACCTTTGTAAAAAACTAAAGAGTGACGAACGCACCCTGCATATCCCTATTATTTTGTTAACTGCCATCATCGGTGAAGAAGAGCAACTGAAGGGACTTGAAATAGGTGCGAATGACTATATGACCAAACCTTTTAACTTTGAAATATTGCTTTCGAAAATTAGGAATTTATTGGTATTACAGGAGAATTTTAAACGCACCTATACAAAACAGATAAATGTGCAAATGCCGGAAGAAACTGTGGTGAATTTAACCGGCGATGAGAAGCTTTTGAGGAACATTGTTGAATATATAGAGCGGAATATTTTAAGCTATAATCTTTCTGTTGAGGAATTAAGCAGCGAAATGAATATGAGCCGCGGCACGCTCTATAAAAAAGTTTTAATGCTTACCGGCAAAACACCTATCGAGTTTATCCGTTCAATCAGGCTGAAAAAAGCTGTGGATTTATTGGAAAACACCGATTTGAGCATAGGTCAAATTTGCTACAAAGTTGGTCTTAATACGCCAAAATATTTTGCAAAACTGTTTAAGGATGAATATAACATTCTTCCATCGGCTTACATTGCTTCTGTTCGTAAAAGAAAAACCTTTCCCAAGTCCGACGACGAAACAACAACCGAAATTTAGACCCCGTTTAAATTTATGATAAAATGCTGTGAATTTCTGTATTTATGCGGACAAAAGCCGTATGCGCTCACCAGAATATGGCCGCCGGTGCCTACCGGATGGGGCTGGCTATAACGCCATTCGAGAGTTTTTTTGCTGGCAATACCAACAGCCAAATTTTAATTTAATCGCTTAGTTTACTGAAAAAAATGATCGGCAGTTTTTTTGGTAAGGGGCTTCCACCGGCAAACAATTCAATTTTTTTCCAGATTTCGACGAATGTCAATGTTGGATATCCAATAGCGGATCATTTTTTGTTATTTGTGTTACAATTTTACTGGTAAACGTCGAAAATTGGCTCAAAAAAACGACAAAATATTTTAATTTTCTTATTTACAGGCACTTGCATTTAGCCGAACATCTGGGCTATCATCGGACACAAGTCGGCTATGCTTTTTTCTTACACTCTTGTAGCTTCGTTTTAGATGATTATGCTGCTTTATGCTTTGTTGAACTGCATCCTAACCCGGCATCATCATCAAATTATAAACAAATAAACCGGTCTAAATAAAATTTATTACGATGAAAATGCTGCATACCCCGAGGTATAGGTTTTTTGTCTGTGTGCCTTGGCGGTCGACTGCCGGGATAAAAATAAAAAATTATCCGGGCGGCTTTCGTGGGCCTGTTTTTCAATATTTCATTTAATAACCATTTAATAAACTGATAGTAATTATGAATAGAGAATAAGATTCAAGTTAAACCAAAAAACAATAAACCAATTATTAATAAATTAAAATCCTCCTATAAAATGGATAAAACTTTACAAAGAAGAATGAGATACCATATTTCGTTATTTATAGCAGGCATGTTATTATGCCTCTCAGGGTACGCGCAAACCCTCAGCATCTCCGGAAAGGTAATAGGCGCCGATGATTCCCAGCCGCTGCCGGGAGTAACTATTAGGGTAAAAGGAACAACAACCGGAACGTTATCCGCTGTTGATGGTACTTTTAAAATAATGGCGAAGCCAGGCGATGTACTCACTTTTAGTTTTTTAAGTTATGAACGCAAGGAAATAATAGTCAAAAAAAACAGCATCATTATTGATGTTAAGCTAAACCCAGTACCGAGCAACCTGGAGGAAGTGGTTGTTAATGGGTATGCAAAAATAAAACGGAAAGATGTAACGGGCTCTATAAGTTCCATAACCGGGACCGAATTGCTAAAAACCCAACCGACTACTTTTGACCAGGCCCTGCAGGGAAAGGTGGCGGGTGTTGTTGTGCAACAGATATCAGGGCAGCCTGGTGGTGGTGTGTCTATTCAAATACGCGGAGTATCGTCAATAACCGGTTCCAATTCGCCGTTATATGTAATCGATGGTGTTATTATACCCCCGACCAGCGACCCGGGTAATGGTGGTAATCCATTAAATTCCATCAATCCCGATGAAATACAGTCAATAGATGTATTGAAAGATGCCTCAGCCACCGCCATTTATGGTTCGCAGGCAACGAATGGCGTTATCGTTATTACCACAAAAAGGGGTAAAGCCGGGGCACCAACAGTAAGCTATGATTTCTACACCGGTGACCAGGAGTTACCAAAGGAACTCCCAACGATGAACCTGCAGCAGTATGCTACCTTTATTAATGCCCGTGCGCAGGTTTGGGGCTTCGATGTCAGGCCCCAATTTGCCAATCCACAATATTTAGGTACGGGTACCAACTGGCAAAATGAATTATTCCGGAGGGCACCGATGAATAACAACACCCTAACCGTTAGCGGTGGTGATGATAAAACCTCATATTTACTGTCAGCCTCTTATTTCGATCAGGAAGGGATAGCCCTAGGATCGGATTTTACGAGATATTCTACACGCCTGAACCTCGACAATAAAACCACTGATTGGCTAAAAGTTGGGACCAGCCTTCAATTAGTACACTCTTTTCAAAATCAAAATACTACTGCCTCTAGTGTAATAAACTCGGCGTTAAATCTTACGCCCGATATTCCTGTACAGAACCCCGATGGCTCTTATGGCGGTGTTTCCAACCCCGCCGGTTGGGTTACCCCTGTTGTCAATCCTGTGGCGATAGCCGAGCTTGTCACAAACACTGCAACAAGGAACCAGGTGTTTGGCAATGCTTACGCCGAAATACAATTTATAAGGGATTTGTCTTTTCGGACTGAAGTATCGGGTAATTTCGATTTCGGGACAGCCGATAATTTTACGCCAACTTATACTTTTGGTAAACTTGTTAACGGTATCAATAGTGGTAGTTCAACCTTGTCGCAAAACATTTATACCGTATGGCGCAATTTTTTAACGTATAACCATAATTTCAATAAATTTAAACTCAATGCTTTAGCAGGGCACGAAGCACAGTCGAGCTGGTCCGAAAATGTTAACGCTGCCCGTACAAATTTCCCATCAAACAATGTGACCGCCATTAGTGCCGGCGATCCTACCACGGCTACAAACTCAGGCAGTAATGGGCTCGGTAGTTCATTGGAATCCTATTTCGGCCGTGTTAATTTTACATGGGACGATAAATACCTGATCACTGGCAATATACGGGAGGATGGCTCTTCGAATTTTATGGTCAACCATAATTGGGCTACTACCTATTCGGGGGGATTTGCCTGGAAAATTAATAATGAGGCGTTTTTGAAAGATGTAAAAGCTATAAATGAACTGAAACTGCGGATCGGTTACGGGCTTACCAACAACCAGGGCATACCGGGCAATACTTTTGCAACCCAGCTTACAACAGTGGCCAATGGTTTATCAGGTACCGCGCAGTTTCAAGCCAATTTGCCAAACCCAACGGTAACGTGGGAAAAAACAGATTATTACAACGCCGGACTTGACGGGACGTTTTTAAATGGGCGCTTGAATTTTTCGCTGGATGTTTATGACCGCGTAACAAACGGGCTTTTATTAGCGGAACCGCTTCCATTATATTCAGGTACTACTACCGGTTATTCGCCGGGGGCCATGGCTGCGCCTTATGCCAATGTTGGTTCGCTCCGCAACTCCGGGTTTGACTTACAGGTCAGCACTACCAATATTAACCATAAAGATTTTACATGGAAATCCAATTTTACCATATCGCGGAACGTTAATAAAGTGCTTAGTTTAGGTAACGGCGGATCTGATGCCAACTTAAGCCAAATGTCTTATACCAATAACGAGGTTGTGGAAAAAACGGTTGTAGGCCAGCCGATAGGCGAATTTTACGGCTATATATACGATGGCATATTTGCAAGCCCGAAAGATTTTCAAACACATGCCTTGCCGGTTAACCAGGCAGGTCAACCTTATCCAATTTCTCCATCGGGCGGCGGTATCTGGTACGGCGACCATAAGTATAAAGACTTGAATGGCGATGGTATTATTGACACAAGGGACCAAACCTTTTTAGGTTCGCCGATCCCGAAATTCCAGGGTGGTATCGGTAATACATTTACCTACAAAGGTTTCGATTTGAATTTTTTCTTTAGCGGCGACTATGGCAACAAAATATTCAATCAATTGGCTATCACAGAAACCAATCCGCAAAATAATACGAACTTATTTACATCGGTATTAAACTATGCGCACCTGGCTTTAGTAAACCCCGCTGGCTCTGCATCCGATGTTAACAATGTGTACGTTACCAACCCAGGTACAAATATCGTGGGTTTGAGAAATGATAATACCAACGATAACGAGCGCTCTTCGAGTTTGTATATACAGGATGGTTCATTCCTGAAATGCAAAAACATTACCTTAGGTTACAGGCTGCCCGAAAATATTTTATCGAAAATATACGTGCATTCCATCCGCGTATATGCAACCGTAACCAATGCGTTTACCATCACAAAATATGTGGGCATGGACCCTGAAATTGGTTCGTGGAACCCGCTTCAGGCAGGCTGGGACAGCGGTTATTACCCTCAGCCAAGAGTATTTACTATTGGTGCCAACGTAACATTTAACAAATAAAGCAATCACCAATTAAAAAAGATATTTATGAAACCAATAAAGAAAATAATGATTTTTTTGGTAATTGCAGCTGCAATTGCCGGGTGCAAAAAGAGTTTTTTGGACCGCCCTTCCATCTCACAAATTAGTTCTGATAATTTTTACAAAACCCCCTCCGATTTAAGGCTGGCTACAGCGAACCTTTATGGGGGCGCGCCCTGGTTTCAATGGCAGCAGCCATGGCTGCTGTTAGGCGAAGTATTGCCCGGAACTGCTTATTTTGGTTATTATGGCGATTTGGTACAGCTTTATACCCGTACTACTACAGGGCAAAATGGCATTGTGCTGAGCGGTTGGACAGGCCTTTACAATGTTATCGCGCAATGTAATACGGTTATTAATGCCATAAACCAGCAATCGTCTGCCTCTATCCCGGCCATAAACAAAAACCAGGCCATTGCCGAAGCAAGGTTTATACGTGCGATGGCTTATTATCATTTGGCGGTTTATTGGGGTGCCGTGCCTATTATTACGGATAACACCACATTGGTAACAAACCCCTTGCTTAACCGCAACACGGTGTCGGATGTTTATAAATTCATAACCATCGACTTAACTTTTGCAGCGCAAAACCTTCCTGTTACCGATCAGCCGGGTAGGGTAACTACCTGGTCGGCGCAAGGCTTATTGGGCAAAGTATATTTAACCATGTCGGGTTGGGGCCAAAACGGTTCGCGCGACCAGTCATTGCTGGATAGTGCCAAAAAATACGCGGGGAATGTGTGCAAAAACAGCGGGATAGCATTGTTCCCAAGCTATTATAACCTTTTCACCGTGCAAAACAACAATGTCCCCGAAGATTTATTTGCGGTTCAATGGGCACCAGGTGTGGGTTATGGGTCTGGTAATGTGCTGGAAACCTATTTTTCGCAGAGTGCCACAATAGATTTTCAAGGCAGTGGCGGATGGGAAGCCTTACAGCCAACTTATGACTTGTATATGATGTACACCCCCCAGGACACCATCCGGCGCAAGGCCACTATTATGCTCACCGGGGTCCATTATCCGGATTTAGACCGTGCAGATGGCGGTTATACGGCAACCGAGTGTTCCATGAAAAAGCACATTGTTGGCAACGGGGCAGATAACAATACACCAACAGCTACTTTGTGGTCATCTCCGGAAGACTTTGCCATGCTGAGGCTGGCCGATGTATATTTGGTATATGCCGAAGCTATTTTGGGGAACAATGCTTACACAATCGATCCTGACGCGATGACGTATTTTAACGCTGTGCGGGCAAGGGCAGGTATAAACCCAGCCCCGATGCTTACCGCCGATACCATACGCAAGGAAAGAAGGGTGGAACTGGCTTTTGAAGGACAATACTGGATAGACCTGGTAAGGTGGTCTTATTACCAGCCCGCCGCGGCAGTTGCCTTTGTTAATGCACAGGGCAACAACAACAACCGGCAGCCGTTTAGTTATGACGTTACAACTAATACTGCTACAAGGGATACCTCTGCGGCCCCATCAGCCGTTCCGGCAACTATCAGTTCGTTTACACTGCAAATACCGGCAGCTGAGTTGACCACGGATCCAAAATTGGCGCAGCCACCTGTACCATACTATTAATTTGAAATTTAAAATATTTTAAAAATATATAATTATGAAAAAGAAATCATTTATCCACCTGTGTTTATTGTCACTGCTCTTAGCGATGGTGGCTTTATTCCCTGCTTGTAAAAAAAGCAACGACAGCGGCGGCGCGCCCATGATTATGGGCGTAAGGAGTTATGTTGCATCACCGAACGATACGGTTCTGCACAGTGCCATCGCAAATGGCCAATGGGTAGTTATAACCGGGCAAAATTTGCAAAATGCCACCAATATTAGTTTTGATGGGGTGCCTGCAAGTTTTAATCCAGCTTTATTAGCATCGGGTAGCGCGGTAGTTCAAATACCAGCCATTATGTTTGCAACGGTTGATACTACCAAACTTTATACCATTACTTATCAAACACCAACAGGTACTGCAACGTTTTCGTTTAAACTGGGCCCTGCGGCACCAACCATCAGTGCTATATCCAACGTATTTGCCAACCCTGGCGATTCGGTTTATCTGTATGGTACAAATTTAGTATTGGTTCAGGGCTTTATATACGGGGGTACCGCAATTAAATCGTTTAATTCGAACGCTACCGGAACTTCCCTTGGATTTTTAATGCCGGCGGCAACACCCACTAGTCTGGTAAAAGTAACCACTAAGAGTGGTACTGCTATTGATACCATAAACGCCACGCCAACCATTACCTGGATTAACAACGAAGACGCGGCACCGGGAGATTCTGTTTACATTAAAGGTACTTATTTCCAACCTAGTCAAGTGCTGGTGTTCGGTGGTACTACAATTACAGCCTTTAAAGTATCAAAGGATTTTAAGACTATCGCTTTTGTTATGCCTGCAATAACAGGACCACAAAACGGTGGGCCGGTATCTGTGACTACAAAGTTTGGTTCAGCATCTACTGTTTACAATGTTGAGGATTTTGTTGATGGCGTGTTTCAAAACTGGGACAATGTTAACGGTTACCCATGGGGACTTAGCAATGTAGTAAACAACGACCCACTATTTCCTGGCAATACCGGTTATTTTGGCGAACTGTTCGACACAGCCGTAGGATCTGGTGATTTTAGCTGGTGGGGCGGCGGCCGCGGCGTAAACATGGGCGGAAGCCAATGGGTACCGGCTGCTAATATTTCGGACAACCCTGCTAATTGGGCGGTTAAATTTGAAATATCTGTCCCTGCATCCACACCATGGACCGGCGGTGCCCTTTATATAGCTGAAAATTATAGCTTTACTTACATATCCAGGTACACCCCATGGATGAGCAGCACGGGTACAACAACGTCATTTAGTACCAATGGCTGGGTTACCGTAACACTGCCATTGTCGGGCTTTTTAACAAGCAATGGCACAGGCAAACCATTACCATCAATTTCCGACCTGGTTGGCCCAAGTGGTAACACAGGGATGAACATCTGGTATATTAATGATGGCACAACGCTTGTAAAATCATTTGCCTTAGCAATAGATAATATCCGTGTCGTAAAAATTAAATAAACTATAGCCCCGTGGCAACACATTGCCGCGGGGCTTGTAAACAAACAGAATATGAAAATAATGAAAAATAAAATTGGGACGGCCTACAAGGTTGCCAGCATATTTATAGTGCTTTTAGCGATAGTTTCCTGCAAGAAAAATATAAATGCGCCGGAACTTTCGATAGCCAACATAACCGATACCATACCAGCAGGGGGCGGCACAGTAGCGTTGGCATTTACTTCCAATGCTGCCTGGTCGATTGATACTACAGGTTTTGGATGGCTGAAATTAAGCCAAACATCAGGCGGCAGTGGTGCTGTAACCATTAATTTAACAGCACCGGCCAATAAAACCGGCATGAGGCTGTCTTTGCTTTTAGTTTTAAATTCAACTAATGGCCAGAGCCGGCGGATCACCGTGTTACAGGATGCCAACATTTATCCCTCTTATAATACAGCACCAATAGCGCCCGATGCAACTGGCATGGGCAGCACCGCTACGGCTTTGGTCGCAAATATTACAATTGGATATAACATTTATAACACCTTGGAAGCCCCTGGCGATGAAACTACCTGGGGGCAGTCGCCTGTTACCCAGCAACTAATCGATTTGATAAAAGCGGCTGGTTTTAATGCGATACGGATACCCGTTCAATATAATGATTCACATGTAATCAACCAGGCAACAGCACAAATAGATCCCGCGTGGCTGGCCCGGGTAAAACAGGTGGTTCAGTATTGCTTTAACGACCAAATGTATGTATTTGTTAATGATCATGTTAATGACGGGTGGCTGGATTGCACTGCAACAGGCGCTAAACAGGATTCTATCAATGCCAAGCAAAAAGCATTCTGGGAGCAAATAGCTACCACGCTGCGTGATTTTGACGAACATTTGATGTTCGCCAGTGCCAACGAGCCTAATGCTACAGATGCGCCGACAACTGTTACCTTAATGCGTTATCACCAAACATTTATTAACGCGGTGCGCAGTACCGGTGGTAAAAATACTTATCGTTCTTTGATTATCCAGGCGCCCTCTACATCAATTGATTTGGCCAACGAATACCTCAACCCGGCTGTTGTGTACAAAGTTGCGCAGTTGCCCGTTGACCCGACACCAAATAAAATGGTACTCGAGTTTCACTATTATACCCCGCCAAATTTTTGCATATTATCTGCCGATGCAAGCTGGGGGAAAGAGTGGTACTTCTGGGGTGCCCAGTTCCATACAACCAACCCGCTCTACCTTGACCGAAACTCAACATCTAATGAGGAAAGTTACGCAGATTCTATATTTAAGACTGTGAAAGTAAACTTTGGTTCGAAGGGTATACCACTAATTATGGGTGAGTACGGCACGTCATACCACGCCGAGAATTTAACAGGGGACCCTGCGGATTCACTATTGTCGGTAAATTCCCAGATGCATTTCTATAGTTACATAACACAACAAGCTAAAGCAAATGGTGTAGCGCCGTTTATATGGGGCAGCGATGCGCTCAACCGCCAAAATAATACTATAGGAGACCAACGGACGTTGGATTCATTGAAAAAAGGAGCGGGGCTTTAAAATAGAAATAGACGATTTGTTATGGACTTTAAATAAATTTTAGAAACTATTGCTATTTTTTGGTTAGGGTTTATAACGGATATTTTATTTTCAGGACCGGGGCAATTGCCCCGGTCCTGAAAATTTTTTCCCCGCATATTGGGCGTTTCATACCGAAATGCAATGCGCTAAAAGATCAATGTATTGGAGTGGGTTATTGGACTACATTTAATACAAGACAGGCACTAGTCAATGACCTGATATCATTTTATCGGGATACCCCAGGAAATGGTAGTGTTTTAAACAGGCAAAACAATACTGCAAATGATCAGCGTACGCTTAATGCAATAATAGCAGGAGGTCAATAAACATTGGCGCGCTGGAAATTATTCGGGACTAATGGCACCCGGAACTGCTGGCATCGCATGGAAAGATGTTTCTCAATGTGATGTTGGCCTGATTAAACGTTGACGATGAGTTTATCACTGCCGATTTGTAAATAATGAAAAAGTATACTGTATTTTAAAAAATGAAAACTGGAACGCTCTTTAAAGAACCCGAGACACTTCAGGAGACATTTAAACGAACCTTTAAGGTGAAGATCGATGAGTATTCTGAACAGGGACATGTACAAAATGGAGATGAGACGTTCTTAAGAGAATTAGTTGAGTACATCGAACGGAATTTGTCAAACGCTAATCTTTCTGTTGAAATGATTAGCCATGAAATGAAAATGAGCCGCGTGTGGCTGTATAAAAAAATTTTAATGTTTACGGGCAAGTCGCCGATTGAGTTTATACGCACGATCCGGTTAAAAAAAGCAGTTCAATTACTCGAAAACTCAGACATGAAGATCAGCCAGATAGCCAACGAAGTTGGTATTGAAACCTCCAAACATTTTTCAAAACTTTTTAAAAAGGAATTTGATATACTCCCTTCTACCTACGTCCATTTTACCCGCAAAACTAAAGCTGAGGCAATATTAAATGCTTATGGGCTGCACACTGCAATTAAAATGGTAAGTTTTAGCGAGGAGATTACGGCTAATGAATAATAAAAAAGCCATTAAAAAGACAATCAACGTATATAAAACACCCATCGCCGTGATGTTTCTGGTTGAATATGATTGGTCGCAGGGTTCAATTGCAAAATATCAATATAGCTAATACAAATAGCATTAAAAAAATGATCAAACGAATATTATCTATAATTTTTACATTTTCTGTGTTTCATTCCTTTAGCTATGCTCAAATAATTTTGCCTAAAGTATTTGGTGAAAACATGGTTTTGCAAAGAAATATTCGAATCCCTGTTTGGGGAAACGCAACACCCGGATCAATTATAACAGCCCAACTTGGAACCTCCCGTGTCACCGCAAAAGTGGATGTAAACGGAAAGTGGATGCTCCGTTTACCGAAGTTTAAAGCCGGAGGTCCTTACACACTTAAATTATTTGAGTTGGGCAAGTCTAAATCAGTTATTGAGCTAAAAGGCATTCTTATTGGTGACGTTTGGTTAGCTTCGGGCCAATCCAACATGGAGTTGCAGGTGCAACAAGCTAAGGATGCTAAAAATGAAATCGCGAAAGCTAAGTTCCCTCAAATACGTTTTATTTTAGTGGGACATGATAGGGAATTAACCCCTCAACAAGATATTTTATCGGGCAAATGGGAAATTTGCGACACAGCAAATGTGAAAGAATTCTCAGCAGTTGCCTATTATTTCGCCAGAAAAATACATCAGGATCAACATGTTCCGATAGGAATTATCCAAAGTACCTGGGGAGGAACACCGGTTGAATCGTGGACGAGCCGCGAAATGTTACTTTCATCGCCAATTACTAAATCAAGGGTACTCGCCAATGATACTTTGACTACCAACCATTTTGTAAAGGATAGCCTTGACGGGGTCCGTTTTTGGGATATTGTTTATCATCCACAACACAACGCCGATAAACTGGTCTCATCGCCGGGATATGATGATTCAAGTTGGCCTAAAGTCGAAATGCCCAAACTGATTAAAGACTTCGGAATTGGGGATTATATCGGGATGATGTGGGTACGCAAAAAAATTAACTTGCCCGGATCTTTTAACGGAAAAAATTTGACGCTGAGTATCGGGCGTCCGGAGACCAACTATTCGCTCTATTTCAACGGCACAGAAATATGCAAAACTGTCTGGAATGCCAATCCAAAACAAGCCTATTCCATCCCGGCGGACATAGTGAAGAGCGGTGAAAACACCATTTCCCTCCGGATCGCCATGTTATGGGGTGGGGGCGGTTTGAACCCTCCGGCAGAAAATATCTATATTACTGATGGTGCTACTAAGGTGTCTTTAGCTGGCCAATGGTTGTACCAAAAAGACCTTGAAGCGGTAATGCCCAAAATCCACAATTATCAAAACTATCCGGCATTGCTGTATAATGGGATGATTAAACCGCTTATCCCTTATGGAATTAAAGGGTTTATTTGGTACCAGGGAGAAGCCAATGATACCGCAGCCTATAAATACCGGAAAATGTTCCCGATGTTGATTGCCGATTGGCGGGCGCGCTGGCACCAGAGCAATTTGCCGTTCTTGTATGTTCAGTTGGCAAATTTTAAAAAGGAAAAGGCCCTACCGTCCGAGAGCGAATGGGCCGAGTTGCGGGAGGCCCAGGCTTTGGCGTTATTGCAACCCAACACAGGAATGGCCTGCATCATTGATATTGGAGATGCCGAAACCATTCATCCGACCAACAAGCAAGAAGTAGGTCGCCGTTTAGCCTTAATCGCCAATAAATTAGTATATAAACAAGACAGCATAGCATCCGGCCCGATGTACAAAAGTGACCGGATTGTTGGGAATAGTATACGCATTAGTTTCAGCAATACCGGTTCTGGCTTGTCAACAAAAGACGGCAAAGAGGTTACCGGCTTTGCGATTGCAGGCAACGATAAGCGGTTCTATTGGGCAAAAGCTGTTATTGAAGGAAATGAGGTAGTCATATCTTGCGATCAAGTAGCTGGGCCTGTTGCGGTCCGTTATGCCTGGGCCGATAATCCTGTCTGTAATCTGATTAATCTGAACGGATTGCCAGCGGTGCCGTTCAGAACGGATGACTGGAAAGGAATTACTCAAAAATAAATAAGATCAATGAAAAATAAAGTTTTTAAAAAAATAATCAACATTACAGGCATTTTTATCGTCTGTTATTGCCCACTTTTATCCGCTCAATCAGTTATAAGCCCGGATCATAATATCCGTGCCACATTAAGCGTAATGAAGGGACGGCCTTATTATGCCGTTTGGTATAAAAATCAACCGGTTATTAAGCAATCCGCGTTAGGCATACAGACAGATGACCTTCGTTTCTTTCGTAAATGCCGCTTAATAAATGTTTCAACGCAACAGTTAAGCAAAGATGTTTATCAAATGCGTAATGCAAAAAAATCACATATCCAGTACATCGCAAATAAAAGGATATTTCATTTCAAGGATGAAGACGCCAAATTAATGAATATCATATTTCAAGTGTCAAATGATGGTGTTGCATTTAAATATGTTTTTCCAGGCTCCGAAGAATTGCACATTGAGAAAGAATTAACAAGTTATCAATTTGATAAGCAAACAACAGCCTGGCTTCAACCAAAAGCCGAAGCCAAAACGGGCTACGAGCATACCAATCCGTCTTATGAAGAAGATTATAGCCAAAATATCCCGGTAGGAACGTTTTCAAAGACAGGTTGGGTTTATCCGGCTTTATTCAATAGCTCGGGTAACTGGGTCTTGATTACCGAAGCTGGAATGGACGGCCATTACTGTGGGACATCATTGCGTAATGAAGAAAATAGTGCTTGCTACCAGGTAAGTTTCCCAGATAACCGGGAGGTTATTCCTGGAAAAGGATTTCTTCCTAAAGGCGCGAAATCGACACCCTGGCGGGTAATGGTTATCGGGTCGTTAAAAACAATCGCGGAATCAACATTAGGGACAGATCTTGCTATTCCGCAAATGCATTATCCCGATCTGAGTTTTGTTCAACCAGGTAAGGCATCCTGGAGTTGGATCATGAGCAAAGATGATTCCATCACTTACACCGAAACAAAGCGCTATATCGATTTTGCGCATAAAATGAACTGGCGTTATTGTTTGATTGATGTCGATTGGGATGTCAAAATAGGTTATGACAAAGTGAAAGAACTGGCTGATTACGGCGCAACCAAGAATGTAAGCTTACTATTATGGTATAATTCGGCGGGAGATTGGAATACCGTAAAATATACCCCTAAAGATAAACTGCTTACCCCGGAAAGTCGTGATGTTGAATTTAAAAAGTTGACGGCAATGGGCATTAAGGGTATCAAAGTTGATTTTTTTGGTGGCGATGGACAATCCATGATCCAATATTATATTGATATTTTGAACAGTGCCGCGAAATATCACCTGCTTGTGAATTTCCATGGTGCTACCTTACCGAGGGGCTGGGCACGCACTTATCCCCAGCTTATGAGCACCGAAGCAGTGAGGGGATTTGAAATGGTAACCTTTTCCCAACAGGACGCAGACCTGGAACCTACGCATGCTGCAATGTTGCCGTTTACCCGGAACGCTTTTGATCCGATGGATTTTACACCGATGAACCTTTACAATATCGAGACGTCCTCCGTTACCCGAAAAACAACGCCCGGCTTCGAACTTGCCACCAGCGTGCTTTTCCTTTCGGGTATACAACATTACGCCGAATCTCCGTCGGGAATGGAGCATGAGCCACCTTTTGTAATCGACTATTTAAGGGATTTGCCAAATTATTGGGATGAAGTCCGCTTCATCGACGGATATCCGGGTAAATTTGTTGTTTTGGCACGAAAAGGGGGGGCGAAATGGTACGTTACCGCCATTAATGGTCAGAATGGGCCGAAGGAGATAACAATCGATCTTTCCGATTTTCACGCCCATACAGGCAAGGTTATTACAGACGGCGATGATGGCCAATTGATCCGGAAGGCGGTAACCGGTGATAGTCAGGATAAAATTAAACTAATACTAAAGCCTAAGGGCGGGGCCGTAGTTGGCATTGATGCAGAAAATTAATTATATTTTTTATGAAAATATTTGCACTTATACTAACAATAATCAGCTGCATGGTTGCCCGTTCATTTGCACAGGCACCGATAACGCTATACCCCAATAGCATTCCCAATTCAAAACCTACCCCTCCAACTTATAAGGAAGGTATTAATGAATGGAACTGCCGAAATATGGTTTCCATTCCTACTATTACACCTTATTTATTAAAAAATGGCACTGCACATACGGCTGTATTGGTTATTCCGGGCGGAGGGTATTCCGGCGTAGCTACCGGGCATGAAGGTGATTCCATAGCCCGTGCCTTTAATAAAATAGGAGTGGCTGCCTTTGTATTGAAATACCGCCTGCCCAGCGACAGCATTATGATCGACAAAACCATCGGCCCGCTACAGGACGCGCAATTTGCATTATGTATGATACGAAAGAACGCGGGGCAATGGAACATAAATCCTGCGAAGGTTGGCGTGATTGGTTTCTCAGCCGGGGGGCATTTGGCATCAACCTTAGGGACACATTTTAATAGGCCTGCAATCGCGGATAACGATCATATCAGTCTCCGCCCCGACTTTATGGCATTGATATATCCCGTCATCACTTTCGGTGAATTCGCACATATCGGCTCGCGCGAGAATTTGATTGGCATCAACCCCTCACAACAGCTAATTGACCTCTATAGCAATGAAAAGCAAGTCAGTTCTGAAACACCTCCAACTTTCCTGGTGCATGCCGAAGACGATAACGCAGTGCCCGTACAAAACTCTCTCCTATTTTATGACGCGTTGTTGAAAAATAAAGTAAAAGCTGAAATGCATATTTATACAGCGGGTGGCCATGGATTCGGTTTATACAATTCAACCACGCAGGATTACTGGTTCGACAGGTTGACAGAATGGATGAAAGCTAACGGCTGGCTGGATAAATAAATACATTAATACAATAGAAAATTATATGAAATCCCCTTTCTTAGTTCTCGGCCTTTTTTTAGGTTACGTAGGCTATGCTCAACAAATTATATCACCTAATAAAAAAATTAAAGTAGTTGTAGAAATGCAGCCCAAGGGTCAGGCTTATTTTAAAGTGCTGTATAAAAATAAAAGTAATGTGGCGTATGTTGAAGTGCTGCCATTTTCGCCATTAGGCATATTAAGGGCAGACCAGCAATTCGCAACTAATCTCAAATTAATTGGCGAGGGCAAGCCAGTCGCGGTTCACGACAAATATGAAATGCTGATCGGAAAACGGAGGCTTTGCGAAAATTTTGGCACCGAAAAAACGTTCAGCTATCAGAATGCCTCAAAACAGCCCCTGAATATAATTTTCAGGGTTTACAATGATGGGGTTGCCTTCAAGTACACTTTCCCTAACCAGTCCGATTCCACGATAGCAATTACGGACGAAGCTACCAGCTATGTTATCCCGAAAGGTACAGCCAGATGGATGCAGCCTTTTGATAAATCTTATGAGAGATCTTATCCGCTAAATACCGGCGCAAGCGACGAAAAAAATAAGGGTGAGTGGGCATACCCCGCCTTGTATAAGGTTAATAACCAGCCTTTATGGGTGCTGATTTCGGAGGCTGATATAACCCGCCAAAATTGTGCCGCTAAACTTACTTATATGCCAGGCACAAACCGTTATAAAGTGACCTATGCGCCGTCAAATAGAAACTGGAATAGAGGGGCTGTTTCGGGTTTACCATGGAAATCGCAATGGCATGTGATAATGACGGGTGCATTGTCTGATTTGGTAGAAAGTACACTCATTACCGATGTAAGCGAACCTGCCACGTTTACCGACACGAAATGGATTGGGCCCGGCGGCGTGGCCTGGGTATATTGGGCAAATAACTATGGCTCAAAAGATTATCAAAAGGTGATCGAATATATTGACCTGGCCGTAAAAATGAAATGGCCTTACGTGCTCATCGACTGGCAATGGGATGTAATGTCGAACGGCGGGACAGTTAAGGATGCTGTGAATTATGCAAAGGGTAAGGGTATCAAAACACTTTTATGGTACAACTCGGGTACAGACTGGGTTGACGCGACCCCGGCAGACCGGTTGTTAACACATGAGAAAAGAGAAAAGGAGTTTTCGTGGCTAAATGAAATAGGTGTATCGGGTATCAAGATCGATTTTTTTGCCGGGGACCAGCAGGAAATGATGAAGTATTATATTGATATTTTGGAAGATGCGGCAAAATACAAACTGCTGGTAAACTTTCACGGGGCCACTGTTCCCCGCGGCTGGGCGCGTACCTATCCTAATTTGATGAGTACCGAAGCAGTGTACGGTGCCGAATGGTATAATAACGCCGGGGTTATGACCGATTTGGCGGCTTCGCATAACACCACCTTGCCATTTACGCGGAATATTGTTGGCCCGATGGACTATACCCCGGTAACCTTTTCCAATTCGCAACACGAGCATATAACGTCTTACGCCCACGAGCTGGCTTTGGCGGTGGTATTTGAATCGGGGCTACAGCATTTTGCCGACAAACCTACCGCTTATTACGACTTAGCTGACGCGCCTCGTAAATTTTTAATGGGGTTCCCTACAACCTGGGACGACACAAAGCTGATAGACGGCTATCCGGGCGAAATGGTGGTCATAGCCCGAAGAAAAGGCAAACTATGGTATGTGGCCGGGCTTAACGGGAAAGACACCTCGCAAACATTGACCCTTAATTTCAAATTTTTAGGCAACTCGAACTATTCCCTCCAATTATTTAAAGACGGGCCCGATACGAAAACCATTGCAAGCGAAATAAGGGAGGTCAAAAAATCAGATATATTACAGATTCAATGCCTGCCACGGGGCGGCTTCACGGGGGTGATCATTGAGAAATAGTCAAATATACTTAAGTAAAAATAACGTATCATGAAACGCAGGCAACTTTTAAAGCATCTGGCAGCTTCAATTCCGGCAGCGGCATTAGCAAAGCATATTAATGCTGCTGATATTATTCTTAATAACAACCACGAATTGATGGCTACAGGGCCGTTTAAACCCAATTGGGATTCTCTTTCTTCCTATCAAACGCCTGAATGGTTCAGGGATGCGAAATTTGGTATATGGGCGCACTGGGGCCCGCAATGCCAGCCTGAATGTGGCGATTGGTACGCCCGGGGAATGTATGTGGAAGGAAGCTGGCAGTATAAATACCATGTTGAAAAATACGGGCATCCTTCAAAGTTTGGGTTCAAAGATGTAATCAATGAATGGAAAGCAGAACTTTGGGACCCTGAAAGCCTCGTATCATTATGTAAACAAGCCGGCGCGAAGTATTTTATGGCTTTGGCCAACCATCACGACAATTTCGACTTGTTTAAAAGTAAATACCAGAAAAATTGGAACTCTACCAGGGTTGGGCCCAAAAAGGACCTGATCGGGGGATGGGAGAAGGCTGCCAGGCGCAATGGCTTACGCTTTGGTGTTAGCGTGCATGCTGCGCACGCCTGGAGCTGGATGGAAACAGCACAGCGTGCCGATAAAAATGGCACTTTTAAAGGAATACCCTACGATGGAAAATTAACGCAAGCCGGAGGACAAGGTAAATGGTGGGATGGCCTGGATCCCCAGGAATTGTATGCCCAAAATCACCCGTTAAGTGAAAATAGCCTGGATGATGGAACGATTTACAAGCAATGGAATTGGGGAAATGGAGTAACAGTGCCATCTAAAGAATATTGCGAAAAGTTTTATAACCGGACTATTGACCTGATAAATGAATACGATCCGGATATGGTCTATTTTGATGATACGGTGTTGCCGCTGTGGCCGGTAAGCGATGCCGGGCTTCGGATAGCTGCACACATGTACAATCGTAGCTTTAAAAAGAAAGGGAAAGTAGAGGCAGTTATCTACGGTAAAATCCTGGACGAGGTGCAGCGTAAGTGCATGGTCTGGGATATTGAGCGGGGCCAAAGTAATGTGATAGAACCTTTGCCTTGGCAAACTGATACCTGCATTGGTAGCTGGCATTACGACAGGGGTATTTATAATAATAAAAGTTATAAAAGTGCAAAGACAGTAATCCATACGCTGGCCGACGTGGTTAGTAAAAATGGTAACCTGTTATTAAATATACCTGTTAGAGGTAATGGGACTATAGATGAACTGGAACATGCTATTGTAGTAGAAGTAGGTGAATGGATGGCTGCAAATAGCGAAGCTATTTACGATACAAGGCCATGGAAGCTTTTTGGGGAGGGGCCGGCTACGGAGACTGCATCTGCCATGTCAGGTCCGGGTTTTAATGAAGGAAGCGGCAAACCTTTTGGTGCATCAGATATCCGGTTTACAACTAAAAATGGCCTTGTGTACGCAACAGTGCTTGGCTGGCCTGAAAATGGACAGGTACTCATTAAAAGTATGAAGAAGGGGGGCGCCAACCTCGATAAAGAAGTATCGGCCGTAGAAATGGTAGGCAGTGGAGAAAAACTCAAATTTAGCGGAACCAATGAAGGTTTGCTTGTTATGCTAAACGAAAAGCCAAAGCTCTCGTATGCCTTTGCATTGAAGATTGCTTAACAAGCCAGGCGGGTATCCGCTAAAGGAACGAAATGCCGTGGTTTAGTAAAAGAACGATTTATTAAAAGAAAAATTAAAATTATGGCAGCCGGGCTTATAGTAGTTTTCAAGGGCCCGTCTTTTGCTGTGAAGGGCCAGCAGACGGGCATTGCAGAAATGAATTCAAAACGCTAAACGGGCCGGAAAAAATTGTTCCGGCAAGCCATCAAATTAACAGGACAAGTAAGATATTTACAAAGGTTTTTGATGTTTATTCAATCAATATCCTACAAATACAAACCAGGTAATGTACCTGAATAAATAAATTTTTGTACCCAAGTATCATGAAAAAATTAAAATACATCTTAGTTCTGCCGATCATTTGTTTTTACATAGCAGCCACGGCGCAAAGCTATACTAAAACAGCGTTTGGCATTAAAACTTCGGTAAATGCTATTGATATCGAAATTCAGTTTTTCTCCCCGAAAATTGTCCGGATAATAAAATCACCGACTGGAGTAACAGACGCGAAAAGTAGCTTATCTGTAGTCGCAGCCCCCAAAAAGCAAGAACTAACCATTTTTGCAGATGCAGTTGATATTACTATCAGCAGTAATGCCGTGCGGGTAAAAGTTAATAAATTAAACGGACAGGTAACTTTTAGTGATGTTAACGGTAAATCATTATTAAACGAAAAACCGGAAGGAATAAAATTTACCCCTATTAAAGACTCCCTCGAAAATACGTTTACGGTAAGCCAGGTTTTTCAATTAAAGCCGGAGGAAGCAATTTATGGCTTAGGGCAGCATCAGCAAGGTACTATGGACCAACGTAAACAAACGGTAACCTTAAAACAAGAGAACAGAGAAGTAGCTGTACCTTTTTTGCATTCGTCAGAAGGGTATGGTTTGTTTTGGGATAATTATTCGACAACGGTTTTTAGCGACAATGCAGCCGGGGCTTCTTTTTCATCGCAAATAGGTAATAGTGCCGATTATTATTTTATATACGGTGGTAATGCCGATGGTGTGATCGCGGGCTTAGGCCACTTAACAGGGCAGGCCCCTATGTTTCCCCGATGGGTATTCGGTTACTGGCAAAGCCGCGAACGCTATCAAAGCCAGGTACAGGCGGTTGGCGTGGTGAAAAAATACCGCGAACTGAAAGTGCCTTTTGATGGCCTGGTGCAGGACTGGCAATATTGGGGCACAGATGAAGCACAGTGGAACTCAACGGAGTTTGGCAACCCCAACTATCCCAACCCTAAGGCCATGATCGATAGCGTTCACCTGTTAAATGCACATATTATTATATCTGTTTGGCCTTCCTTCGGTAATAAAACCAAAATTTGGGCCGATATGAACAAGAATGGTTATTTATATCATTTTTTAACATGGCCGCCAAAATCTATCGTTCAGCCCTACGACGCTTTTAACCCCAGGGCCCGCGACTTATGGTGGAGTTATACGAATAAAAACATTTTCTCACTTGGAATGGATGGCTGGTGGCTCGACTCAACCGAGCCCGATCACAGCTATGCCAAAGAAAGTGACGACAATACGCCAACCTATTTAGGTACTTTCCGAAAAGTGCGTAATGCTTACCCGCTGGAACATACTGGTGGCGTGTACCTGCACCAGCGCGAAACAAGTTCGGATAAACGTGTGTTTATACTTGCCCGCTCTGCTTTTGCCGGGCAGCAGCGCAATGCCACAACAGTTTGGTCGGGCGATATAGCATCCGATTGGAGTGTTTTACGCAAGCAAATATCAGGTGGCCTTAACCTGTCGTTATCGGGCATCCCTTACTGGAATACCGACATTGGGGGCTTCTTTTCCGCTGGTAATTACCACAACGGGATCGACCTTGCCTTTAAGGAGCTCTACGTGCGCTGGCTTGAGTTTGCTACATTTTGCCCTATGATGCGGTCGCACGGTACTGATGTGCCAAGGGAGATTTATCAATTCGGCGAAAAAGGCACCTGGGCTTATGATGCCATTGAAAAATACATTAACCTGCGTTATCGACTATTGCCCTATAATTATTCGAACGCTTGGGGCATCACAGCCCATGCCTCAACCATGATGCGGGCGTTGGTAATGGATTTCCCCGAAGACCCCAAAGCATTAAATATCAATAACGAATATATGTTTGGCAAAGCCTTTCTGGTTTGCCCGGTAACCGATTCTATGTACACCAGCAAAGTTAGCGACAAAACCAGTTTTGGGAACGTTAAATCGCAGGAAGTGTACCTTCCGGCAAACCATACCTGGTTTGATTTCTGGACAGGTGAGCAGATTAAAGGCGGACAACTTATCAAAAAAGAAACCCCCATTGATGTTTTGCCCTTATTTGTAAAAGCAGGATCAATTATCCCAATGGGGCCTTTTCAGCAATATACCAGCGAAAAGGATATGAAAAGTATCGAAATACGAATATATCCGGGTGCTAACGGCACATTCACGCTTTACGAAGACGAAAATGATAATTACAATTATGAAAAAGGTGTTCACTCAACCATCGAGCTGAAATGGAACGATAAAGCCAAAACGATTACGATTGAAGCCCGCAAAGGAAGCTATCCTGGCATGTTGAAAGACAGGGTGTTTAATGTGATACTGGTTGGTTCAAATCATGGTACAGGCACCGGGATAATAAAACCAGATAAAGCGATTGTGTACTCCGGGCTTAAAAAAGTTGTAAAGTTTTAAAACGAAGCCCTAATTATGCGTAAAAGCAAAATAGAAATTACAGCAGTCGGGCTTATATTAATTCTTATGGGCCATTCTTTTGCAGTAAAAAGCCAGCAAATGGGCGATGCAGAAAAGAAATCAATGGAGAAAGGAACGATTTATCCTGCATTAAAGGGTGCGGGGCAAGGCGTATCCGGCCCCGGTTCCAATCTTCCGCCCGAAAAGATGCAATGGTGGGAAGATCAGAAATTCGGAATGTTTATACATTGGGGCTTATATGCAATCCCGGCGACAGGCGAATGGACAATGTTTAATCAAAAAATACCGGCCGAAGAATATGCCAAACTTGCTGATCAGTTTAATCCGAAGCATTTCAGCGCGGCGGAATGGGCGAAAGTAGCCAAAGAAGCGGGCATGAAATATATGGTAATGGTTTCCCGGCACCACGACGGTTTTGCTCTTTGGAACAGCCCGTCAAGTTACCGGCATTTTGATAGTTGGGAAACTGCCGCTCACCGCGATTTTGTAAAAGAGTACACCGATGCTTGCCGCGAGGCAGGTTTATACGTAGGTATTTATTATTCTCCGCTGGATTGGCGCTTTCCCGGTTATTTCGACCCGAAGGGGCTTCCCGACAACGCAGCACTTCTAAAGAAACAAACTTACGGGCAGGTAGAAGAGTTAATGAAAAATTATGGGAAAATCGACATTTTGTGGTATGATGGCGGCTGGTTAGCGCATCAGGGTACCGATGCCGATGCAGCCTGGTTTTGGGAACCATTAAAACTCAACGCGATGGTACGTAGTTATAATCCCGACGTGGTTATTAATCCGAGGTCGGGCATGGTCGGAGATTTTCAAACCGCCGAAGGCGGCGCGGATGTGACGGGGCCTATAATTCCATTTCCATGGGAAAAATGCCTGAACCTTAACGCGACAAGCTGGGGATATAACAAAGCCCAGTACCTGATGTCCCTTAAACAGATAGTAGATATGCTTGTTAATACGGTCGACCGCGGCGGGAATATGCTATTAAATGTCGGCCCCGATCCCGATGGGGTTATTCCTCCCACGCATGTGGAGCGCCTGAAAGAAGTTGGGAAATGGCTGGCGAAAAACGGAGAAAGCATCTACAATACGCGTCCCGGGCCCTTTCAACCGGTTGATGGTTTTTATGGCACTACGCACAGAGGTAATAAAATATATATCCACCTGTTGAAAATCCCGGCAGGGACCGCCGTCATTAAATTACCACCCACTGAGCAGATTATTACTGCGTGTGCGGTACTACATGGTAAAGCAGTTGAATTTCATCAGGACAGGGCTGGCGTCACAATTAGTCTGGCAACAGTACGATTAGATTCATTGGTAACAACCTTTGTTTTGAAAACAAAACGCCGTTAGCGTGAAGCGGATATTGAACATGTTTAAATATCAAAATTAGCCTTGCAGATGGATGTAGACAAGATGTTCTATTAGCTAACTGCTTGTATATTAGGTGGTTATTTGCGATTCGGTGAGTGAATGGATGCTTTAAAACTTACTCACCGGATCAATCCAATTTTTTGGGGAATCGGTGGGTATTTTGGGGCTTTTCCGAAAGGCAAAAAGCCTGCAATCATTTGATTTGCAGGCTTTTAAGTGGTTTTGATACTTGGATCTGTGATCCCGCTGGGATTCGAACCCAGGACCCCAACATTAAAAGTGTTATGCTCTACCGGCTGAGCTACGGAATCAATATTAAACCCTCTCGTTTAATGAGGTGCAAATATAGAAGTATTTCATTTATAATGCAAGCCTTATTTTCATTTATTTTTAAGGCAAAATAAGCGCTTCATAGCCAGTGTACTACGGTTTGTAAATACCAATTTTACCTCCGTCCCCGGCAAATATTACCAAATTACCGCGCTCGGCCTTGCGGCACACGTTAAAACTGGTGCTGTCGATTTGGGCCCATGTGTTGCCGCCGTCGGTGCTTATATTGCTGCCGGGGGTGCCGGTGGAGAGGAAAGTATCGTTTTGGATAAACTCTACGCATGATTGGAAGCCGCATGGTGCTTTTTTGCACAGTCGGAACTTTCTTTCTGCCCGCCCATCGTAACACAAATATTCGGCTACAGAGTCGGCACGATGATCGTTTTTATAGTCGCCGCCAACCACCACTGTACACGCAGCTCCGTCTGCTAATGAAAATGCACCCTGACTTGCGTTGTTGTGCAAAATGGAAAGGTTACTGTACCACCATCTAAAGTCTTTTGCTTGTTTGTTAATAAGCCTTAATGATATCAAACGGCTACTTGTTCCTCCGGTTACTATTTCCATTACACCTTGATTTACCCTTAAACAAGTCCCGCTTGCTGCAAAGGCGGCCTCTGCGGGCAGGGCATCGGGGCGCTTTTCAAACATGGCCCAGGTTTCCCCGCCGTCCAATGTTTTCATCAGAACAAATTTTCCCATAATGGGGTCGCCGAGAATAAAGCCGTGCTGATGCTCGGAATCGGCAAAATCCATCGCATCAAAAAAATAAGCGGTATCGGTATTGCGATATTTTACTTTCCAGTTTAGGCCGCCATCGGTAGTTTTTAATATCAAAGCTGGTGTGCCCGAACTCATAATGATAGCTTCCGTGGCCGAAAAAGCCTCAATATCTCTGAAATCTGCTTTTTCGAAGCCTTTTACCTGTTGCCAGGTCCAGGTTTTGCCACCGTTGGTTGTGGTAGCAACATAACCTTTGCTGCCGCTTACCCAGGCAACGCTATCGTCAACTACCGACAGTCCCCGGATGCTGGTCGGTTGGCCTTGTTGCGATATTTCGATATGCTGTGCTTTTCCCTTAAGGGCAAACAATAAATTCAATAAGATGAAACCAAAAAAAAAGGAATTATTTTTCATTTTGACGGCGATGGCTGTTAATAGTTTCCCTAAATTAATTTTAAGTTTATGATATCACAACAAACAACTGTTTTTTATATTTATTGACGGGCATTTTGGTTTAAACGATTATATTTGCACCCTTGCTGTGTTAAAAAAGGCAAATCGATATCGGAAAGAAGAATTTCGAAATTCGTTAGCTCCGATTAATGTTGTAAAGGCCCGGATGGCGAAATTGGTAAACGTTGCGGTCTCAGAAGCCGTTGAGAATTGTCTCTTGAGAGTTCGAGTCTCTCTTCGGGCACATCCTTTTTAAGTCGAAAGTTCTGAGTATAAAGTCTTAAGCCCTTTTATAAGGACTTGGAGTTTTAGATTGAGCACTTAAGACTTAGTACTTTAGACTGAGGACTTAAAAAAAGCCCGGGTGGCGAAATTGGCAGACGCACCATCTTGAGGGGGTGGCATTCGTAAGGATGTACGAGTTCGAATCTCGTTCCGGGCACTCAAATCATGAATAAATTGGCCTCGGCAGAGGCTTTTTTAATTTCAGATCTTTTATAAATAAACATAGCCGATCAATGGGCCACCAAAAAGTAACAGATAAATCTTGCAACTTATATAATTGATATTAACTAAGCCAAGGTTAATTAACTATAAGGTAAAGTCAATGTGCCGATTTCGTCTCAACGGCATATAAATGATCTGAATTGTATTTGCGCTTATCATCCGCGATCAGCTCTCTATTAAAGCCATTATTTTTGTCGTATCGACCAATGTTTTTATTGTAAACCGGGGCATTCGATTCGTAAGGCTTATAAATTGATTTTAAGCCGTTAACCGTGATGTTTTCTTTATTTTACCCCTAAATATGGTTCTACCTCAGGCCGAGCCACGATAATTAATATGATATCGTTAAAAATTGTTAAAATATCAGTCATTTTTTTATTACAGACAACTATTTTCCATTGATATTCGTTTATAGTTTAGTAGATTTAACTAATAATTCAATATGCGAATAAAAAGGTTTACTTACGTGGTGATTTTCTTTGCAACAGCGCTGATGGCAGTAATTACTTCCTGCCAGAAGGATGATGATGTGAAGGATATTAATACCAATACAGTAGGCCTCAGTGCTGATAGTTTAAACTCTTTTGCATCTGCCCCGGGTAATTATCTTGCCACCACAGGTACACTGCAAATAAAAATACAAGATTCAACCTATACCTTTGACGCTGCTCACGATTCCGTGGCCTTTGTTAATGTACGGGTAGACAGTAGTAACCGGTATTTTGGCATTACTGCTATTAATAAAGCACATACCATGAGTTTTGGTATTAGCTCTTCTGGTGATGTGTTGAGTAATATGAAAAGTGAAATAGCCGGGAGTCAGCTTTTAATTGGCTCGAGCGACAAAAATGTTCAGCAATATTCTTTAAGTAAATTTGCCGGCCAAAAAGACTTTGGAAATATTATGGTTTTACAATATAAGCAAGACAGCGTGCTGGCCAAAGGAACTTTTTATACTTTTTTAGCTAAAGATGATAAAGCCAATACGCCGTTCTATAGAGTTGAGGGTAGTTTTGACCTGAAATTGAAAAAGTAATTTTTTATATAAGAGAACGGTAATTTGAGCGTAATAATTCCCATTCTATTATTACGTTATGACTTATGTCATTAAAATGTGCCTATTTTTCTTTACCTTTATCCAAATTTAAAAACATTTGATGAAAGTATTTATTGCAGGACTCCCACTGGAAGTGGAAGAGGCTGAATTAACTGCTGTCTTTGGTGATTTTGGGCCTGTAAAGTCGCTCAGGATAATCAAAGATCGCGAAACAAAAGAGAGTAAGGGTTTTGGTTTTGTAGAGATGGTGAATGACAATGAAGCCAAAGAAGCAATACGGTGCATGAATGGCGCAAGTTATTATGGCCGCAGAATTACGGTTAACATAGCCGAGGACAAAGGTCCTGGTTTTAATGCGGGCGGTAAAGGCGGTTTTAAACGCAATTAATTGCCAGTAATATTATTCTTTTTTATTGGAAAAAGCTCCCCGGAAACGAGGAGCTTTTTTTTTGACTAGAAATAAATATCAAATTAGATAATCATTCTACCGACCTGGTTGGATATTTTTGTTGATACATGTTGGTTGTGTTATAACACATTTGGAAATATGCTAAATTAAGTTCCTTTTCTGTGATTTCTGAATAATAACTATTTGTTTTCATTTTTATTTAAGCTAATTTAGTAGAGGATTGTATTATGGTTATAAAGATTAATCTTTATGGATGGCGGGGAAATAGAAATTAATTTTATGGAGAATGTACCAAAGCCCAATAAAATAAAAACAATACGGCCCGAAACGCTGGAGTTTATTGCGCTCTACGATCAATTAAAAGGCAAAGCATTTAGCGGGAACGGTCAGCTGGCAGAAGCGTTGGGCTTTAATTCGACCAGCTCCATTACGGAAATAATAAAGAGCAGACAAAATATAGATCCAGATAAACTGAAGGTCTTTAAAGAAAAATTTGCTTCTTTTCTGGAAGTAAAAAAAACGCCCATTAGTGCCGGAAATATTACTGCTCCCAATTTGTGGTCGGGAATACCTATGTTTGAGGTAACTGCGCCAGCCGCTGGGGTTGAAGTGTACAGTGACATCAACGATAAGCAACCGGTTGGGCACATGAATTTTCCGGGAATTGAGGATTGCGATTTTGCTTTGCCGGTATGGGGCCATTCAATGCATCCTTACCTGGAGAATGGCTGCTGGGTAGCACTAAAAATTATTCATGACCGTAAAATATTGCCCGGTGAGGTTTACTATATTGAATGGGGCGATTACCGGATGTATAAACGCCTGCTTTTAGGCGACAATAATGACGAAGTGATAGCCCATTCGGATAATTCGACAGAGATGGTGGGTACACGTCAAAAATATGCGCCTTTTGTAATAAAGCTGTCTGAAATAAAAAAGCTTTGTCTGGTAAAAGATATCCATAAAAAACACAACCATTGAGGGATAGATGTGCAAATTACAAATGTGCGAATGTGCAGATGTGCGAATTTTTGACGTTTAATTCATTTGCACATTTGTAATCCCCACATTAAAATAATATAACAATAATGGAAAGTACCCAATATCCTTATAGTCTGAAATTTAGTATCGGCACAATTATTTTAATGCTTTTACTGCTGGGTATCTTATTTGTGAACGTTTTACAGGCAAACACGGTGCTTACCTGGATAGTGTTTGGATTTATAGGAGCGTTGTTTTTTTCGATGCTTATACTATTGGTGCTCAAACGATTGATACCTGCTATAAAGGGCGATATTTCTCTCGAATTGACGGAAGATTTGCTGATTGATTATATCAGAAATATAACAATAGAGTGGAAAGACATAAAAGGAATAAAGCTTTTGCGGGGCAGGAGCGCGTCGACGTTGCAGGTTGAATTAAATTGGGAGTCGGATTACGGGAAGCAGATCAACATCCCGTTGCGCTGGGTTACCGGTAAGGATAGTGATATTTACGATGCTGTTTTAGCCTACTTTGAACAAGCTGGTATTGTTGAATAAGTTTTTTTATTGTGGAATGGATTAATTTATTTAACTTTAAATTACCAAGTCCTAAATATGAAATTATTTTGCACTTATTTGTTGCCTATAGAGTTTTTCTGTGGCTTGTTTTTTTGTACCAATACTGATCATCATGTACTTGATTTTTTAAATACAGGCGATTTGATCTGTTACCGTAACATTGATTATAAACTTGCCTGGAGTTCGCACCCGGCAATCAATTATTATATACAGGAATACATTCGACCAGATGATTCATTGGCCAGTTTTAATTCGCTGTTGCTGATAAAATTTTTAGCTGAAGATGTTCCACCAATAGACGTTGTCGAGCAAAAAATTGATGAAATTGAAGCGAGAAAAGCCACTGATAAGGTGGCGGGTTACCGATTGCGACGCAGCCCTGATAAAAAAGAATATCTGTTGGATTTTATTTTAAGTTCGGGCAGTGGAGACAAAATCGGGCTAATTGAGTTCGACAGTTATCGTTATGTAAGCTATACCGATAAATCAGGGCGTAAAGGAGTGCTGCTATACGGGAGGAGCTTGAGGGCATACAACGATGATATGGCGGACTTTATTCAAGAACTCAAGAGAACCCGGGAGAGAATTTTAAACGAATTTAACAGTTCTGAGATTCCTGTGATTCAATTGAACTGATTTTTTTGAATCTTTGGCAAAAAATCAATTATGTTAATTCGTCTGGCTACCTTAAATGATATTTCTCAAATATTGATGTTAATAGCCGAAGTTGTACCCGCAATGAACGCCGCCGGGAATTTTCAATGGGACAGTACATATCCCAACGCCACCGTATTTGAACAGGATATTTCATTAAATCAACTCTGGGTAGCAGAGATAGATGGGCAGGTGGCAGGCATCGCGGCAATTACAACAGACCAGGAACCCGAATATGCCCAGGTCGGCTGGGATATTAGCGAGACAGCAATTGTTACGCACAGGTTGGCCGTAAGTCCAAACCACCAGGGGAAAGGTATCGCAGCGGCATTATTGATACAGGCCGAAAAAGAAGCTATAAATCGAAGCATAAACCTATTGCGGATTGATACCAATACGAATAACCAGGCAACGCAAAAACTTTTTCCAAAATTAGGATACCTGTTTGCTGGCGAAATTGGCTTGGGATTTAGGCCGGGATTGCGGTTTTACTGTTATGAAAAAAAGATAAATCGCGAAAGCTAAAACCTATGGAAACTTTTCCTTAATGAAATAGCTAAGGGTTATTGATGGATTTTGTTATGGTACATTGCCATCACCAGTAACACCATCCGGCTATAGGTACCCAAGCCTTGCGGCTGGTTATTGGCCTTCAAAAAGTTATCATAAAAAATACTGCTCCACAATTCGGCTCTGCTTTGGTACGAGAGCCAGTAGATCCTTTCGGCCTTGAAATCGTTGTGAACCGCCGCAGAAATCCGTGGTTTTAAAGATTTGTTGGCAAGACTATCACGGTAATATAGCGCATGCATGAATTCGTCAACGGCTAAATGGTAGGCTGAATAGCGTAGCAGGCGATCGTGCGAACCAATCCCGGCAAGGAAACCTACAAAATTTGCTTCATCTTCGGCAGCATAACCCATTTGATGCGACATTTCGTGACAGGCCACAACCGGGCGGTCAAAAACAGGCATTTGATAGTTTATTTGCGATTCGCCGGTAAAGGGATTGAAGTAACCGGAGGTGCCTATGTAGTTGAGCAGGGGCGTTAATATTGATGATTTAATATTAGGACTGTAAGTTCGAAAATCAATGGAATCTGCTGATAATTTACTCACCGCCTGGATGGCCACCTTGTAAATGGATGAGTTATTTTGCAATAAATCATTAGCCGTAACCCGGGCACGACAAGCATTGGCACTGTCAATTAATATAGAGGTCACAGCTTTTAAGTTAGCGGTTGTGTAATTGCTGTCGCGAAGGTTTAAGCGTTCGCCAGCGGGTATCCTGAAATAATTGAGTCCCCAGAAGATATAAAAAATGAGTACTGCCGTTTGAACACCTATTATAATACCGAGCAAAAACTTTATAAGTTGTTTGAAGTCCTTTTTGTAGGCAAGTTTAATTAATTTAACTAATGCATAAATCAGATAAATTACAATCGCAATATATAAAACATCGCCAAAGCTAAAAGGAAATAAGTTTAACAGAGGGTGGAGCAAATGACAAATAAACGGATAAAAATGCCTGGCATAATAACGCTCAATCAATTTAGGATAATTGGTCAATATGGTTAATAAAACAATAACAAAACCAAGTGCACAAATTAACCAGAGTCTTGTTTTTATGGGTTTTTTGGGGTTGTTTAACATTCTCAATGTAAATATAGACCCTATTTAAAGCATAAACGGCATTGGCGATTATTAATTGCAATAGAAAATGTACAAAAAAGGCTCACCGAAATCGGCAAGCCTTTTTCGCATAGACTAAAAATAGGTTATTTTATAGAAACCGGGATGCTGGTTTTATCCCAGATCATGCTGAACCCGTGCTCATTTATCACATAAACCAATCTTTCGTGCAATTCTGTTTCTTTCGGTGTAACCATTACACGCAATTGATCCTGTTTTTCATCATAATTGAACGCTCCCCACTGTTTTGCTGTTTTATTGAATATAACTGTCCAGTCGCCTTTTTCAGTCGGGATAACAAAAAATGCATAGGAACCAGCTGGCAGGGTTTTACCTTCAACAACAATATCTTTATCGGTAGTGAAGATGGTTGCTTCATTTGCACCGGCACGGTAAACTTTTCCATAAGGCTCAAGTCCGCCAAATATTTTGCGCCCCTTTACCGACGGGCTACCATACCAAATTTTAATATTGGCGCCTGCAACTGTCCCGCTAACGCTGTCTCTCGGGCTCGGGATTGTTTTTGGCATACTTTGTGACATAGCCGCTGACGATACAAAAAGCGCCACTAACAAAAATGACAGCGCCTTTAATTGAATTAATTTTTTCATGGTAATTTTATTTTTGGTTTTTAATTGTTGGCAAAGATAGAATGAAATGGGTAATTTTATTATTTAAAAAGTGCTGTTTTTGATACAACAGACCATAGATTGAAAATTTAAATGTGCTGAATTATAGAACTATTTGAAAATATATAACGTATAAAAGGGCAGCTGCAATATACGCAGGTAGGAATTGACCGAAAGGTTAAATAGTTGTTGTGATTTGACCTCATGCTGTAACCAATGGCATGAGGTTTTTTTGTTTTTTGGGGTTTGTTTTTGCATCGAACAGGCATTTCCCGACGGAAAAATGTTGCCCGTGTGGTTTTAGAAACATTTAATATATAAGTAATAGCTATATATTTGCCCGGTATGCTAATAAATAAAGCCATCGCGAAGAAATGAAAGATACAAATAGGACGATATTCCTCTTACTATTTGTGCTGGCGCTGGTAGTTAATTTCTCAGGAATAAATATCGATTTTTTTACCGATGACCCGGGATTATATGCCGCCATCAGTAAAAATTTGCTAAACAGCCATTCATTTTTTCAATTATTTACCTATAATCAGGACTGGCTTGATAAGCCGCATTTTCCGTTTTGGTGTGTACTATTATCGTTTAAATTGTTTGGGGTAAGTGTATGGGCTTATCGTTTACCGGCTTTTGTTTTTTTTACTATCGGGCTGTTATATACCTTTTTGTTCACCCGCAAATTTTATGGGCAAAACATAGCCTTTATGGCGGTGCTGATATTGATGACTGCTCAGCACATATTGCTATCAAATACCGACGTAAGGGCCGAACCTTACCTGATGGCACTCATTATCGGCAGCATATATCATTTGTCGAACCTCGACGAGCGATATACTTTTAGAGACTTGTTTTTAACCGCCCTGTTTACCGCTTGTGCCATAATGACCAAAGGTGTTTTTGTGATTATTGCCATATACGGAAGTTTGGCAGGGCAATTACTGTTTCAGCGAAAGCTTAAAAACGTTTTTCAGTTTAAATGGCTGTGGCTGATATTGCTCACGCTTATATTTACGTTGCCTGAGCTATATTCATTATATACACAATTTGATATCCACCCAGAAAAAACCGTGTTTGGGCGGCATAACGTATCGGGGATAAAATGGTTTTTATGGGATAGCCAGTTTGGCAGGTTTGTAAACAATGGGCCGATCAAGAAGAAAGTATCGGGTAGCATATTTTTTTACCTGCACACCCTTTTGTGGGCATTTGCGCCCTGGTGCCTGTTGTTTTATTACGCGATTTATAAAAATGTGAAGGCTATATTCAATAAAAAGCTAATGCCCGAATATTTTTCATTCTCTGGTGGATTATTGCTTTTAATTCTTTTTTCGATCTCCCGCTTTCAGTTGCCATTTTATACAAACGCTGTTTTTCCGCCGTTTGCTATTATAACGGCACCATTTTGTTATAACCAATTAAGCAAAGCCGGCGCAAAATTCAGGAGTATAGTTTTATGGATTTTTGTAATAGCATTACCAGCCGTGGTACTGGTAATTGTATTTTTTTTACAGCCAGCACATTATTTGTTCTTTAGCCTTGACTGTGTACTTTTCGTAACCTTAATTTTACTGATAAGTGCAGTTGTTAACGAAAAAACCAAAAAGGTTTTCTTTTTTGCCTGCACTTCGGCATTATTCAGCGGCTTGTTTTTGAACACCGTTTTTTATAATGAGTTAACACCATATCAGGGGCAACGGCTGGCAGCTGAATATATCAATCAAAAGCCATTCGATGGTTTTAAGATTTATTCACTCGAAACAGTAAATAATATTTTCCAGTTTTATTGTAAACGATCTGTTGTACCACTGCCAATTGAAAAGTTTGATAGCGTTAAATCTGACAGTATACCGATGTTTTATGCGAGCAAAAAATCATTGGATTATCTTACAGGAAAGCATATCCCATATAAAATTATCGATTCAGTTATCAACTACCCCCAGGAGAATATTCTTCCCAAATTTGTTAACAAATCTACAAGGTATCAGGTTTTAGACCATTTATATTTTATCGTACGGCAATAGGGTTAAGCCGTGAGTTTTGAGTCAAAAGTCGGAAGTCCGAATCTGTCTTTACTCAAGACTTCCGACTTTTGACTTGTCCCCTATAACTTTTGTTGAATTTGTTGGGCAAAAGAAAACACTTGTTTCATTACCGGTGAGGTACGGGCGCTTATATTTTTGCGGATATTCAGTTCTTCCAAAGCGATTTCATAAAACAGGCCATCCATTGCTTTGTGGGTAGCATAATCACATATATCGGGGTTGATTTTGCTTACAAACGGCACTTTATTGTACTCCCTTGCCACATCGCCGTAGTATTTTGTTGCACCCACTTTGTTTAAACTATTTTGAATAACAGGCTTAAAGGCGGCTGCGAGTTCGGCCGAAGTTGTGTTTTTAAAGTATTGGGTGGCAGCATCTTGCGGACCAAGCAAAATATTGGATACATCCTGCAACGTCATTTTTCTGATGGCATCAATAAAGATGGGTTTCGCTTGCTTTGCAGCATCTTCTGCTGCGCGGTTAAGCGAGAGTATTGCCTTATCGCATAAGTCGCCGAGACCGATGTCCCTTAAAGTTTGTTCGGCAGATTTAGCTTCGGGAGGCATGAGGATTTTTACCGCGGCGTTGCCAAAAAAGCCATCGACAACCGAAAGCTGATCAGAGCTTTTAGAGGTCCCCTGAATTAACGCGTCTTTTAAACCATTGCCCATATCGAATACCGAAGGCGTGGGGAGTTGTGCAGGCGGCGGCGGTGGTGGTGGGGGAGTAGGATTGGATTGTACAACAACATTTCCCTGCTGCCCATTGCCATAAGCCGGTTGGACAGTAACCACAGGTTCAACAACCGTAGTGGTTTGCACAACAGTGGTACTGGTTTGAACGGTGGTGGTATGCGTTTTCTTTTTTTTATGTTTCTTTCTTGTTTGAGCGAATGTTTCAACACTCGTTAGTGCCATAAATACAACAAGTACCAGGCTTAAACAGGCTATCTTTTTCATCAATTGCAGGGGTAATAAAATTTTAACAAAATAAAGTTTATGCTAAACTAAGCATTTTTAACCAAAATCGACTCCATAACATTAGCCGCGTCTTCGCACATGTCGGTGGCGGTTTCGAGCGAATCTAAAATTTCCTTGTATTTGATCAGGCGTATGGCATCGGTTTCGTATAAAAACAAATCGGCCACTGCGCGGTCAAAAATGGTGTCGGCCCGGTTTTCGAGGGTATTGATCCGGATGCACGAATCGGCTATAAGCCGCACATTTTTTAGATCTTTTAATTCCCTTATTGCTTTTTCGAGATCGGTACTGGCTTGTAAAATTAATTCCGACAGTTTTTTTATGTGCTCACTAAAATCGTCTATTTTATAAAGAAACATGCGGTTTGCCGCACCTTGTATGTTGTCGGCAACATCATCAATAGCCGATGCAAGTGAATGAATATCTTCCCTGTCGAACGGGATCAGAAAGTTCCGGCCAATTTCCAGGTAAATTTTATGGGTTATATCGTCGCCGATACTTTCTAATTTATCAATTTTTGCATACAATACTTCCCGTTCAGGCGCATCGGTCGAGTTTACAGTTTCAACCAAAGTTTTCGCCATTTCAACAACATTAGCCGCAGCTTGTTCGAAAAGAGGGAAAAATATTTTTTTATCCCTGGGTATAAAAAATTGCAATAGTTGGTTAAGTGACATTATATAGGGTGTATGCGCAAATAATTTGCAAAATTAACTAATATTTAATTATTAAGTACAGGGATGTTGGGAAAAGGCAGCGTCTGTTTACTTTTTTGTAGTGTAAAACCAAAAGTTGAGCCTAACCCTTCGGTACTCCTCACATTAATGGTTTGTTCGTGTGCTTCTACAATGTGTTTAACAATTGCAAGCCCCAATCCCGAACCACCAATTTGGCGGGAGCGGCTCGAATCCGTTCGAAAAAAACGTTCAAACAAACGCGGAAGATATTTTTCCTCAATCCCAATACCGTCGTCGGTAATTTCCACCAGTACCTGATCGTGTAATTCGAACAAACTTACAGCGGTTGTGCCACCTTCATTGCCATATTTAAACGAATTATCGATAAGGTTTACTAATACCTGTCTTATTTTTTCCCTGTCGGCGTTCACCAATATGGGTTCATCATATTTTTGTTTAAAAACCAATTTAATATTATGCTTCCGCGATTTAATCTCCATCGATTCAAAAACTTCCTTAATAAGGTCGTTTATTTTGAACCGGGTAAGGTTTATCGGTATTTCGCCCGACTCAAGCTTGGAAATTTCGTCGAGGTCTTTTATCAGGTAGCTTAATCTGTCGACGTTTTTTGATGCTTTCTTTAAAAAGTCCCTTGCAAGTTCCTTATCTTCAAAATCGTCATCCTCAATAGCCTCAATATACCCCTGGATTGCAAAAAGTGGTGTCTTAAATTCGTGTGATATATTGGATAAAAAGTCGCGCCGGAATTTCTCCTGTTTGCGTAATTCGTCAATTTCGGTTTTCTTTTCCTTTGCCCATTCCTTAACCTCCTTTTGAACGTCATTGATTGGGTCGGCTCCCATGTGTTCACCAAGGGCGTCGCGCAAGTCGCGGCCCAATTTTAAATTATGGATGAGTTTGTAAATGATTTTAATCTTCGAGTAAACATATTTCTCGATGAGGTAATAAAATACTATAAAACTGGTGACTATGGTAAGTAAAAAAGTAAGTATGACATAGTATAGGCTGTGCTGAAAATAGTAATTAACCGCTGCCAGCGTTATGGCTACGGCCGCAGCATTTATTAAAACAAGAATCCTTAATTTCATGCAGGTAAAGTTACAATTTGTGTAGCAATAGGAACTCGTAAAAACCGGGCAACAGCGTTAACTTTTAGTTATCAAATAATAAAAATTTTTGTTGTGAATGGTGAGTTGTGAGAAGTGAAAGGTGAGCTGTTAGCCGCTCATACAATTGACTACTCTCGATTCACTCCTCATCATTCACAACTCACTATTCACCATCTCACCGACTGATCTCCGCTTCAATGTTGACCGTAACTTCGTTTGCAAGTATAATGCTGCTGTCGCCGATGCCAAAATCCAAGCGGTTTATGGTAAAACTGCCCTTTAATGTTGCTGAATTTGGCTTTTCGTTGTAACTGAAAGGTAATTCTATTTGTTTGGTTTTGCCCTTTATCGTTAGGTTAAATAGCCCGGTGTAGTTAGAACCGCTTTTGTGTTTAAACGATACAGAGTTCAACGATATTTTTGGGAAATGGGCGACGTCAAAATAATCTTCACTTTTTATATGGTTGTCGCGGCTGTCGTCATCAGTATTTAAGGTACTGGTTGCAACCGAAGCATCAATCTTACTTGCTGGTAAATCGGCAGGCGAGAACTGAATCTGTGCCTCCAACCCACCGATGTTCCCACCGGTATTGATGCCCATGTTTTTAATATGGAAAGTAATAACCGAGTGCGTGATGGCGCTTTTTACCTGCGAAAAGCAGGTATTTGCCAATAACAATATGAATACCGGAAGAAAGATTTTTTTCATTTTACTAAATAATGGTTTCAAACATAATAATTTATGCCACACTATTTTAGTATTCAG
>Ga0364867_10021_pt2 | contig 85543 bp, 73 predicted proteins | sample ExccelAu500001D4_3_FD_206915 | JGI IMG/M metagenome (GOLD analysis project Ga0364867, IMG submission 206915) | Enriched cells from Trout Bog Lake Hypolimnion, Wisconsin, USA - BchlTB.Aug13.5000.01.D4 | ecosystem: Environmental > Aquatic > Freshwater > Lake > Hypolimnion/Profundal zone | place... | reverse complement strand
GCCGCCGAATCCGCCACCGGCTCCGCCTTGGCCTCCGGCTCCTCCGCCATTTCCGCCTTGGCCATCAGAACCGCCGCCGAATCCGCCACCGGCTCCGCCTTGACCACCGGCGCCTCCGCCATAGCCACCCTGACCACCAGAACCGCCGCCGAAGCCGCCACCATCTGCTCCTTGGCCGCCATTTCCGCCCTGGCCACCAGAACCGCCGCCGAAGCTGCCACTGGCTCCGCCTTGGCCTACAGAGCCCGACTGCCTTAATTGTGACCGGACGATTTTGTTGAGTTGAGATCTCTGGATGTCATCGATGCCGAGTTCGTTTTGGACCGTTTTGTCCAAAACTGCGCCTGCGCCAGAGAGTTGGAGTCGGATTTCAGTCAATCGTTTTGCCTGGCTACGGGTAAGGATTCTGGCGATAGCTTTATCGGCCGCGTTTTGAATTCCGTCGACCTGCAATGCCGTGCGGGAGTTCAAGACTTTATCGACGTAATTCTGAATTGCATCCGGATCTCCGAGCACCGTGGAAATCTGTATCTGGGCATCGTTCACAACTTCGCCAATCTGATCGAGTTGGTCCTGGGTCAACTTCAGGTCACGAATCACATCACGGCGACCCACGATCTGGATTGAGGGTATCAAGCCGGATTGAAAGGCAACTCGGAGTGTTGACGTCACCGAAGTAGCGATGGTTTGTCCTCGTCCGCTCGATTGAGGATTGGAGGGTGAGTCCTGTGCAAACGCGACACCTGAAGTCAATGCGAGCGCCGCAGAAGCGCAGGCGATCGTTTGGAGGGAAGGGAAGGCGCTGGTGAATGCCAATGTCCAAAACCGGGTCCTCATTCTGTTCTCCTTGAAACTCAGCCATCTGAATTGTTTGTAGTCCGCTGGCAAGAGTTTCTTTCTGTGAGTTGTAGACTCGGTGTGGCCCGAACAAAGTTCAAACTGGTTTTTTGGGCCACATCGAGTCTACATCCTTAAATTAAGGTGGAAAAGAGCCTCCACAGTTCGCCTGAGGCTCACGGATGGAGGCATCGGTCGTTGGACACCATTCCGCAATTCCGTAAATCCGTAGTTCCCTAGATCCGTAGATCCGTAGATCCGTAGGCCCCTCTGCCGTACGCCCGCAAAAAGGCGGTCCGGGGACTCTCCCCGGACCGCCTTTACCGAACGGATTTGCCTGTTTAGATGTCGTCGCCGAAGCGATCGTCATCTCCGCCCCCGAATCCACCACCGCCGCCGGGACCGCCTCGACCGGGGCCGCCTTGGCCACCTGGGCCACCGCGCTGTGGTCGCTTATCCTCGACGAATGCCTTCGTGCCTGCCATTTTCTTTAGCGTAGCCTTCTGGCTGTCGGACAGGATTGCGTCGATCGCCGCATTCAGCTCCTTCTTAGCCTTTTCCATTTGCGGTCCGCCTGGGCCACCCGGTCCACCGGGGCCGCCAGGACCGCCTGGGCCTCCCGGTCCACCTTGACCGAAGTCCGGAGGAGGTCCGCCTTGTCCGCCCTGTCCAGGAGGAGGTCCGTCGAATCCGTCTGGCCCACCAGGCCCACCGGGACCACCCTGTGGTCGTCCCATCTTCTGGCGCTGCGCTTTCGCTATCTCATCGAGCTTCGACTTCTGATCCGACGTGATGCCGATCGCGGCCTGGATCTCTTTGTCGAGAACTGCGCTCGACCCTGCGAGTTGAATCTTGATCTCCTGGAGCCGCTTGACCTGAGTGGAGTTTAGAACCTTCGCGATCGCCTTGTCGATCTCGGCCTGAGCCTTCTCCATCTTGGCCATCATCTCGGGATTGCCTGGTCCACCCGGTCTACCCGGTCCACCGGGGCCTCCTTGGCCGAAGTCCGGAGGTCCGCCCTGACCGCCTTGTCCCGGAGGTGGACCACCGAATCCGCCCTGTCCACCACCCGGAGGAGGTCCGCCGAATCCGTCGGGACCGCCGGGGCCACCAGGTCCGCCTAGGGGACCGCCCATTTTCTCTCGTGCCCTGTCGAGGATGTCGCGAATCTGCTCATGCTGATCCTGGGTCAAGGCGAGGTCTCGGCTAACGTCGGGTCGATTGATCAACTGCATCGAGTGAGGAAGTCCCATTCTCGGGCCGCCCATCATCGGTCCGCCCATTCCCGGACCTCTCATTTGGCCACCGCCCTGTGGCGGAGGCGGAGGAGCATCCTGAGCGCTGGCAACTCCAGCAGAAAGGGTGAACATCGTGGCGATGCCTGCAACGGCTGCGCCGGTAGTGAATGCTTTTCTCAAGGCGTCCGTCCAAGTTCGTGTTTTCATTTTGATCTCCTTCAGTTTGTCTGCTTCGCTTTCGCTCGGCTTCGTTGATGAGAAGTTTCCGCCTCCGACATGAAGACAAAATGAAGGCGGAAAAAACTAAGAAAATTCCGAAAAACTCCTCTTCATCAGGTCTTCATGTCTCGAAATCATGCTCGGACAAGAGACACTTATCGAAGGTGTAGGCGATGAAGATACTGTTAGTAGAAGATGAGAGACCCCTTGCCGTAGCAGTAACTCGGCTCCTGACCGATGCCGGTTGGCATCTCACTTGGGAGGGTGACGGTGCGAAAGGTTGCCAAGCGGCTTTAAACGAAGATTTCGATCTTGTTATTCTCGACGTCATGCTCCCTGGAAAAAACGGATGGGACATTCTCGCCGACCTACGGGCAGCACGCCGTGTGATGCCAATCCTAATGCTTACTGCACTTGAAGAGACCGAAGATAGAGTCAAGGGACTCGAATTAGGTGCGGACGACTACCTGCCGAAGCCGTTTGAAGTAACCGAATTGGTCGCAAGAGTAAGGGCACTTCTTCGTCGCGATAAGCTTAATAAGGGACTCGTCGTTCGCATTGCGGATTTGGAGATCGATCGAAAGAGCCGACGCGTTACCCGAGGCGGAAAGCTCATCGCCCTCACGCGACGCGAGTACGACCTCCTTGAGGCGCTTGCCTCAAACGAAGGCAGGGTTTTGAGCAGAGAGACCATTCAGGAACGAGTCTGGACCGACGAAGAGAGCTTCTCGAATACGGTGGACGTCTTTATTGGCACTCTTCGAAAAAAGATCGACGCTCCGTTCGAAAAGAAACTCGTCCACACCGTTCATGGGTTCGGCTATGTTCTGAAGTCTGAGTAGAGATTCTATGACCCTGTATCCAACCAGCATTCGCGCGAAACTTACCCTGACGGCCGTTGCCGTCATGGGAGTTGTGCTCTTGGCGCTCGGCGGCATCGTCCAGATTGGCGGACGCGAGCGGATCATGCTGAACGTGGATGCTGAGCTATCGAGACGCGCGGACGACGTGATCCAAGCTCAAAAGAAAGCGGAGAAGTTCATGCGTCCTCCGCCGGACGGCATGGGCGGGCCGGATGGCCCCGGAGGTCCAGGCGGTCCCGGACGGAACGGCGACCAGGGACCGTTCCCTGGACCGGAGTTCGGGCAAGGACGAGGCCCAAACCAGTCTCAGTCGCCCAGTCGAAGCCCCGATGGAAAGCTGGAGAAAAACGGACCCAACAGACCGGGTGGAAACCGAGGTCCAGGTCCTCGAATCAACGCTTTTCGTCAGGCGCTGAAGGATATAGGGAACCACCTGCTCGCGATCGGTCCTCGGTTCATCGCGATCGATCCCGGCCCGCCCTTTGCACCTCCCGATATGATGGAGGCTTACGACAAGTCGGTAATCCCAATTGCCACTAAGAAAGGGATTGCCTACTCCGACGTAACCGTTGACGGACAAAAAGTCCGCATCGTGACGAAGCTCGCCCGAGACGACAATGGGCGCCACTGGCTTGCCCAGGTGCCGTACCCACTTGGCGATATCGACGCTGCGATTGGTACGCTCAATCAGACGCTGCTTTTGCTTTTGCCTATTGCCCTTTTGCTAACGGCTGCCGCAAGTCTGTTCCTCATCAAGCGCGTGATGCGACCGATCCGAGAGATTGCAGTTACTGCGGATTCCATCAGCGGAGAAGACCTGTCTCGTAGGCTGCGGGTGGCAGGTTCCGACGAATTTGCCAAGCTTGGCGGAACGATCAACGGGATGCTTGGTCGCCTTGAGAGCGCGTTCTCCATCCAACGTCAAACACTTGAACGGCTCGAGGCTGTGCTTAAGCAGCAACGGCGATTCACTGCAGATGCATCTCATGAGTTGAAGACGCCTCTCGCGGTGATTAAAGCAAACACCGGATTGATGCTTCACGGGTCCGACCTGTCGCCCGATACTCGCAGTTCGGTCGAGGCGGTCGACTCGGCGGCGACGCGGATGAATCGGTTGGTGCAGGGGCTCATGCTGCTCGCCCGAGCGGAATCGGGGAGCCCAACGATTGGCGCAAAGCCGTTCGACTTGAAGATCGCCGCCCAGAACGCAATCGACCAGGTTCATCGGCCCAATGGAAAGGTCGTGAGCTTCGAGGAGGATAACTCGACTCCGATGGTGTCGGGGAGTGAAAAGGACGTCGAACGAGTATTTGTGAACCTCATCGACAACGCATGTCGCCATACCAAAGACGCCGGACACATTAACGTTCGGGTCGAACAGATTGGAGCAGAGGCGATCGTGACGGTGGAAGACGATGGAGACGGGATCGCGGCGGAGCATATTCCGCACCTGTTCGAGCGGTTCTACCGTGCCGACTCAGCGCGTTCGAGCGATACCGGAGGGACCGGACTTGGGCTCGCGATCTGTAAAGGGATTGTCGAGGCGGCAGGTGGCTCCATTTCGATTACAAGCGAACTGGGGAAGGGGACGGCTGTCACCGTAAAGTTGCCAACCGTCCAAGATTAGCCCTATGTATGACGGGAGGCGTCGACCCCCACAATCTGCCACAGCACGCGGTTGGCGGGCAGAAGCAAAACGACTAGGAACGCCAGCGACTCCTTCGGGAAAGTCGAAGCCGGTGCGAGGCCGCAAAGAAGCGCGAAAAGAACCGCGGCGGCCAGAACCCATGCCCCTGAAGCCTTGGCTAAGGCATCTGGCGCCACGAGTCTGCGTTTGCGGATCTTCGCGACGGCAATCCCGACGCAGACAAACTTGCAGGCGGTAATTGCGATTGTCGCCGGAAGCAGGCTCGTTAGGAAGCCTGTTTGGGCATCGGAATCCAAGTGGGTTAGGTACCCAATGACATCTGGTACGACGATGACCATGATGATCAATGGGATTGAAGGGCCGTATTTCTTGAATTTCGGCGGAAGCGATTCGATCGCCATTCCAAACATCTGGATCGAGGCGATTAAAAACGGCAAGAGCAGGATGCATAAAAGCGTCAGAACGGCCGAGCGAGCGGTCATATGGGATGCGAGTTGCCCCCCAATCGTTCCCAACTGACCTTGATCGATGGCAGGGGCAACAAGCCAAATTGCAGTCGCAACGAGGAGCACTCCGGCAACCCAAACCGCACCGACCCAGACCGTCATTAGCCGGGAAATGGCAATGGCGGTGCTTGTAATTGGCCGTATCGCAATGAACGGATCGAGGCCAGCATTGGCATCGAACTTGCCGTCTTTGATTCTCCCGGTGCCGACATAGATGCTCCCTGTGATGACGCCTAGGAAAGCGCAGCCCGGAAAAATCCAGAGGAACTGGATGACGGCAGGGGCAAGAAGAATCCCGGTTCCTGCCAAGGGGACGATGGGTTGGTGGTCGCTGAAGACGATTCGCACCAACATGCAAAACGCTCCAAACCCAATGATAACGGGGAGGCCCGCATAGATCTTCTGCCGCAACATGAACCAGATTTGGGCTTTGAGAGCGGATCGAAGGTTCGGCAGCACGATATCCTTGGGCGCCTTCGTCTGCGCTTGGGGCCTCGTTTCGATCTCCTTCTTTGTGGGAATCGAGTGTCGCACGTAGGGGGCGGCATCCAGCGCCGACTTGACTCCGAACCAGATGAGGGCGGCAAAACCGATGTTAGGGACGATCAGAGGAATGTGGTTGGCGAACACTAGGAACGCGGGAAACGGAGCAGCTAGCGATATCAACAAGAAAAGGCAGCCTAGCCCCGCGCGAGAACGAATCATCCAGGCGCTCGACTGAGACGCCGTTATCACAAGTGCCAGGAGAAGAATCGGCATCAGGAAGGGAACTTGGGCGCCGCATGGGAGAATTCCAAAAAGCCAAAAGATGACCCAGAAGCCTGTGACACTTCCCACCGCTACTGCCATGGGAGCAAGGACAAGATTCCGTGTAGTAACCGGAAGGGTGAGGGAAGGCCCCGTAAAGCTCGTGCCGCTGCTCCCGTCCGCCCTTAATCCGATTTTCGAGGAAAGGGCATAACATGCTACGAACTGCAAACCGGCGACGATGTATAGGAATACTGTCGACTTCGTGACTTGTGCGGAAGGTGAGCTTTGGATTCCATCTCCAAAATGGGCGACTAGTTGGGCCGCAACGATTGCGGTAACACAAGCAATCACCGAGTAGATATATTCGCGGCGATAGCGCATCCACATAGGGCGCCAGAAGGCTAAACAGGTCTGGGTGAACGGGCCCCGGAATGTCATAGCCCGTCCCCTGTTGGCCTCGAATAGGCGACGAATATCTCATCGAGGCTGGCCCAACGACATTCGGCGACCGTTCCGTCGATCGTTGAGGCTGACTCGATCGCCTGGTCCCGAGTGCCTTTGAAGACGACCGACCACTCTCGACCCTGACCCTCTGCAGCGATTGCGCCGGTCAAACGGGGCGGGACCGGCCGTGAATTCGTGAAGGTGACGGTGAGTTCCAGATGCGATTCCTTGAGGTCGTCGAGGTTCTCACAGAAAGCGATCTTGCCGTTCTTAATCATGGCGACTCGATCGGCGACACGGTCGACTTCGCCGAGAAGATGGGAGGAGAAAAGGACGGTTCTGCCTTCTTCGGCGATCGTCCGGACGATCGCGCCAAGGATGTCGCGACGGACGATCGGATCGAGGCCGGAGGACGGCTCGTCGAGGAGAAGCAGTTCCGGTCGATAGGCGAGTGCAACCATCAGTCCCGCCCGAGCCCTCTGACCTTTAGAGAGACTCACCAGACGCGCAGCTCGGTCAAGGTTAAACTCGCGGACAAGCTGGTCGGCGTACTCCTGATCCCAGGTGGGATAGAACCCCTGCATATAGCGCTGCAACTCGTCGATTCGCATCCAACTCGGGAGGATGTCCTCTTCGGATAGGTATCCGATCTGGGCAAGGACTGGAACCGGATCCATGACTGGATCGAGCCCGAAGACGTTGACGCTGCCTTTGTCCGGCTTGAGGAGGCCGAGTACATGCTTGATCAGGGTCGTCTTTCCAGACCCATTTTCTCCGACGAGCCCGAGGACGGTACCTTTTTCGAGGTTTAGGCTGACATCGTCGAGCGCCACCTTGGATCCGAAGGTGCGGGTCACGTTTTGAATATCGACAAGTGAGTTCATCGGTTTTTGTCCTGGGAAGGGTCGTTGGAAGAGATCGGCATCAGATCGGCGGCGCGGACTCGGAGCAGTTCGACGACCTGGTCGGTCGAAAACCCCATTTGTCGTGCCTCGGAGAGGAGCGCGTCAAGGCGTTCGGAGAGGATGCGCACCTGCTCGCCTCTGGCAAGGGGGGAGCCCGCCGCGGAGATATAGGTGCCGGCAGTGCGCCGTTTTTCGACGACGCCGACCTGCTCCAACTCCCGGTAGGCGCGAGCAACGGTGTTCGGGTTGACGACAAGTTGCTCTGCCAGGGTGCGGATCGGCGGAAGTTCGTCACCCGGGGAGAGTCGACCCGATGCGACGAGGTATTTGATCTGGTTGACGATCTGCAAATAGATCGGCACCCCCTCGCTCGTCGTTATGTGGAGTTGCATACCCCTCCCTTCGCGATTCTGTTCATTGTATTAACTCAATAATACAAAATGCGAAGACAAAAGGCAACAAGTATCGCATGGAGCGCGGCCTCACCAGGCTGCGAATGGTCCCCGGACTCACAGTCCGGTCCGGAATCCAGCAGCCTGGTGAGGCCGCGTACCATTCGCAGCCTGGTGAGGCCGCGCTCCTTGGTGAGGTTGCGTTCCTTGGTGAGGTTGCGCTCCTTGGTGAGGTTGCGCTCCTTGGTTAGGGGGCGATTCCGGAGAGGTAGGAGTTGTCGGTTAGTGTTTTGAGGAATGCGACGAGGGCGGCTTCGTCGGCAGGGGTAAGGCGGACGCCCCCGTTCTGGCGGGCAAGACCGGGGTCCAGAGTGGGGCTGGCGAGGATGCCGTCGCTGTAGTGGGCGACAACCTCTTCGAGGGTTGTGAACCTTCCGTCGTGCATGTACGGGCCGGTCACGCTTAGGTTTCGCAAAGATGGCGTCTTGAACTTCGCGAAGTCCTGGGGCGAGCCGGTGACGACCTCGCGGCCGGCGTCGGTTGGCTTCGCGTCAAGCCCATTGTTTCGGTACTGGAAGTCGCTTAAGATCGGCCCGTTGCCATGACATCTGGTGCAATCGGCGCCGAATTGGTTGTTGCGCGGATTGAACGGCGTCTGGAATAGCTGGAAGCCGCGCTGCTCCTGCGCCGTCAACTTGGCAAGGCCGCGCTGGGCGAGGTCGAACTTCGAATAGCCGGACATCAACGTGAGCTCGTACTGTTCAAGGGCAAGTCCGATTCGTGCCGAAGTGATTCCGGCCGAGCCGAACACCTTGGCAAACTGAGCCACGTAAGTCGGATCGGCGCTAAGGTTGGCGACCGCTTTCGTTAGGGTTTGGTCCATCTCGACCGGATTCTGGATCGGGGCAAGAGCCTGAGCCCGCAAACTCGAGGCACGCCCATCCCAGAAGTACTGATGCTGGTAGGCGAGGTTGAATAGGCCGGGAGCGTTTCGTGTACCCGTCGCACCGGTGATTCCGGTGCTGACCGCTTTGCCTTCGTTGCTAAACGCAAATTGTGGTGTGTGGCAGCTTGCGCACGACTGGGTGTTGTTTCCGGAGAGCTTTGTCTCGTGGAAGAGCCGAAGCCCCAAGGCGACGCCCTCAACGGTCAGGATGTTGTCGGTGGGAAGGGGCGGAGGGGGAAAGCCGGGAGGAACGACTAAGTTGTAGCGTGTTGTGCCCTTGGGATTGCTCGGGGGGCTGCCGGCACCCTGGGCAAAAGCGGCGACAATCCCGACCACGCCAAATAAACCGAACCCAATCGGTGTCCATTTCAAATTCATCTTATTTCCTCCAACTCCCTCGTGGGTGTAATCGCTAGCCGATGGCTAGGTGGTTCGGTGCATGATGGGGGGCGGAGATGAGGAAGTTATGAGGAACCTCGCGATAGGCCCTTGTCCCTAGAGAACTTTGCCCCTAAGCACGGTGATGGAGTGGCCGGGCAGAGTGTATACGGCCTTGCTGCCGCTTGCAACCGTCGTCTTCTCGTACGGGCCATCGGGAGAGGCGGTGCCATTCAAACCGTTCGAGATCCAGGCGTAGTCCTTGGCCGAAAACTGCAACTGCGTGACGTTCCCGGTGAAGTAGTGCACTTTTGTGTTGGAGAAAGTGGCCGACACTGTATGTACCGCTTGATCGGTGTTCACAAGCAAAAGCGAGTACTGCCCATCTGGACGCAAGAGTGCGTAAGAAAGGACGACTTGACTACCCAGTGAATCCGTAATCGTGGTCGACGAGGGGAGCATCGCGTGGGAAAGGGTTCCAGGTAGGCACCACTCTTGCGTCATCAACTGAGTGGAGAAATACTGCGAGGTGCTGGCGATTATCTTGTCATTGTCGTCGGATGCGAACATCCCGATGAGGCCGTAACTCGTCCCCCCGTTTGAGACCTGGTAGGGAAGATCTTGGTAGTAGAACGCCCCGGCGCCGCCGTGCTTCATGAACTCGCCGACGAAAACGGAGTGCCAAAGGGCTCCGAGCAGGTCGACGGTCGGTTCATCCGCCGCGGCGTCTAGGTTGTATTCGGTGACGTAGATCGGTATTGCTTTGGGAACCTGCGCGGCTGAGACCCAACTAAAGAGCTGCTGAACCTCGCTGACTTCTTGCGGCACCATCGTCCAATCGAGGTTTGCCAGATAAAACGGGTAGTGCTCAGTCGAGACAAATCCGAGATCGGATAGCGCGCCGTGGGCAATCAGGTACGTCACAAATCGGTGCAGGAAGTCGGTGTTTCCCTTCGCGTCGGGCCACGACTGGACTCCGTTCGCGGATGTGATTGGCCCGCCGAGCCTGACGGTTGGGGCGACTTTGCGAATCGCGGTGGCCCACTGGATGTATAGCGCGGCGTAATCCTCCGGCGTGCAGAACTGTCCGTCCGGCTCCTCACCGAGTTCGATGCCGACGAGCGGGTATCTCCTCTTGATGAGGTAGGAAGCCTCAGCCGCCGCGTTCTCTGGGGTGCTGAAGAGCATCGGGACCGCAACCATCGCCGCCAGGTGCTGAGTGACGTTGTTTTGGAGGATAAAATCGAGTCCCACTTGCTCGGTGTTCGAGTTGATTGCCGTCGCCGAGTGCCACGGATCGGTGGAGGAGACGTAGATCGTGGTCTGATTCTGGTCGGGCGAGTGCGTAACGTAGTCGGTGAAGACGCCGTTCGTGCCGATGTTTCCGATGCCGGCTTCATACACGGCATATCCCATTTTGTTACGGGCGTCGGATGTTCCGTGGGTGTCGTAGGTTCCCGATGACTGCGTCATCAGGATCCGCACGAACTGGGTTGGGGTGCCCCCGTTTGTGAACTTCAGGGTCGTCGTTCCGCCAGTCGCGTTGGTTACCGAGGCGCCGGGGAAGGTGACCCAACTGCCGTTTCCGGCATCGTACAACGGATCGTCGCCGGTCCAGTATTGGACTTGATAGGAGACCGCGTAAGGGTTAGCCCATTGGATTTTCGCCGCGTTGATGTTCATCGGCGAATTGAAGATGAACAGGATCCACTGGGGGTGGAGCGAATCGGCTTCGTGGGTGTAGGTCGAGGTTAGGTAAGGGTTGCTCTTCCAGTAGGTGTTCGGGTTGTTGTCGTCGATCGCCGAATACACCAGGTTGTCGCCAAAGTCGTAGGTTGAGCCTCGGTGGGTGAGGTAATAGCCGTAGCTGTGGACGATGCTGCTTCCGAGGGCGTTGCTGCCGGTGAAATACCCTTGGCTGTTTTTGGAGTCGCTCCAGGTCCCGAGCGGGTTCCAGTGCCAGTCCTCGATATTGAGCTCGGTGTAGAGCCGGTAGGAGAGGCCCCCTTCGCCGGAGCTTAGCATCTTGTTCACGTTCGCTGTCGTGAACAGGGTCGTCGCACTTCCCGCCCCGATCGCATCGACTCCCGCTCCAAGCGCCGCCTTCGGACTGAATCGGGTGAGAACGTGGGCAGTTGTGATATCGACTTTGACCGTTCCCGCCGTGGCGCTGGTGTTGGGGAGGTATGGAATTCGCGCCGCTGGAATCGTAGCCGGCCTACGCATCTGCTTGTGCATAGGCAACTGCGCAAGCGTGCTTCCCAAAACAGAGAAACACGCGAGCACAACTGTCCATCGCCAGCCTCGCGTTGCCCGGATCATCACCTATAGGATAGTGTTCGCCGTTTCATAAATACCAACAAGTCCCATTTATGGGTGAGTCTGCAGAATCCGGCTTCCGATCGTCTCCCCAACCCCATGAGTTCGCCTCTACGTTCTGCCACCCTCCCAATCTCCCCCGAAATACCCAATACCCAATACCAAAACACCGAAACACTATAACTGCCCGCCATCCCTCGAACGCTAAAACGCTCGAACGCTTCCCCCTCCGCGCCTCTCCCGTCTCCCCCAATCTCCCCCGAAATACCCAATACCTCAATACCGAAACACCGAAACACCGCAACCCCCCGCCATCCCTCGAACGTTCCAACGCTAAACGCTTCCCCTCAGTGCCTCTCTCGTCTCCCCCAATCTCCCCCGAAATACCCAATACCTCAATACCGAAACACCGCAACCCCCCGCCATCCCTCGAACGCTCCAACGCTCAACGCTCCAACGCTCAAACGCTCGAACGCTCCCCCCTCCCAGGTGGTACCTTCAAACTAATGAACTTGCCCATCGAGGAATTGACTCCTCGCCAGATCGTCGCCGAACTCGACCGCTATATCGTGGGACAAGCACATGCCAAGCGAGCCGTCGCGGTTGCGTTAAGGAACAGGTTCCGACGCCAGCAGTTGCCGCCGACGGAGCGCGACGATATCTTGCCGAAGAACATCCTGATGGTCGGTCCGACCGGAGTTGGAAAGACGGAGATCGCTCGCCGACTGGCGCAACTCGCCAGGGCGCCGTTCATCAAGGTCGAGGCGACGAAGTTCACCGAGGTCGGCTATGTCGGACGCGACGTTGAGTCGATGGTTCGCGACCTTGCTGCCGCGGCGGTGCGGTTAGTCGAGAAAGAGAAGATGGAGCAGGTGTGGCCGGAAGCCCAGCGTCGCGCGATCGAGGCGATCGTGGTGATGATCGACGAGGAGCTTCAGAAGGACGCGCCGATGGAAGAGGTCGAGCCGGAGCCGCTCGACGACGACACGAGTCCTTTCTACGCCGGATACAGACCGGAAGACCCCGAAAAGCGGGCCGCCCGCCACGAGAAGATCCGCGCCGAACTGCTGGCCGGGGTCCACGACGATTTGATCCTCGAGATCTATGTGGAGGAATCGAGCAATCCGTTCCTACAGGTGTTTACGCCGGGCGGAATGGAGGAGATGGGGATCGACACGAACCAGCTTGCCAGCCCTTTCCCGAGCAAGCACGTGGCGCGGAAGATCACGGTGGCGGAGGCGCGCGAATCGCAGGTGGACGACGAAGCGCGGAAGATGATCGATAAGGCATCGATACAGCGTGAGGCGATTCATCGCGCGGAGCAGACCGGCATTATCTTCCTGGACGAGATCGACAAGGTGGCGGGGAAGGGAGGCGGCTCCGGGCCTGACGTCTCGCGAGAGGGTGTCCAGCGCGACCTGCTACCGATCATCGAGGGCTCGACCGTTGCCACCAAGTTCGGACCGTGCCGCACAGACCATGTGCTTTTCATCGCTGCCGGCGCTTTTCACATGTCGAAGCCGAGTGACCTAATCCCCGAACTACAGGGTCGTCTCCCGATCCGCGTGCAACTCGATACCTTGAACGAAAGCGACTTCCGCCGTATCCTGTTCGAGCCGAAAAACGCCCTGACCCGTCAGTACGAGATGCTGCTCGGAACCGAGGGGGTCACAATCTCATTCGGCGAAGACGCTCTCGACGAAATCGCCAAGTACGCGATGCAGGTGAACGAGAAGATGGAGAACATCGGCGCGAGACGTTTGCACACGATCATGGAGCGTCTCCTCGAAGACGTCCTCTTCGAAGCCCCCGAAATCGACCGCAAGTCCATCCACTACACCGGCGCCATCGTCCGTGAGCGTCTGGACAAAGTAGTAAGGGAAACCTCTCGCAGCAGCTTCGCGCTGTAGGCGGGGGCGGTGGGTGCTGAGTGTTGAGTGTTGAGTGTTAGTTGGACTGGATTCTTTGTCCGCTGATTCTGCCAACGGAAGCCTTCCGCCATAGACAGCAGCCAGTCGAGCGCGTCCCCTCGCCCTTTCCGCAGGGAGAGGGACAGGGAGAGGGACAGGGTGAGGGTTGGCCATAAACTCGCGTCCCGAAGGGACTCCTTATTCGCATTCGGAATCGGACCCAGAATCGCGGTCGATGCAAACAAACAGAATGCGTCGCAGGCAACCCGACCAGTCGGTGGCAATCTCCTCGTTCTTGAACCGCATCGTCAATACACCTAAATCAGCCAGCGCCGTATCTCGCTCCTGGTCTTTCTTCAACCTGAACTTCTGATGACCTTCTCCATCGATCTCGATACAGAGTCGACATCGATGGCAGTAGAAGTCCAAGACATATCCGGCAAGTCGATGCTGGCGCCGGAAGTAGTAATGAGCCTTGTAGTTCCGCAACTCCTTCCAAACATATCGCTCTGTAACCGTCATCCGCTTTCGAAGCGAACGAGCTACATTCTTGCTAGGTCCAGAGTAATCCGACATCCAAATATCCTAACCGGAAATGAGGAACTACGGGTGCGTAAACGGAAACGTCCCCTCACCCCTGCCCCTCTCCCAAAGGGCGAGGGCGTCTCCGGTCAACTCGTGAATCGATGCAAGTTCAGGATCTTCCTCGTACCTGCAGGAGCATTGCGGAATTGCCATGAGCCTACCAAACACGTCCCCTCGCCCTTTCCGAAGGGAGAGGGACAGGGTGAGGGTTGGCCGTAAACACGCGTCCCAAAGGGACTCCATTTTCGCATTCGGAATCGGACCCAGAATCGCGGTCGATACAAGCAAACAGAATACGTCGCAGACAACCCGATCAGTAGGTGGCAATCTCCTCGTTCTCACTTGAACGGGAGTTACCCGACATCCAAATATCCTAACCGGAAATAGGGAACCACGGGTGCGTAAACGGAAACGCCCCCTCACCCCTGCCCCTCTCCCAAAGGGCGAGGGCGTCTCCAGTCGGCTCCTGGTTCGATCCAAGTTCCGCAAGCTTGCTAGTGCCAGCTGGAGAATTCCGGCATAAACAGCAACCAGTCGAGCACGTCCCCTCGCCCTTTCCGAAGGGAAAGGGCCGAGGTGAGGGTTGGCCGTAAAGCCGCGTCCCGGAGGGACTCCCTGTTCGATTTCCGTGCAGTCAACCAACCACCAACCACCACCCACTCAACGTCTGTTAAACTAATCCCATCCCGGAGGCATGGATGCGACTTCGATTGATTATTGCGATTCTTACGGCGGCGACTTTAGGATGCGCCCAGACCCAGAACCCGACGCCGCCTGCGCCGCAGTTCACCGCCGACGAGCGGACCCAGATCATGGACTACTGGTCGCAGCCCGGCCGGTATGCGATTACAGCCCCTGTCGACGCGCAAACTAAGGGGCTGTGGCAGGTTCGCCTTTCCGTGAAGGGATCGACATGGCTGCAGGCTTATAACCGAGCTCGTAAAGTCAGCGCCCCTCCGACCGAGAACGCTCAACCCGCAAACGATCAGCAGCGCACCTGGGAGACCTGGGTCGTCGCCAAGCTGAACCGGGATCGATGGGAGGCGCTGCAGGCAGCCCAGGATGCTAACGAGAAGGTGCTGGGGACCCGATTGCCGGCCCCCGACAAGTCGACGCCCGCCACCGAACCGCCTCGGCCAGGCCCGATCCCCGATGCGCTGTACGCCCTTGCCGGCAACCCTCCCAAGTTCGCGGAAGCGGTGGTGCCGATGGAGCGGGATGTGACGTTCGAGGACATCACCCTGAGCTACCAGGACAACATCCGGCTGAGCAACCCACGGTATGCGTACTATCGGTTTGCGCAGGGTGTCAATTCCGAGGGCGTGGCGGTGAAGGAGATGCCTCAGGAGCGGCTCGACCACCTGTTCCAGCTTGCCGGCGTCTCCGACTCGGAGGCGAAGATCATGAAGGCAGTATCGCTGCTCGAGGGCGGGTTCGACGCGATCAACACGTATGACACCGGCTTTGTATCGGTCGGCTTTATTCAGTTTGCGAGTCTGAAAGAGGGCGCCGGTTCGCTCGGGACGTTCATGCTGGACTATAAGACCGCCAGCCCCGACGACTTCCAACACGACCTACGCCAGTTCGGCATCGACGTAACGCCGTCCGGAGTCCTCGACGTTTTGGACCTTCAAACCGGCGCCGAACTGACCGGTCCCGACGCCGCCTTGAAGATTATCGAAGACGCCCGCCTGATCGCCGCCTTCCAGCGCGCCGGCCTCAAAAGCGATAGCTTCTCCGCCGCCCAGATCCGCAGCGCCAAGTCGCAGTTCTACCCCGGCGACGACAACGTAAACATTATCGTCGGCTCGAAAACGATAACCGGCAAAGTCAGCGACTTCATCAAATCCGAAGCCGGCATGGCCACCCTGATGGACCGCAAAGTCAACACCGGCAAACTCGACCCCTTTAACTCAGTAATCGCCGACGTCGCCAACCAAGCCGGAATCGCAAATATCGGTGATCTAGCATCTCATGAGATGGAGATCGTCCAACGGATGAAGTATCGAAAGAACTACCTTGAGGACTCGACCCTAACCCAGCCATCCGGCACTCCCGCAAAAGCCAATAAGAGACGAAAACGGGGGGCAAATTGAGGACGAACCTGCAATCCCAAACTTTCGTGCCCAATTCCGCTCCGTCTACGTTCGACTCTATCGCCGCGTGAGATTCGCCGCCCGATTCACATAGGATAATGGGGGCATGGTTTCGGTGATGCTGCTGGCGATCTTTGGGCAGGGGGCGCCTGCGTTTGACTTCGATGTCCGAGCAGGCTTGAGGGTTCGGGTGGCGGGGGTGCCGGTAGTTACCGGGTCGTGGCTGCAGTATTACGAGGACGGGTGGAAGAAGGGGTACTACAGCACGAACAACACCCCGCCGCCGGTGAAGAAGCTCGATGCGGACACGTACGAGGAGGACCTCTCGGGGTACGAGGGCGTTGCGACGGGGAAGATCACCTACCACCGCGCGGGAGAGCACCTTCAAGTCCACTACGACCTCCACTGGGGTGGCGACCAGCCGGCGAAGATCGAATTAACGGCGGGGATGATCTCGGCGCAGGTGATGCAAAACGGCAGCCTGGTCGCGGACGGCAAGAAGGCGAGGTCGCCGGCGCCGACCAAGTACATCGTGCCTGGGATCGGAGAACGCCGGTTCTCCGACGACGCCAGCGACTACCGGTTCGATGCCCCACTCGCCAACGTCGAGGTGAAGACCTCGACACCGACGACGATGTTCGATGCGCGCGGCTACGATCAGGATTACGCAGAAGGGAAGTCGCTCTTCTGGTTCGGAAGTCTCGGCCTCGATGTCTCGAAAGACAAACCGGTCTCGTTCGATGTCGACTGGACGTTCCGCCCCCGCCCTGCCGCAGAAGCGAAGTCGGCTTCGATCGACATGACGTCCCTACCTGCCGCTGGGGTCTTTACGCCCGACGAGCGTCCTCCTGTCATCGTTCCGAAGCCACGCACGAATCAGCTCAAGTTCGATAAGCCGCTCGTGCTTCCCGGCAGCTACGATTTCCCGGCCGGGCGCGTTCGATTCTGGGATGCCGACTTCCTCGTCGGACTGAAGCGCCGATTCGAGATTCCGCCACCGGATAAGAAGGGGGCGACGATCCACGTCGATGGCGGGGTCAGCAAACTCGGGTTCCACCCAGGCGGATACCAGATCACGATCACCGACCACAGCATTTCCGTGCTTGGCGAGGAGGACGAGGGGCTCCATAACGGGTTGCGCCGATTGGCGTTGCTCGTGTTCCCACATGGGGGTAAGTTGGCGCTGCCGACCGGTTACCTCGGCTCAAATCCACAGATCCAGTGGCGGGGAGTGCACCTCTTTGTCGGTCCGGAGGCGCGCGGTTTTCAGAAGAAGCTGTGGGAGCGAGTTCTCCTTCCGCTTGGGTTCAACAAAGTGGTGCTCCAGTGCGAAAGGACGGAGTGGGACTGCCTGCCGAACCTGAAGGGCGTGCCCGGATATATGGAGAAGAAGGAGTTAGCCGGGCTATTCGACGACTATCGAGCGATGGGTGTCGAGCCGATTCCCCTGATCCAGAGTTTCGGTCACATGGAGTGGCTCTTCGAAAAAGACCAGAACCTCGATATCGCGGTAAATCCAAAGGTCCCTTACACGATCGATCCACGAAACCCTAAGTCGAAGGAGACGATCACAGCCCTGTGGGACGAGGCATGCGACCTGCTAAAGCCCACAACGGTTCACTTCGGGTGTGACGAGGTCGACATGTTAGGATTCCCGAACGACGACGCGACTCTGATGACCCACCTTTGGGCGATGCAAATGCCGGTCTTGCGTGCGATCGCCGATAAGCACAAGTCGCAGTTCATGCTCTGGGGCGACAAGGCCCTTGCCCCAGGAGAGGCGGTCGACGCGACGAACGGCGATTCGCCGACCCAAGCAATCCAACGCCGAGCCGCGCTGCCGAAAGGGGCGTGGATCGCCGACTGGCACTACAAGGCAGACCCGAAGATCGAGTCTTTCCTCCCTTCGCTTCAGCTCTGGAAAAAGGAGGGGTTCAAGCCGTTCGCCAGCGCCTGGTACCAACCGGAGAACGTGCGAAGCATGGACCTGGCCGCCGACGTTGAGAAGGCGGGCACGCTTCAGACCACATGGTGTGGATACTTCAGCAACGAAAAGGCGTTCGTGGAGAATCTGAACCAGTTCAGCGCGATGGTCTTAGCGGCGGACTATTCATGGAGCACTCGCTACGACAAGGTCGCCAATCTCGAATACGATCCGGCGCAGGTGCTGCGGAAGATGTACTTCGGCCAGCCTCGACCGATCACCCCCGCAAGTGGAACCCAGCTATTCCAAGGGGAAGCAAAGCGCGACCTAACGGCCACGGACTTGAAATTCAAGCTTGGTGAGCCGATCGGCCTTCGCAGTCTGCTTTCCGCGCCGCAGGCGCCTTCTTCGGTCGACCTGAAGGTCAACGCAAAGGGGAAGCACGTCGCGTTTGCGCTCGACACCCTCGATCTGTGCGACGATGCGGAGACGATCGCAAGCATTACCATCACCGGAGCCGATGGAAAGGTCCTGCATACCCAACCAATTCAATACGGGCGACAGGTCCGATCAGCCGAGGATTCTGGGATGTCCGCATACGCCGATCGGGTTGAGGGGCTGTCGATTTACGAGCTTCAGTTACCTGCTTCTACCGACATTCGCAAGATACGCTTCGAAGCTCTCACTTCGCGGGGCGGGCTACGCGCTCACGGCGTTGTCGTTTGGTGAACAAAAAGTTAAGGAAAAGACAATACTCCCGGGCCTTTTGGCCCATCCGGTCATCGTTTGGGTGAACTCGGCCCTCTAACTAAACGTTAAAGCAGCATAGAGCAGAGTTCGGGAGTTCGTCATGGTCGGTGTGTTAGCCGTTTCGTTTTGCGATAGGGGAGCCGGGCAGGAAAGCGTTTGCCTGGACCTTTGGTCGTATCCGGATGGAACCTACAACCTTGTCCTGGAGAACCATGGCGACGAAGGAAAGGTCGAAGTCTCTTTTCCTTGCGCTCTCTATCAATTGATAGCGATCAAGCGCGGAACGATGTTTGTCAGCCAAAACGACCTGGGATTCGTCGAGATCGACCGGTGCGAAGATAAGGTGTGCGCGCAATTTATCCCATTTAGCGGCCCTGGTGGATTCCGATACTGCATCCGATTCGATGAGTATCGATCCGCAATCGAAGCACTTGAAGATAACGTGATCGGCTACGTTGCGTAGTTTGCTCTGTGCTTAACGGACTCGCGCTCAGTTCGGTCTAAAACAAAAAACTCTCCCACTGCCGCGAGGCGATGGGAGAGTTTGATTCGGTTCGATTACTTGATGTCGACTTTGCCGCCGACTTCCGCAACCTGAGCCTTGATCTTGTCGGCTTCGTCTTTGCTGACGGCCTGCTTGATCGCTTTCGGTGCGCTGTCGACGAGGTCTTTGGCTTCTTTGAGGCCGAGACCCGTGATCTCGCGAACGACTTTGATGACGTTGAGCTTGGAGTCGCCGATCTCTACGAGGATCGCATCGAACTCGGTCTGTTCTTCTTCAACAGGAGCAGCAGCGCCGCCGCCACCCATGCCGGCGAACATAGCCGGGTTGAACGAAGGAGCAGCGGCAGTTACGCCAAACTTCTCTTCAAGTGCTTTCTTTAGCTCAGAGAGCTCGATAGCGGTCATGCCACTAATCTGCTCGACGATAGAATCTACTGCGGTTGCCATTATGCGTTCTCCGTGGTTTCCGGCGCGGCTGCGTCCGGTTCAGGGGTTTCGGGGGAGGGCTCTGCCTCCGTGGAATTCGATTCAGCAGGAGTTTCCTCAACTGCTTCTGCCGCTGCGGGTGCTGCGGCGACGGGCTCGGGGGCTGGGCTGCCTTCTGCAACTTTGTCCGCCACAGCGCCGATCACTCGGATCGGATCTGCGTAGAGTGCCTCGACTGTGCCGATGAGGTTGCTTATCGGAGAAGCGATCAGGCCGATCACCATCGAGATAAGAACGTCCTTCGGCGGCAGTTCTGAGAGCGCTTGGACTTCTGCAGCAGTGAAAGCCTTGCCGCCAAAGAATCCGCCTTTGACGATAAGTTTCTTGCTTGTTTTCGCGTAGTCGAGCAGGGCTTTCGACACTTCGGCTTCGTTCTCATACACGAATGTGAATGCGGTTGTGCCGTTGTGGAGATCAGCCGGGAGCTTTGCGGTATCGTCGCCTGCCGCGATGCGGAAGAGCGTGTTCTTTAGAACGTGCAATTCGCCACCCTTCGATCGAAGGTTAGCACGCAGTTCCTGAAGCTCTTTCACCTTTAGGCCTTTGTAGTCGGTGAAGACTACGCCGGACGCTTGGGCGTACCACTCCTTTGCTTGCTCGATTGTGCGGGATTTTTCTGCTGTGGGCATTTGTTATTCGCACCTGTCCCCTAAAGCAGAAAGGGCCTCCGCCCAGTCGAGTTCTGGCGGAGGCCCTTCTTCGCGGAATTCCGCAAATTCGGTCCGGAGTCGCTTTCGCGCACCGTGATTTACCTTTCGCCCCTCGGCTGGCCGATCTCTCGATCGTTATGGCGGTTGCCACCTGCTGTCTTCAGAGTGTTAGGCTATTATGGCACGAACTGGTCCATGGATTGCCTGCCCCCGGGAGTAGGGTTCCGGGAGCAAGCTTCTAGAACTTACCGTGAATAAGGATTCGTGCAGAACCGAATGCAACGAATTCCGATCTCAACTGGTCTACGATGCCGCCAGGGGAGTATAGGTCGAAGCCGCTAAATCCGGTGTACTCTCCGCCACCGAGCGGAGTACCCATCGGAAACGCAGTAATGTCTGCTTCGAGCGATAGCCAAGGGGTCGGGTTGACTGCCAAACAGCCGTACAGAACCGGCCGCATTTCGTAGTTCGATGAAGTGCCGATCGCTTGGAACGATTCGGTGATTATTGAGCCCTGGAGGCGAGCCAGAACAAATTCAGACAGTTCGTATTCGCGTCCGTAACCGACATTGTAAACGTGGGCAAACTCGCCACCCGGCGCCGTGATATCGGTGTACTGAACCTGATACTGGTTCTTCACCTTGTCCAGGTAATTGACCGAGAAAATGTTGTTGTGCGTCCCTGCGAACGTTGCACTGCTTCCACCGCTTCGAGCACTGCCCGTATCCGGTCGAACGGCCCCAAACTGAAGTGACAGCGCCGAAGAATCGGTTGCTGTCGGTCGTTTGACGACGACGCGTGCGCCGTAGTAGCTGTCGGCCACATCGAAACGGCTTGAGCTTGAGCGACCTTTGGCCAACACATACTGCTCGCCATAGAGGAGCTGAACGCTATCCGTCACGCCGATTGAAGCTTGTTCCTGCTTCATCTCGAATTGGCGGCCCTTGAACTTCGCGTAGGAGTCGCCGAAGAAGACCGAACCTTCGCGCTGAACGAGTCCAGCTTGGATGACGCTTGGGAGCATCCACTGATACGGTTTCTTTTCGTTATCGGCGTCTGTTTCGACCGCTTTCACGGCTTTTTTGAGGGGCGAACGGAAAGAAGGGGCCGCCATACTGACGGCCCCCAATCCCAATGTGCAAAGGGCGATACCAATCGCCCCGACAGGCATTCTATGCATATTTGAGACTACGGCGTGTAATTGTAGTTAACGCTGATGATCCCATTCTGAGGAATCTGGGCGCCAACCTTATATGTCTGGAAGCTCTTGAACGTAGCCATGCCGCTTTGAACAAGCTTCTTCTGGGAGATCGTTCTCGCGGAGTCGACGACGATCGTCAACGTTCCGCTACCGGCAGCGAAGTCAGGAGTTGGATAGCCAACCGTAACGTAGTTACCGTTTGCCCACGATCCACCGTTACCTGGAAGTTGCATGACCAAGCTCGATGGCGAAGATCCGATACCGTCCGATTTAACAACAACTCCGAAATTGAATTGCTGAACCGTCAACTGGGAAGTAATGCCGCTGAGAATATTGAACGGGCCCCACGCAGTAATCTTGTGGTTACCTGGCGTAAGAATCAGGATGCCGCTCAGATTGCCGCTGGCTGTGACAGTCAACCCAGTGTTTTGACCATCGACATCAACTTCGCCCGGCGTTCCGTCCATCGGAGTGACTTTGACCTTGTTAAACTTGGGGCCAACCGTAAGGCCTTGGATGATCGGATCCGCGTTGGTGATAACACAAACCGATCCTCCCGCAGGAATCGACTCTCCAGGAGGCAATGTGCCCGTTACGGTAGAACCACCCGAAGTAACTTGAACTTGCTGAGGGGCGCCGCTTGAGCTAACTCCCGACGTGCTCGATCCAGACTGGTTGGGGACTGTTCCCGTCGTCTTGATCTGAGCGCCGATACCCTGAACCGAAGCGCTTGAACCGCCGCAGCCGACTAGAATTCCGCTGATTAGCGCAGCGACCGAAATATAACCATAAATGCCTTGTCTTTTTGAAACCATTGATCCTCCCATCTCAGCACAATTCCGCCAACCGGATTGTGATGCAATATACTACAAAACAAACTTGAATAGGGCGAATTCCTAGCCAGAATCGCCGAAATCAGACCCCATTTATAGGGTCGACTCATCAACCCACATCATACAGTATAACATCCAACTTTCAAGATACAAACTGGGACTATCGATTCAAATCCCTGGTTGAATTCTCGGAATTCGTGTTGTTTTCACCGCATTTTCCGGTCAAACGTCCTTCTGAACCGTTTTACCGGGGATATCCGCTCCATTCAGTCGTCTTTACATACTGATTTACCCGCTTACGGCGAGCATCTCAGAGTGCAAATCCCGGTAATTATTATAGGGCCTTTCACCGGAAGATTGGGCCTTATGGGGCTCCAATCGCCGGTGATATTGGAAAAAACGCGACTTTGAGTCCTATTTGGGAACAGGTAGCCCGAACGCCGAAAGGTAGCTTCTGAGCTTTGAAATTCTGTTTGGAGTGTTTAGATCGACGGTGAAAGGTCTGCCTCTCGCGTCGATGATGATCCCAACGGTTCCTCCTTCAAGCTTTGCCGTGAGCGAGCGTCCCTTACCTGCGCCAACGTCGAAATTCTTGGCCGGCGATATTTCAAGCGTCTTGAATTCCCCGACTGCGCAAGGAACGATGACAATCTGCCCAAACGGCACCGATACGTTGACTCCGTCTCCAGTAACTGTCACGCATGCCTCACCTTCCTTTGCGGTGCCGACGGGGGCGATGCAGTGTCCGCACTTGACGATACAGTCGCGCTCGAAGACTTCCTTGGCTGCCTCGTAGAGATGTTCGCTAAGGACTCCGAGGTGAGGCATCATGAAAATGCTGTCGACCGTGAGCATCGTTACGCCCTCCGGTTGGTATGCATCCATCATCATCAACGCCGACTGAGCGCGCTTGGGCGCGTGAGAAAGGACTCCGCCCGACCCGATAACCATATCGAGAGCCATCATGTTGACGAGCGAGCCGCCCGACTGGTCTTGGTTGAATATCTGTCCTACGTCGCGCTGCTGAGCGTTTCCAAGGAGGTTTCGCGCGAGGCTCTTATGGTGTGCGAACGCCAGCCGGAGCGCCTCGCGAGATACTGCATGTTCGATCAAGAGGTCCTCATATGTTTGAGGAATCGTAGTCGGACGGATCATCTTGTTTCGAAGCCGGTTGCGGACTTCGGCAGGGTCGATCTCGAACGGTAGCCAACGTGCGATGTTTTCGACAGTAGCTTCCTTAAGGACATTGCAGATCGAGTAGCTCATGCCGAGGTTCGCCGAAACCGTACGGTTATAGATTCGCTCCCCTGTCTCGGCCAGGAAAACGGAGAAGACGTCGGTCGTTGCGCCACCGATATCGACGCCAAGGACGTTGAGCTTCTCGTTTTCGGCATACTCCTTGAGGAGCTTTCCGACCGCGTTCGGGGTGGCCATCACCTCTTCGCTGGTCCACTCAAGCAGTTTCGAGTATCCGGGCGCCTGTTGCATCACGTGCTCCAGGAACATCTCGTGAATCTCCTCACGAGCTGGTCCCAGGTTCTCTTTGTCCAGTGTGGGGCGCAGGTTATCGACCACCTGGAGTTCGATGCCGTCTCCGAGCACTTTGCGGACGTCGTCTCTGGCGTCCTTATTGCCCGCGTAGATGATCGGCAGCTTCATGTCCCCAAATCGAGGCTTAGGGTCGGCGCGCCGTACCACTTCGGCAAGGTCGATAAGGTGAGATTTGGTGCCGCCGTCGGTTCCTCCGGACATTAAGATGATATCGGGCCGCAGTTGGCGAAGCCGCTCGACCTTTTGATAGTCTTTTCGTCCGTCGTCGACGGAAAGCGTATCCATGAGGATCGCGCCGGCGCCCAAGGCCGCTCTTTCAGCAGACTCGGCCGACATTGCTTTAACGACGCCGGCGACCATCATCTGAAGTCCGCCTCCTGCAGATGATGTACTCACATAGAGATCAGATGCATCGAGGCTGTTCTTGACGCCGGTAGAGTCTCGCTTACCTTGCTTGAGCTGTCTCCAGACTCTGCCGTCCTTTTGAAGCGTGCGGCGCCCCTTTTCGAATCCTTCCGGGACTGTGGTCTCCGTAATCTCCTCAAGTTCGGTAATCGAGTTCAAGACGCCAAGAGTTACATCTTCGAACGGTCTTTCGACGGTCGTGGGAGCTTCGCCACGAGCGACTAGGCGATATTCGCCTGACTTTTCACTTCGTTCGATTAGGATCGCTTTGGTCGTTGTAGAGCCGCAGTCAGTGGCGACAATGCGCCGAATGTCGGAAGAAGACATGGCACAAAGTATAGCCAGGGGACCGCCTCAATATTTACATGTCCCCGCAAGCACCTACTTATGCCTCCACTGAGTTATAATTTGCACGGCATCCCCCCAGAATGAACTGGCGGGGCGGAGGGTCTGATTGGCTGGAGTTGCATTTAAGGGCATCACGAAGGTCTTCGGTAAGGACGTTAAAGCAGTAAACGACCTTAACCTAGACATCAAAGACAAAGAGTTTATGGTCCTAGTCGGGCCGTCAGGATGCGGTAAGACCACGGCTCTAAGAATGGTCGCCGGCCTTGAGGAATCTACCGACGGCGACATCATGATCGGCGACGTGCGCGTCAACGACGTACCGCCGAAGGATCGCGACATCGCGATGGTATTCCAGAACTATGCGCTTTATCCGCATATGAACGTGTATGACAACATCGCGTTCGGACTGCGCTTGCGCGAGTTGAAGGGGTTCTTCTGGCAGATCCTGAACATGGGCGAAGCCCAGAGGATCAAGAGCGATATCGACAGTCGAGTTCGAGAGGTCGCCAAGATGTTGGATATCGACCAATACTTGGCACGACGTCCGAAGGAGCTTTCCGGCGGTCAAAGGCAGCGCGTCGCGCTTGCCCGTGCGATCGTTCGAAAGCCGAAAGTCTTCTTAATGGATGAGCCGCTCTCCAACTTGGACGCTAAGCTTCGCGTTCAGACTCGCGCAGAACTCATCCGGCTTCACCGACAGCTTGGTATCACCACGATCTACGTCACCCACGACCAGGTCGAGGCGATGACGATGGGGCAGCGAATGGCGATCATGCGCGACGGCATCTTGCAGCAGTGCGACGAGCCTGAAAAGGTGTACGCCTACCCTGCGAACAAATTCGTTGCGAGCTTTATCGGTTCGCCACCTATGAACTTCATCGAAGCGACCATCGTTCAATCCGGTTCGAAGACTTGGGTGGATGCAGGGGAGTTTAAACTCCCGTTGCCTGCCGACCATGCTGCAAACTCGATGATCGGAAAGAAGGTCACGATGGGCATTCGACCGGAAGAGATCTTCGATTCGAATCTTCCTTCGAACGTCACCCCGACCGACGAAAACACGATCACAGCGAAGGTCGACGTGCTCGAACCACTCGGACACGAGTATGTCGCTTACTTGAGCTTAGGCAAACTCAGCATCATCGCGACGATCGACAACGAGACACGGTTGAAAGAGAGCCAGACCTCCAAATTCACCGTGAACTTGGAGCGATTGCACCTTTTCGATGCCGAGACTGAAGCGGCGATTCGCTAACGCAAAAGCCTGATCCACCACGCGTTCGACGGAGATTGAGACCTCTCAATTCCCATCGAACGCGTTTTTGGTTTATCGTTATCTCCCTCGCCTATTCGACATCGGGTTGGACGCCAAGCTGAGCGGAGTTTCGGATTGCATTGAAAACGAGGTTGTAGGAACCGACCGTTTCTCCTCGCCAGAACGGATTGATACCAAAGAGCAGCACGTGTCCTTTGCCGACGGCGCAATCGATGACGGCAGCTTTGCTACCCAACTCCTCGGGATGGTCGATCATGCCGCTAACCAACACCTTGTCGCGATCGGCGAACTTGAGAAGTACGGCCGGCGCCGGCGGCCTTGGCCCGCCTCGTCCCGTTTCGGCAGTATCTCCCGGCATTGCTTTTGGAGTGTAGGGTGGTCTGCCCTGGATGACGTCGGGGTCGGTAGCCGATCCGCGACCGCTGGCTCGTGTCGGCCCCGCGACGTTACCTCCCGCGCGAGCGCCACCTCCTCGTCCTCCGCCTCGCCCAGCTCCGCCGCCCGCAGTCAGGATCGGCATGCTGTTCATGTTGAAATAGGCGCTCATTGAGTCGCCATATCCATTGAGCACGGGCGAATTCTCATCCACACGATCGAGTTGATAAACTCCACCCGGTGCATTCAACAGGTTCGGACTGAAAATCGAAACACCGCTGACGATTCCGTAGTCGATTGGCACCCGGCATGCGTTACCGATACAGATCAGCAAGCCTCCTTCGTTGAGGAACTTCTGAACGTTGAGCATCCCCTTCAACTCGATTCCGCCTCGCATATCGTCAGTCGAATCCGGAGCGCCTATATTGGGATATTTCTGGGTCGCTTTCCACGGTAGTGGTTCGCCGATCATTGGCATTCCGTTGACGATCGATTGGGCCGTTCCTCCCGTGTTTGGGATCAGGATCACGTCGTAGCGAGCTTTCAGGTTCGGTGTGTCGCGCAGTTCATGGACCGAAACGTAACTGTACGGGATCTTGCGTTGATCGAATGCGATCCGCGCCCAACCTTCGTCCTGAGTGCTGGTCCATGTGTGAACCAAAGCGATTCTTTTGCCTGCTAATCCTGCCGGCGTCTGGGGGCCCAGGTTCCGGGCCGAGACCGGACTCATCGGAGCGTTCAAGATCTTGGCGTCTCGAACTCGGACCGTTTTCAGCCCAAAGAGCGCACCCAACTCCCATCCGGTGTCATCGTACGATCTTGGGTCGGTAGGGTTGTAATACTGTTTGTCCAGCATCATGTCGGCCATCCGACTGTAAGGCTGATCCATTCTGATCACGAAGGAACCCTTCGCGAGTTTGCCATCGGAAGTGGCCTGATCCTGAGATAATTGAGAGACCTCGACCCCTTGCTGCATCATGATTTCGCACATCTCGGCCGCGTTGGACGACGGCTTAGCGTCGATAACCCACGCCGCAGGGCCCTCAGTTGTTGCTTTGGCGATGGAGCGCTGGGCCTTGAGGAGATAGTTGCGAAGAAACTTCTCTTTTTCAGTCGCGACTTTTGACATGCCCATCAACAAGGCGGATTGCATGATGTTGACGTTGTTCCGGATCGACCATCGGACTCTTGGGAACGGTGGGTTCGGGCGATACCACTCTCGAGTCGTCTCCCCGGCACTCCGAATTCCAGTATCGGCGCCAGATCCGCCGAACGTCTCGTAAAACCTGCCGATGCCGTTGTGCCCGTTCGCCACATAGAACCCGTAGGATGGCGCCCATCCGTCGTAGTAGTTATGGGTCCAGACGCCTGGGACACCCTTTTCCGTCATCTGTTGAATCTCGTTATAGGCCATCTCCTGCCATTCGGAGATCACGATCGGATCCAGCCAAGCGTTGTACGGCCCTGTGCCTGTCGATATGTAAAGGTACGGCACCGATTCATGAAGGTCGTGTAGAACTGTCGGCTTGAATTCAAGCCAGGTCTTCATCAGCGACTTTGAGAGGTTGAGCGCCATTGTCAGAGCGTCGCGATTGTCGTCGTGAGCAACGTAATGTCCCCAGTAGGGAAGTGGAATCGGCTGCTTGGTCGGATTCTCCTTTCGATAGCGATACAGATCGACGACGCGATCTCTTCCGTCGACGTCCAGCACGGGAGTAAGCATCACGATCTCGTTCTTTCGGATCGTCTGAATCATCGGCTCTTCGCTCACCGCCAAGCGGTAGGCAAGCTCCATGATCATCTCTGGCGGCCCGGTTTCGGTAGCATGCATGCCGCCTGTCGCCCAGTACATCGGCAATCCTTTCTTGATAAGTTCGTCCGACTCCTTCGTATCTTTGATCTTTCTAGGGTCTCCGAGGAGGGCGTTGATCTTTTTGAATTCGTCGAGCTTCCGGAGGTTTGATGAGTCGGAGATGACGGCCACGACCATCTCCCGGCCCTCCTCGCTCGGACCCATGGAGACGACCTTTACTCGATTGGACGTTTTTTCGAGGAGGCGAAGGTAGTCGGAAGCCTGTTTGCTGTAGGTCAGAACGTTTGGCGCGCCCACGATATGCCCAAGGAACTTCTCCGGGCTCGGAACCGACTTGCTAGCCGGTAGATGGTCGACAAGATCGGGGAGAAAGAACGACTCGGTGGTGTACTCACGGATCTTCTTTCCGTACCCTTCGTCGAACTGGGCGAGAGTCAGTGTCGGCAGTGCCAGGCAAATCAAAGCAAGGCTGGATCGCATCGTGCGGTGCAGTTTCGACATCGTCCGGGCCTGTTCCTGCTCAGAAGCCTCCAACACCGGTTACGATTTCGAGAACCGAGCAATTCGGGAACGACATCTGAATACTGACCAATATCCCTAGGACCGGAACTTTTTGGTTCGTGGTTTCTTCTTGTACACTACTCGTGAAAATGGTCTTTAAATCGATTTGCTGCTGTGCTCTTGCCCTATCTGTAGTGTCTGCCTTTGGTCAAAAGCACTCCAGGAGACACGTTGCCGCTCCAAGAGTGGTTGTTGTGACCCCAGTCGTTCCTGCTACTCCCATCAACGTGATCGTCGATGGCGAACCGATTACTTTTGACGGCGCTCAACCTCAGACTCTACAAGGTCGGATCATGGTGCCGTTACGTGGCGTATTTGAGAAGATCGGATGCTACGTCGAATACGACGCCGCCAACCATATTATTACTGCTCACTACCAAAACGAGTCGGTTGAGATTCGAATGGGGAACCGAATTGCGAACAAGAATGGGGCCGAAATAACGATGGAAGTTGCCGCCACGATCATCAATGGCCACGCGTTAGTGCCGTTGAGATTCCTGGCAGAGTCGATCGGCGCCAAAGTCGAGTGGGACGAGGCGAACTACACCGTATCGATCAAAACCGAGAAATAGCAGTTCTAGCCCGCCGAGCCGTTCTGTTTTCTTCCGAAGACGACGGCTAGGGTAGCCCACGCCGCTAGGAAGCAAAGTCCGCCTAGCGGCGTTATTGCCCCAAGTACCTTTATGTCGGTCAGGGCGAGCAAGTAGAGGCTGCCCGAGAAGATCGCGATTCCGCCGACCATTAACCATCCGGCCTTTGCGACACTTTTCGCCGGCTCATGGGCGGCAAGCAACCCAACAAGGACAAGGGCAACCGCATGGATCAAGTGGTACTGGACGCCAACTTGCCAGATCTTCAGGGATTCAGCGGACACTCGATCGCGTAGCCCATGGGTGCCAAAAGCTCCGAGTGCGATCCCTAAAAATGCGAGCGCGCTTCCAAGGGAAACGAATTGGCGCTTCATTCCGAAAGAGTACCGGGGAAATCACCGATTCGGAGCCGCCTATCTGGGTCCAGGTACCGCCTAGTGGTCAAGCTCCGGTAGCTGAGAAATCCGACTCCTCATCTTCCGTTCGATGCGGTTCGTGCTTGGTCATCGTATTAAGCACTCCTTGCACCTGGCGACGTTGGATTCGGATCGCGAGCGATTGCTTTGCCAATTTGAGATAGCGAATCGCCTCTGCGTTCTCTTCGCAAGCAAGGGGGCCACTCTGATATTGGTTCAGCTTGAAAAGCGCGACGTCGATTACATCCTCAATCCTACAGCCGTTTACTCCTGCGTCCTTTGGCAGACCGCATTGGTAGACGACTCGGATGTACGGCAACTCGACGACTTCTCCGGTTCCGTAATGTGTTGGTGACTTCACCACAGGTTGTATCATTGCTTTTCCCCCTTGAACACCAAGATATGGATGGTTACATATTAAACGGTGCTCATACACTCATTGTTCGTCAGCCTACGTTAACGAAAATGAATGTGTGGACGTTTTTGCCTTTGCCCAAGCGATAGAGAGAACCGCTAGTTCGGCTAGCAGCGCGCTTGTAACGGCTGACGCGGCGAGAACCGGCCCGCTCCAACGAAGCCAAACACCCAGTCCGATTACAGTCACGAGGATGACCATTGCGGCCAAAACCGCGACTAAGCGAGAGACCGTGAGGTGATGGGCGGTCAAAACGCCACGTACATAGGCTTGCGCCGCATCGACAAATGGGACGGCCGCAGAAAGCAGATAGCACCAGTGGGCAACTTCCGCGATCGGAGGTTTTGCCTGAATTAGCCATCCAAACATGATTCGGTCAAGCCCCGTAAGTCCGAGAAGCAGAATTAATGAACTCGAGATCGCCCCAACCCCGAGGCTGAAGTTCCGGAGCTTTGCGACGGTCGCTTCGCCCCGATACAGGGTGATGACGACCTCAGGAATACAAAACGTTACCGCTCGATGTAGGAACAGGATCGCACCGGCAACCCCGTAACCGGCGAGGGCAAGGACGGGACGATCCGTACGCGCAAGCCCTGCGCTGACCAGAGGCATGATAAGCAAGTTCACCATTGTTGTGGCAGTCAGAGGGAAGTGGAATGAGACCAGCTTCTTCATCGTCAATGGCGGTTCGTTCGACGTTCCCGGCTGACTGAAATGCCGCGCGATGACATCGCGGCTCAGCCAGTGAATGAGAGCAGACTCGACCGCTACGCCTGCCATAAGCGCTGTTGCTGCGATAACGATGCTCGGAAGACTTGTTCCTAAATAGAGTCCAAATGCAGTCAAAGCAAGTGCGGTAACTCTTGCCGACGTCCCAACTCCAATAGCGCGTGTTTGGCCGTGACGTATCAGAATCCCCTGTAGATACCGTCTCCAGCCGATCATCGCGCTCCAAGGAATCAGAATGATCAGCCCGGCGCGAGCCGCTTCAGCGACTGCCGGTTTGACTCCAAGAAGGCTGCCTGCCACCCAACCGTACATGGGCGTAAGAACGAGGGCAGCATGGGCAACGGTCACCCAGAGGAGCAGGTACCACACAAATCGGCTGATCTTCTCATAGCGCTGTTTGTCCTTTGCGAGTGTCGTCGAAGTCGAAAGCAGATCGATGACCGGGCTCTCAACCCAGATTGCGATTGCCATCAGGATCGGCCATGCAGCCGCGTTTATCTCCGGATGGCGCATTCGGTTGATAACGCTCTCGCACACAGGACCGTCGAGGCCCATGAATATCCATGAGATGGCGAGCGGAGAGTAGAACCGGAAGATCGTCCTGGTTGTGAGTTGGGGCGATTCTTCCAAGTTGTAAAGGGTACCGTGCCGTTGTCGCCGAGAAAGGTGACAACCGGGCAGCTTTGGTAGCCGTACACGGCACGCGGACGGTGTATGCTCGCACTTATGGTTCGACTAGGGATCGTTGGTTTGGGCAACATGGGTTCGGGGCACGTCGCGGGGATGTCGGCGATAAAGCGATGCAAACTCACTGCGGTATGCGACGTAGTTCCAGAGAAATTGAATCGCTACTCGGAGTTCCAGACCTACACCGACAGCGCCGAGATGATCCGAAGCGGGGAGATTGACGCCATCCTGATTGCGGTTCCTCACTACGATCACACGACGATCGGAATCGATGCCCTAAACAACGGTATCCACGTTCTCACCGAGAAACCGATTTCGGTTCATAAAGCCGACTGCGAGCGATTGATCGCCGCCCATTCCAACAAGGACTTAGTCTTCGCAGCCATGTTCAACCAGCGAACCGACCCGTTCTACAAGAGAATTCGGTCTGTGGTTCAAAACGGAGAGCTGGGTGAGATTCGCCGGACAGCATGTATTGCTACGAATTGGTTTCGCTCGGAAGCCTATTACTCAAGTGGAGGTTGGCGAGCCACTTGGGCGGGCGAGGGCGGAGGCGTGCTCCTCAATCAGTGCCCCCACACGCTTGATCTCTTCCAGTGGATCTGCGGCATGCCTTCGAAGGTAAGGGCGTTCTGCAATTTCGGGAAATTCCATAACATCGAAGTCGAAGACGAGGTCACTGCCTACCTCGAGTACCCAAACGGCGCCACCGGTATTTTTGTCGCGACCACGGGCGAGGCCCCAGGGACAAGCCGACTTGAGATTGCCGGAGACCGCGGAAAGCTCGTTTTTGAGAACGACAAAATCACATTCGATCGCACCGAAATGTCGGTCGAAGAGTTCTGCAAAACGACACCGGAAGCCTTCGCATCACCCAAGTTGTGGCGATGCGAGATCCCAGAAAGCAGCCATGGGCCTCAGCACCTTGGGATCCTCCAGAATTTCGTCGACGTCATTTTGGACGGTGGGCAACTCGTTGCTCCTGCCGAAGAGGGGATTCACTCGGTCGAGTTCGCCAATGCGATGCTCTATTCGACGTTCACCGATTCGACAGTAAGCATTCCGCTTGACTCGTCTGCCTACGAAGCTGCCCTCAAAGAACGAATTGCGACATCTCGGTTTGTAAAGACGGTTCGCGACGATGTAAGCGTAGACCTGGCGAAGTCATTCGTGTAGGCGGGTCCTATACTCCGCGACGTTTCAGATTGTCGTTAGAATACGCTTACTCAGGCCTCGTCTGGCGAATTGTCGTTGGCATAATAGCAACCAGAGGGAGCATTCACGATGATCATTCCGAAGGAGTTACATCACGTTCTTGTCAGCACGCCAGATACTCTGGGAGGGTGCGTTCGGTTTACTGGAACCGGAGTGCCTGTGAAAGCATTGCTAGACTCCATAACCGCTGGAAAGACAGCGGACCAGTTCCTTGAGACCCATCCTAGCGTCACGCGAGAGCAGGTTTGGGCAGTTCTCAGATGGGAGCAGAACAAGGCCCGCGAGGCGTTTGGCCTCGAATTGGTCGGCGGATACTAGCTTTCAGCTAGTCGCTAGAGGGGATTCTTCTTCAATTCGGCCCATCGCCGAGGGAATCCCCTCTGTGTTTTCTGGACTTTCTTGTAGATCGGAAACAGCCGCACGATTTCTGTTTCGGGAAGTCTGCGTTCTTCACACCTTTCCGCGCTGAGCCCGAGTGGATGTATATCGATCTTTGCGACGGAATCACTGTCTGACAGCGAACGCATCGGCACGACAAGTCCCCCGATTCTGCAAAACGGGGCACTGATCTCCAACTGAGCGGAAAGCGGCGCAACAGCACGGCCGGTAACGAAATCGAATCGCTCACGTTCGTCCCACTCTTCGGCGCGCCCGTTTACAATTCGCAAGTTTTCCAGTTTATGCGACTCAAGAAACCCCAGCATCTTCCCATTAGAGTCGAGCGCCGTCACTTGGAGGTCAGGTCGAGCGCATGCTAGCGGCCATGCCGGGAAACCCGGGCCAGTGCCAATGTCAAGGACCTTCGAGCCGGGAGGGATGAGGTCTTGAATCAAAAGGCTGTCAAGGAAATGACGCTGCCAACAGTCGTCTTGAGGAACTCGCGTGAGGTTCATGACCTCGTTAGCGCGGTAAAGCGCGTCTTCGAACTCCCGAAAACGATCAACTTGGGCATCCGAAAGTTGAACGCCAAGCGTTTCCACAGCCTGTTGGAACTGCCTGGCGTTCATGCTCTATTCCGTCCTTGCGTTTGTGTCTTCGACATGAACGGCTGAGACGTACTCTTTGCCGTCGACTTTGACGGTCACTTTATAGTCGCCGGGAGCTGCCATCCGACCATCCAAGCGTCCGGACCAGGCTACGACGTTCAAGCCGACCTCGGTGCCGCCCGAATACTCCTGGGTTCGCTCTCCTTTGATGTCGGAAACGATGACGCTGACGTCTTTGGCCGCCTTCTTTAAGAAGTACATGATTCGAGTTCCGGGTTGGGTGTTCGGTGAGACAAAGAACCTATCGCCGTCCCAACCTCCACCGCCGGACCTTGGCATCAGCAGAACGTCTTGCGGGCTTGCAACAGCCACATCCTTGGCTAGGTCGTCCTTGGACAGAGTCTCAAGTCCGCTGACGTCAAGGGTCCAGATGGATCTGCCGTGAGTTGCGATTACCAAGTCGAGTTCCTTCGGATGGACGATCAGGTCGTGAACTGCGACTGTTGGGAACTTCGTGCGGAATCGGGTCCATGTGCCGCCTTGGTCGAGCGAAACCCTTAGGGACATTTCGGATCCGAGGTAGAGAAGGTCTCGGTTCTTCTCGCCTTCGATTACGACGTAAAGACAGTCGTTATCGGCCAATCCAGTCGAAAGTGATTTCCAAGTCTTTCCAAAGTCGTCGCTGACATACAGATACGGCTTGAAGTCGTTGCTGCGATGCCCGTCAAAGGTCGCATAGACTCGACCTAAACTCCATTTCGATGCCAGTACCCGCGAACACCAAGTGTTTCTCGGTAAACCAGGAATGTTCGAAGTGACGTTTTGCCAGGTGGCTCCACCATCACGCGTGACGTTAACTTGACCATCGTCGGACCCCGTGTAGATGAGCCCCTCCTGTTGGGGCGATTCGCTGATCGTGATGATCGTGCAGTGGGTTTCGGCGCCTGTGTTCTCCGGAGTTACGCTTTGGTCGCCAGCATGATTCTTCGATGGGTCGTTCGTCGTAAGGTCCTTTGAAATCGGCACCCAGTGGTCGCCGCGGTCGACGGTCTTGAAGAGTCGATTGCCACCCAAGTACAGGGTCGAAGAGTTATGCGAGCTGATAATGAACGGCGTGCTCCAGTTATAACGAATCCGCTCGCCTTGCACGCGTGGACGGATACCTCGGCTTGTTCCAGTTTTGAGATCCATTCTGCTGATGGCTCCGCCTTGGCTTTCCGAATAGACGGTCGACCAATCGGATGGGTCAACTTGGCAGTGGAAGCCGTCTCCGCCGCCTAACCCAACGGAATCCCAAAAGGCAACTCCACCTTTGCGCGTTTGAGTCGGCAGGCCCCAGCAGCTGTTATCCTGCAGCCCGCCATAGACCCAGTAGGGCCTCCGCATATCGACGGCGATCGCGTAGAACTGGCCAATCGGGAGTTGGTTGAGCTGTTCCCATGCCAATCCCTTATCCCCGGAGACGAAGAGGCCCCCATCGTTACCGTCAAGGATATGGTTGTTGTCGCGCGGGTCGATCCAGAAGGCGTGGTGGTCGGGATGGACCCGGATGTTGAAGGTCTTGAAGGTCTTGCCGGCATCGTCCGAATACCAAAGGTTGTCTCCCAAGATATAGACCCGGTTTTCGTCGACGGGATCCTGCTCAGGGGTGCTGAAATAGAACGGCCGTGGATTCAGAAAGTTGACGCGCTGCCACGACTCCCCTCCGTCTGTGCTGCGATAGGTTCCTCCCGCGTAGTTCTTCACTTCGCCACCATCGGCTGGTCGCCTCGCCGGCGGCTTTTCGGCCAGTTCGGCCTTGCGGTCAGGTTTGTATTCGAACGTTCCGATAATGATCTTAGGGTTTTTGCGGAAGTAGCTTAGGCCGATTCGTCCGAACGGAGTATCGGGGAGGCCCTTGGTGATTCGCCGCCACGTCTTGCCTGAGTCGGTGCTCTTGTACAATCCGCTCCCTGGGCCGCCGCTTACGAAATCGAACGGCTTGCGTAGCCTTTGCCACATCGCCGCAAACAACTCGCGGTTGTTGTTTGGGTTCATCTCCAGATCGATGACCCCGGTTTTGTCATCCACGAATAGGGTCCGTTGCCATGTCTTTCCCCCATCGACGGTTTTGTAGACTCCACGCTCGGAACTGGTTCCCCAAAGACGGCCAAGAGCGCCTACGTAGACGATATTCGGGTTTTTGGGATCGATGACGATACGACCGGTATGCATGGTTTCTTTCAGCCCCATGCATGCCCAGGTCTTGCCACCGTCGATCGACTTGTAGACTCCGTCACCCCAAGCAACCGAGTTCCTCGAACTGTTTTCGCCGGTGCCTACCCAAACGATGTTCGGGTCTTTGGCGCTGACAGCCACGGCGCCGATCGAAATTGAGCCCTCTCGTTCGAAGACAGGTTTGAACGTGATTCCGTTATTCTCGGTTTTGAACAAGCCACCCGAAGCGCTTGCCACGTAAAAAATCCTCGGATCGGCTTCGTAGACGGCGATACCCATGACTCTTCCGCCCATGGACGTGGGGCCAAGTTGTCGAGGGACCAGATTCTTGAGCATTTGCCAAGCCGGGCCATTAGAAGCGTCGGTGGCATCGGAGGTAGCGACCGTTGTCGCGCCTCCTTGATCTCCACGTCTATTCCGCTGAGAGAACCCTAAAACTGGGAGGAGGCATAAAGCAAGGACAATAATTCTATTCATTGAGCTGGAGTGACCTTGAAATTGAGGCTTTTGGACTTCGCATGGTCATACCCTATCCAAAAAGCAGATCCACACCATTGGCTGTTGCTGTATCTCAAATCAAGTCTGGGGTGAGAAGGTTCTTACCGACTTTGGATTTCATGCAATCGTGGATAATCGGACGTGCCTACCACTTCGACCTATCGCGTCACATTTGTCCTTCCGCACTTCACGAATGTGCCGATTGGTGGCTACAAGGTCGTCTATGAGTTCGCAAACGAACTCGTTAAGCGCGGGCACCAAGTCAATGTTGTTTTGCCTCTGCTAATGGCTCCCTCAGGAGGCATCGTTTCCGAAATCAAAAATGCACTCCGGCCGATCAAGCATAAGCTCGTTCCGTCGAAGATCATTACGTGGTTTGACCTTGATCCTCGAGTCAACGTCATTTGCTGCGCCGACTTACGCGAAAAATGGCTTCCAGAGGCTGATTTTATTCTGGCGACCTCGTGGCGAACTGCGCCGTTCGTGGCCGGGTACTCCGCACGCCTCGGCCGAAAGCTCTATCTCATCCAGCATCTCGAGGTCTTTGGCGGACCCTACGAGGATGTGGTGGCGACTTGGAAGCTTCCCCTTGAGAAGCTCGTCATCGCCAAGTGGCTTGCCGATTTTGCGGACTCAATTGGCGAATCAAGTCACGCAATCCGCTTGGGAGTCGACTTCGATCACTTTGGGCTGGATCGGCCGATCGAAAACCGAGGTCCAAAAGCGGTGATGCTGTATCACGACAACTACGTCAAGGCGAGCTGGGACGGAATCTATGCGCTGGAATTGGCAAGAGAGCAGATTCCGGATCTCTCTGTCGTCTTGTTTGGAACGCCGATTCGACCCGGTGAATTACCGCGTTGGATCGACTACGTTCATTGCGCGACGCCGTCTCAGCTCAGGAGCATCTACAACCAAGCGAGTATCCTCGTTCACCCAAGTTGGGCGGAGGGATGGCCGATGCCTCCCGCCGAAGCAATGACGTGTGGGGCAGCCGTCGTCGCCTCCGCAAATCCAGGAATCCTCGACTACCTTCGGCCCGGAGAAACCGGCATCACCTATAGGCCTCGATACTGGACCGAACTCGCCGACGCGATCGTGGCAATCCTAAAGGACGAGAAGAGGCGAGTTGAAGTCGCAGAAGCCGGGCACAAAGACATTCTCCAATACACATGGACTCATGCCACGGATAGGTTCCTAGAAGTGCTTGGGGACTGTGCAAACCGGTAGCATAGTCGACAGATTGATGAATCAGGCAGAACTCGACGACCTTTGGATGGCGATCCAAGAGATCCACACCTTTGTTGCCGGGATCAACGGTATCTCGACGGAGAGAATAATCGATAGGGCTACTCCTCAACCTATCTATCGAGAGCATCTCGCACGTTATAAGTGGGCTTCGCAAGATACCGCCGGCAAAGATGTTCTGGATATCGCGTGCGGGACCGGCTACGGCAGTCACTTCTTAGTTCGTCATTCGAAGCCGGCATCGATTGTGGCGGCAGATATCGATCCGGATGCGATCCGCTATGCAAAGCTTCGATACAAGAATGCAGGCATCGAGTTCGTTGAAGCGGACGCATGTGAAGCTTGGACCGAGCGGAAATTCGACACCGTTATCTCGTTTGAGACCATCGAGCATGTGCCGCGCCCCGATATCTTCTTAACTCAAGTTTCCAGGATGCTGAATCCCGAAGGTGTCCTGCATGTTTCCAGTCCGATTCGGAAATCCGGTTCTTTGGCGGACGCTCCGGTGAACCCGTATCACGTGCGTGAGTGGACTGTCGATGAATTCCGAAGTCTGCTTTCGTTGTTCTTTGAAGATGTCGAGGTCTTCGGGCAGATGTTCTTTCTTGTGAAGAAGCTTGGGCCGATTCGTATTCCAGGAAGAATCATACGGATGTTGGCAAAGCCAACTCCTCTGTCTTCTCCGTTCTTTGAAGCGTTGAACTACGATGTTCTTCCATTTGACATCGTTCCGGCAAAGTATCAAGCGGGACCACCGGCGTCTGTGATCGCACGATGTAGGCGGCCGAAGCAGAACGTCGACCTCAAAGTAGCATTGGCTAAGGCGATGGGATAGCTGCCCGGGTCCAACCGACCAATCGGGAATAACAAAGTCGGTACGCTTATGGGCATGGATTTTGCCCTCAACGCCGAGCATGAGTTGATTCGCGAGATGGCCCACGGTTTTGGGCAAAAGGAGATCCTCCCCGGACTAACTGAACGCGATCGAGAGGCAAAGTCGGATCGAGCAATCCTCGAGAAGATGGGCGCGGCCGGAATTCTCGGTGTTAGCATCCCACAGAAATACGGCGGAAGCGGAACCGACTATATATCGCTGGGTCTGGTTTGCGAGGAACTCGAACGGGCAGATACGAGCGCACGCGTCGTAATGAGCGTCCATAGCGGGCTGCACAGCCTTACGCTACTGCAGTGGGGCACGGAAGAGCAGAAGCATCGGTGGCTGCCGAAACTCGCCTCGGGGGAGCGAATTGGCGCCTTTGCCTTGACCGAGCCAAATGCCGGCTCGGATGCGATCCATCTTCAGACAACGGCGAAGAGAGACGGCGACAGCTTCATCTTGAATGGCGAAAAAACCTGGATTTCGCTTGCCGACTATGCCGACCAGTTTCTGGTAATCGCAAAGCTAGCGGATTCGGGAGACAAACCGGTGTTCGTCGCTTTCATCGTCGATAGGAACCTTCCCGGCTTTCAGAGCAAACCGCTCAAGGGGAAGTTAGGAGTTCGCGCGGGTAACACGGGGCAGATCTTTTTCGAGGATATGAGGGTTCCTGCCGATTGCTTAGTCGGCGAAATCGGCGACGGATTCAAGATTGCGATGTCGGCGTTGGATCATGGGCGTTATACGGTCGCATCGGGCGCGGTTGGAATCATCACCGCTTGTCTCGATGCATGCAATGCCTACTGCAAACAGCGGAAAGTTCAGGGCGAAGAGATTGGCCGAAAGCAACTCGTTCAGCAAATGATCGCCAATATGGTTGCTGGTCGCGATATTGGTCGGTTGCTTTACTACCAAGTTGGTTGGATGAAGAATGTTGGTTTGCGCCATACGAGGGAAGTCAGCATGGCGAAATGGCAAAACTGTGCTAACGCGTTCAAAGCCGCAAACGATGCGGTCGAGATTCATGGCGCATACGGGTTTTCGGACGAGTTCCCTGTGGAGCGTTATTTCCGGAACTCGCGTGGCGCGATGATTTACGAGGGCACTCACGAGATCCACACGATCGTTCAGGCGGAATATGAACTGGGCTACCGGATCGACAAGCCTTTGTCTCACACGTTGCCGCCATTTGAGGGTTAGTCTCTTCCCGCTTTCGCTAATAACTTGCTAAACTCGCTCGGACGATGGCGGACAACTCCTTCTATACGACGGGAGGGACGCTGCGGCCTGACTCCCCGAGCTACGTCGAAAGACGCGCGGACAGAGAGTTGGTCGGAGCGCTCCTTCAAGGGGACTTCTGCTATGTCCTCGATTCTCGGCAGAAAGGCAAGTCGTCGCTCATGGCGAAAGCCAATACGGTGCTCCTGGCGCAGGGGGTAAGTTGCGCGAAGCTGGACCTGCAGAAGTTCGGAACAAATCTCGATCTTGAGCGATGGTATGCAGGCTTGCTCGCTGCGCTCGGCAGAGATCTCGGCTTGATGAAAGAGGTGATGTCCTACTGGTCGAATAACCAGTCGGTTGGAGCCCTTCAACGGTGGGTCGGCGCTATCGAAACCGTGATCCTCCCAGCCCAAAACGGAAAACCGCTTGTCGTATTCGTCGACGAACTCGACTATGTTCGAAGTCTGCCGTTTTCGACGGACGAGTTTTTTGCTGGCATCCGGGAGATGTACAACCGGCGTGCCTATGATCCGATATTCAGACAGATTACGTTTTGCCTGCTTGGGGTGGCCTCTCCGAGCGACCTGATTCACGACGTTCAAATCACCCCGTTCAATATCGGCAAGAGGATCGAATTGAGCGACTTCACCGAGGAGGAAGCGTCCGTTCTTTCGAATGGCCTCGGCGCCAGGCCGAAGAGCGATCTGAAGCGCATCCTCTATTGGACCGGCGGGCATCCATTCCTCACCCAGAAGCTCTGTTCGGAAGCGGTAGCCAACTCTTCGATCTCAATCGACGCGTTGGTCGAACGATTCTTCCTCGACTCCAAAGCCAGGGACGACGAACAGAATCTGCGGGATATTGCTCGTCGAATTACGGAGTCGACAGTTCCCGGTCAGGACCAAGAGGGCTACCGTGCCTCAATTCTCGATCTCTACCAACGCGTTAGGAACAGGCCGAAGAGAGTCCGAGACAGCGACACCGATCCCTATATCGAGATCCTAAAGCTGTCCGGCATCGTTGTCGTCATCGATGGCGTGCTCGCATCAAGAAACCGAATCTATGAGCGGGTTTTTGATAATAGATGGATCAAGAGCAATATGCCGGGAGCTGAGATTCGGCGTCAGAGAGCCGCAGCTACCCGAGCTTTTGTTAGAACCGCCGGTGTTTCGCTTCTGATGATTGGGTGTCTCGCCGTCCTGACGACGTTGGCGATTCAAAGCCGAACAACGGCAAAGGAAGCTGAGGCAGTCGCAAGTAAGCGAGCGGTCGAACTCGCGGCTTCCTTCAATCGCGAACAGGAGACGACCAAGCAACTTAAGTTGGCGTTGAACAATGTAAGAAACGCAAGCAAGCGGGCTCTGGTCTCCGAGGAAAAGGCCAAGGCAGCTGAGAAATACGCAAACGAACGAGCAGATTTGGCAACTAAGGCCGCGGAGGATGCAAATCGCGCGAGATTTGACGCCCAATTCGCGACGACCCAAGCAACCAACTCGATGAATCATGATCAAAGGGCTACTTATGTCGCGAATATTGGGATTGCGAGCAGGGCGATCGAGGGCGGCGACATGGGCCGAGGAAAGGCACTACTTGACTCGATGGAAGAGAGCGGCACAAGAAAGCGCGGTTTTGACTGGCGATACGTCGCGGGAATGCTCGAATCGGTGCCTTTCCGATCTTTCTCGAGCCCCGACAACATTGTCACTTATGATGCAACTGCTGATAATTCTCGGATCGCTTCACTCTGCGCTTGGGGAAGATTTAGGGTCGACGATGTGCCATCCGGCAGGAACCTGCTCAGCGGACAGGATCTCCTTGCTACTAAGATTCGAATTTCTCCGAACGGACGCTGGGTCTTCACGGTGACCCCAAGTTCCTTCTCCCTTTGGAATGTCGAAGAAAGAGAGAAGGTTCAGACGTATCCATGTGATGGGTGGGAGCACTTTGGCGTTTCTCCGGACGGTCAGATCATCGCAGAAACGAAGCCCGATGGAATTCGGATACTCAACAGCGGGTCTGGAAAAGTACGCCAAATCCTCGTGACTCCGCGCTTAGCAAGCTATGCTTTCAGGCCCACAGGTAATGGACTGGCAATCGGTCTTGGCCCAAGGTCCCTGTGGTTGTGCAAACAAAACAAGACAGGCAAATTCGTAGTTTCGAGAGAGGTTAAGTCGGGATTTCCGGTAAAGGCAATCCTGTTTTCCCCTGACGGAAACTACCTGGCTTGTACCGGTGCGGATTCACTTGCGGTATTCGACTGGAAAGGAAACGAGGTTTACCGATTGGCAAACTCCGGCCAGGAGATTAGCGCCAATTCTTGGGTAGCAAACTGGATTCTCTCTTTCAATTCTTCCTATTACGTCGATGTTCGGAGTCGCCACTATTTGTCGTCGACTATCGCACAGACTTTTGGCACCATCTCTCGTTGGGCGCTAAGCCAGAACGATAACGAGATGCGGGCAAGTCTGCCTGCCCAATGGAGTGCAGAACGGCAATCGAAAAGGACGTTTCGCGAGCATAAGGAATCCGCAGTTTGTTTCTCGCCCAACGGTGACAAGATGGGGATATTTAAGGCACCTGGTTCGCTCGAGTTGCTCGAGTTCCCGAGTCAGAAACACCTTGGCTCTTACGAGCTAGGTGAGCAAGTGCTCGAGGTTGTCTTAGGATCCGGCCAGACGATCTTTATGCTCGACGACTCCGGAAGACTGTGGAAAGCCGACCTACCCAACGGAAAAAAGGTCTCGAATCGGAGAGTTGACTTACCAACGGGCAAGAAAACACTGATTTGGAGTGGGGATTTGGGGGCAAACGAGGTACTTACCGGCCATTCCCTTTTTGCGGAACACCTTGGAAGATTGGTTGTTGCACATATTCAGGCCTCACGCCCGTTGGGAACTCTCGGCTCTGTCAACCGAACTTGCGGATTAATCTTCGATAACGAGACTAGACAACCCCTATCCAATTCGAGCTCGTGCATTAATTCCGCAAGTGCCGTTTTTGGGTTTTTGCGAGACGGAAGGATTGTTGGAGAAGAAGACGGGGCGATCTTTGCTCGGACGGTCGAAGTTGAATCTGAACCCCCTTTGGCAAGCAAGGCCCACTTGCCAGTCGTACCCAGGAAAGTGCGGGAAGCTATTTGGACCACTGTGTCAAATGGAGTTGTCGCCTCGCTTAGGCCATTCGCAAACGATCGGTCTGAAATAGAGTTATCGTTTCCTTTAGGAGAACACCGAAGTGTTAGGATGTCGATTCCGTGGGCGGAGGATGCAAAACACCCATCGTTCTCGATCAGTTCAGACTTGAAGTACGTCTCGATTTCGACGATACGTCAAGCAGGGATTTTTTCGTTAACCGATGGATCTCTATTATGGAATTTGGATTCCAGGTGGCACGGTCAGAATATTTCGACATCTCCCGATGGAAAGTTATTCGCATGTACAGCGGCAATTGAAGATCTCCGAGCAAAAAGAACCGTGCCGATTGGGCCAGAACGTAAGAATGTGATCACTTTTCCTAACGAAGACCTGGCAAGCGAAGCACTAGTTGTTGGCGAAAGTGGTCCCTCGCATGGCGCGCAAATGGCGATCGTGGGATCGGTATCTTCGGATTCGATCAAGACTTGGTCAGTTCCGGTTGATGAGAGTATTCAAAGGCTTACCTGCCTAGGTTCCTCTAAATTCACAGTTGCCATGTCTAGGAGCAAGACATGGATAATCCAGCAAAGTACTGGGAAAGTCATTGCGACAGAATCGGGAGCCATATGTGTGCCTGTCGAGTCCTCCCAAGGAGAAGCAATTGGGGTCTTGAAGCGAGACCGCTTGATCGTGATTCGGGTGCGCGGGCAGATTAGGCGGTCGGAGTCAGCCATAAATGTCATGATGCCCGTGCGAGGGCGCGAGGCGCACAGACCGACCAATTTCGCTATCAGTGACGACGGTGGCATCTGTGCGGTCGGGTATGGCGACGGTGGAACACTCATCCTTCGGGATGGAGAACAAGGTCAGTGGGTACCGGGACGTGGAATCGCCGTATCGAGTTTAGCTATAAACTTTGATCGAACCCTCATCGCTGTTGGATTCGAAAACGGCGAGATTTGCTTATTCGACGCCAAAACTGGAGTGTTTGAATTGCCTATGGTCGGACACTCTTGCTCAGTAACCAAAGTGGCCTTCAATCCCGACGGCGAAACGCTTGCGTCTGGCGACGTCCAAGGCACCGTAAAGCTTTGGAATGTCGACGTTGGCATTGAGTCCATTCAGATCATGGACCGTTTTAGCCCCAAAGGCGATAGGTTCGGCATGCCGGTGAGGTCGACCAGTGCTTGCTCCGCCCTTCGATTCTCAAACGACTCCTCACACTTGGGCGCAGGTTTCGAAGATGGAAGCACGTTGGATCTCTATGCACCAATCGAGAGTGACTTAATGGCGTTCAGAGACCAAGTCCGCGATTGGGCTCCTCCCACCCCAATGACGGATGGCGGTGATTTGCACGTCGATTACGTTCTGGGTTCACTTGCTACAACCATGAACCCTGTTGATACGGAGTATCTCTTTGATGAGCTCAAGAGTCTCAGAAATAGGGTCGGGAAAGGCAAACTCAGTTGGCGCACGCAATCTCCATCGTTAATCGTGAATCTCCTTAGGGGAGGGTTTGAAGTTGAATGTGCGGAGATCTGCAGGTCGATCCTCGCCGATTCGGAAGGGAACCTGAGGACGACAAAAGGACGAGAATCGCTTGAAACGGCGGCAAGAGTTTTGGGGCAATTGGGTGACAGCAGTTCTGTCGCCGCCGCGTTTAACTTCCTTCAAAAAAGATACCGAGAAAGAAAGGAAACTGAGGATCTTTGGAGCTCACTTCGAATCTGGCGAACAAGTCGGTTGGACAAGCAGACATTCGGTTTTCTAAAATCCGTCATTGGCCTCCTTGCATCGGTCGACCCGACAAACTCTAGGTCTGCGGTTACCCCCGGGGTGCTACTCTTACGGGCTGGCAATACGGCTGGTGGGCTAGAACTCCTTGAAAGAAACGTGGAATCAGGCAGCGGCAGTAGGATCGATCATGCATACCTTGCCCTTGCCCAGGCTACGGCACACCGCTGGGAAGGAGTAAACGAGTATTTCTCGAAGCACACTTCCTATCAGATGGGTTCTTCGTCGGTCGAGGTCTATCTCGTCGAAGCCGAGATCATGCAGATTCTGAAGAAGGCTGGGCGAAAGATTGAGCCCTCGAAAGCGGCATCCGACCAGAAATTCGATTCGGACCCTGTCGGGCGCTAATACGTCACGACGCCGCGTGCGACGTTCCCGGCGAGCATCTCGGCGTAAGCCTCGTTTATCTCGTCGAGGCGGAACGTCTTTGTGACCAAGCGTTCGAGATCGAGTCGTCCCCGCAGATACATATCGGCGTACAACGGAAAATCGCGCGCGGGGTTTGCGGTGCCGTAGTAGCAGCCCATGACCGTCTTTTCCTGGCGTGTCAGAACGGCGCCAGGAAGGTTTGTCGAACTGCCAACAGGGGAGATTCCGGCAAAAACGATAACGCCGCCCGGCCTTGCCGCGGCGAGGCACGTTTCCTGAACCGAAGGGATACCGATCGCTTCAAAGACGTAGTCGGCGCCCCTGCCTTCCGTCAGCTTCGCAATCTCGGCCACTGTATCTAGCTCTGCCCAGATTCCGGCGGTTGCTCCGAACTGCTTCGCAGTTTCAAGCTTTGATTTCGATCGATCCACGACGATAATCTGAGTCGCTCCAGCGACTTTCGCTCCCATAACGATACTAAGTCCAACACCACCGGCGCCGAATATGGCTACGCTGCTTCCTACAGTCACTTTCGCGGTGTTCAGGACGGCGCCCACACCGGTCGTGACCGCGCATCCGATGAGGGCAGCCACATCGAATGGAATGTCTTTCGGCAATGGAACGCAGCATCGTTCCGGCACAACCGCCATCTCTGCGAAGCACGCCAACGAGCTGAAGTGAAACACGGGCTTACCGTTCTGAGACAAGCGCGTTGTTCCGTCCATCATCGTTCCCGCCCAAACCGGTTCGACGTAGGCAGAACAGAGGTTTTGTCGGTCGCGAAGGCAATAGAAGCAATGCCCGCAGCTAGGCGCCCAATTGAGAGACACGTGGTCGCCCACTGCAACCGACTGAACCCCGGCACCGACAGCCGCTACGATTCCCGCGCCTTCGTGTCCTGGGACGACCGGCATCGGATGGGGGGTGGCCCCGGAAACGATATGATAGTCGCTGTGGCACACGCCGGTAGCCTTCATTCGAACGAGGACTTCGCCTTGTTTTGGCGATTCCAAGTCTAGGCGTTCGATCGTGAACGGTTCGTTGGCGGCACGTAACAGGGCGGCACGAATCTGCATATCTCCCAGCCTACCGCGAACTCTTTGGCTTTCAAGTTGATGCCAAACTTGACGCAAATTGAAGTTAAAGCGGTTAAATGATCTTTCGGATCGTATATCAGGTTGTAACCTCCATTTGTTTACATTCGAGACAACGACTTGATGATGTATAGCTGGACGTCTGGCGCGATCCTTCCATTGATATCTGCATTGTGTGTAGTTACGTCTGCACTATTTGCATGGAAGAGCAAGCGGGTAGCCGCCACCAAGCCGTTTGTCGCGATTCAGATCGGAGCCATGATCTGGTGTGTGGCTTACGTCATGGAACTCTGTTCCACCCACGTGGCCTTGGCAGTCTTCTGGTCCGACGTTGCCTACATCGGCATTGCTTTTTTGCCGCCAGCCAGTGCCTGGTTTGCGCTGGTCTACAGCGATCGGGTTCGGAAACCCTCCGCCGTCGGATGGGCGGTGCTTGCCGTTCAGCCCGTAACCGTGCTCCCACTCGTTTGGTTCAACCCAGGTGATATCTTCCGAAGGGCGATTCACATGGATCATATCGGCCAGCACTTCCTGCTAGCGTTCGATCCGGGCCCCGCCTACCTCTACAACGTCATAATCTCCCATCTGTTCATGGCGTATGCGTGGGGGACGTTCTTCTACTTCGCGCTCCACCGAAGCAACGCATTTCGCAAGCAGGCCCGGATGCTGTTTGTGGCGTTCATTCTGCCAGTCGTTGGGAACGTGCTGTACCGCTCTGGAATCGGACCGGTGATTCACTACGACGTGACGCCGTCGATGTTCTCCCTTTGCGGACTGATCACGACGTATAGCCTGTTCCGCCTATCGTTCCTGGAGCTTGCACCGATCGCACGTGGCACTATCGTCGAGCAGATGGTTGACCCTGTGCTTGTCGTCAACACGCGGGGTCGGCTTGTCGATTTCAACCGTGCCGCCTCGCAGGTTCTCGACCTTTCACCGGAGATTCTGGTTGGGCAAGATGCGCACCGGCTTCTTCAGGCCTCTGGAAGGTTTACCGGCTCGAACGTAGGTTCCGACGCCCTGTACCACCATGGTGAGAGGGTCTTTGCCGTGAAGAGGTCGCCCCTCAACGACCCATATCGAGGCGAGATTGGGCAGGTTCTCCACTTTTCCGACTTAACCGAGCGATTGGAACTAGAGAGTCGGTTGAAGGCGGCGAAAGAAGAGGCCGACGCAGCCAGCAGGGCAAAATCGAACTTTCTCGCCAACATGAGCCACGAGATTCGAACGCCGATGAACGGCGTTATTGGTCTATCCGATCTTCTGGAAGAGACATCGCTTAACGACCGCCAGCTTCAGTACACGCACGCCATCCAGAGCTGTTCGCGATCGCTGATGCACATCATCGACGAGATCCTTGATTTCAGCAAGATCGAGGCGGGCAAGATGACGCTGAATCCGGAGCCCTTGGATCTGATTTCGGTTCTTCGCGATGTAACGATCGCTCACCGCGTTATTGCCGAAGGCAAGCTCCTTCAGTTCTATCTCGAACTTCCGTCGCGAACGAGAATCCCAGTTCTCGCCGATGCATCCGCACTTCGCCAGGTCCTCAACAATTTGATCGGCAATGCGATCAAATTCACAGCCTCGGGCTCAGTGATGGTTCGGCTGGAAGACTTAGGCGGGGGCGACTACGCGATCGACGTTGAAGACACCGGCATCGGCATCTCCAACGAAAAGCACTCTTCGGTCTTCGACCGATTTAGTCAAGCTGACGAATCCACGACACGCGAGTTCGGCGGCACCGGTCTTGGCCTGACGATCACCAAGCAACTCGTGTCGATGATGGGCGGCCAGATTTCGGTTGCTAGCGAGCCTGGATTGGGTAGTTGCTTCCGAGTCCAGCTAAGCATGCAACGAGCCGACCTGGAAGACGCCGAAAACGACGAGAGTCAATCCCTGAACCTGAGGGTGTTGCTCGCCGAAGATAACCTCGTGAACATGATGGTTATCGAACATCAGTTGGAGCAGCTTGGGTGCATTACCACACATTGTCCCGATGGAAGGGCCGCAATCGAGGCATTCAAGCTCGGTCACTTCGATGTCGCTTTGCTCGACGTTCAGATGCCGATCATGGATGGGATCGAGACTTGTCGACAACTCAGAAGTGTCGAAAAGACCCGTATGCCAATTGTCGCCCTCACTGCGAACGCCTTGGAGCGAGAACGGGAGCGGTGCCTCGAGGTGGGAATGAACGCATTCCTTACCAAACCGACAACCGTAAAGCTACTTCGAGAGACGCTCTACAAGGTGACCCACGCCGTCAAGAGTTGATAGCCGCTTAGAGCGCTTTGCCGCGTAGGACGACGTCTGTCACGTCGTTGCCTGCCATCGGAATGATCCAATTGTGAAGCTTCATCTCGAACTTGACGACTTTCCCGACTTTCGAGAGCCACCACGTGCCGCTGCCGGAGATCGCCGTCTCGCCATCCTCCTTGAGTTTCGCAGCGACGATGACGGTATTCACACCGTCGACAAGTTCCCTTGATTTCGCCTCATACGAGTAATTGAGCTTTCGACCGCTATCGAGCGGAGTGACTTCGACAGACCACTTATCTCCAATCGCGATCGCCTTTTCCGGATACACGAACACCATCGGCGCCAACATGCGGCGATAGTTCAGATCGGTGGTGTCGTCCATTTTGAGCAGTTGCCCGCGAGGTCCAACGACTGCGTCCCAACCGCGAATCGACTCGCCCTCTTGATCGTCGATGGCGAGTTTGTCCCATCCGTACGCAACCACGGTCTTCGAACGAGACCTTGATCGAGTCGAGCGAGTGAACTCGAACGTCGCGTGATGGGCAACTCCCTCCACTTGGGAATCGACGGTCATCGCCCAGGCTTCTTTCGGGTCCCTGGGGTCGAATGATGGCTTAAGCCGCCACACTCCCGAAGACTGAGTCAAGGTGACGGCGGCTATTAGCGAGACGAGCATGATTAGGTTTACCGATATTGGGATGAATTGAGTTGCCGACCTAACCGGAGTTAGGGCCGAACCTGCCAACTCTTCCAGTAAGAGGGATCTTCGATTTCGAGAGCCTCCTTCGTGAGCTTGAACGGGTGGAAGGTATCGACCATAACCGCTAGCTCCTCGGTTCGAGTTGCGCCCAGTGAAGCCTCCACCGCTCCCGGCTGGGGCCCGTGCGGAATTCCAAGTGGGTGAAGGGTGATGCTCCCTTCTTCGATTCCCTTGCGAGACCCGAACTTGTCGTTGACGTAGTAAAGAACTTCGTCGGAATCGACGTTCGAATGGTTGTACGGCACCGCGATCGCCTGGGGATGGTAGTCCAGCATCCTTGGGCAGAAGCTGCAGATGACAAAGTTATGGCCGTCGAACGTTTGATGGATCGGCGGCGGCATGTGCAGTTTCCCGGTGATCGGTGAGAAGTCGTGGATGCTGAAAGCAAACGGGAACACGTATCCGTCCCATCCGACCACGTCGCATGGATGAAATGGGTAGTTGTACATCGTGAGCCGATTGCGCGCCCGAATGAGAATCGAATGCGGATCTCGGCCGGTGTGGGTCACGATTTCGTCGGGGACGCGAATATCCCGTTCGGAGTAGGGAGCATGCTCAAGCAGTTGGCCATATTCGTTGCGGTACCGCTTGGGTATTCCGATAGGACCGAACGACACAATCGCGAGCAAGCGGACGGGCAAGTTCCGGAAATGGAGTTTATAAATCGTCCCACGAGGAATGACAAGGTAGTCGCCGGGATGGAACTGAAGGTTGCCGAAGATCGACTCAAGCGTTCCTTCGCCATCGTGAACGAACAGACATTCGTCACCGTCAGCGTTCTTGTAGAACGTCTCCATCTGCTCGCATACAAGCGCTTGCGACCAGATCACATCTTGGTTGCCCATCAATGGCACTCGTCCCGTAACGGCATCGCCACGTGGCTTCATCTGAGCCGTCTTTAGGTGTCGATGTCGCAGCGGTTCGTCCTCAAGATAGGTCGGCGCTACCGATCCGCGATCCTCAAAGCTGAGAACGTCGGTCGGCTGGTGGACGTGATACAGCGTGGACATCGGCCCGCTGAACCCGCGAGTGCTAAACAACTGCTCGGTATAGAGTCCGCCGTCAGGCTTCCGGAACTGCGTGTGGTGCTTGTGCGGGAGTTCCCCCAAGCTTACATATCTTGGCATCGTCGCCTCCAAATCATCGCTGTATTGTACAGTGGTTGGCGGGGAGGCGGGAGCCAGGGAGCCAGGGAGCCAGGGAGCCAGGGAGCCAGGGAGCCAGGGAACTGGGGAACTGGGGAGCTAGGGAGCTAGGGAACTGGGATACTGGGGAGCTAGGGAGCTAGGGAACTGGGATACTGGGGAGCTAGGGAACTGGGGAGCTAGGAAACTGGGAGCTGGGGAACTGGGGCTACGCTCGGTGCCTCCATCCGTGAGGCTCAGGCGAACCTTGGAGTAATGACTATCCGGCTTTGCCGGATCACTTGTTATGCCGAATGCTCAGGGGTCGTTTCCGACCGACGATTTGGAGGACAGCCCGAGCGGGTAGCTACCCTTTACAGACGTTTGAAGAGTATGCGCAAAGGGGGGGGGGCGCTAGATTTCGAAGGCCGGATTGCGTAATGATCGCCCCATTTTTCGGGCGCTGTAGTCGAGGGTTCTTAAGAGGGTATCGCTGCCTTCTCGGGTGGATGCGACCTGGGGAACCGTCGCTGGCTGGTCAATCTGAAGCCTCCACGCCTCGCCGGAGGCTCGGGGATGGAGGCATCGGGCGTTCTAAGCCACCTCCGCACCCAACACCCAACACCCAACGCCCAACACTCAACACCGAATCACCCAATCACCGGCCAATATTTCTAAAAAAGCCCGTTAAGATATGGGCTCTTTCGACCAATATAGATATCGGTTCGCCTAATGGGGGAGAGCCAAGACAGAAAATGGCACGATAGGGGCGACCCTTACCACGCAAAGCCTAGGGTCTTTTGGGGAAGACAGCCGGGTTGCCTGTCTGAAAACCGGAGCAAAAATGCGGATTTCAGACGCTGAAGTTAAGAAAATTATCAACCGTCCCGGCCAATCAATAGTCGAGGAGATTGTTGAAGTCGGTGAAGAACATGTTCGGCAGCTAGACCAGCAATTGGTTCAAGCCTTGTCGGCGGAGGTTCTGAAAATGGCTGACAGGGATGAAGTGATTGAGGAGCTGCGTGCGCAGATCGCCTCCGGTCAGTACAACCCATCAGGCGAAGAAATTGTCGACGCTATGCTCCGGAGAGCTATCGCCGACAATGTTCGGTAGGAGAGGCTAGGCGGTCTGGGGAAAGTATTCCTCAGACGCCTGGGTCAGTCGCTCTTCCACGACTCCGACATACCATGAGCCGCACTCAAAGTCCGGCGTCTCATGCCAGTCGTAAAGGTAGCCGTTCACAAGGCTCTCGTGAGGCAGTTTCTTTGACAGCCGGTATCTCGGCAGCCAGATTTCTCTGAGCACCGGATAGAAATCCGACGGCATAGGTGGTTGCATCAACCGGTAGTCGTCCGAAACGTCCACCACGATCACTCGGCAAAAATTGTATTCCCAGAGATTCCCAAAGGTTTCAGCCATCCCAGACCTCCTTTAGCTGACAGACGAGGAGCAACCGGTGAGAGCCGCAAGAATATGCAGTAAATCGGAAATGGGGAAAAGTGGGGCGGGAAAGTGGCCACCAGCCACCGACCACCAGCTACCCTCAGCCTCCGAAGTACAATTCCCACATGCTTGCGTTCGCGCTTTATGCGGCTGTTCAGTCGTCCTCTGCCCAGAATCCTCCTTCTCCCTATGCGTTGCCGATTGGCAGGGAGGGGCAGACGGTTGTGGAGTCGGGGCGGATTACCGATCTGAAAACGGGCAAGTCGGCTAACGTCGACGATATCGCGAAGGCGGCGGATCGGAAGCTATACGTCTTCCTAGGCGAAGACCACGCCACCGAGCCGGATCAGTTGATGCACGCGGCAATTATCGAGGCGCTCGTTCGACGAGGTCGGCATGTGATCGTCGGTCTCGAAATGTTCCAACGACCCAAGCAATCGATTCTGGATCAATGGACGTCCGGCGAGCTTAACGAACCCGATTTCATCAAGCAGAGCGATTGGAAGGGGCAGTGGGGATACGACTACTCTTTCTATCGACCTATCTTCGACGCCGTTCATCGCTACAAGCTGCCCTTGGTCGGGTTGAACGTTCCGCGCGATTGGGTCCGAACGGTCGGCAAAGGAGGTTTCAACGCGCTTGCCGCAACCGATCGGTCCCAACTCCCACTGGACATGTCATTGGACAATGCCGATCACAAGAAGATTTTCGATACGTTGATGGGCGGCCACGCAATGAGTCCGAACATCTACTCCGCCCAAGTCCTTTGGGACGAAGGGATGGCGGATACGGCGATCAAGTACAACACCGACCACAGGCCCTCCAGCAGAACCGTGTTTGTCGTCATAGCAGGCTCCGGACATGTTATGTACCGGCAAGGGATTAACTATCGAATTGCTAAAAGAAAGGCCGGCGAGGGAGTTACCGTCGTTATGCTCGAGTCGAGCGAACCGGTAACGGTATCCAACGGATTGGCGGACTTTGTGCTCGTATCCCCTAATCCTCCAAAATCCCGGTAATTTGTGCAGATCGTTTCGAGTGGAATGGCCCGTCTACGATCTGGAACAACAGAATAGCACTCGAAATATTTGGCCTCTGTTTAGATGCAGCACCACCTTCCAATTCAGTGGTGCTCCAGTTTGGAGTCCGCAATCTGTTGCTTAAGTCCTCGTCGAGTCAGTAGTCATCTCTCCCGTACTGAGACGATTGCTACTTTTTTTTGGAAATTTCAGAAAACTTTGGGAACAGTTTCCGCAATGCCCCAGTCTCACTAAATGCCTTAAGAAGAGGCGCTCCGTCAACGAACGGTAGCAGTATATAAAAAAGGCGATAGACCTTCAGCAATCAACTAGAAATTCTCAGCCGCCCTTTCACCTACGCGGGGGGCGGCATTTTTTTGTACATTTCGTTGAGAATGGGGAATAACGAATTCTTCAAGCAGGTCAGTATTAATTAGCTGAATGAATTCCCTCACCCCGGGGGCATTGTCAAAGCGAGGAGAGGAGGCAGTAAAGCCTCCCGGAACTTCAGAACTGTCATGCCGCCTACCTACACGCAAAGGTAGGCGGCTTTTTTATCGGTTGGGGCAGTTCTAGTGCGATGGAGCAAGTCGCATTTGCGGCGCTTGTGTTCCTGGCTGCGATTCTCTGCGAATCTGATCGAGGCGAGCGCGGATAGCTTTGTGCGTCCTGTGCAGTCGCGATCGGATTGTGCCGACCGGCTTGCCGAGGATCTCCGCGATCTCCTTGTAGGCAACGCCTTCAACGTCCGCCAACGTAATCAGCAATCGCTGCTCGGGCGAAAGAGCGTTGAGCGCCTTCTGCAGGTCTTCGCTAAACGAACTCTCTAGAACCTTCTGCTCCGGGTTACTGCCGTTGTCGGGCATCTCGAAATAGAGGTTCTCGTCGCCGGCGCTGTTGGAAAGCGGGGTGTCGTAAGAGACCGCTTTGACTCGGCGTCGTCGTGTTCGTAGCATGTCCAAGAACAGTCGAGTGACGATTCTGAAGATCCAATTCTCGAACGGGCGATCCCCTTCGAACTCATTGAACGACCGGTACGCCCGGAAGAACGCCTCTTGAGTTAGGTCCTCGGCATCCGAACGGTTTCCGGACAGACGAAAGGCCATGTTGTAAACCTTCCGATAGGTCACCTCCATTAGTTCGTTGAACCGATTTTGTTCTCTTTCCGATAGATTGTATGTTGTTTCCATTTTAATCGCCTCGCTCCAGTGAGGCTTGTTTTGTACAAGTTTCAGTAGCTTACGCTGCATACAAAGACAAGGTTTCGAGCTAGAAAGTTCCCGTCTTCGCAGTTCGGAATCGAATCTTGTCGAACTCTTGATGGCACGGGCTTCAACCTTGAGACCAAGGGCACCATCTGTTTTCGGCTTGTTCAATTGCGTTCTAAATGATTAACGCGCCTTAAACGTCGGAAGTTCAGCCAATTCGCTTAGAGACCCCTCAGGTAAGCCCTTTCTGACCATTAGTCCCTTCTCGACCACGGTCCGAGCATTGCAGAAGGATTTGTTCCGTTACGGTTGAGCACTCCTTCTTAGGGTTCAAGGGAGTCTCTGCGGAAGTCTCTGGAGGTAAGCGCCGCAAGCAACAACGGGAGCTTGCGCCTTGATGTCTATTAAAGTTGAATCTTTGGCCGGGATACTCGCAACTGATCCTGAACCTGAAACCCTCTTTCGCATTTGACCTGCTTGACCTAATAGGCAGACGTATGTATACTTCTCCTTAGCGGCGTTGAAGCCAAAGTTAATCTGCGATTGCTGCAAATGTCGGCATTCAATTGCGTTCTGGCAGTTCTTATGGAAATCTTCAGAGTGACAAGGTGTTTGAACATCCTGTGAGCACGAGCCTTATCGAAGCATTTCGTCTTTGGGCCAAGAGCGATCCGGCTGGGGATCGCTGGCATTCGCTACCTTTCCATTTGATTGACGTCGGGGAAATGGCAGGCGCCCTCTGGGATCTGCTTCCAGAAAACTCGAAAGCGATACCTATTCGGTCGTTTGGAGACTCCGAAACTGCCAGGCGTGTGGCGATGTTTCTAGCCGCAAGTCACGACGTTGGTAAAGCAAATCGTTACTTTCAAGCCAAGGATCCCCGGCAGCAAGAACGTTTGGCGGACCTTGGTGTTGTGAATACTCGTGAGCCAAAAAAGCATGGGCAGGCGACATCAGCCTTGCTGTGCCCTTGGATAGTCAGTGTATGGGGATGGCATTTACGATCGGCGTCGAGTGTCGCATTCGCTATCGGTGGTCATCATGGTGTCTTTCTGGATGAGCCTAATAGCGCAGTCGCAGGCAGACTGGACTTACGCAACGGTTATGTCCCTTCGGTGTCCACTGCAGTCCTGGGCGCAATCGCAGAGCTGTACGGAGTGAATAAGGCTATTCCCGAGCCGTTAGGGCTAAATCCTCTGCTCGCATGGTTAGCCGGATTCGTATCCGTTGCTGATTGGCTCGGGTCGCATGAATCCTTGGTCACTTGGCGCACTAAGCCCTGTGAGTTGGCGAAATATGCCAAAGAACTTAGCGAGAAGTCCGCATCCTTTTTGGCAGAGATTTCTTGGGATTCTCCCCATGCAAGTGCGCCGCTCGCTATATCCGATCTAATACCGCCCGGCGCGCATCCAAACGATCTTCAGGCGATCGCCGCAGCGATCGGTGAGAGCGATTTTGGGTTAGCAATTGTCGAGGCTCCGACAGGTGAGGGAAAGACTGAAGCAGCATTCGCCCTCAACGAGTTCAGTCGTTCTACCGGCGCAGGGCTGTATTTCGCTTTGCCGACAATGGCGACGGCTAACGGCATATTTGAAAGAGTGGAGACCTACCTAAAGAAGGCGACAGGAATGCCTGACGTCGAAGCCCGCCTTCTTCACTCTCAAGGATGGCTTTATAGGCAAGATTTTGAAGGAGTCCCGAATTCTGGGCAAAACGAAGGTCTGGAGACGGGGGAAGACTGGTTCGCCGGAAACAAACGTGGGCTCCTTGCACCTTATGGTGTTGGCACAATTGACCAATGCCTGATTGGTGCACTGAAGGCAAGACACGGGTTCGTCCGCTTATTTGCCTTGGCAGGAAAAACCATCATAGTGGACGAGGTCCACGCGTACGACGTCTACATGAGCGACCTGCTGATGAGACTAATCGGCTGGCTTCGCAGTTTGGGATGTCGCGTAATACTTCTTTCCGCAACGCTTCCTGCCTCAAGAAGGGCAGAGTTATTTGCTGCGTGGGGTGCGGCCGAACCAACCGGGGCAGAGTATCCATGCATTACCTGGGTAGATCCCCATGGGGAAACTCGCACAAGGCGCCTTGAAGTCGCCTCCCGGAAATCCGTGCGATTTGAGCTCTTACCAAGTTCCTCCGAAAAGAGTTGGAAAGTTGGTGCTTTCAAAGCTCTTCAACTCGCTGAGCAAACAGGGGGGCTGGTCGCTCTAATATTCAACACGGTCAAGGACGCCCAGTTGGCTTTCAGCGAGTTGGTGGCGATTGCCAATCCGGCGGTAGGCATCGACCTATTTCACGCTCGCTTTACCGTAGGGGACCGAAAGCAAATCGAGCAGTCTGTGCTTTCAACCTACGGAAAGCATGGTGAAAGAGGGCAGACGAGAGTTCTTATCGCGACCCAGGTGGTGGAGCAAAGCTTGGATCTGGACTTCGACCATATGATCTCCGCACTCGCCCCGATTGACCTCTTAATTCAACGTGCCGGGCGACTCCACAGGCACTCTCGGTCAAGAAGCGGCCAGCTTCTTGGTAACGGAGGAGTCGACGGTCGTCCACCTCCAACGATGTATGTCCTTGAACCAACTGTGAATGAAAAGAGTGAGCAACCCACGGCGCACAGCGTTTACGCTCAAGACATAATGGTGAAAACGCACGACTTCATTCGTAAGGGGTTTGAAGTGCGGCAACCTTCCGATATTTCGAAGGCTATAGACCACGTCTACGACGTGGCTGACAGAGAACGGGACAGGGAAGAATGGGCGAATCAATTCAATAAAGGAATTTCAAAGTCTAAAGAAAAGCGCGATTCACATCATGGATCAGCTCAGAGAGTAATGATCTGCCCAGTAGGTGGAGTGGACTTGATAACGGACAGTGCAAATGGCCTTGATGAAAATGACGATTTTCCGGGGTCCGAAGCGGCTGCAAGGACTCGCCTAGAAGATCTTCCGAGTATAAGTCTTGTGTTGTTTCATCAAAATGACGAATGGCCCCCGTCCCAATTCGGTAAAGACTCCAAAAGATCCTTCGCAATGAACACAGTCAGGACGCCAGCCTTTGCCCAAATGCTAGAGGAGTTATGCAGTTTGCCCAAACCACAGCATTGGAATCGCTCTGGCGCCAGCAGATACTCGGTGCCCGTTAAGGTGGACAGCAACGGAGTTTTTGAGACCGCAAGCTACATATTCAGATACGACAAGACGCTCGGCTTGGTCGTTCAAGACAAAAATGCCTAGTTTCAATTTGCTAACTCGACCTTGGATACCCGTCAGGATGACGGACGGCACTGCCCGCGACCTTTCGCTACTTGAGGTATTCGAGAGGGCTCCTTCGATTTACCAGCTTGCTGGAAACCCTCTTGAGTGCGCGGCGTTGCACAGGTTACTCTTAGCTGTAGTCCATAGAGTTGATTCACCAAAGGACCGCGAATCGTGGCTCGTCCTTTGGAAGAACCGGAATCAGTTGTTTGAAGCAGTAATCGAGTACCTCGCTTCGACGGCAGACAAGTTTGACTTGTATGATCCAAGGTTCCCGTTTGCCCAACATCCAGGTCTTCCTCACCAAGGCAAGACCCCTGCGGAACTTGTGTATGACCGTGCGCAGGGGAATAACCCCGTCTTTCTCGATTCAAGTGTAGTTTCGTCGCCTGAGCCGATCTCTTCGGCGATGGCGATCAGGTCCCTGCTTGTCACCCATGCTTTTGGCGGGTCCGGGACGGGTGGACTCAATCCGCTAAATGGGAATAAGAAGGACACCATGCTCGCGGGGCCTCTTTGTGCACGGTTCATAGCTGTCGTCGAGGGAGCCAACCTGGCAGAGACGCTGCTGTACAACCTGGTAATTGGCGCGGATGTCGGATCTCCAGTTTGGGATCGAGAGGTTGTCGACGTGCCCCGGCAGTCTCGGCCGTCCGGTCTTTGCGACCTCTATACTCGGGCGACTCGGAACGTCAAGCTGGAGCCGAATGATGATGGTGAGTCCTGCGTCGCAGTCAGCATGGTTATGGGCGATGCGGTCCTTTCTGACGAAGACAGTCTCATCGATCCTCTCATTCCGACCTATCTTGCGCACGACAAGAAATACAAGGCAATGCGAATCGACCCCGACAAAGCACTGTGGAGAAGCTCCCAAGTGCTTCTTGTTCCGGAAGTGTCCGAGTCTGCACGTCCTCTTCCAGCCGTGGCCCTGATTCGCCAGTTGGTTAACCGGGGAGACTTTCAAGAGGACGTGCAGGTTCGAATCCGCACGTTGGGGGTAGCCGCCAACGCACAGGGCCCAGTTACGGAAATGTGGCGCGACGAGTACCTTCCTTTTTCTCTCAAACTCTTCTCGGGGGATGATGGTTATCAGAAACTCGCAAACGCCGTCGACTGCGCTGATAAGGAGGCGAAAACACTCAGCTTTCATCTGGCTGGTTTTGCCGCGCGTTATATGGCCGACGGGGGGAGTTCACCAGAGCCTAAGAGCATCAGTCGGCTGATCCAAGAGATTTCCCCGAATCTGAGCGATTTCTGGATGGAGATCGGGCCCGAAGGCGAAAGAATTGCGCTCCAATCGATTGACGAGATGGAATGGTCAAAAAGGCTAGTGACTGTTCGACAAAGCGCATACGAAGCTGCAATCGATCGCCTGCCGCCAGACGCAAGGCGCATGAGAGCGCAGTTTCAGAGAGGCGACCCAGGATTGAGCGGCGTGACCGAGACTAAAGGACGAAAAGCAAAATGAGCCATTCGACGATTGAAGATCCGCTAGTAGATTACCTTCTTGAAATAAAGCGGAAAGAGGACCGCGGAGCTCTAGCGGCGCTCCGCAGCGGTTTGGGAAAGAGGCCCGGTGAGGCTCCAAGGATGATTCCTCACGTCGGGAAATTCCTCCGAAGCGCCGATCCCGAACGCCCTTCTGTGATCTCGGCATTCCTAACAGCTTCATTGTTTGCCAAGCACCCGGAGCATGCCCCTGGCCGATCCCTGGGTTCAGCACTTTGGAATGCAACGAGGCGAGACTCAAACCCGGACGGTAAGCATGGTGAAGCAGGAGTTGAATCCAGGCTTACCGCGCTAATCGACGCACATTCGGACGACATTCCGCGACACCTCGAAAGTCTTGTGTCGCTGTGCGAAAGCGCCGGCGGCGGGAACCGTACCGGCATAGATTGGTATGAATTTCGACGTGACGTCATCTCTCTTGTAGGTGACGATGAGAAGCGACGCGAACGAGTCCATTTGCGCTGGGCTCGAGACTTTTGGCAGAACAACTCACGCTCCACCGGAGCCAATTCGCAAGAAGGAACTGACTAATGACCGTAAAAACCGTTGAACTACACCTACTCCAGAGTTTTCCTCCGTCGTGCGTAAACCGAGATGGAAACAACTCGCCCAAAGATTGTGTATTTGGGGACGTCCGCAGGGCGCGCATCAGCAGCCAGTGCCTCAAGCGCGCTATACGCCAAGCGGACTCGTTCGCTGAAACCGTAGGGGAATCCATCGCCACGCGGTCAAAGCAGATGAGGGACAAAAAGCTTGTTCCTTATCTGCTCGCTCAGGGAAAAGACCTAGCAACTGCCGAGACAACTGCGGACGCATTCCGAAGGGAACTTGCGAAGGATGACAAGAAAAGTAACCTGACTTCGGTCGGGCTGTATTTTGGCGACGCTGAGCTCTTCAGATTGATAGATGCATTTCAGACGGGGGATTCGAAATGGAAACAGAACGCAGCCCGCGTCTCTGCAGACGTTGCCTTGTTTGGACGAATGTTGGCTGAGGCCAGCGATCTGAATGTCGACGCAGCTTCCCAGGTAGCTCACGCCATTTCGACTCATCGGCTAAGCCAGGATATGGACTACTGGACTGCAGCGGATGACCTCAAAGATAGAGCCGAAGCCGATGCCGGCGCTGGGATGTTGGGCACATCCGAATTCAACGCTTCAGTCTTTTACAGGTATGCCTGCGTGTCCCTGCCCATCCTTGAGAAGAACCTATCGGATCCGGAATTGGCCAAGAAGTGTATTGAAGCGTTTCTCCTGGCTTCCTTCGAAGCAATCCCCACCGGAAAGGTGAACGGGCACGCGCACTTCACGCCGCCCTATTTGGCTCTCGGAGTAGTCAGAGAAAAGGGAATGCCGATTAATCTCTGCAATGCCTTTCTTTCGCCAGCAAAAGCTACACGGGAAAGTGGTCTCGACGTCGCCTCCGCCACGAAGCTTGTTGATCACTTAGTCGCATCAAGGAAGATGGCGCCCGTCGATCAAGCGTCCTACTTCCTTGCACACCAACTTCCCATTTCGATCTCGCCAGATGGGGTTGAGGTCGTCGATGGCTACGCTCCGCTGGTTAGCAAGGTGGTCAACCTGCTGTGAGTGGCCAATCGACCTTGCTGCTGCGCCTTGAGGGGCCAATGCAGAGCTGGGGATATCGTTCCCGGTTCAAGATTCGCGACACCGGGCTTGAGCCATCCAAGAGTGGAGTTGTGGGACTCTTGTGCTGCGCCCTTGGTCGGGACCGGTCCGAGTCGCCTGAAGACCTAGCAAGACTGAAGATGCACGTCAGAGTCGATCGACCAGGCAAGGTCCTGACGGACTTTCACACCGCCGGCGGTGGAGTCTTCCGGGGACGATCAGACTATTTTGCACCAACGAGTTCGGGAGCCAAAGGCAAGAATCCGGTAATTACTGAGAAGCAATACCTTGTCGATGCATCATTCTTGGTTGCACTAGAAGGGGACGAGGAGTTGCTAACAGAGTTGGCGTTGTCAGTCCAAGACCCAGTTTGGCCGCTCAATCTCGGGCGGAAGTCGTGTCCGCCCGCGGTGCCTGTTTTCGCTAACCTGTACGATGCGGAAGCGATTCTTGCATTGACAACCGAACCGCCCTGTGCCAAGCCGGCGGATCGCCCGAGGTTTATCATCGAAACGGACTTCCGAGCCGAGGACAGCGAGGCACGGTGTGATGTACCGATTGCGTGGGGCGATCGCTTGAGTCGGCTGTACTCCGTTCGATACGTCCGAACTACGTTAGGTGAATGGCCAGAATGAAATTGACTCTTTCGCAGATTCTATTGAGCCCCTATTCGAGGAGTGCGATGCTGATGGCATCTGACCCTAACCGCCTGCATAGGGCTATTTATAGTCTCTTTGACCCCCCGGATCTGGGGCGGGTCTTGTTTCGAGTTGATTCTAGTACTGAGGGCCCGAACATCCTTATCCAGTCCCAGGCGACCCCGAATTGGGAGAACCTCGCCTTGGTGGAAACCGATTTGCGGAAGGGGCCCCAGACGAAGACTGTCGAGTTTGATCTTGAGAATGGCAGAGAGTTATCATTTCGATTGCTCGCCCGGCCGTCGAAGCGGACCTCGACGGGGAAGGGAGGCGCTCCTGGGCAACGTCGCGACTTACGATCGGACGAAGAGCGTCTCGATTGGCTGATCCGGAAATCCGCGGGGGCTGGATTTAAGGTCACAGGGTGCGGATTATCCGTATTTTCATTGCCTGCGGTCCATCCCGAAAAGAGTTTTCGAGAAAAAGGCGGATCATTCAGCGCCATCCGCTTTGACGGGACCCTTGTCGTGACTGACCCAGAACGCCTGGAAAGCACGGTTCACCTCGGGATCGGAATTCAGAAAGGGTTCGGACTAGGGCTTCTGAGCCTAGGACCACCTTAATTCTCTGGTGGAGACTACGCCTTCCCTCCGGCGGGCAATCTTAACGGATTATCCACGTGTTGCAGTTGTGATAGTATGCGACTATGCCGGCTGACCTTCATTTGCTTCCCAAGTTCCGCGATCGGATGAGCTATCTCTACGTGGAGCACGTCACCGTCGAGCGTGAGTCGAACTCGATCGCTTTCTGGGCGAAAGATGGCGAGGATCTGACAATGACCCAGGTCCCCGTATGTGACATAGCGCTCTTGATGTTGGGGCCTGGGACGAAGTTGAGCCACGGCGCAGTAGACGTTTTGAGCAGAAATAACTGCCTAGTGGCATGGACGGGCGAGGAAGGCGTTCGACTTTACGCCTTCGGGACAGGAGGCACGCACTCTGCCGAACGACTACTGAGGCAGGCGGAGTTGGTTAGTGACCCTGAGCTGAGGCTCCAGACTGTTCGTAAACTATACGGAATGAGATTTCCAGAAGCCCTTGACCTCGGTGTTACAATTGAGCAACTCCGAGGCAAGGAAGGATATCGTGTTCGAACTGCCTACAAGGAGTTGGCAGAAATTCACGGTATTGCTTGGGAAGGACGCTCGTACGACCGGAATAAATGGCAGGGCGCCGACGCCCCTAATCGAGCACTTAGCGCTGCCAACGCCTGCCTTTATGGGATTTGCCACGCTGCGGTCCTTGGAATGGGTTTCAGCCCTGCTCTCGGTTTCATTCATACGGGGAAGCAACTGTCGTTCATATACGATCTTGCTGACCTATATAAGCTGGAGTTGTCTGTGCCAATCGCGTTCCAGGAGGCGGCAAAGGGATCAGAGGACATTGATCGTCGAGTTCGAGTTGCCTTACGAGACCGTTTTCGACAGGTCCGCTTTATGGAGCGGGTAGCAGACGATCTGATTTCGATCTTTGGACCCGACCTTTCCGATTCCGAGGCCTTCGACGAGGACCCGTCCTTACCGGGCGAACTTGTCGGCGGCGTTGAAGGTGGCAGAGCCTACGGCGAGGAGGGGCAGCAGGAGTAATGGTTGTCCTAATTGTTACGGCGGTAAAGCCTGGCCTTCGTGGCGAGCTGACGCGGTGGCTGATCGAACCGCATGCAGGAACGTTCGTTGGGAACGCGTCCGCACGGATTCTCGATCGACTTTGGGAGCGGGTTGTCAACGACGTTAAGGAGGGCTCGGCGGTGATGATTTTCTCTGCCCGGACAGAGCAAGGCTTCTCTGTCCGGCTGCACGGTGATCGGAGTCGCGTTCCCACCGATTTCGAAGGTATCACTCTCATTAAGCGACGAGTTGATAAATCAACTCCTGCCGTTCAGCCCCAGAACTAGGTTCGCAACTCGTGCCTGCGCTGGAGTAGGACAACCCCGCCACGCGTCGTGCAACGCGGATCGCACCTTGACAACAAAATCGAGATATGTATAAGTTCTAGCTGAATCGTAGTAACCGCCCCACGCTCGTGGGGATGAACCGGCGGCGTTACCTCCTGCGGTATCCCCTACTAGAACCGCCCCACGCTCGTGGGGATGAACCGGTCAAGATGGAAATGCAGACGAGGAATCTTTGAACCGCCCCACGCTCGTGGGGATGAACCGGAAGTATTTTAAATGGTCGATTGTGCCTAGCTAACCGCCCCACGCTCGTGGGGATGAACCGGGCACACCAACGATCACGCTGCTCCACTCGGTAACCGCCCCACGCTCGTGGGGATGAACCGTTCGGACTCAGAGCCGAGAAGTACTTGCCTGTAACCGCCCCACGCTCGTGGGGATGAACCGTAGTGCCGTGCCGTTAACATCCGCTCCATGAAAACCGCCCCACGCTCGTGGGGATGAACCGGCCGACGCGTTCGGCGCATCGACGGCGCCGGTAACCGCCCCACGCTCGTGGGGATGAACCGCATTGGCCTACAAAGCGAACGGCTATCTCGCTAACCGCCCCACGCTCGTGGGGATGAACCGCAAGGTCTTGTCAAGACTTTCTACGATGATCGAACCGCCCCACGCTCGTGGGGATGAACCGGTTAATGATTTCGGTTGACCTAATGCGTACAAAACCGCCCCACGCTCGTGGGGATGAACCGCGGCGACAATCCGCATTTGGGATCCAGCGGATAACCGCCCCACGCTCGTGGGGATGAACCGTAGGCGACTGGCTGGCCTAGCTTGACTGTCATAACCGCCCCACGCTCGTGGGGATGAACCGTCGTTGATGAACTGGACTTGGATGCCCATCGAAACCGCCCCACGCTCGTGGGGATGAACCGCCAACGCCGATCGTCGCTGACAAACACGCGGAAACCGCCCCACGCTCGTGGGGATGAACCGTCCTTGATCTCATCCCAAACGACGCCGTCGACAACCGCCCCACGCTCGTGGGGATGAACCGCTCGAGGCACGGCTCGAACCTCTCGGCCATTGAACCGCCCCACGCTCGTGGGGATGAACCGTCGCATGGGAACGCGTCGCATCAGTTTTCGAAAACCGCCCCACGCTCGTGGGGATGAACCGCTGATTCAAGCGCCAATACGGTCGCTCTCGCAAACCGCCCCACGCTCGTGGGGATGAACCGGTCGAGCGGTTGCCACCCGTCAAGGTCGAGCCAACCGCCCCACGCTCGTGGGGATGAACCGAAGGACGGCAAGCCTGCAGAGGTTAAGCCCGGAACCGCCCCACGCTCGTGGGGATGAACCGACCCGATTACCGGAAAGATTGAAGACTTGCTTAACCGCCCCACGCTCGTGGGGATGAACCGATCGACACCGCCGGGAATGTGGGAGGGCTGTTAACCGCCCCACGCTCGTGGGGATGAACCGGTCTGTCTCATGCCAACGGTCGGCGACAAAATAACCGCCCCACGCTCGTGGGGATGAACCGATGGGTGCCAGCCCAACAGCCAAGGTCTACAAACCGCCCCACGCTCGTGGGGATGAACCGCCAACGGCGTAGGCGTCGAAGAACCCAGGGAAAACCGCCCCACGCTCGTGGGGATGAACCGGTGGTCATCAACACTGGACCGCTCCAAAACGCAACCGCCCCACGCTCGTGGGGATGAACCGTAGCCACGAGACTCGCTTCTTGAGTCCGCCTTAACCGCCCCACGCTCGTGGGGATGAACCGGACGTGGTTTGCCAGTGAAAGAATCCCGCCATAACCGCCCCACGCTCGTGGGGATGAACCGGCGACCATTCGGCACTCCTTTGCGGCATCGGTAACCGCCCCACGCTCGTGGGGATGAACCGCCGTCGTCACAAGCATCAAACGCAAGGGCCTCAACCGCCCCACGCTCGTGCGGATGAACCGAACACGCATCGATCGATCCGCCTGTTAAACGGAACCGCCCCACGCTCGTGGGGATGAACCGACAGATAGTCCGGGGCAGATAGAACGGCGCTCAACCGCCCCACGCTCGTGGGGATGAACCGTTCGACATTGATTTTATGGAAGCAAACGCCAAAACCGCCCCACGCTCGTGGGGATGAACCGGCGTGTGGGGAACGTTACCAGCGCCTCATTTTAACCGCCCCACGCTCGTGGGGATGAACCGGTAGTTTTGCGCCGATCGACCGCGCGGCGAATAACCGCCCCACGCTCGTGGGGATGAACCGAAGGTCGCCTTCGGAACGCCGGCGCTTACGATAACCGCCCCACGCTCGTAGGGATGAACCGAGTACGCACATCTTCGGGCCATGGTGGAGATGAACCGCCCCACGCTCGTGGGGATGAACCGGTCGATGCCGAAATGGTTCTCGACGTGCCGAAAACCGCCCCACGCTCGTGGGGATGAACCGATTTCGGGGAAGGGGTAAACACCTTGGATATGAACCGCCCCACGCTCGTGGGGATGAACCGTTGTCCGCGCCTTCCGCGTAGGTTCCAAGGTCAACCGCCCCACGCTCGTGGGGATGAACCGCAGATTCAAGCGAACCGCTCGTTTACTACCTAAACCGCCCCACGCTCGTGGGGATGAACCGGCTTTCGTCGGTCGGGAAAGCGTAGCCCACAGAACCGCCCCACGCTCGTGGGGATGAACCGTCTGTGTCATGTGATATGTCTACCTTCGCGATAACCGCCCCACGCTCGTGGGGATGAACCGGAGCTAATCACGGAGTGGATGTCCGGCTCTTTAACCGCCCCACGCTCGTGGGGATGAACCGTACGAAAGAGAGCACAAAGGGAATCCGGATTGAACCGCCCCACGCTCGTGGGGATGAACCGGCCGGAAACGACTATCAGGCGCAGGCTATGGAAACCGCCCCACGCTCGTGGGGATGAACCGTATACCCTAGGCTTGACTTTTGGACGCGGTTAAACCGCCCCACGCTGGTGGGGATGAACCGGCCGTAACTTTCGTCGTTAAAACACGCGACATAACCGCCCCACGCTCGTGGGGATGAACCGGTGTTGGAGTTGCCGCCCTGCTGGTAACCCTGAACCGCCCCACGCTCGTGGGGATGAACCGGCCGTCGCGGCTCACGGGGGCGGTAAGCCTCGAACCGCCCCACGCTCGTGGGGATGAACCGGGCGTCGACGCAGTCGCCCAAGCATGGGAAGGAACCGCCCCAAGCTCGTGGGGATGAACCGTACCCGGAAACCCATTCGATGCGGTACGCCCTAACCGCCCCACGCTCGTGGGGATGAACCGAAAGGGCCTCTACGAAGGTTCGGCAATAAATAAACCGCCCCACGCTCGTGGGGATGAACCACAGGGCCCAGCGTTCAAGCTCGCTTACGGCGAAACCGGCCCACGCTCGTGGGGATGAACCGGAAACAACCTTAATTCGTCCATCAGCGTTTGAAACCGCCCCACGCTCGTGGGGATGAACCGAAGTCAACATCATCACCGCTGACCGATGGCGGAACCGCCCCACGCTCGTGGGGATGAACCGCGGACGCTGCTCTCAAACTTGCGATAGGTGCGAACCGCCCCACGCTCGTGGGGATGAACCGGATTCTTGTATGTCCCGGCAAGGCATCCCCGAAACCGCCCCACGCTCGTGGGGATGAACCGCGTGTTGAAGTCGCCTGAGACGTTGAGAAGGGAACCGCCCCACGCTCGTGGGGGTGAACCGGCGGTATAGGGCTTATCGTCTTCGTCCCACTCAACCGCCCCACGCTCGTGGGGATGAACCGTGCAAGAGCAGTTCGGATGTCGCCGGCTTCCTAACCGCCCCACGCTCGTGGGGATGAACCGTTCGCGGAAAACAAGATGCAAGGAAGGCAAAAAACCGCCCCACGCTCGTGGGGATGAACCGGCAGAACGCGCAAGAGTTGCGAAGGATACGCCAACTGCCCCACGCTCGTGGGGATGAACCGCTATCGCGAGAGCCGCCGACGTCACCCCGAAGAACCGCCCCACGCTCGTGGGGATGAACCGGTCGGGAGGGATCCAGTCTAAGAGAAGGTCCTAACCGCCCCACGCTCGTGGGGATGAACCGGTTCTAGCGATGGGGCCGCAGGTCGGGATGGAAACCGCCCCACGCTCGTGGGGATGAACCGGCCGTAACTTTCGTCGTTAAAACACGCGACATAACCGCCCCACGCTCGTGGGGATGAACCGATGAAGGTTTTAACGGCCACGACCGAGAAACAAACCGCCCCACGCTCGTGGGGATGAACCGGTCATCCGGTCTGGCGTCAGCATCTCGGACACAACCGCCCCACGCTCGTGGGGATGAACCGGGTGTCCCAGAAAAGGAGGTCGCCGGCTTGGAAACTGCCCCACGCTCGTGGGGATGAACCGTACCCGGTTAAGGGTATCTCTTCAATCGTTGGAGCCGCCCCACGCTCGTGGGGATGAACCGGACCAAGTAGCTTCGACTCCGAGCGCTTTGTGAACAGCCCCACGCTCGTGGGGATGAACCCAGGACGTCGTAACAAACGTCACTATGCCGGTAACCGCCCCACGCTCGTGGGGATGAACCGGGGCTCCAAGCCCTGTGCCGAGCTTCTTGCCCAACCGCCCCACGCTCGTGGGGATGAACCGTACAGCGAGTCCTGAGCGACGACGCCAACGATAACCGCCCCACGCTCGTGGGGATGAACCGTTCACCGAGGAGATCGGCTGGATCGATCAGAAACCCGCCCCACGCTCGTGGGGATGAACCGGACCAGGATAAATCGGGATGATCCTTAACTCTAACCGCCCCACGCTCGTGGGGATGAACCGATCAGGCTGCAAGGGAAAGCGTACACCGAGCAAACCGCCCCACGCTCGTGGGGATGAACCGGCGTCGACGTCCTCGACTTATACCAGACCATGAACCGCCCCACGCTCGTGGAGACGACTTTGTAATAGCTCCAACCGTCAAGGCGAACATCTCGTCGATTTTGCCCTCCTTCAGGCACACTTCTGCTAAATGAATCCTCGCCACCTCGTTGGGGGTCCGTCTTGAATCAGTTTGTTCTCGTAGATCGGTCGGGCTCTTTTGAGAAACCCTTTTGCCAAATAACCGTCAGCCTGATTTGCTTTGGTAGTTTCTTCTTGCATTTCTGCCTTTTGCACCGCCAATTCGGCCCCCGTCAGTGGGCGAATCAGGTGTCCATCCACCAGGACAAATTGCCTCGAATCTGCGTTCGTATAGGAGACCCGCCGGGATTCTAGCGGGGTCGGTTTCTTCGAATGCCCTTTAGCCCATGCGAATGTTCGGATGTCTGTCTCCTTCTTCTCAGCGATCAACCTCTTTTGCAAAACCGATTGATCGGCATCCGATTGCTTTGCATCCACGACGGCTATAGGTACGACAAGGGGCATGAGGACCATTGCGAAGCGGAACGCATGTGAATTCATCTGCTTTCCATCTCAGACGCGCCGACTGCGACGCCGCTTTTATTTTTTCCTCGTAGAATGAGGCGTGGGGACTTGGAAGCTGTTTTACGACGGGGGGTGCAACCTTTGCCATGCCTCTCAGCTTCGAGTCGAACGCTGGGCCAAAAGGTCGGGGCAGCCGTTGGATGTGGACATTCTGCTCAGCGACGAGGCGATCGCGAAAGGGTATGGCGAGGCGATGGTTCTCGAGGCGGACGGGAAGGTTCTCACCGCGGCGGACGCTTGGATGAAGGTTATGACGATCGCGCCTTGGTACTTGCGATGGGTCGCCTTGTTTGGCAAAACGAAAGCAACCATGGCCGTTGCCGCATTTTTCTATGGGATCGTCGCCAAGTACCGGCTCAAGTGGTTCGGAACCCGGGAGTGCAAAATTCCGGCGAAGGGCGAGCGAACTTAAGAATCGTAGGTTAATTGAGAAGTTAGGCAATTCGTCGAACGCTCCGCTATTAAGTGGTAAGAACCCTGAGCGGATTTGTGCCCGCAGGAGATATACTTTTGTTTCCATCGGGGTGCCGTGCCCAAGTGGCCCAAGGGGACGGTCTGCAAAACCGTTATTCAGCGGTTCGAATCCGCTCGGCACCTCCATCCGTCTTATCCTTCACATATGGCTCCGCGCCACGAACTTGCTGACCGGAAGGATCGCCTTTCTGCTTTAGGAGTCATAGCTCCTCCGCCGATTCACGTCCAAAGCCCGAAATTCGACGGGTCGCTCGCAACGCTTTTCTCCTTCGTCCGAGATCACAAGGTCGATCTCCTCGATATCCCCCTGTTCCCGATCTGCGAGGCGTATTTCGCCTATCTGATGCAGTCGGAACTTCGCGACCTCGACGAGGCCGCCGCCGCGCTTTCGGCATTGGCTTACCTCCTGGAGCGAAAGGCCTGGCTCCTTCTGCCCGTTCCGGATCCCGAACCTGATTTCGAAGAGGCGATGGAACTTCCCGAGCCGACGTCGCACGAATACCGCGTCGCGATCGAAGCGCTCCAGATGTGGCACGAAGAGCGGTCTCAACTCTTCTTCCGTGCGCCGGAAGCTGGACCGGATCCCTACGAACTCCCCTACACGCTTGCGAATGTCGGAGTCGGCGACCTCGCCCGAGCTTTTGAAAGGGTCCTAAGAAAGGCGCAGCCCGAACCGCTGACCACGGTCAGACCTCGAAAGTCGCTTCAGGAGCAGATGAAACTGGTCCTCCTGACGATTACGAACGAATGGACCAAGCTGGAAGACCTGATTACTCAGCCGTACACCCGGACCGATGCGGTCTATTGGTTCCTGGCGCTTCTGGAGTTGATCCGCCTTGGTCAAGTAAACGCCCGCGTATCCGAGGATGAAGTCGAGTTTATGAGGGCAGGCAGCCCTAATCCCCTCTCAGGACGCAATGCGAAAAGAGATGGAGAGTAGATGAACGCCGCCGATAGCGTTGAAGCGCTCCTTTTCGTCGCCGATGCGCCGGCAACGCTTGAGAACTTGTCGCAAGCGCTCGCGCTGACCGTCGGGCAAGTGGAACAAGCGCTAGAGGTCCTGAATGAGCGTCTAGCTCAACAGGGGCCCCTCCACCTCGTAAAGCTTGCCGGAGGGTATCAACTCGCGACCAAGCCTGAATACGGCCAGGTCATCGCGAATTTCCTGAAACCGCAGAGGCAGCGATTAAGCCGCAGCTTGATGGAGGTTCTCGCGATCGTCGCCTATCGGCAGCCGCTTACGATGGCGGAAATCGACCAAATTCGAGGGGTCCAAAGCGACTACAGCGTCAAGGCTCTTCTCGAAAGGCGCCTCGTTCAGGAACTGGGCAGACGCCACGCACCCGGACGGCCGCTCCTTTACGGAACGTCGCAGCAGTTTCTTCATCAGTTCAAATTGAACGACCTCTCCCAGCTTCCAGAACTGGAATCAGTCGAGCCCCAGAACTCGTTACTGAGCCTTCCCATGGAATCTGAGGTTCAACCCGAGGCTTAGGGTGTGATAGGCTATATCTAAGCGGGTACATTGCTTGGCGCAAGCGGCGAGCAATCGTTTTCGTTTGCATGCTCCGAGAGATAGCTCATGAAAGGATTCCGCTACCTGCTCGTAACAGCTCTGGTCGGCGTCTTGGCGTCGAGTCAGGCGCTTGATATCACTGCAAAGAGCGCGATCGCGATCGACGCCGGCAGTGGGAAAGTGCTCTGGGCGAAGGACGGCGATGCGTCGATGTTCCCAGCAAGCACGACCAAGATCATGACCGGCCTTTTGCTGGTCGAGCACTGCCTTCCGACCGATATCATTACCGCCCCCGCCGATATCGAAAAGGTCAAGGAAGCGAGCATGCACTTGAGGCCCGGTGAAAAGGTGACGGCAAAAGACATGCTGTACGCCATCATGCTGCGCAGCGCGAACGACGGTTGCTATGCCGTCGCCATGCACATCAGCGGCTCAGTTGAAGGTTTCGCCAAGCTAATGAACGATCGGGCGAAGCAGGTCGGGTGCACAAACACCCATTTCCGAAATCCGAACGGCCTAAACGACCCCCAGCACACGACGACCGCTCACGATCTAGCCCTGATCGGACGTGCTGCGATGAAGTACTCCGCCTTCCGAGAGGTAGTGCGGACCGTTAAGTATCAGATCGCCCGAAGCATCAACATGCATGACCGGGTGATGTTCAACCACGACAAGCTTCTCAAGAAGGATCCGTCCGCAGAGGGGATCAAAACCGGCTATACCGTTCCCGCCGGCCACTGCTTCGTGGGCAGCTCGACCCGAAACGGTTTTCGCGTCATTACGGTCGTCATGAAGAGCCAGCATTGGCAGAAGGACGACGAAGATCTGATGGATTGGTCGTTCCATCACTTCGAGAAAAAACAGAAGTTGGCGGAGGGAACGGTTGTCGGCACGGTCAAGGTTCCTGGGAGCGACTCGAAGCCAATTCCGGTGGCACTTGCGCAGGCAGCGTATACTTTAGGTCCTGTCGGTGCAAACCCACCCAAGGCGACCCAAGAGATCGTAGCCCTTCCAAAGTTGCAGGCGCCGGTAAAGAAAGGTGACCGCGTGGGTGATCTTGTTCTTCGGGATGCAGACGGTTGGCTTCAAAAAGTGCCGATCGTCGCTCAAGAGGATGCTCAACCTTCTCGCTTGGCGATGATCGCAGGCAAAGGGTCGACGGGCAGCAAGCTCTTCTTCGGCGGTGCGCTCTTTGTAGGCGCATATCTGGTTCGAGGGCGGGCGCGACGGAAAATGAAATACTATGGCAGACCGACCAAAGGGAAAGGCTTCTAAAGGCATCCCCAAAAAGGGCCCAATCCCGAGAAGGGGAGCCGCCCAGAGCCCAGCTACACCCAAAAGAACTTATAACGCGGACCGGACCGCATCGCTTAGAAAAAACCGGCAAGATGCGATCGCGCACGCCAAAGATATGGCGAAGCGAATGGGCGTCGAACCGGTCGATCGTAAATCGCTTCCGGAAGACGGCGAGCGCCTCCATGTGCGAATCGCCCACTCGGGAATCTGCTCAAGGAGAGCCGCCGAGAAGTTAATCCTCGAAGGTCGCGTCGAGGTTAACGGCAAGATGGTCGCCGAGATGGGAATCAAGGTCAGCGAAGCGGACGAGGTCCGCGTCGACGGACAGCTTATCTTCACAGCGAAGTTATATACGGTTGTCGTGAATAAGCCGCTCGGAGTCGTGACCACGCTATTTGACCCCCAGCGAAGACCGACCATTGCGAAGTTTTTGCCCGACTACGGCGTCCAACTCAAGCCTGTTGGCCGTCTGGATATGGAGACCGAAGGTTTGCTCGTATGTACGAACGACGGCGAACTCGCGCTTCGGCTCGCCCATCCGCGCTTCGGTGTCGAGAAGGAGTACCAAGCGATCGTAACCGGAATTCCAGACGACAAGGCGTTGCAAAAACTTCGAGACGGAGTGTTCTTCGACGGGCGGAAATCGCTGCCCGCAAAAGTCGACATTATCCATGCCGAGCCCAAGTCGAATACGACGGGTCTTCGGATCACGATTCATGAAGGCCGAAAACGCCAAGTACGACTCATGTGTGAACTTGTGGGACATCCCGTCACTTCGCTCAAGCGAATACGGTACGGCCCCCTGTACTTAAAGGGAATGCGAGCAGGCGAATGCAAACTGCTCGGTAAGAAAGAAGTCGACGAACTCCGCCGGATGGTAGGACTACCGGTAAACTGAGGTCTCGACCGCTAAAACAGCAATGAACAATGCCAGAAGCGTGCGCGGGCGAAAGCCGCGCCGAAACCCCGAATCCGCGCCCCCTGGACTCACCGGCACAAACCGGGGCAACGGACCACAGAAAGAAATTATCGTCAACGTCTCCAACCGTGAGACCCGAATAGCCCTCCTCGAAGATGGGCGCCTCATGGAATATCGAGTCGAGCGCGAAGAGCGCGTCGTCGGTTCGATCTTCAAGGGGATCGTGCAGAACGTGCTGCCGGGCATGGATGCCGCGTTCGTGGATATCGGTCTTGAACGCAATGCGTTCCTTTACGTCGCGGATATCATCCCCGACGAAGGATCGGATACGAGTCCGGCGTCGATCAAACGAAGCGAGCTTCGTCGACGCAAGATCAAGGATCTTCTCAAACCGGGCCAGCAGGTAATGGTGCAGGTCACCAAAGGTCCGCGCGGAACGAAAGGCGCGCGCGTAAGCACGCGCATCGCTCTCCCCGGCCGATACGTCGTCCTCATGCCCGAATCGGGCAGCGTCGGCGTCAGCCGCAAGATCGACGACCGAACCGAGAGGGACCGATTGCGGAAGATCGGCGATCGGATCATCCCCGACGGCTTTGGACTGATCCTGAGAACGGAGTGCGAAGGACGAACCGAAGGCGAGCTTCGAGCCGACGTCGCATTCCTCCAGAGTCTCTGGGGCGACGTGATGAAAGCGGCGAAGAAAATGCGCGCGCCGGCATGCGTCCACAAAGACCAGACCCTCTTGTTCCGGACCGTCCGAGACATGTTCGGCGAGAACATCACGAAGATGGTCATCGACGATCCCGACGAATACGAAAAGGTTCATCTCGTCGCTGCGATGGTCGCCCCGTCGATGCGGGAGAAGATCGTGCTGTTCGATAAGGACACACCCCTCTTCGACTTTTACGGAATCGAGAAAGAGCTTGAGCGAATCATGCAGCACAAGGTGCCGCTGAAGTCCGGCGGAACGCTCGTTATCGACGAGATGGAGGCCCTTACCGCCATCGACGTTAACACCGGCAAACAGGTCGGTAGCAGTTCGTTGAATGAGACTATTCTCAAAGCGAACCTCGAAGCATCGGACGAAATTCTCCGTCAGTTGCGTCTGCGCGACATGGGCGGCATCATCGTCTGCGACTTCATCGACATGGAGTCGGAAGCAGATAAAAAGCGACTGATGACGCACTTCACCGACGGCTTGAGCCAAGACCGAGCCAGAACCCGCGTCGGACGTATCTCCTCGCTGGGGCTCATCGAGTTGACGCGGAAGCGAACCGGTGAATCGGTTACCCAGGAGATCACCGAGATCTGCCCGATGTGTACAGGCGTTGGCCGAATCGCGAGCAAGGAGACGGTCAGCCTCTGGATCGAACGAGACATGTGGCGCAAAATGCAGGAAGCGGGTAACGCGTTCCTTGTCGAGTGCCATCCTGCCGTCGTCGAAGCGCTCATTGGACTTGACGGAGAAAACGTTGAGGAGCTCGAGCATGAGATGCGTCGCGGGATCTACATCCGTGCGAACTTCGACATGGAGTACGAGGAGTACGAGATCCGGAACGGGACGATCGAAGAGTTCGATCGCCAGTACATGGGATATCGCCGTGCTCAGGTGATGGAAGCGAACGTTCGCCGATCGGCATTCGAGAACGCGAACAAGGTCGTCGGCTGGACCGACGCCGGTTTCTACATCGAGTTGCTCGATGGAATGAGCCACATCGGTGGCCGCGCCAAGGTCTGCCTCCAAGACATTCGAAGGTCGTACGCCGTTGCCGACGTCATCCTTCCCGGCAGCGCCCTGCGATAAGCCCGGATCGAAAATAGCCCTGCGGTCGTATCGACCGCGGGGCTTTTTTCGTTTGCCCCTTCTGCATTTTTCTGCGCCGTTCCGTGGCTAAAAACCGGTTGTTAACAGCGGGGAGTCAACCGCAGTAGATCACAGAAAAGGGCCCGACGTAAGTCACACAGGATTCAGGGGCATGCGAACTCGTAGACTCCGGATTGGAGCTCGATCACCGACTTTCCATTCTTGACTCCTATCTGCTTCACGCCTTGTGCAGCCTTCAGCGGCTTGCCGCCTTCGGTGATCCGGTCTGGGTTACCAGTGGGAAGGAAGAGGGTTGCAGTGCTGTTCGGGGGGACGGTGACGCGAACGTGAAGGATGCCGTCGTGGCGCGACCATGAACTAAGAATTCGACCGTAGGGAGAATCGAATGTCGCAGCGGCGTGATCGAGGGGTGGATTTGTATCGACCAACGGTCGAATCTCGAAGTGCTGGAATCCTGCGTTTCCCTCGTGCTGAGTGATACCGGCGAGGCCCTCGATGAACCAGGCGCCGACGAACAGGTATGAGCTGTGCAGTTGGGAGCCGCCGCCGTCCCACTCTTCAGGGAAAGTCGTGTGCCCCTTCGCGATAAAGTCGCCCCAACTTGGGAAGTCGCGCTGAATCGCCATCGGATACATGAGGTCTGCCCGGTCCGAATCGAGCAAGAGTCGAGTCATCAAAGCCCCGCCGATGATGCCGGCGTAGATATGTCCTATTCGATGAATGAGGATCTCTTCCTCAAGTCGCTTCCAAACTTGATCCCACTCGGCGGTGCGCGGGACACGCCCCAAAAGTGCGGCGGCAAGATCCATCTGATCGCCGTTTCCGTAGTCGTGCGTAGCGGTGCGAAGGAACTTCGCATTGATCGCCATCGCGACCTCGTTTGCGCGAGTGCCATATTTCGCTGCCGAGACCTTGTCGCCGAGGATATCGCAGATCCTGGATGCCAACCCAAGCGAATACGCCCAGTAGCAGTTATTGAAGCAGAGCGTCTCTTGAGTGTCACCGTTCACACCCTTTGCCCCAGGCCAAAGCCAGTCGCCGAGGAAGTCCCACTCTCCTCCCCATCGAACCAGAAGATTGTCCTTGGAGTGCGTTTCCATAAATGCCAGCCACCGCTTCATAGTCGGCAACTGCTCCTGAAGGACTCGAACATCTCCGTACTGCCGATACATCTGCCATGGCATGAACATGTTAAAGCCCATCCACACCGGTCCACCGCCGCCCCAGTAGGTTGGAGCAGTGTAGGGAAGGCTGCCATCGGGACCTTGTGCGTCGCGCCAGTCTTCTGCCCATTTCGTGTAGAAGGCGCCCATGTGATAGTTGGTTAGCGCCGTCTGCGTGGTCGCATGGGCATCGCCGCCGTATCCCATCCGCTCACGTTGGGGACAGTCGACCACGTATCCGCCCAGACTGAGGTTCTCGAAGGTCCACAGGGTCATGTCGTAGACCTTGTTGAGTAAAGGATTGGAGCATTCGAATTGAGCTGCCCTCTCGTAGTCGGACCGAACGAGCCAACCACGAATCTGGTCTAGATTCGGTGTATAGGATAAGCCTTTGATGGTGATCCATCGACCGACTCCATAGTTGAACCGGTTCCGGAAGATTCCCCAACCGGATGGGCCGACGATAAACACGCTGTGCAGCTTGTGGGTGGTCGTCGCATCGGCTCGCTCGGAGAAATCGAACTCGATCCGATCGCCAGGATTTCCACGAACCGGGATTTCGACCCATCCTGCGAAGTTTTCACCCATTTCGATCCGGTGGGCGCCATCTGGGAACGTTTTGATCGAATTGGGGAAGACCTCACGGATAAGTCGATTCGGTTCGAGATTGTCCGACGAGACGACGAGGTCCGGGTTGTAAACGGTTGCCGGTTTCCACAATGATTCGTCAAGCCCAGGTTGCGACCAACCAACGACTTCGTTACGTGCGTCGTACTCCTCGCCGCCGTAATTCATGAAGTCCCACACGCCGAGCAGCTTGTTTGGGCTTGGGCGAGTCTTCCACGACGCGTCGGTCACGATCGTCTTGTGCGCTCCGTCGGCCATCCAGATTTCGGTTTGCCCGAGTGCTATCGGCGTCATCGGGCGATTGCTGGTTGTCGAAGCGAAGTGGGGGAAGATGGACCACGAGACGCCGAGCCATAGAGCAAGTACGTTCTTTCCAGGCTTGAGGAGGTGTCCGATCTCGTAGGTGACATATCGGGCTCGCTTTCCGTTGTCGGTAACGCTAGGCGCCAGTACCTCGTCGCCGGCGCGGATCCCGTTCACATACAGCTCGTGATAGCCGACCGACGCCACGTATGCAACCGCATGACTTGGCCGAGCCTCCAACTCGAACTCCTTTCTCAGCCAAGGGTCGACGACCGTGTTCTCATGGGTGATATTGTTCGGCGACTTCGGTGCATGCCCGAATACGGAGTCGCATCCGATCCATCGAGCTTTCCAATCGGACTGCTTAAGGAGACCAACCGTCCAGCGAGCCGATTCGCTCCATGGCGTTGCTTTCCCGCGGCGGTCTTCGAGTTGCACTTTCCACCAGCAAGATTGGCTTGATTTGAGGGCGGCTCCGGCGTATTCGACCAAGTTCGATTGATCGGATTTGACGGTTCCCGAGTCCCACAGATCTCCCTTATCTTGGTCGAGGATTGCTTTCGTGCTCGCAACCAGGATCCGGTAGCCGGTTTGACGAACTCCGCGTCGTGAGGCATCGGCGACATCCATTCGCCAACTGAACCTTGGGCGCGGCACATCGAGTCCTAGCGGGCTTTTGAGATACTCGACGCGAAGGTCGACGGCATCGATCTCTGCACGCGGTTGAAACAGAAGAGGCGCGAAGGCATGGAGGTGCTTTCGCCAGACTTGCCAAACGTGTCCTCCCGGACTCGTAAACCAGGAGTGGCGAACGCCCGCGAGGTCGAGCGTCTTGTGAATGGCTTCATTCCAAGAGAGGAGAGAGTCGTCGGTTCCACACCCGATCCAGAACAACTTTAGGGCTCGATTTGCCGAAATTGCATCGGCAAGCGGGCTTTTTGCGATTTCGAAGTTTCGAACCGCGCCGCTAAATACGCCGATCGAGTGGAAAGTCTTTAAGTTAGCGATTCCGATGTTGAAGGCTTGGCCTCCGCCCATCGAGAGTCCGGCAATTGCCCGGTGGTCGGCGTCGGGGACAGTTCGGAATTCCCCGTCGATAAAGGGAATGAGGTCCTCAAGAACGACTCTTGGAAAAGAGGACCTGCCGTTTTCGGCGGATTGACCGATTGCGTCGGCATATCCGTTGTCCATCACGACAAGCATCGGCTTTGCCTTGTTCTCGGCAATCAGGTTGTCGAGGATGAAGTTCGCTCTGCCCTGAGTGCTCCAACCCCGTTCGCTCTCCCCAGCGCCATGCTGCAGATATAGGACGGGATACCGACTGTGCCCGGAATGGTATCCAGGAGGGGTGTAGACGAACGCACGTCTGAGTTGACCCGTGACTTTGCTCGAATACCAGATTGCCTGGACTTGGCCATGAGGCACGTCGCGAGCTTGGTAGAAATCTAAGTTTGGATCCGGTACTTCCAGGCCGCTGGTTTGACGCCCCCACCCGAAGTAGGTCTCGCTATTTGGGTCGGTACACGGCACGCCATCGACGATCAGTTCGTAGTAGTGAAATCCCGGCACAACTGGCGGAGTCGTGACAGTCCATACGCCGTCTGCTCCCTTCACCATCGGAAAAGCGAGAGTGCCGAATTCGTTGTCCTTCGGCTGAACCTCGACGGTGTGGGCGGTCTTGGCCTCAACCCGGAACGTCACGCTGCGATCTTCGTGAATTCGAGGGAACAGCTGACCCCTAACGTTGGAGGGCGCGGGCTCGCCTTCCAGCTCCTTTGGATTGTGGGGTACCTGCCCGACTGCGAAAACTGCGGAAGCTATCAACAAAGGGAGCACGACTGTGAGCATCACCAAGCGGATTGTAGCTGTTGGAATGCGTGTTCGGCGGCCAATCTTCCCTAAGTAACCTTTGAATCGTCCGGGGTTCTCTTATGAGGCGGTTAAGGTCGCCTATAATCCTTGGAATACATGGCGCCCTACATTGAAGCCCTTCGTGGCAACTGGAATTATCCGACAAGTGTTCGTTTTGGCGTCGGCCGGATTTCTGAGCTGGCCGACGCGTGTTCGCAGGCCGGAATTCGTCGGCCTCTTCTCGTAACCGACCGAGGTTTGGCGGATACTGCGATGGTCATGGGCGCGATCCAATCGAACGTCGCAGCAGGATTGCCTACCGCACTGTACTCGGGGGTTCAGCCCAACCCGGTTTGGAGTAACGTCGCCGAAGGCATCAAGGCCTATCGGGATGGCGGCCACGACGGCGTTATCGCCTTCGGAGGCGGGAGTTCGCTCGACGTTGGAAAGTCGATCGCATTCATGCTCGCTCAAACTCGACCCATTTGGGATTTTGAGGATATCGGGGACTACTGGATGCGCGCCACGACAGAGGGCATTGCCCCCATTGTCGCAGTGCCGACGACTGCCGGTACCGGATCTGAAGTCGGACGGGGAGCTGTTATCACGAATGAGGAGACCCATACCAAGAAGATCATCTTCCACCCTCAGTTCATGCCAAAGGTCGCGATCCTCGATCCTGCACTCACCGTCGGCATGTCGTTTGCGATGACGGCTGGTACCGGCATGGACGCACTCTCCCATTGCCTCGAAGCATATTGCGCTCCGGGCCACCATCCGATGGCAGATGGGATTGCGATCGAGGGTGTACGGCTGGTAAAAGAGTGGCTCCCCAAGGCGCTTGAAGACGGAGCGAACCTCGAAGCCAGGGCACACATGCTGGCTGCGGCCGCAATGGGGGCGACTGCATTCCAAAAAGGGCTTGGCGCCGTTCATGCCTTGAGCCACCCCGTCGGCGCCATCTACAACACCCACCACGGCCTGACCAACGGGGTCATCCTGCCATATGTTCTCAATTACAACCGCTCGGAAATCGAAACGAAGATCGTGAGGTTGGCATCGTACATCGGCTTGCCCCATCCCTCGTTCTCCGAGTTTTTGGGTTGGATTATCGTCTTACAGGCGATCACCAAAACTCCGCATACGTTGCGCGAACTCGGTGTTGAGGAGCATCGGCTTGAGGAGATGGCTTTGATGGCAGAGATCGATCCCCCGGCTGCAGGCAACCCGGTTCCGGTCAAGGTAAAGGAACTGCTCAGCATCTACCGGCACGCGTATAGTGGAGCCCTTCAATGAACGCCCGCAGCGTGCACTCGGCGACGGATGCCGCTGCATTTGTCGAAGCACGGAATATTAGTCACATCAAACTTGGGATCGTCGACCTTGACGGCGTCCTACGCGGAAAATACGTCTCCAAAGCCAAATTCTTCTCCGCTCTGGAAAATGGACTCGGGTTTTGCGACGTTGTCTTGGGCTGGGACGTCGAAGATCGATGTTACGACAATGTCGGCCTGACCGGTTGGCACACCGGCTTCCCCGATGCCCAAGTTCGCATCATCCCCGAGAGTTGCCGTAGCATCCCATTCGAACCCGGAACTGCGTTCTTCCTTTGCGAGTTTGCCGATCCGACTTCGGCGATCTGCCCGCGAGGAGTATTGGGGCGTGTCCTTGCTCAAGCATCGAAGCAAGGTCTGAAGGCGTTTGCGGCGTTTGAATACGAGTTCTTCATGTTCGAAGAAACCCCCCACTCCGTGCGCGAGAAGGGATACCGGAACTTACGCCCGTGGACACCGGGGTCGTTCGGATATTCGGTGCTTCGCAGTTCGACTGAGTCCGACTTCTACCATCTGCTTATGACTACTTGCGAGCAGATGGATATCCCACTTGAAGGACTCCATACGGAGACCGGACCAGGAGTTCTCGAAGCCTGCATCACCGTCGACGAAGGGATTGCCGTCGCGGACAAAGCCGCGCTGTTCAAAACCTTCTCAAAGGCTCTGGCCCAGCGAAATGGGCTCATGGCGACATTCATGGCAAAGTGGTCGGAAGAAGAAGCTGGCCAAGGTGGGCACATCCACATTTCGCTTAAGAACGAATCCGGTGTGCCGGTGTTCTTCGACGCGACAAAGTCGCATTCAATGAGCGACACCATGCGCCATTTCATTGGTGGGCAGCAGGCGCTTATGCCCGAATTGATGGCAATGGTCGGAAGCACCGTCAACTCGTATTCGCGATTGGTTCCCGGCCTGTGGGCGCCTACGAGTGCCAATTGGGCTGTAGACAACCGGACCACTGCGCTGCGGGCAATCCACGGATCGGCAAAGTCGCAAAGGGTGGAGTATCGAGTTGCCGCTGCCGACGCCAATCCGTATCTGGCACTCGCTGCTGCTCTTGCCTCTGGGCTATGGGGAATCGAGAACAGAGTCGAGCCGGATGCACCGATCGTTGGCAACGCCTACGATTCGTCGCTGCAGGCCTCGCGTCGATTGCCGTCGACGCTGTGGGAAGCTGCCCAGTGGCTAAAAGGTTCTTCGATTGCTCGCGAAATGTTTGGCGATGCGTTCGTCGACCATTACGCCGCATCTCGGGAATGGGAAGAGCGGCAATTCCGCAAGCACGTCACCGATTGGGAACTTGCCCGATATCTTGAGATCATCTGAGCAGCCAATGGCAAATACGCAACTCACCTATTCGCCGATCGACGGATCCCTTATCGTCGAGCGGCTACTCGCAACCACGCAACAGATTGCGGAAGCGCTTGCCAAGGCCCAGGTGGCACAAGCGGCGTGGCGATTATGTCCGTTGTCCGAGCGAATCTCCGTCTGCCGGCGATTTGCCGACGCAATGCTGAATCGAAAGGATGAACTCGGGCGAGAGCTTACGGTCCAAATGGGGCGGCCGATTCGATATACGCCGAACGAGATCGTCGGGATGGCGGGGCGAGCAGCGGCGATGTACGACATGGCAGATGGGGCTCTTGCCGACATCGACTTGGCTCCGAAAGAGGGTTTCGATCGATTCATCCGTCGAGAACCGATTGGAGTGGTGCTTGCGATTTCGCCTTGGAATTACCCCTACCTGACCGCTGTCAATACGGTCGTGCCTGCAATTCTCTGTGGCAACGCGGTCATCCTCAAGCACTCTCCGCAAACGCCGCTCTGCTCGGAGAGATTGTCGGAAGCGTTTATCGAGGCGGGACTTCCGGAAGGAGTGTTCCAGTTCCTCCACCTTAGCGACGAGAGCGCAGAGGAACTTGTCCGGTCTGAAGGGATCGATTTCGTCGCGTTTACCGGCTCAGTCGCCACCGGGCTCAAGGTGCAACGGGCGGCATCGGACCGAGTCTGCGGGATCGGTCTCGAACTAGGCGGCAAAGACCCCGCCTACGTCCGAGCAGACGCCAACCTGGATCACGCGATTGAGAACATCGTAGATGGCGCATTCTTCAGTTCGGGACAATCATGCTGCGCGGTCGAGCGAATCTACGTCCACGCCGACGTCTATGACCGATTTATTGAGGGCGCCGTCGCGTTGACCCGGGACTATGTGCTCGGAGATCCCTTGGAGCCAACAACGACCCTTGGCCCGATGGTGCGGACTGCTTCGGCTGAGTTCGTCCGAGGGCAAATTGCCGATGCGGTTGCACAAGGCGCGAAGATCCTAACCGATGAATCCGAATTCCCAGCTTCCCAGCCAGGAACCCCGTATTTGGCCCCCCATATCCTCGTGGACGTCGACCACTCGATGCGCGTAATGGTCGAAGAGAGCTTCGGTCCTGTCGTCGGAGTGATGAAGGTCGACTCCGATGAGGAAGCAATTGCGCTCATGAACGACAGCCCGTTCGGTTTGACCGCATCGATTTGGACGACCGATGAATCCGCCGCGCTCGCGCTCGGCGATCTCATTCAAACCGGGACTGTTTTTATGAATCGGTGCGATTATCTCGACCCGGAACTTGCATGGGTTGGGGTTAAGAACTCTGGGCGAGGATGCACCCTGTCCAAGGTTGGGTTCGAGAACTTGACGCGTCCGAAGTCGTTTCATCTTCGCCTAATGCCCTAGGCGAATTCACGATCTATCTTCTCTATTCCGAGCGCCGAAGGTGCGTTTTCATTCCAGCCTAGAGCAACGCCCTAGAAACGGTATCTGTAGCGCCGAAGGTGCGTCCAATACCAGCCTATGGCAACGCCATAGGAACGTTCGGTACCACGTTCCCGACCTCGAAGAGGTCGTAGAACCCAACTTTCGTTGGCTTGTTTCGTTTGGTTCGCCTACTACGTGTGTCTTCGTTTTGCTCTGGCCTGGTTCGCTCGTTTGTTGCCTCTTCCATCGGGATGATGCCGCTCCCCGCGGGGGCCCGTCCCCCTTGCGGCCTCGACCTACGCTTTACGCTCGCGACCCGTGCGGCGCGACAAAACTCGCTCGTACGAACCACCGAGCTCAAACAATGTCGCGCCATAAGCACGGGTCAGGCTCGCTACTTCGGTCAGGTCCGCAAGAGGGACTGGGAGGTTTCCTTTCTCCGGACCGGAGCTCTTTTAGCGCCGAAGGTGCGTTCCCAGTCCAGCCTAGGGCAACGCCCTAGGAACGTTCAACGTAACGTCCCAGGCCCCGAAGAGGTCGTAAATCCTACTATCAATCTGTTTGACCTGGTGGTTCGCCTCCCTTGTTGGTTGGTTTTGGGTCTCCATTTTGCTCTGGCCTGGTTCGTCCGTTTGGTGCCTCTTCCATCGGGATGATGTCGCTTCCCGCGGGGGCCCGTCCCCCTTGCGGCCTTGACCTACGCTTTACGCTCGCGACCCGTGCGGCGCGACAAAACTCGCTCGTACGAACCACCGAGCTCAAACAATGTCGCGCCCTGAGCACGGGTCAGGCTCGCTACTTCGGTCAGGTCCGCAAGAGGGACTGGGCGGTTTCCTTTCTCCGGACCGGAACGGAACGTTCCGAGTGCCGAAGGTGCGTCCAATACCAGCCTATGGCAACGCCATAGGAACGGTCAACGTAACGTCCCCGACCACGGAGAGGTCGTATAGGCTGGCCTTTGATTTGTTTGCCCCGTCGGTTCGCTTTGCGTCTCCGCTTTGCTCTGGCCTGGTTCGTCCGTTTGTCGCCTTTTCAATCGGGATGATGCCGCTTCCCGCGGGGGCCCGTCCCCCTTGCGGCCTCGACCTACGCTTTACGCTCGCGACCCGTGCGGCGCGACAAAACTCGCTCGTACGAACCCCCGAGCTCAAACAATGTCGCGCCCTGAGCACGGGTCAGGCTCGCTACTTCGGTCAGGTCCGCAAGAGGGACTGGGAGATGTCTTCTTTCCGGACCGGAACTCTTTTAGCGCCGAAGGTGCGTTCCCATTCCAGCCTAGGGCAACGCCCTAGGAACGTTCAACATCACGTCCCCCGGCCTCGGAGAGGTCGCATAACCCAACTTTCGGTGGTTCTGTTCTTCTGGTTTGTCGTCTTCGCTGGGTGGCTTTGCGTCTCTATTTTTGCTCTGGCCTGGTTCGATTGTTTGTTGCCTTTCGAATCGGGATAATGCCGCTTCCCGCTGGGGCCAGTCCCCCTTGCGGCCTCGACCTACGCTTCACGCTCGCGACCCGTGCGGCGCGACAAAACTCGCTCGTACGAACCACCGAGCTCAAACAATGTCGCGCCTTGAGCACGGGTCAGGCTCGCTACTTCGGTCAGGTCCGCCAGAGGGACTGGGAGGCTTCCTTTCTCCGGACCGGAGCTCTTTTAGCGCCGAAGGTGCGTCCCTATTCCAGCCTATGGCAACGCCATAGAAGGTGCGGTGCCACGTCCCCGACCTCGGAGAGGTCGCATAGTCAAACCCTCGTCGTTGCCCCAGACCTCTGCTATTTGCTGCGAACCGGTTTGTGGAGGTACATCCAGCTTTCTTTCACGGCTAGCAAAACGGCACTCCGATCGGGTGAGTAGGCGAGGTGGGTGATTACTCCATGGGTCGAATCGACTTCACGGACGTGGGATTTCGTAGCCACGAAGAGGGTGTTTCCTGAGGTCACGAGGAGGTCTTCGTTCGATAGGGCGCAGATTGAGCTGAAGTCACGCTTATCGCTCGATTGCCACATCAACTTGCCAGTCTTGCTGTCGAGCGAACCTATCCGATGTGCGCTACTCCAAGTTGAGAAGAAAGCTCGGCTTCCATCGGGGCTAAAGTCGACGTCATTGACAACTTCTTTGCTGACCTGAGCCTGCCACTTCGTGCGTCCGTTGAGGCGCCAACATCGTACAAATCCGTCGTCCATACCGGTGAGGAGGCAAGTTCCGTCGGGCGAGAACTTTAGGCCAGCGACACCGGCTGCCATCGTCATCCGCTCGCCTTGGGGAAGCTCCTTCCAACGCCCCGGCCAACCGAGTTCTGCCTTGAGGACCCCACCTAGGTCCCAGATCCGCACTCCGGTATTGAGATGACCGTCGTGCTCGGCTGCGATCAGCTTTCCATCCGGGGACCAAACAATTCGTGAAGTGGATTTGAATGAAAACCCTGCCATCGGACTGTTCGGCTTGGCCGGCGTCCCTTCGAGAGCGTTGAAGTAGCGAACGAGCTTGCCAGCACGTGTCCAAATCGCAGTTGTGACGTTTCGTCCGTCGTCCCGAAATCCGGTCGCAAGCACCTTCCCGTCGGGGGAAAATGCCAGCGAGCGGACAGGGCCACGCTCGTGGATCAGGATAGAGCTTCGGTGATCGGGGGCATACAGGTTGATATCTCCATATTCGTTACCCTCGGCCAATGCTCCATCTGAAGCGATCGCTACGGCCGTTGCCGGCGCCCACAGCTTGAACCCTTGGACGTCGAGACGGATAGCGATGGATGCGATCAGGCCGAGGAACATATTCGGATTAGTGTTCACACGAGTGAATACCGTTCAAAATACCGATCTCAAGCCAGAGCTTCGCGGACGAATGCTACGTCTTCCGCAGAGAGGTTGCGTCCGTCTGCGCCGAGGTTAACCTTAACTTGCCGCTCGTTCCGGAATCCAGGGATCACGCAAGCGACGTGAGGCTGGGCCAGAACATAGTTGAGAGCCACAGATGCCAGGTCTTCGATCGAATCGCCGAAAC